>Ga0308174_10000523_pt1 | contig 16368 bp, 17 predicted proteins | sample PhyPR2_FD_203894 | JGI IMG/M metagenome (GOLD analysis project Ga0308174, IMG submission 203894) | Soil microbial communities from UC Gill Tract Community Farm, Albany, California, United States - DLSLS.P.R2 | ecosystem: Environmental > Terrestrial > Soil > Agricultural land | place: USA...
GGTGAACATCGGCGCGATCCAGAAGGCGGTCGACGCGGCCAAGCTCGATGTGAAGGGCACGATCGACCATGAGGCGCTCAAGGCTGCCGGCCTGGCTCGTGGTGGCAAGGACGGGGTCCGCTTGCTCGGCAAGGGCGAGATCTCGGCGAAGCTGGCGCTAAAGGTTGCTGGCGTTTCCAAGGGTGCGCGCGAGGCCATCGAAAAGGCGGGTGGTTCGGTCGAGCTGATCGAGCGGAAGAACCCGGCGGAACTCGCCGCGGCGAAGAAGGGCAAGGTGCGTGAAGCCCGGCTCGCTGAGAGGGCTGCTGCTGCAAAGGCCTAAGGGTCTTAGACAAGCGGCGTGAAGGCACTATATCGGCGGCGGGGAGGCTTTAGGGCCTAATCGTCGCCGTTAGTTTTTCCGGGGAATTCTTAGTCAATGGCATCCGCAGCCGAACAACTCGCCTCCAGCATTACGTTTGCCAATTTCCAGAAGGCGACAGAGCTCAAGAAGAGGCTGTGGTTCACGATCGGTGCGCTGATCCTGTTCCGCCTGCTGTCGTTTGTTCCGGTGCCCGGCATCGATCCGGTTGCGATGAGTGCGCTCTATCAGACTCAGAGCGGCGGCATCCTCGATGTCTTCAACACGTTCTCGGGCGGCGCTTTGTCGCGCTTCTCGATCGTGGCGCTTGGGGTGATGCCCTACATCACCGCGTCGATCGTCGTCCAACTCGGCGGCACCCTCTACGAGCCATGGAAGGCGCTCAAGAAAGAGGGCGAGACGGGCCGGAAGAAGATGAACCAGTATACTCGCTACCTCACGGTCGCGATTACGCTGGTTCAGGGCTACCTCGCCATCCGCGGCCTCGAATCGCAATCACTCCGCCAAGGCATCAGCGCGGTCGTCGCGCCCGGCTTGTTGTTTGAGATTGCCGGCACCGTAAGCCTGGTCGGCGGTACCCTGTTCCTGATGTGGATCGGCGAGCAGATCACTAGCCGCGGCATCGGGAATGGCGTGTCGCTGATCATCATGGCCGGCATCGTCGCGCGTCTTCCGCAGGCGGTCGGCCAGCTACTCGAAGGCGGGCGCACAGGCACCGTCAGCCCGGTGATCGTGATTGGGATCGTAGCCCTTTCGGCGGTCCTCATTCTCTTCATCTGCTTCATGGAGCGCGCGCAGCGCCGGGTGCTGATCCAATATCCGAAGCGTCAGACCGCGCGCGGTATGCAACAAGAGCGCTCGCACTTGCCGATCAAGCTCAACACTGCGGGCGTCATTCCGCCGATCTTCGCGTCCTCGCTCCTGCTGATGCCGCTGACCTTGCTGCAATGGGCCGGTAGCCGTGCAAGTGCGGGCGGCGGAACGAGCGATTGGCTGATCACCATCAGTACCTACCTGCAGCACGGCTCTGGATTGTACGAGGCGCTCTACGCGACCGGTATCGCCTTCTTCTGCTTCTTCTACACGGCCGTGCAGTTCAACAGTGAAGAGACGGCTGAGAACCTAAAGCGGCACGGCGGGTTCATCCCGGGCATCCGACCGGGCAAGGCCACCGAGCAATATTTCGACTATCTGCTGAACCGCATCACGGTAGTCGGCGCTGCCTATCTCGTCGTGATCTGCCTCATTCCCGATATCCTCTCGGCACAGGCGGGCCTGAATTTTCGGCTCGGCGGCACCAGCCTTCTGATCGTGGTCAATGTGACGATGGACACGGTGAGCCAGATACAAAGCCACTTGATCGCGCATCAATATGGCGATCTGATCAAGAAGGCGAAGCTCAAGACAACGCCGAAACGACGCTAACCGCGGCCAACAGGGGAGAGTTTGCCGCTGATGATGAACATCATTCTCTTGGGCCCGCCAGGCGCGGGCAAGGGCACTCAGGCTGCTCGGCTCCAGGCGGAGCGCGGCATGATACAGCTGTCGACCGGCGACATGCTGCGCGAAGCACGCGACAGCGGTACTCCCGTCGGGCTGAAGGTGAAGGCCGTGATGGACGCCGGCGAGCTAGTCAGCGACGCCATCGTGACCGCACTCATCGGTGAGCGGCTCGACTCGGCCGTGGAGCAGGGCGCCATCTTCGACGGCTTTCCACGCACGAAGCAACAGGCCGAAGCGCTCGAAATCCTGCTCGCCGAGCGCGGCCGCAAGATCGACTACGTAATCCAGCTCGTCGTCGACGAAGAGGCGCTGGTGAAGCGCATCACGGGCCGGTTCACCTGCGCTAAATGCGGCACGGGCTATCACCAGACGTTCCGGCCTACGAAAGCCGCTGGCGTCTGTGACGTTTGCGGCTCGACCGAATTCAAGCGGCGTCCCGACGACAATGAGGAAACGGTGCGCACCCGCATGGCCGAATATCGCGCAAAGACCGAGCCGATCCTGCCTTATTACGAGGCGAAGGGTTTGGTCCGGCGCGTCGACGGCATGGCTTCGGTCGATGAAGTCGCTGCACAGATCGACTCTATCCTCGACGGGGAAGCTGTCTAAGCCCGCTCGAGAGTCACAAAGCGGAAGGCAGGGTGTCCATTCTCCGCTGAATGGACTTCGCTGAACGTCTCGCGCCAGTTGCCCGAATGCCGTGGGTCAGGCCACGACGTATCCCCCTCGACATCCTCGAGCACCTCGGTGAGTTCAATCTTGTGCGCGAGAGGCTGGAACAGGGCGAAGATGTCCGCGCCACCGATCACTGACACTGGCTCACTCCCTGCAAGCTCAAGCGCCTCTCTGACGCCGTGCGCCTTTTGCACGCCGATCGCGAACCAGTTGCGGTCGCGCGTCAGCACCAAGTGGCGCCGACCAGGTAGTAATCCGGGAAGGCTGTCGAACGTCCGCCGCCCCATGATCATCGCGCTGCCCATCGTCAGCGCCTTGAACCGCTTCAGATCCGCCGGCAGGTGCCAGGGCAGCTTCCCGTGGCATCCGATCACGCCATTCTGCGCGCGAGCGACCACGATGGTGATGGGCGGATGGTCCATTGCCCTTCCGATGGACCTGTCGCGCGCGTCTGCCAAGCACGCTATTGCCTTCGTTGATGACGGAAGCGGAAGCACATCTGATCGAAGAGGCAAGGCGGAAGCTCGGGCCCAAAGCGGTGATTACTGATCCGAAGGAAATCGAGCCGTGGGTCACCGATTGGCGTGGACGCGTGCACGGCGCATCGCCTGCGATCCTGGCGCCTTCCTCTACAGTTGAAGTTGCCGAGATCATCCAGCTCGCCTGCGAGCACGGAGTGCCGCTCGTGCCGCAAGGGGGCAATACCGGTATGGCAGCGGGCGCCACACCGCCCCCCGACGGATCGGCGGTGCTTCTCTCGATGCGTCGGATGAACCGCATTCGCTCGATGAGCGCGGAGGACCGGCTTGCGGTCGCCGATGCGGGCGTCGTACTGGCGACCCTACATGACGCCGCGCATGAGGCCGGCATGCGCTTTCCGCTGACGCTAGGTGCGCGCGGGAGTTGCACGATCGGTGGCCTGACGTCGACGAATGCAGGAGGAACGCAGGTCCTCAAATTCGGTACCATGCGGTCGCTGGTCGCAGGGGTGGAAGCAGTGCTCCCCGATGGTTCGATCCACAACGGTTTGTCGGGTCTCAAGAAGGACAATCGCGGGTACAGCCTTGATCAGCTGCTGATCGGGGCCGAGGGCACGCTCGGCGTCGTCACGGCTGTCGCGCTCCGCCTAGTCCCTGCGATTGCCGCACGCGCGGTTGCCTGGGCAGGCGTTGAGAGTCCGACGCGCGCGCTCGACTTGCTGCGGTTCCTCGAAGCGCGGACCCACGCCGTCGAAGGTTTCGAGCTCGTGCCACAGGACTCGCTGCAACTGGTACTCAAACATGTACCAGGCACGCGAGCGCCACTGGAGGGCGAGCACCCGTGGCACGTCCTCATAGAAGCGACCACGGCAGACTCGGGCACCGATGTGGCAGCCGAGGTAGAACGTCTGCTTGGCGATGCACTCCGGCGGGGCATGATCGCCGACGCTGTTCTCGGTTCGAATGAGGCTCAGGCCGACGCGTTCTGGAAAATTCGCGACAGCATCTCCGAAGCAGAACGAACGGAAGGACGGACGCTGGCCCACGACATCTCGGTCGCCGTCTCGGAGATGCCTCGGTTCATCATGGAGGCATCCGAGCAGGTCGAACGAGCTTTTCCAGGCGTCATAGCGAGCGGCTTCGGCCACCTCGGCGATGGCAACATCCACTTTCACGTCCGCGCTGAGCCCGATGCCGCGCCGGAATGGTATGAAGGCGAAGGAGCCCAGATCACGCGGTTCGTCGACGATTTGGTCACCGCTGCCGGAGGGTCAATTTCCGCCGAACATGGGATTGGCCAACTCAAGCTCAGCGAATTCGCTCGCCTCGCGCCTGCTGGGCGGCTTCAGGCTTTGCGCGCCATCAAGCAGGCACTCGACCCGCTTGGCATCATGAACCCCGGGAAATTGGTTCCCTAGCGCTGCAGCTGCAGCCGGTCGCTTTCCGCGTCGGTCGGTTCGCCAGCATTTGCCAGCATTCGGCGAAGACGCTCCATGTCGACGGCACCTTCCCAGCGCGACACCACGATAGTGGCGACCGCATTGCCGATGATGTTGGTGAGCGAACGGCACTCGCTCATGAACCGGTCAATGCCGAGGATCAGCGCCATTCCGGCAACGGGGACGGCAGGGACGACCGAAAGCGTCGCCGCAAGAACGATGAAGCCGGAGCCGGTCACGCCGGCTGCACCTTTCGAGCTGAGGATCGCGACGGCCATCAACAGCATCTCCTGCCCAATAGTCAGATGCGTGTTGGTAGCCTGCGCGATGAACAGCGCCGCGAGCGACATGTAGATGTTCGTGCCGTCCAGATTGAACGAATAGCCCGCGGGCACCACGAGCCCGACAATGTGCTTAGGACAGCCCGCGGCTTCGAGTTTCTCCATCAACAGCGGCATGGCGCTCTCTGAGGAGGAGGTGCCGAGCACCAGTAGAAGCTCGTCCTTGATGTAACGAAGGAGCGAAAAAATTGAAAACCCGACTGCTCTCGCGATCAGGCCGAGCACGATGATCACGAACAGAATAGCCGTCGCGTAGAATGTCAGAACGAGCTGGGCGAGATTCGCGAGCGTGCCGATGCCATATTGGCCGATGGTGAAGGCCATCGCTCCAAATGCACCGATAGGCGCTGCGTACATCAGGATCCGCACCACGCGGAACACGACCGCCGTCGCCGTTCTCAACAGGCCAAGCAAATTGTCGCCGCGATCGCCGATCAGGGCCAGCGCGATCCCCGATAGGATGGAGACCAGCAGCACCTGCAGGATCTCGCCTGAGATCAGTGCGCTGAACATCGTATCGGGGATGATGTTCAGCACGAACCCGATGACCGTCGTTTCCTTCGCCTGCGTCACGTAGGTGGCGACCTTGCTCGTATCGAGCGTGGCCGGGTCGACGTTGGCGCCGCCACCGGGCTGAACGACGGTCGCGACGAGCAGGCCAATGACAAGCGCCAGCGTTGATACAATGATGAAATAGCCCAGCGCCTTGGCGGCAATCCGCCCAAATGCGCCGAGATCGCGCATGCTCGCGATGCCCGTTATGACGGTGAGGAGGATCACCGGCGTGATGATCATCTTCACCAGCTTGATGAAGCCATCGCCGAGCGGTTTCAGCGACGCGCCGAACGTGGGCCACGCCCAACCGACCAGCACGCCAAGCGCAACGGCAACGAGGACCTGGAAATAGAGGCTCTTCCACAAGGGCCGGCGCGCATCGGTCATGGCACGCATCTGTGGCGTGCCGGCACCGCTGAGTAAATCGCCGTGGCGAGCTCTGACGCACCGGTCATGAATATGGTGGGAGCTCAAAGCACTGGAATATTTCAGCGCAGTTAGTTCGATGCTGACTGAAATTCGCCCTTTTCGGTGATTCGATGGCTTGTGGATCTTACCTGAAAGCAGCCACTCGCGTTGTGACGCCCTGATCCAAGGCGGGTCTTTCAGAGGCGCCACCCAAGCTTCCATGCCTTCGTGATCGGAGGTCCTCTGTCGACTCGAAACGAGCGTCGAACTTATGAAAGTTCGAGGGCGGACAACCTCACGTGGATTTGACTAATTTCAGTCCTTAGGCGTTCCTCCCGCCGATTGATTGTGGCGGCGACTGCCTCGCGGGCACGCGCGCCACTCAACGCCTGCTCGAATGCGGGGAAGAAGGACCGGACAGCTTCGAGATCTTCTTTGCCGTATAGAGTCCCATCGGGCCGCGGTCCCAGGAGAAGCCACGCGCCGCTATCCGAACCGGGGCTTCCAAGAGGTAGTCGAAGCGGAAATCTTGAATCGCTGCTGTTGCGGCTCGGCAATGCAGAATGGCGTCGGAGAGACCGGCGTGCCCAGCGCTGGGCTTCTGCCATTGTGAGTCCACGCGCTGCCGCAATCCGCCCGCCGAGCAGGAGCGCGGAATGCGTGGCATGGATACTCGCGTTGATCCGGGGGAGAACCGCCGACGCAAGCTGGCGCGTCGAACCTCCCTTGCCCACGAGAGCGATGATGATCTCCGGAACTTCACGCTTGAGCAGCACCAGGTCGGGCTGGAAACGTCGCTCTGCCCAATCCGTGATCCGTTCGTGAAGGGGACTGAGCAGCACGGCCGCGACGGCCGCAGCCATGGCTCCCGAAATGCCGCCGATATTCATACCCAGATACTCCTGCCCGAGGTTCTGGATCGCGGCCTCGGTTCCCCCGAACGTCGCCACCAGGGCGATGGTCAGCGCTGCATAAACGGCTGATCGGCTGATGACCGTTTCGGCGTCGAACAGGCGATAGCGCAGCAGTGAGACAAGGAAGCCGAGCGCGACAATTATGATGCCGAGCTGAAAGATAGTCTCCCACACGACCGTCATCCGCGGAGACCCGGCGGCGGACGTCGTGAAGCCTGCGCGTGCGCAAAGGATCAGTCCGACACCCGCTACCAATCCCAACGCGACCCATTTGAGCTGCTGCCTGAGCGTATAGTCTGCGGTTCTGCGGAACCGAACGACCAGCGATGAGACGCCTGCTAGCACGCAAGGGATGGCTATTGCGAGGAACAGGTGTGTCTGCAGGAGATGAAGCGCTTCGCCTACGCCAATCAGAAATGCGCCAGCGCTCGACGCTGCGACCCATCGCGTCCAGCCCGGCGACCATCTCGCATCGGGGAAGAGCAATAAGGCCAGCTGAAACAGGAGGAACCGGAAGCGGTCGAGCAACTGCGCCAATTCGGCGTTCGTGTCGAAGTCGAAGCTGCTCGTGATCGTCCACGTAAGGAAGGCAAGTGCCAGCAACGCGGCCACAGGGTCGCGCTGGCGGCGGTAAAGGAGGATCGCGGCGACGCTCACCAGCACGGCAGTCTTAACGAGCCGCAATCCAAGTACCGCGTGATCAGAAGCGGGTTGAAAGCAAGCCGCGCCCGAGGCGAGAAGTGCGCCCGCCGCAAGCGCGCACCAGGTGAGCCGGTACGACCAAAGGAGCCTCCCGCTTAGCTGCGGGAGGCTCGCTCGGGTGGTCCCAGCGGCCGCTGAGGTCATTGCATTCCGGCCGCCGCGGCAAGTCGATCAAGGTGCACTTCAGCATTGCCGTAGGTGCCATCGACGCACTTCCGAGCGGAACCGCTGCTGTTTACGTAGGCAAGAATTGCAATGAGGTCACGGCGTTGCAGGCTACCGTGAGAATCGGTGCGAGCTGTCTTCATGGCTGTTTCCTTGCGGCTGAGGCGACCGAGGCGGCGACTTCGCCCGCCATCTTGATCTGGGGATCGCGGTCACGGAGCTGATAGCGCGCGGCGACGAAGTGGAAGTCGGTCCAGCTGATCCAGACAGACCCGTCATCATCCTGCGTGACGAGCATGCGCACAGGCCAGTCGAGGCCGGCGACGGGGTTCGACTGCAGGAACTGGACGCCGAGCGGCGGATTCCCGAACAGCAGCAGGGTCGAGCGATTGATCGGGACCTTCGCCGTTTCGCCGAGCTTCGTCTGGTTGATCTCGTCGAAGATGCGGATGCCCTTGGTTGCGATGTCAGCCTTGATCCGGACGATGGTCTCGTCGAACCCATAGTCGCTGCGTTGCTTGATGACGCCGTCGGCGTGCGCCGCGGCGACCGGCACGGCCGAATTCGCGGGTGCAGCGACTGGTGAGAGGATGGTGGCGGGCCCAGCGACCAGCAGGACCGCGAGGAACTTGGATTCCAGCTTTTTCAATCTCCGGCGCATCTGCCAATCTCCTTCAGGTGCCGCGAGATTGTCGCTGTTCGCGTGACCGAAGAGAAATCGCGATTGAGCATGGTCTTCATGCGCCTCGCGTATCGTCGCTCAGTAAGGCGTGCCGTCGATCCGGGCTTCAGCAAGTGCGCCGGAGTACCAAAGGAACTCGTCAAGAAAGCGGTTCATGGACCGCAGCGTAATGTCCGCGGCAGTGCCGTCTTCGGCGATTGTCTCGCCAATGCGCGGCATCGCCAGGATGCTTGGAATGGTCGGCATGCCGAGCTCCGCCAGCGTCATGCGCAGCTGCATTGCGGCGCGCACGCCCCCGAACCCGCCCGCCGAGTAGCAGACGATTCCCGACGGCCGCCAGAAATACTCTTCAAGGAAGTGGTCGAGCAGGTTCTTCAGCGCGGGCGGAATGCCGTGGTTGTATTCGGCGCTGACAATCAGAAAGCCGTCGACGCTTCGGTACAGCTGTGCGAGCCGCTCGAGCTTGTCTGGTGCTTCGCCCGCGGGGTGTTCCTTGTACATGCGATCTAGGAGCGGCAGCTGCAACTCCAAAGGATCGACCAGATGCACTTCGTGCCCGCGTTCCTCAAGCTCGCGGACGACAAGCTGCGCAGCGCGCATTCCCATGCGGTCCCGCCGCACCGATCCGAGCAGGACGGCAACCGAGCGTCTGGAGTTGGTTCGCTGAAGCATCGTTTGTCTCAGTGTGCCGCAGCGGTTTCGACCATGCGGCCGCCGCTCGCTTCGTGGAGGATGAAGCCCTCGATCTCGTCCACCGGCGCGCGCCACGGTGCCTTCTCGAGCGTCTTCATCGTGTCGTCGTAACCCGCTTCGCGCCGACGCCGAATCCCGCCGGCGCTGAAGTCGATGTCCTTGCTGTGGTCCTCATGATCGAGGGCGGGCGCGAGAAGACGCACGACATGCATTCGGGTCAGGCAGCCATACGATGCCATTTCGCCGAAGCGATTGTCACGGCGCTTGTCGTCGGGAACCAACTTGGTCAACTCAGCGATGACGTGACGCATCCGGTGAAGCTGCCGTTGGCGCTTGATATGCGCGGCGGCGCGGCTGGAATATTGCACGTCCTTCTGACGGTTCATCACCTCCCACATGGTTTCCGGCTCGCATCCATGCGGGTTCCAGATGTGCACAGCGAAAACCAGTCCGCTGCGGCGCGGATTGTCGTCGAACACGACCTCCACCGGCGTGTTGGAAAGGATCCCGCCATCCCAGTAAAGCTCGCCGTCGATGCGGACCGCGGGAAACGCTGGAGGAAGCGCACCGGACGCCATGACATGATCCAGCGCGAGCGGCATGTCGCGCGAGTCGAAATAGTGCATCTCCGCGCTCCGCACGCGGGACGCGCCGACGGTAAGCCGGGTTGGGCCATCGTTCAGTTGATCGAAGTCGATGAGCTCCTCCAGCGTCCGGCGCAGTGGCTCAACGCTATAATAGCCGGCGGCATCGGCCCCGAGCTTGTTGTGCGGGCTCAGAAAAGCCATCGGATTGGGGTTGAAGAAGGCTGGCACGCCGTTCGTCACCGCGAGCATGTTCCGCGCAGCGCTCGCCATCCAGCTTGGTAGCCCGCCGGGAATCAGCTGATCGTTCTGAACGCGCGACCAAAATTCGCACAATTTCTCGAGCCGCTCGTGGGCCTTGCTGCCCGCGATGAGCGCCGCATTGATCGCGCCGATTGAGGTGCCGATCACCCAATCCGGCTCGATGCCGGCTTGGTGAAGCGCCTCGTAGACGCCGACCTGATACGCGCCCAGGGCGCCTCCGCCTTGAAGCACTAGCACGGTCTGGCCGAGACCGGCCACTTCGCTCTCGAGCGACTTCATGCGCATTTCCTTTCGAGGGGTTGCGCGCGGACCTGCTGAGGTGAGTTTGTGATCTCGCCCGTGATCAGGCGCGCGCTTCGTTGATAGGTCAGGTAAGTCCAGAGCCAGTTGATCATGACTGCGAGGCGGCTGCGGAAGCCGATCAGAAACCACACGTGCGCAAACGACCAGATCAGCCAGGCGATGAAGCCACTCAAGCGCAGATCGTCCATGTCGATGACGGCCCTGCTTCGACCGATCGTCGCAACGTTGCCAAAGTCGCGGTACGTGAACTGTCCGGAGCGGCGGCCAAGTATTATGTCTGCCACGAAGCGGCCCTGCTGTTTGGCGACGGGCGCAACGGCCGGAAGGCTTCCGCCCTTGGGCCCTGGGACGCTTGCAGTGTCTCCAACTATGAAAATGTTCCGGTGGCGCGGTAGGCGCAGATCGTACTCGACGAAGATTCGACCATTCTTGTCGTGATTGGCTTTGAGCCACTCGGCTGCTGGTGAGGCCGTGACGCCCGCGGCCCACACCACCGTGCCGGCAAAGATCAGCTCCTTGTTCCAGTCGACATAGCCATTGCCGACATCATCGACAGGCGCGCCGAGGCGGACTTCTACGCCAAGCTCTTCAAGCGACTGCTCCGCAGCCGCGGATAATTCGGGCCGGAACGTCGGCAACAGACGCTCGCCGGCTTCGATCAGGATCACGCGCGAGCATCGCGGCGTGATGCTGCGGAAGTCGTGGGACACGGACCGTCGAGCTAGCTCGGCAATGGATCCGGCCATTTCTACTCCCGTCGGACCGCCGCCGATTACGACGAAGGTGAGCAGAGCCTTGCGGCGGTCGGGATCCGTCTCGGTCTCGGCGTGCTCAAGCGCCAGAAGGATCTTCCGTCGAATCGTGAGAGCGTCTTCGATCGATTTCAGGCCAGGAGCATGAGCGCTCCACTCCTCCTTGCCGAAGTAGCTATGGTGCGCGCCGGTCGCGAGGATGAGCCAGTCGTAGTTCAGCCTGGCGCCGCTCTTCAGCTCGATGCAGCCGTCGAAGGCCTTCACGCCCGTGACTTCATCCAGCACAACGCGGACATTCTTCGCGCGGGAGAAGATGGTGCGGATCGGGCCGGCAATGTCAGCAGGCGAAAGTGCTGCCGTCGCCACCTGATAGAGCAGCGGTTGGAATACATGGTGGTTTCGCCGGTCTATGAGTGTCACATCGACATCGCGCCCAGCAAGCCGCTTCGCGGCTGCGAGGCCGCCGAAGCCGGCGCCGACGATGACGACATGCGGGCGGTTTGTTGCCTTCATCAGATGTCTCAGTGCGCCGTCCAGCCGCCGTCGACGGGCAGGGCAGTTCCCGTGATCGAGCGTCCGCCCGGTCCGCACAGGAACACGGCCAGCGCCCCTAGCTCGTCGACTTCGGCGAAGCGCTTGTTCGGCTGTGCTGCGAGCAGCACGTCATGAATGACCTGTTCACGGGTAATGCCGCGCGCCTTCGCCGTGTCGTCGATTTGGTTCTCGACCAGCGGAGTCCAGACGTAGCCTGGACAGATCGCGTTGCAGGTGACGTTGTGCTCGGCGCCTTCGAGGGCGACGGTCTTGGTCAATCCAACCACGCCGTGCTTTGCTGCGACGTATGCGCTCTTGAACGGTGACGCTACCAGCCCGTGGGCCGACGCGACGTTGATGATTCGGCCGAAGCCGTTCTGCTTCATCGCGGCAAACGCGGCGCGCGTGGTGTACCACGCCGCGGACAGGTTCAAGGCGATGATCGCTTCGTACTTCTTGGGTGGGAATGTCTCGATTGGGCTGACGTGCTGGATGCCGGCATTGTTGACGAGGATGTCGACACTGCCGAAGGCCGCGATCGTCTGCTCGACGAGACTCGCGGCCTCTTCGCCCTTCATTAAGTTGGCGTCATTATAGACGACGCGGCTGCGCGGGTGGTCCTGCTCGAATTGCGAGAGAACGCGTTCGATATCTTCGGGCTTGCCTAGGCCGTTGATGACAACGTCGGCACCTGCGGCGGCGAATGCACGGGCAACGCCGAGGCCGATGCCGCTGGTGGATCCGGTGACGACTGCCACTCGGCCGCTCAGCGGATGCGTAAGATCTGATTGTTCGTGGACCCGCATGTCCATGCCGGCACTCCTTTGTCAGCTTGCAATCAGGATGCGGGTCCGCGGCAGTTTGCGGAAATGCGTTTCGTGCATGGACTTCATGCGTCCTTATGATTTCCGCGCGGCGCGAGGCTCCTGCATTTTAATGATGCGTCGGGAAGGCCGGCTCCTCAGCCGATGACGTACGGGAAGAGCGAATAGCCCGCGCATCCTGCAGTTCGGCCTTCCACGACGAAGCAAATTCGAAACGCCTCAAGGAGACCGCAATGTTCAACCTCACGACCAAGCTTGCGACGGCGGCCATTGGCGTTGCGGCCGCGGCCTTCGCCAACCCGGCGATCGCCGGCCAGTGCCCAACGCCAGGATCCATGGATCTCGCCAACGCGCCGACGATGCCGAAGGGCGTTACAGACATGGTGATCTCGTCGGTCGACCTCGGCCCGGAAATCGGTGTCGACGGACGTCAGCTGCGCACCCGCAGGCTCGTCGTGCAGCCGGGCGGCATCGTTCCGGTGCACAGCCACAAGGACCGACCAGCCCTGATCTACACGCTGAGCGGCTCCATTACCGAGTATAGCACCGCCTGCGGCGTCCCCATCGAGCATAAGGCCGGCGACATCAGCCGCGAAGCCGACGGCCTCAGTCACTACTGGGTCAACCACGGAAACGTCCCAACCGTCCTGCTCTCGTCGGACGTTTTCCACGGCAAGTAAGGTTCCCCGCGCCGGCGCCATCCCTCGCCGGCAATCAGGCGTCCCGCCTCGCCCCGGGCGGGACGCCATCCTCCTCCACGGAGCGGCTATGACTGACATCGCTCAACCCGCGCAGATCGCGAAGTCGCCCGGACTCTCGTTGCAGCAGTCGGTGCTGATCGCGGTCATCGGCTTCCTGACCCTCGTCGATCTCTTCGCGACGCAGGCGATTCTTCCAAGCCTCGCGCAGATCTATGGCGTGGCCCCTGCAAAGATTGGTTTGGCCGCCAACGCGAGCACGCTCGGTATGGCCTTTTCCGGCCTGTTGATGGGCGTCGTCAGTGGAGCGCTGGAGCGCAAGAAGGCGATCGCCCTCAGCCTTTTCCTCCTATCTTTTCCGACCGCACTGCTGGCTTCTGCGCCAAGCCTGACCGTGTTCGCGGTCCTGCGCGTGACGCAAGGTCTATTCATGGCCGCGGCCTTCACGATGACGCTCGCCCATCTTGCGGAACGTTGCGCAGTACGGACGGCGAACGCTCTTGCCGCCTACGTGACCGGCGTCGTTGCGAGCAACCTTATCGGTCGCCTGACCGCGGCTTATGTCGCGAGCCTCATCGGCGCTGAACAGAGTTTCCTGTTTTTCGCCCTGCTCAACCTGGCTGGTGCGGCGTTGGTCACGGTGACGCTGCACAAGAACGCTCCAGAGCCGATCGTACACATGGGCCGCTTCTGGGCCCCTTGGCTCGAGCAGCTCGCTGATCCTGCCTTGCGACGGACGTTTGCGATTGGCTTCCTGATCCTCTTCGGCTTCATCGGCGTGTTCACCTATGTCGGCTTCGTATTGATGCGGCCTCCGCACGCACTTTCGATGACCGCGCTCGGGCTAGTCTTTCTGGTGTTCCTGCCGTCGATGTTTACCACGCCGCTGGCCGGACCTGTAACGCGGTCGATCGGCCCCGGACCCGCCTGCTCGATCAGCTTGGGGCTCGCGCTGCTGGGGCTGGTCCTGCTGTTAGTGCCAAGCCTGTTCTCCGTCATTGCAGGCATGACCTTGGTCGGAGTCGGCACGTTCTTCGCCCAAGCCGTCGCGACGGGACACGTTGGACGCATCGCGAAGGGCCACAAAGCCGCGGCGAGTGGGCTCTATCTTTCGTCTTATTATTGCGGCGGCCTCGCAGGCGCGGCCGTCATCGGAATTCTGTTCGACAGCTACGGGTGGCCAGCCGCCGTTGCAGGAGTGTTCGTCTCGCTGGCGCTCGCAGCGGTGCTCGGGTTGGGGTTGCGCAAAAGGAGTTTCAATGAGTGACCGTTATCGCCGCGGCCTGGACGTTGCCGAGCAGCTTGCCGCGGACAAGCTCGCCCATTTCGTCAAGAGCGGAGTTGCAGAAGTTGCACCCGATTTCGCGCGCATGGTCATCGAGTTCGCGTTCGGCGACATCTACAGTCGAGATGGGCTCGACCTCAGAAGCCGCGAGCTGATCGCAATCGCGGTGCTTGCGGCCAGCGGCCGTGCCGGGCCGCAACTCCGGGTTCATGTGGAATCTGCCGCGAGTGCCGGAATCACCAAGCCACAAATCGTCGAGGTTTTGATGCAGATCTCGCTTTATGCGGGCTTCCCGGCGTCGCTTAATGCCTTAGCCGACTGTCATGACCTGCTGACCGACGACAATTGTATCGCGGGTAGCTGCGGCTAGGCGCGTCGTCGGCCAGCGATAGCGGCGCGCTTCCTGCACGAAAGCGCCGACCGCGGGCGAATGCGGGCGGCCGCGCACGGTCGTCAGATAGATAGTGCGATTGAAACTCGGATTCACGAGCGGCCGGACGACGAGATCCGGATCGGTGACGCTGAACTCGGGGAAAAAGCCCAGACCCAGACCAGCCTTGATCATCCCCTGCACCCAATCGTCTCGCGGCGAGCTGAACACCTGACGCAGGAAGACACCCCGATCGTTCAGTTCCTCGCGCACCGGCTGGAACACTTCGCAGTTGGATCGGCTGACATAGGGTTCCTGATCGAGCTCAGATGCGGGAATTTCGTCGAAGGCGACGAGGCGGTGGTTGGGCGGTAGCACGATCACGAACGGTTCTTCGAAGATCGGCAGTTGATGGAGAGACTCGGGCAATTCGCCGGGAACTCCAACGACAGCGACCTCAAGATCGCCTTTCTCCAGCATCTCGACCATCTGCGGGCCGCCAGCGTCGACGACCTGAACCTCGATATCTGGATGCTGGGTACGGAATTGGACCAGCAATTCCGAGATCAACTGCGGACCGATCGTGCACATCGTTCCGATCGTCAGCGTGGCGCGCTCCAGCCGCTTCACTGCCCGCGCTTGGTCGCGGGCCGCACGCGCGCTCTCTTCCACGGACTGCAAGTACGGCAGCATCATCCTGCCGAGCTCCGACAGGTGCGTGTTTCCCCGCTCCCGGTGAAACAGCGGCCCGCCAAGCTCGTGCTCGAGTTGCTGGATCGCGCGGGTCAGCGCCGGCTGGCTCACGTTGCATTGCTCGGCTGCCCGCGTGAAATTGAGCGTCTGCGCAAGCGCTACGAAGTACCGGACTTGCTGCATTTCCATAAAGCAGCCTCCAAGCAATGACCGCGGCACTAGCCATTACACCCTGGGAACGAACCAGACCACAACCATGCGCGCGACGCATCGAACCGATGCTGTCTCGGTCTGTGACGGACGGGCTCTTCTTCACGAGAATCGCTTCCGAACTCGGACGAGTCTCTCGCCCAGTTCGTCAAAGGAGAGAACTCACATGAACATTGGCACGATTGCTATCGCGAGCGCTGCAGCGGCTCTCGTATCGACCGCCGCTATTGCAGGACCGGTCAAGCCGCAGCCCAGCAAGGACAAGTGCTACGGCATTTCCCTCGCCGGGCGGAACGATTGCGCAGCCGGCGCCGGCACAACCTGCGCCGGCACGTCCAAGAAGGACTATGCCGGAAATGCCTGGAAATACGTCGCCAAGGGCACCTGCGCGAGCATCAAAACTCCCAAGGGCGGCGGCTCGCTGACGCCGATCGGACGGTAACACCATGATTCCCGCCGCCGGAATTGGCTTCAAGCCCCAACATTATCACGAGGCCCTCGCCTCTGCGGCGGCGGGACTCTGGTTCGAGGTTCACGCCGAGAACTACATGGTAGCGGGCGGACCGCGCCTGGCGATGCTGCAAGAGCTTCGTGGCCGGCGCGACATTTCGCTTCATGGCGTAGGCATGTCGCTCGCCGGCGGGGCAGACCCCGATCCGGAACATCTTGCTGCCCTTAAGCGGCTCGTAGATCGCTTCGAGCCGGCGCTGGTTTCGGAGCACCTCGCCTGGTCGCGCCTGGACGGCCGCTGTTTTCCTGATCTGCTGCCGGTGCCTCGCACCAACAAGGTGCTTGCTCGCTGCGCCGGCAATATTGGACGCGTTCAGGACGCGCTCGGCAGACAGATCCTGATCGAAAATCCCACCCATTATCTCGCCTTGCATGACCATAGCTGGAGTGAAACCAGCTTTCTCGCGGAGCTCGCCCGGCGCAG
>Ga0308174_10000524_pt1 | contig 16367 bp, 21 predicted proteins | sample PhyPR2_FD_203894 | JGI IMG/M metagenome (GOLD analysis project Ga0308174, IMG submission 203894) | Soil microbial communities from UC Gill Tract Community Farm, Albany, California, United States - DLSLS.P.R2 | ecosystem: Environmental > Terrestrial > Soil > Agricultural land | place: USA...
GGCCAACACCCGCACCGCCGACGGCCACGCGGTCACGGCGTCGGTGGGTATCGCGCTGACCCGCCCCTCGGACGTCGAGGACGTCGACGACGAGCTGTGGAAGCTGGTCGACCGCGCCGACGCCGCCATGTACGAGGCCAAGCAGCAGGGGCGTGACCGGGTGGCCTCGCTCTGGGTGCCACGGGCCCGGGCGCCCATGACGACCGAGACCCCCCTGCCGGGCTCCGCGGCCAGCGACGTCGCCTGAGAGCTACTTCTTCCGGGCGTTCGCCGTCTTCTTGTCGTTGGCCCTCTGGATCGCCTCGACCAACTGCTTCTTCTTCATCGACGAGCGACCGGAGATGTCGAGCTTCTTGGCCACCTTGAGCAGGTGGTCCTTGGTGGCATTGGCATCCACGCCGCCCGCGGTCTTCCTGTTGGTGCTGCGGCCGCCGGCGGCCTGTGCGTCGGAGGGGCCCTTCTTGCCGCCGGCCTTCTTCTCCCAGTGGTCGCCGACCTTCTCGAAGCTGTGCTTCACCGCCGCCCAGGCCACCTGGTTGGCGCGCTTCTCGTCGCCGTACTCGTCGGCCGCGGAATCGTGCGCCTTCGCGAACGTGCGCTGAGCCTTCTTCGCCGAGCGCCGCAGCGTGCTGGGCAGCTCGGACAACTTCGCGGATCCGCTCTTCGTGGTCTTCGGCATGACCCTCTCCTCTCGGGGACCGAGCTGCCCTACCCCGCTGCCGCCCGATGATCACATCGCCGCTCAGGCGCGCGGGCGGTCGATCAGCCTAGACAGCACGATGACGCTGCGCGTGTGGTCGACGTTGGGCTCGTCGCGGATGCGCTCGAGGGCCCGCTCCAGCTGTTTCACGTCCGAGGCGAGCATGTGCACCAGCGCGTCGGCGGCACCCGAGACGGTGGCCGCGCCCACCACCTCCGGCACCTGCTCGAGGCTGCGCCGGAGATCCTCCGGCGCCACCGTGCCCTTGCAGTAGAGCTCCACGTAGGCCTCGGTCTGCCAGCCGAGGACGTCGGGGTCGATCTGCGCGGTGAACCCCCGGATCGCCCCCGAGTCGAGCAACCGGTCGATGCGCCGCTTCACCGCCGGGGCCGACAGCCCCACCTCTGCCCCGATCTCGGCCAGCGTCGCCCGCGCGTCGCGCAGCAGGCAGCTGATCACCTTTCCGTCCAGCGCATCCACGCGGAGCCCTCTCTACGCAACAAATCGTCGTTCACCTTTCAGAAGTGGAAGATACCGGGCAGCGGCACGCAACGTATAGCGATTGTTTGCAGCGCACGGCTCGCATAGCGTTCCGGCGACGGGCGCCGCGGGCGCCCATTCGACGAGGAGAAGCAGTGACCGCGGTTCTTCCCCAGCCCCGCCCGGCGTCGTCGCTGGAGCGCATGGCCACCCCGCGCCGGTACCTGATGTGCCGCCCGGAGCACTTCGAGGTGAGCTACGCCATCAACCCGTGGATGGACGTGACCCTCGGGGTCGACCGCGACCTCGCCCTCCAGCAGTGGGAGACCCTGCGGCAGACCTACCTCGACCTCGGTCACGAGGTGGAGGTCATCGCCCCCGTGCCCGGTCTCCCGGACATGGTGTTCGCCGCCAACGGCGGCCTCGTCGTCGAGGGGCGTGCCCTCGGAGCCCGCTTCACCCACGCGGAGCGACGGGCGGAGGGGCCGGCCTACCTCGCGTGGCTCATGGACGCCGGGCTGAAGGACGTCACCGAGCCGGTCCACGTCAACGAGGGCGAGGGCGACTTCCTCGTCGTCGGCGACCTGGTGCTGGCCGGCACCGGTTTCCGCACCGACCCGGGCGCGCACGCCGAGGTGCAGGAGCTCTTCGGCGTCCCGGTCATCTCCCTGTCGCTGGTCGACCCGCGCTTCTACCACCTCGACACCGCGCTCGCAGTCCTCGACGACCGCACGGTCGCGTACTACCCCGACGCGTTCAGCCCCGGGAGCCGCGGCGTCCTGCAGCGGCTGTTCCCCGACGCGATCCTGGCGTCGGAGGCCGACGCCGTCGTCCTGGGCCTCAACGCGGTCTCCGACGGGCTGCACGTCGTCCTCCCGTCGACGGCCGTCGAGCTCTCCGGCCAGCTGCGCGAGCGCGGTTACCAGCCGATCGGCGTGGACCTCAGCGAGCTCCTGAAGGCCGGCGGCAGCGTCAAGTGCTGCACGATGGAGATCCGCGCCTGACCTCGACGCCTGGAGGCACCGTGATAGATCCCGAGCTGCCCGACGGCCGCGAGGCCGACGAGGTCACTCGTGGGTTCGCCGCGTGCCTGGCATCGGTCACGGAGGTCGCGGTCGGCGAGCTGCCCCTCCCGCCGACGTTGGCGAGCGCGCTCGGCGCGTGGCGCACGTGGCTGGCCGAGCGCGGGTTCGGGCTGGTGCCGATCGCCGACCCGGTCCGCTTCCAGTGGGCCGGCTGGTGGATCGCGACGGTCGAGCAGGCCGACGCCGACGGCCCGGCGCGCGAGGTGGCGGTACTGGCGTTCGGGACGCCGCCGGGCGTCGTCCTGAGCCCCCACGCCCCCGAGCTGCTGGGCCGGGCCACGGAGACGCTGCCGCTGATCTCGGCCTACGCCGTCGCGTCGATGGACCCGGTCATCCGCGCGGCGCCGTCGGCCGGCGAGCTGCGTGGAACCGTCGAGGGCCTCGCCGTCGCCGCGGCGGCCGAGGCCCCGATGCGGCTGCTCGAGAGCGCCCGGGCGGTCGCGGGCCGGGGCCTGGAGGGCGACCGCTACGCCGTCGGCGCCGGCACGTTCAGCCCGCGGGCGGAGAAGCGCCCCGGGTATGACCTGACGCTCATCGCCGCCGAGGTGCTCGACGAGCTGGCCGCCGCGGGCTCCTCCCTCGACTTCGCGGGGTCCCGCCGCAACGTGCTGACCCGCGGGGTCGACCTCGCCGCGCTGATCGGCCGCCGGTTCCACGTCGGCGACGTGCTGTGCGAGGGACGGCGCCAGTGCGAACCGTGCTCGCACCTGGAACGTCTCAGCGGCCCCGACGTGCTGCGCCCGCTGATCCACAAGGGTGGTCTGCGGGTCGACGTCCTGAGCGACGGCGCGATCGACGTGGGCGCGCCGATCCGCACCGTGTGAGCGCTCAGGCGGCGAAGGCCGACCAGTGCGCCCGCTCGTCGTCGGTGAGCGGGCGCGACGCATCGGCTTCGAAGTCGAAGGCGACCATGACGGCGTCCGCCCGGATGGCGACCTGGTCGTCCTGCACCAGCTCCTGGCGCACGGTGAACGACTTCGTGCCGAGCCGCGTGACGCTGCTGCGCACCACCAGCCGCTCGCCCACCCGGTAGTACAGCTGGCGCAGGTAGTCGACCTCGAGCCGCGCCAGGATCAGCCCGCCCCCGCGATCGCCCATGGCCAGCCGGGCGTCCTCGATCAGAGCCAGCGCCCGGGCGTGGTTGACGTGCCCGAGCATGTCCGGGTCGGACCAGCGGAGCTGGACGCTGTGCTCGTGCGGCGCGGTCACGGGAGGTCGGCGGTGTCCGAGGACTGCCGGTGGCCTCCCTGTGCGTCGTCCGGGTCGGCGTGGATCGTCCGCTCCTCGGACTCGGCGAGGATGGCCGCGGCCTGCGCCTCCGGATCGTCGCTGCCGCCCACGGACTGTTCCTCAGGGAGCAGTTGCGCCCGCGTCTCGACGTTCTCCTCCGTCACGTTGGCGACGGCCTCCGGCGAGGGCTCCTTCATCGACGGCACGTCAGAACCTCTGCTGCTCGGTGCCGAGGCCCAGCGCCTCCGCGACGTCCTGGACGTTCTCGAACTGCCGCCCGTCGGGCAGCCGACGCAGCTGGGCGAGCACGGCGTCCGGCCCGTCGGCCTCCTCGGCCTTCGCGACCAGCGCGTCGCGGTCAGCGGGCCATACCTCCTTGCCGAGCACCTCGGCGAGCGCGGCGCGGCGCTCGATGTCGGCGGGGTCGGTACCGGACGGGGTGCCTGGCTGGTGCGGATCGGTCACAGGGATCGGGCTCCTTCGGTCGGGTACAGGTTCACGGGGTCGGGGTGGAGGCGTCGGTGTAGCGCAGGACGGCGGCCACCGGGACCTCGTCGGGCATGGCCGATCGGGGGACCATGACCACACCGGCGCTGCTCGCGACGGCGGCGGCGAGCAGCGCGCGGTCGGCGGGAACGGCGTCACCATGGCTGCCGAGGGCGTCCATGTCCTGCTGGTTCACGCCCAGCTCGAGCGGTGAGCCGCCGACGAGCAGGGTGTCCTCGCCGAGGTCGTCGGCCAGGAGGAGCGTCTCGACCTGGCCCTTGCGCAGCGCCTCGACCACCGGCCCGGTCCCTGCAACCGAGAGACCGTGGGCGGCCGCGGCGTGGATCCGTTCGATGGCCTCGGCGTCCGCGCGGGCCTCGTGCTCGGCCACGAGTTCCGCCGCCCGTCGGTCGACGGGCTCCCGATCGGCGCCCGCAGCGCGGCCGCCCTCGTCCATCGAGACGATCAGGTCGGCCCATTCACCGCCGGCACGGTCGGTGAGGATCTGCCGCGCTCGCACGTCGCCGGCGACGAGCACGAACCGCGGCGAGAACCGTCGAGCCATGGAGGTGATCTGCCCGGCGACGGCGTCGGCGTTGTGCACCCACTTGTTCTCGGCGTTGTGCTGGAAACGGTGGTGGGCCCACCCTCCGACCTGAACCTTCTGGATCTGGAAGTCGTCGCCGTCGACGCTCTTCACCTCGTCGGCCTCGCCCGTCGCGCCGACATAGGTGATGTCGGCGCCCACGCGGTCGGCCAGGACGACGACATGGGGAACCCTGCCGGGCAACTGCCGCAGGACCGGTGTGAGGTCCGGCTGGGGGGACCACTCGGCGATCTCGCGCAGCGGAGCGTCCACGAGCGCCTGGTCCAGGACGACGGAGCCGTCCGAGGCGACGACCACTGCGCGTCCCTTCAGCCGGCCCGCCGCACCGCCCTGGTTGCCTTCCAGCAACCGGGCACGCACGGCCTCGACGACCGCCTCCGGCGCACCCTGCTCCGTGAGCCGCTCGGTGATCCCGCGGACCCGTAGCTCCAGCTCGGTGTCGGCGTTCTCCGTGGTGTGGGTGACGTCCGCGCAGACCGTGACGAAGGGGCCGGTGGCCGCGAAGACCTGTTGCAGGAAGGACACGTCCATGACGGGGGCTCAACTCCTCGTGTGTCGGTGGGTGCCGCGGGCTGGACACAACCGCTTCCGTCGCCTACCCGTCGACCCGGTCCTCACACCCTGTGTCGGATCGCGCCAGCAGGGGTAGGCGGTCGGACATGACCGAGCGAGACGATCTGCCGTTGCCCGACTACGACCACCTCCAGGTCGGCTCACTGACGTCGAGGATCCGCACGCTGGGACAGGACGACCTGCAGACCCTGCTCACCTACGAGCGGGGGCACGCGAACCGCATCCAGGTGGTCGCCGCGATGGAGAACCGGCTGACCTCGCTCAAGGCGGGCGCGCAGCCCTCGGGTGGGGACCCGTCGGCGGCCACGCCGGAGTCGGCGTCGTCCCCGGACGGCGGTTCGAAGGCGTCGGAAGCGACCTCGGGTCCCCCGGTCAACCCGCCGTCCCACGGCGACCCGACCAACCCGACCCAGCCCCGCTGAGGCTTGGTCGTCCCGAGTGGGCCCCGGAGGGGTCCGCGCAGGGACGACTGACTCGCTCGTCGCAGCTGGGGACGGCTCCCGGCCGCGGTGCGGCCCGGAGGGTCGCGATGTCGTGGCCTATCGGCTGAAAGCCGCGACGATGTCCATGACGGCCGGGCCGAGCAGCACGATGAACAGCGTCGGCAGGATGCACAGGATCAGCGGGAAGATCACCTTGACCGGGATCTGCATGGCCTTCTCCTCGGCCCGCTGACGGCGCTTGAGCCGCATCTCCGACGCCTGGGTGCGCAGCACGTCGGCGATGGAGACGCCGTAGGCATCGGCCTGGACGACGGCGCTGATGAAGCGGCGCAGGTCGGGGGCGCCGGTGCGCTCGGCGAGCGCCAGGTAGGCCTCCCGACGCGGCTGACCGACGGCGATGTCCTGCAGCGTGCGCACCAGTTCCTCGGCCAGCGGCCCCTTGCCGTTCTTCCCGGCGCGGCTCATGGCCGACTCGAAGCCGAGGCCGGCCTCGACGGCGATCGTCATCTGGTCGAGGGTGTCGGCCAGCTCGAGACCGATCGCCTCCTGCCGCTCCTGACCACGGCTGTACAGCAGCAGCTCGGGCACGAAGTAGCTCACGCCGGTCACGACGAGCGTCATCACCACGTTGAGGGCGGACGGCCCGGCGGTGATGACGAGCAGTCCGAGGCCGGCGGCGACCGCGGTCAGGACGAGCTTCGCGGCGATGAGCTTGGACACCGGCCAGGCGGCCGGGCGACCGGCGCGGCCGGCGAGGCGGTCGAGGCGGGCCACCGTGCTGCCGGGGGTCAGGCCGGCGACCAGCCGGGCACCCAGCCCCGGCCCGGCCCGGCCGGCGGCACGGTCGGTCGGCAGGTCGATGCCCCGGGTGAGGTTGTCGCGGGTGCGCACGGCGAGCGTCTGCGGGCGCGCGAGCAGCGCCCACCCGGCGAGGGGCAGGGCGGAGGCGGCCGCCACGGCGGCGGCCAGCACGGGGAACGGGATCGGAGTCATCAGAACTTGATCGCCACCGTCTTCTTGAGCCACAGCATGCCGACCACCATCAGCACCGCCGCGGCCGCGAGCATCCCGTAGCCCATGAAGCTCTGCGTGAACTTGGCCAGGTAGCTCGCGTTGGTCATGGAGAGGAAGGCGACGATGCCGAAGGGCAGCGCGCCCAGGACGATCGCCGAGAGCTTGCCTTCTGCCGACAGCGCCTTCACCTGGCGGCGGATCGCGTTGCGCTCGCGGATCGTCTTGCCGACGGCGTCGAGCACCTCGGCCAGGTTGCCGCCGACCTCGCGGTGGATCGCGATGGCCTGGGCGACCCAGGTGAAGTCCTCGCTGCCCATCCGCTCCGCGACCTCGTCGAGGGAGTCGCCGAGGTCGCGGCCGACCCGGGTCTCGTTGACGATGCGGGCGAACTCCTCCGCAGTGGGCGAGGCGGCGTCCTGGGAGACGGCGTCGACCGCGCGCAGCAGGCTGTGGCCGGCGCGCAGGCTGCTCGCCATCAGCTGCAGCGAGTCGTCGAGCTGGTCGGCGAAGGCCGCCTGGCGCCGTCCGACCCTGAACTTCACCAGCAGCCGCGCCCCGAAGGGGACGACGACCAGCATCACCAGGCCCAGCCAGGTGTCGACCAACAGCGTGCTCGCCACGCCGGCGGCGACGGTCCAGAGGCCGACGTTCAGCACGAACTTCGGCAGCGGCGTCGTCATGCCGGCGCGGTCGAGCGCCTCGCCCCCGCGCAGCAGCAGGCCCCGCTTGACCAGCACCTTCTCCACCGCGGCACCGGCCGCGGCTCCCGCGCCGGCCAGCGCCGATGCCTCCGGCGCGACGGTCGGGTCGAGCCGGCTCAGCGGCACGCGGGAGGGTCCACCGGGAACGACGACGAGGGCCAGCACGAGCAGACCGGCCGCCACGGCGCCCAGCCCCACGGCCAGCAGGGCGGGCGTCATGCCCAGCTCCGCGCGGTCTCACCGGCACCGAAGACGCGCGGTGACAGCGTGATGCCGAGCTCGTCGAACCGGTCGGTGAACCGGGGGCGGACACCGGTGGGCACCGGCTTGCCGAGGAACTTGCCGGCCGTGTCGACGCCGGCGGAGTAGTCGAAGAGGAACGCGTCCTGGAGGGTGACGGTCTCGCCCTCCATGCCCTGTACCTCGGTCACGTGGGTGACCCGGCGGGTGCCGTCGCGCAGGCGCGTCAGCTGGACGACGACGTCCACGGCCGACGCGATCTGCTCGCGGATGGCGCGCAGCGGAAGGTCCATGCCGGCCATGAGCACGAGCGTCTCCAGCCGCGCGATCGCGTCGCGCGGCGAGTTGGCGTGCACCGTCGACAGCGAGCCGTCGTGGCCGGTGTTCATCGCCTGGAGCATGTCCAGCGACTCCCCACCACGGCACTCACCGACCACGATCCGGTCGGGCCGCATGCGCAGCGAGTTGCGCACCAGGTCGCGGATGGTGATCGCGCCCTTGCCCTCGATGTTCGGCGGCCGCGACTCCAGCCGGACGACGTGGTCCTGCTGCAGCTGCAGCTCGACGGCGTCCTCGATGGTGACGATCCGCTCGCCGTCAGGGATGAAGGACGACAGCACGTTCAGCAGCGTCGTCTTACCGGTGCCGGTACCGCCGGAGACGATCACGTTCAGCCGGGCCTCGACGCACGCGTTGAGCAGCTCGGCCATCTCCGGCGAGAGGGTGCCGAAGCCGATCAGGTCGTCGACGGTGAACGGGTCCTTGGAGAACTTGCGGATGGTCAGCGTCGAGCCGCTGAACGCCAGCGGCGGGATGATCGCGTTCACGCGCGAGCCGTCGGCCAGCCGTGCGTCGACCAGCGGCGAGGACTCGTCGATGCGTCGTCCGACCCGGGACACGATCCGGTCGATGACCCGGCGCAGGTGTTCCTCGGAGGTGAAGCAGACGCCGGTGCGGGTCAGCTTGCCGTGCTGCTCGACGTAGATGTTCTCCGGTCCGTTGACCATGATCTCGCTGATCGAGTCGTCGTCCAGCAGGCGCTGCAGCGGACCGTAGCCGAGCACGTCGTCGGCGAGCTCGGCCGTGAGGCGGGCCCGCTCCTCGGTGCTGAGCGGGACGTTCTCCTCCTCGACGACCTCGTCGAGCTCTCCGAGCACGATGGTGCGCAGCTGCTCCGGGGACAGGGTCGGGTCGTTCATCCGGCTGCCCATGCGCTCGAACAGCGCCTTGCCGACGCGGTCCTTCAGCCGCGCCAGCGCGTCGACGGGCGGCGGGGGCGCGGGGGCGGCCACCGCGGGACGCGGCGCCGGGACGGCCGTGGGCGGCGCGGAGACCGCGGCCGGGGCCGGGGTGGGCTGACCGTGGGCTGCGGCGAGGCGGTCGGCGAGGTTCATGCCGACGCCGCCCGGTGCTTGGCCCGGTACCGGCCCGGCTTCATCAGCGGGGTCGCCGAGAAGCGGGACACCAGCCGGCGCAGCTCCTTGACCATGGGGTCGCGCTTGCTGCCGCTCTGCAGCAGCGGCACGCCCTGGTTTGTGGAGGCGGGGACGCCGGAGGACCGCGGCAGCACGACGTCGACGCCGGTGCCGATGGTGGTCTCGACGTCGCGCACCGACAGGCCACCCTTGGGGTCGGCGAAGTTCATGACCACGTGCCGGCCCGCCGGGATCATGGCCAGCTCGCGCAGCACGTCGAGCTCCTTGCGCAGCCCGCGGACACCGGGGACGTCCATGCTGGTGAGCATCACGACGTCGGTGGCGCGGTCGAGCGCGGCGAGGGTCTGCTCGGACAGGCCCGGCGCGGTGTCGACGACGACGTAGCGGAACTCGCGCGCGAGCAGCGCGAGCAGCCGCGTGACGTCGTCCCCGCGCACGGTGTCGCCGGCCGCGGGCGATTCCGCCCCGCACACCGCGTAGAGGCCGCTGGGGTGCTGGGTGAGGAACGTCTTGAGGACCATCGTGTCCTCGCTGGCCGGGCCGCGGACCACGTCGGGCAGCGTGTACTCGGGCACCATGCTCAGCGCCGAGGCGACGTCGCCGAACTGCACGTCGAGGTCGACCAGCACCGTCGACTGGGGCGCGGCCGCGGTCAGCCCGATGGCCAGGTTGGTCGAGACGGTCGTCTTGCCCACCCCGCCCTTCGGCGAGGCGATCGTGATGACCCGCCCCGTGTAGCGCTCGGTCTCGGAGACCGGGCGCAGCACGCGACGTCGTCCGTTCGCCGCCAGGGAGGCGCGCTCGAGCGCGTCGCGGATCTCCGGCACGTTCGCCGACGGCGGCAGCAGGTCACGGATGCCCGACCGCATCGCCGCCTGCCACATCTGCTGCGACGCCTCGGTCATGAGGACGACACTGATGCCCGGCGACTGGATGTCCAGACGTGCGGCCAGGGTGAGGACGGCGTCCGGCGAGGCGGCGGGACCGATCACGAGGACGTCGGGCAGCTCGCCGTCGAGCAGCTGCTCGAACAGGCGCGCCGGATCGGCGGGCAGGCGCCCGGCGGGCAGCACGCTGACATCGCCGTCGGCGGCCTGCTTGACCCGCAGGATGAGCTCCTCATCGGCTGCGGCGAGCACGACGCGGCTCATCAGAATGCCTTTCCGTAGATGGTGCCCGGGGTGACGACGTCGGTCCCGCCGGTCTGGGCGCCGTCCGGCTCGAGGGAGAGCCACAGGCTGCCGTGCTCGACGCCGAAGACGACGGCCTCGGCCTGGGCGGCGGTCACGGCCAACGTCACCATCAGGCTGGCCGAGGGGACGGCGGTGCCGGAGGACGCCGTCGCCGGGTCCTCCTTCTCGGCGGCGGGGTCGACCGGCGCCGGAGCGCCCTGCACCTGCGTGACCAGCACCTTGTGCAGGACGGCGTGCGTGGCAGGCACCCCGGTGGCATCGGTCTGGGAGACGACGACGCCGACGGTGTCGCCCGCGGCCAGCCGTCCGCCGACCGCGCGCTGCGGCTCGAGCAGGACGCTCACCTCCTGCAGACCGGCGGGCACCGCGACGGTGCCGGGGGCCTGCAGGTCGTCGGGGCGGCCGAAGCGGGCGGCCAGCAGCTGCTCGCCCGGCAGGATCTCGACGGTCGCCACTCGTCCGGCCAGGGAAGCCAGGTCGGTGACCCGGCCGGCGACGGCGGTCTTGGCAGGCACGGCCTCGGTGCGCACCAGCGAGGCGAGCTGGTCGCCGGCGGTGCCCGCGGGGATCGGCTGGTCGGCGACGAGCACGCCGACGGTGCGGACCCCGGCCAGTGCACGGGCGTCCGCGCCGTTGACGTAAGCCAGCAGCACCACGGTGCCCACGACGAGCAGCAGCAGGGCCGCGAGGGCGGCCACGATTCGACGCATCACGGTTACGCGCCCCTTATCGGATGAGTCGGAGGATGGAGGCCCCGAGCTGGGGGGCGGTGGGGCTGTACGTCCAGGCGTCACGCAGCTCGACGAACCGGGTGAAGTAGCCGCTCACGCAGCGGTCGTTGCCGGTGCAGGGCTTCGGCGTGGAGTTGTACTGACCGCCGAGCGAGTAGCCGGTGAGCCTGAAGGCGGCGAACCCGTACACGCGGTACCAGGCGTTGCTCCCGGTGAGACCCGACTCCTCGAACAGCGGGAGCAGGACCGTCTGACCGACCCACTTCGAGAAGTCCGCGGTCGAGCAGGCCGACGGCACGCTGTTACCCGTGCTCGACATCCACTTGCCGCCGAGGCCGGTCGTGGCCGCGCACTTGCCCGCGTCCGTGTCCAGGTAGGCGAACCCGCCGGGCACGATGTTGTTCGACGGGCCGGTGCAGCCGGTGGTGTTGGACGTCTTCGTGAAGTAGATGGTGCGGGCCGTGGTGCCCGACGGCAGGCCGCCACCGGTCTGCTGGCGGAACTCGCACCAGGAGAAGGTCAGCGGCAGCACCGCCGTCCCCCGGCTGGGAGCGCCCCAGCCGACGGTGGCCGACGCGCTGACCGCGGTGGAGTCGTACCCGAGCACGGGCGCGAACCAGTGCTGGACCGGGGTCCGGCCGGCGACGGTGACGCTCAGCGGAACGCTGTTGAGGACCGGCTGGACGGCCGACGCGTCTCCGTCGTTCGCCGCGACCAGGGTCCGGGCGGTGGCCAGCATGTCGCCGCAGTTGCCCCGGGAGCAGTCCTGGGCGACGGCGATGGCGGCCGCGTCGGCGGCCACCTGCAGCCGGGAGCGCTCGGCGTAGAGCGAGCCGACGTCCACCGCGATGGCCGCGAACCCGAGGACCGGGACGAGCAGGAGAGCGAAGACCACCGCGGTGGCGCCCCGCTGGTCGGACAGGCGCCCGCGGAACAGGTCGATCAGCCGTTGCATCGCATGACTCCTGTTCCGTGCAGGGTGATGGAGGTGCCGAAGAATCCGGTGAGGAACGGCATGGGGTAGTCGATGGTGAGCTGGACCCTCTCGGTGCCCGTACCGGCGCCCGGCGCCGGACAGGGAACCGGGATCTTGATCTGCGCGTCGGTGAGCGCCGGCTTCAGCGAGGGTGCGGCGGCGCGGGCGGCGGCCCTGGCGGCGGCGCCGTCGTTCTGCAGCGCCATGACCCGGACGCCCTCGCGCGCGGCGGCCGACAGGGTGCCGGACACCTGGAAGGCGTGGCCGAACTCGGCGATGCCGAGCACCAGCACGATGAGCAGCGGCACGATGAACGCGAACTCGACCACGGTCGCGCCGCGCTCGTCGCGCAGTGCTGCCGTGCTCAGTGGGTGCTTCATGAGCTGATCACCGCCTTCCTGGGTGCGACGGCGCAGCGGCCCCCCTGACCGGGGACCGCTGCGCCGAACAGCCGTGGGCCGAGCCGCCGTCAGCCGGCGGCGGGCTTGAGAGCGGTCGTGATGTCGGTGAACAGCGTCTTGAGCTGGCCACCGAGGGCCGTGACGGCCACGATGATCACGACGGCGATGAGGCCGACCAGCAGGCCGTACTCGACCGCGGTGGCGCCCTTCTCCTCACGGATGCGGGTCTGCGCGACCGCGACGAGGCTGAACATGGTGGCGTAGAGCTTCTGCATGTCGTGCTCCTTGGGGGGTCGACCGTCCGGACCGGATCGGACGACCCGGCCTCGCGGCTGTAAGGAGCTTGTCGAGCGCTGCGGGGGACGACTTGAGGCTCTTCACCCTTCAGCGGGACCTCGGAGGGCCCCTCGGCTCACCCAGTGGAGTTAATTCTCACCCTGAGTAATCAGATTCAGGACAGGAGGGCGATCGCCAGACCCGCCCCGAGCAGCATCGCCGGGCCGAAGGGAAGCTCCCCGCGCAGCCCGATCCGGCGCGTCGCCAGGAGAACCAGGGCCAGCACCGCCTGGACGACGAATCCGGCGAGGACGCCGAGCACGAGCACCGGGGTGCCCAGCCAGCCCAGGTAGAGACCGAGCAGCGCGGCCAGCTTCGCGTCGCCCATGCCGATGCTGCGCGGGGAGATCATCACGAGCACGAAGAAGACGACGAACAGGACGACGGCACTCAGCGCCGCCCGTCGCAGCGACGGCCACTCCCCCGTGCCCGCCGCGGCGACGGCCAGCAGCACCGCGCCCACCCCGATGGCCGGGAGCGTGACCCGGTTCGGGAGCGTCTTGTGCCGCAGGTCGATGACGGCCAGGAGCACGCCGACGGCGGCGATGAACAGGAACGCCGGCAGCTCCCAGGACGGGCCGAACCGGAGAGTGGTCAGGGCGAACAGCGCCGCCGTCCCGACCTCCACGAACGGGAGTTGGACGGCCGTGCGTCGGCGGTCGTCGCCGTTCCACGGGAACCGTCCGGCGAGCCGGTTGACCACCACACCGACGACCAGGCCCAGCAACGTCGCCACCGTCAGCGCGGCGGGACCGGCGGAGGACACGACGGTCACCCTGACACAGCAGGGCACCGCTCCCCCGCATCCTCCGGTGGCGTGCCACCCGGCGGGGGCAGAGGAAGGGGAACCCCGGCCGGTGGCCGGGGCCCCGTTCCGCCTGGATCTAGTGGGTGCCTGAGGGCGGGTGGGTACCCGAGGGGGTGTCGTTGTCCACCGACTGGTTGTAGGTCAGCAGACCATCGGAGGACTTCGCCGTCTGGATCTCCTGGGTCGCCCGGACCAGCGTGATCGTCGCGTCCGCTGTCCGCCGGGCCAGGATGCCCGTCGACTGACATCCCACGCTGTCCGCGCCGCAGTAGTCGGCGAGGATGTGCTGAGCGGACCGGCTGACCGCGCCGGTGCCGGTGAAGTCGAGGCTGACGGTCACGTCCTCCGTCGTCCCCGGGACGTAGACCGGCCCGCTGGACTCAGGCGGCGAAAAGGGGGGCGGGCTCAGCGGCGGGTCTCCGCCGTCCGAGGGCCCACCGGACAGCCCGGAGTTCCAGACCCAGCGACCCGGCGTCGTGAGAGTCAGCGGGACGTTCTCGACGGATGCGCCGGTCAGACCGCGGTCGAACTCGACCTGGTCCCCGGTCAGGTAGACAGAGCCGCTGGCCTCCGGCTGGCACTGCTGCCCCGTCGACGGGTCGCACGGCTGCCCCACGATCACGTACAGGAATCCGTCGCTCTCGCTGTGATCCTGCCCGTGCCCCTGACTGAGCGTGGCGTAGAACGTGTGACCGTCGGGAAGCTGGGCGTGCACCTCTGCGAAGTAGCCCGCGAACGCGAAGTGGCTCACGATGCCGGACTCGGGTACGGCCCAGGCGGAGGACGGGACGAGGACGAGGGCGGCTGCGGCAGCAACCGGCAGGACACGACGCAACAAGGCAACTCCCGAGGGGAGGAACGCCGCGGCGGGTGCCGAGGCGCCGCCAACGTAGCGAGCAGACCTCGCCGGTTGCGGAACCTTCGAGAGTCGGGTTGCGCATGTGCCCCCGGTGCACGATGTGGCTGGTGCGGCGCCGTCCAGGAGGCCGTCCAGGAGACGGTCGGATTGCCATGATGCGGGCATGACAATTGGCGATGCGACGGAACGGGTGCGAATCGGGCTGGTGGGCTACGGATTCGGCGGGCGCTGGTTCCACGCGCCTCTCCTGCGCTCGGCGGTGGAGTGCGAGTTCGTCGGCGTCGTCACCTCCTCCGCGGAGCGCCGGGCGCTGGTGGCGCAGGACGACCCGGCAGGGGCGACGTTCGACTCCCTCGAGGCGCTGGTTGCCGTCGGCGCCGAAGCGGTCGCCATCTCGACCCCTGCCGACACGCACAGCGAGCTCACCGACCGCGCGCTCGAGCTCGGCCTCGCCGTCGTCTGCGACAAGCCGTTCGCCCTCGACGCGGCCGCGGCGACGCGCTCGGTGGAGCTCGCCGAGCGGCTCGGGCTGCCGCTGTCGCCGTACCAGAACCGGCGGTGGGACTCCGATTTCCTGACCGTGCGCGACCTCGCCGATGGCGGTGCACTGGGCGAGCTGACCCGCTTCGAGTCGCGGTTCGAGCGGCTCGACCCCGAGCCGGGGCCGCCGCCGTCGGGCGGCGGGACGCTGCGCGACTTCGGCAGCCACCTGGTCGATCAGGCCCTCCTGCTCATGGGCGCGGTCACGTCGGTCTACGCGGAGTGGAACGTGAACGACGCCGGTCTGGACGACGACTTCTTCGTCGCCCTGACCCACGACGGCGGCGCCCACTCGCACCTGTGGGGCAGCTGGCGCCAGGGGGCGCCGGGCCCACGGTTCCGGGTCACGGGGACGGCCGGCAGCTACGTGGTGGGCGGCCCCATGGACGGCCAGGAGGAACTGCTGCTGGCCGGGCACACCCCCGCCTCGCTCGGGCCGGCGTGGGGTTCGGAGCCGGCGAACCGCTGGGGACACGTGTACCGCGGGGACGCAGGCGAGCTGGTGCCGACGCGGCCGGGGGCGTGGAACGGCTTCTATCCGGCCTTCGCCCGCGCCGTCCGTGGACTCGCGCCGGTGCCGGTGAACGCGCGGGACGCCGTCGCCACGGCGACCGTGCTCGACGCGGCCCGACGCAGCGCCACCGAGGGCGGCGTCGTCCGCTTCACCGGCTGAGTCAGCGCTCGAGTCCCTCCCACGACCAACGCGGCATCGGCAGGCCGGCCGGCACGAGCGACCCCCGCGCGGAGTAGGACAGAACGTCGTCCACGGCCCACTCCATGTAGGCCCGCAGGGCCGCGCGGAACTCGAGATCGGCGGGCAGTGCCGCGTCGTCCGCCGCGGCGACGAAGCACTCGACGAACCGGCGGCCGAGATCGGTCATGTCCCCGTGGCCCGCGTGCAGGTGCAGCAGGAACGACTGGTCGGCGGGCAGCTCGGTGTAGCGCGGCGGACCGCCCATGACCTGCGCCCAGTAGGCGGCCAGCCGCTCGACGTGCCGCGGGTCGAGGTCGGCGTGCGAGAAGGGGTGGTTCAGCTCGGGATCGGCCAGGCAGCGGGCGTGGTGCGCGGTCGCCAGGCCCAGGAACGCCGGCTCGCCGCCCGCGAACTCGAACAGCGTCGTCCGCATGGCAGGCAATCTCCCAGGCGAGTCCGGCGGGCGCCAGGGGCACGTTCCCGCGTCGCGGACCGATGACTTCAGGCGCCGCTCCCGGTCAGAAGTCCGAAGCCGTCTCGAAGGAGCCCGCGATGACCACGCCCACCCTCACCACGCACACCCTCGACGCCCCGGGGGCGACGATCACCTACGACGTGCACGGGGCGCTCGGAACCGGCACCCCGCTGCTGATCGTCGGCTGTCCGATGGGTGCCGACGGGTTCACGACGCTGGCGCGGCACTTCCCCGACCGCCCGGTGATCACCTACGACCCGCGCGGCGTCAACCGCAGCACGCGCACCGACGGCACGGGCGAGCTGGCCCCCGGCGACCATGCGGCGGACCTGGAGCGCCTCGTCGACGCGATCGGCGGC
>Ga0308174_10000525_pt1 | contig 16361 bp, 16 predicted proteins | sample PhyPR2_FD_203894 | JGI IMG/M metagenome (GOLD analysis project Ga0308174, IMG submission 203894) | Soil microbial communities from UC Gill Tract Community Farm, Albany, California, United States - DLSLS.P.R2 | ecosystem: Environmental > Terrestrial > Soil > Agricultural land | place: USA...
TTTCGGGAAAGACCGCGGTATATCCCAGTGTTCTGGATCCTGGCCGGATGCGTGTCGTCGCGAGCGCCGGCGTGCGTATGCCCGTCGTTGCGCACCTGATCTGGAGTGTCCGACTTTTTGAGCGGTACGATAGCCGGCCTGTTCTTGCAGTCAAGAAGAACGACTATGGCTTGATCAGCAGCTTCGGATTCGCCTTTTAATGTCTGCACCGACAGCGGCCCACCCTAGCCGGGCAGCAATGCCCTCAATAGTAACCGTATTTCCGCGCGTACCAACTCTTCACCATTTGTCCGAGGGCACAATAGCTGATTAGGATTGCAGCCAACCACGGGAAATAGCTGAGCGGCAGGGGACTGAGTCCCAGCGTTTCGCCAAAAGACGTGAACGGGAGCACGAGCCCTCCGAGCATTACAGCCGATGTAAGCACGGCAAGCGGAAGAGACGCGCGGCTCTCAACAAAGGGCACCCGCCGCGTACGGATTATGTGAACCACTAAGGTTTGTGAAAGCAGACCCTCCACGAACCAACCCGACTGAAACAGGGAGTGCGCCTCCGGTGTCTTCGCCCCGAAGAAAAACCACATCAAGCAGAACGTGGCATAGTCGAATACCGAAGAGATCGGGCCAAGAAAGAGCATGAAACGGCCGAGCGCGCCGACATCCCAGCGCCGCGGCTTTCGCAAGTACTCGTCATCGATGTGGTCGAACGGGATGCCGGTTTGAGAGAAATCGTAAAGCAGGTTCTGTACGAGCAACTGGACGGGTTGCATCGGCAGGAATGGCAGCCATGCACTCGCCCCGAGGACGCTGAACATATTTCCGAAGTTCGAACTGGTGCCCATCCGAACATACTTGAGGATATTGCCGAACACGCGGCGTCCTTCGAGCACGCCTTCTTCAAGTACCATCAGGCTCTTTTCAAGCAGAATGATGTCGGCGGATTCCTTGGCGATGTCCACGGCCGTGTTGACCGAAATCCCAATATCGGCCTCGCGCAATGCCGGAGCGTCATTAATCCCGTCGCCGAGGAATCCGACGACGTGGCCGCAGCTCTCTTTAAGATTTCGATAGTCCTGGCTTTTTGAGCAGGAGAGACCTTCGCGAACACCGTCGTGTTGCCGACAGCATCGCGCAGAGCGCCGATGTCCATCGCTTCGATTTCGCTCCCGAGGAGGATGCGGCCGGGATCGATGCCGACATCTTGGCAGATCCGGCGAGTAACGGTGTCGTTGTCACCCGTCAGGATTTTGACTGCCACGCCGTGATCGCCGAGAGCCCGAATGGCAGGTGCAGCGGATTCTTTGGGCGGGTCCAGAAAGGCCATTACCCCCGCCAGAATCAGTTCCGTCTCATCGGCGACGGAGTAGGCGCCTTTTCCTAAACGGAATTTTCGGTAGCCAACCGCAATGACCCGGAATCCCTTGCTGTTCAGATCCTGGGCGATGCCGAGCGCCCCATTCCTGAGCTCATCACTGAGCGGAACCAGTTCGCGGTTGACATCAACACGGCGCGTGATGCGCAACATCTCTTCCATAGCACCTTTGGTGATCAGCAACTCCTCGCCCTGGGGGGTCTCGACGACGACAGACATGCAACGACGGCTGAAGTCGAACGGGATTTCATCGACCAGCCGGTAGTCTGTGGCGACGTGTAATCCCTCCTGAATTTCCGCGTGCTTCAGGATCGCGACGTCCAGGAGATTCTTCAGTCCGGTCTGGTAGTAGCTGTTCAGGTAGCCCAGCTGCAGCACCTTTTCGGAATCACGTCCGCGAATGTCGAGATGGCGTTCGAGAACCACACGATCCTGTGTCAACGTGCCCGTCTTGTCCGAACACAGCACATCCATCGCCCCGAAGTTCTGGATGGAGTGCAGCCGTTTGACGATGACCTTCTTCTTCGACATGTTCACGGCGCCGCGCGCCAGGTTCGCCGAGACGATCATAGGGAGCATTTCCGGCGTCAGGCCGACCGCAACGGAAAGAGCAAAGAAGAACGCCTGTCCCCAGTCGCCCTTGGTGAAACCGTTGATGAAGAAAACGATTGGCACCATGAACACGGTGAAGCGGATCAGGAGACGGCTCACCCGGCTCACTCCGCGATCGAATTCCGTTTCCACGCGGCGCCCCGTAAGCTTTCTGGCGAGCGCACCGAAGGCTGTAGAGATGCCGGTGTGGATGACCAGGCCGGTGCCGGTTCCGCTCATCACGTTTGTTCCCATGAAGCAGAGTCCGGGGTGATCGACCGGGTTGCCGGTCTTGCCGTTTTCGGCCGCGACAAACTTCTCAACCGGTAGGGACTCGCCTGTCAACGCCGACTGGCTGACAAAGAGATCCTTGGCGGAAATCAGCCGAAGGTCTGCCGGTATCATGTCTCCCGCTGAGAGGTGAACCAGGTCTCCGGGCACCAGTTCATCAACCGCGATTTCCGCTTTCAGGCCATCCCGCGTCACGGTGGCGGTAGTCTGCACCATATCGTGCAGTTTTTCGGCTGCCTTGCTGGAACGAAACTCCTGCGTAAAGCGCAGGATGCCGCTGACGAGCACCATGATTGAAATGATCACCGCCGCTTCGAAGTCCTTCGTGAGCGCCGCGATCGCCGCTAACGCGACCAGTAGCAGAATGAAAGCGTTGTTGAACGCGCCCGCAACATGCGTCCACCAGTGGGCGGTCTTCTCGTGGACAACGGAGTTGTGTCCGTACTCGTCGAGTCTTCGTCCCGCCTCTTCGGCGCTCAACCCGGATGCCGTGGCACTATACGCGTCGGAGAGGTTCGAGATGTCGGAGTGAAGCGCCAGGAGGTTGGTAATCGCGTCAGCGTTGCGAATCGCCGCCGGGCGGCGGGCGGATGCTGTGTTCCTTTTCACCACGCGTAATTTGCGCATTTTCGTGCGCCTCCTTCCCGCGTGGCCGCAGTTCGGCTTGGGTACACGCCGGCAACACCGTGTAGCCGGGCATCCGCGCGTAATCCTACGCGCAGCTACCCGCGCTCACACGGGCCCTGTGCAGATTATTTAACTTCGGATGAGGTGCGGCGCTGGGCCACTCCGCAGCGTTTTCGATTCGCCGCGAAGTACCGGACCCGGCGCGCTACAGATCGAGCGGCAGGATGGAAACCGGCTTTCGCGACTGGTCGGAAAACGCCAACGGAGAGCCCCCGCGCAACGGCGGCTCATCCAGTCTGCTTATCGAACTACTGCCACCAGTCGTTTCCATAAGGTGTCAAGCAAAGCCTGATTGAGGCTCTCAAGTCCAGGATAAGCCCGCCCTCCTTTGAACGTCAATGCTCTGCACAAAAAAGCCGAACCTCCAGCGGTCAAGCGATCATGTCCAACGGTTCGTCATCACCCTGGTCATCCATGCGGTCTTGGCACTGCACACAATACGCCGCCCAAGGCACAATGTTAAGCCGCCTGCGAGGAATCGGTTCTTCGCACTCCGTACACCGGCCGAACTCGCCGCGATCGAGCCTCTCCAGGGCGGCATCGATCAGCTGCAGTTTCTGCCGGTCCATCCGGTGCTGGCGCAGAACAACGAATTGATCATGCATCAGGGGAGCCTGATCCTCCACCGCAAGGGAACCGGGGAGAACGAGGATCTCCAGTTCCTTCTGCTTTCCACCCGCAAGGTGGGCACGTTCGGCCAGGAGGGCAGAACGATAGTCAGCTGTCTCGTCGGCCCTCTTTTGTGTGGTTCCCATAGCATGCATGGCAGAGCAAGTCTCACACCACCCCAAGAGCATTCCCCATGCGTAGAAATGCTTTGTTCCGATTCATCGGTTTGTCGGCTGCTGCCCGATAACGGTCCTCGCTGCGCTTTTTCAGGCAGCGATTCGCGGCCGAGAGACCGAAAAGTCGTGATGCGGGAATCCGGAGATTGGTGACGTGATTGCCCGTAGAAGAGCGAACAACAGAAACAGGAGGTTTATCCATGGAAATTGCCCTTCGAGCACGTGATATCGATTGGAATCAAGATCTGCAAGATCGGGTGGAGCGAAGTATCGAATTCGCTGTTGACCGGCATAAGAGCCGCATAGCCCGTATCTCAGTTCACGTGAGCGACGTGAACGGCCCTCGAGGCGGTGTAGACAAACTATGCCAGATCACGGCCGACGTGCGAGGCGCGCAACCCGTCATGATTCTGGAAAAGGGCGTCGACCTTCTTGCTGTAATCAATCGAGCGGTCCGCCGGCTCAGATATAGAATTGGGCGGCGTGTTCACCGCGAGCGGATTGCTGGAGCGCCAGAGCACCGCGCAACGATTCGCGCGGCGTAGCCTCGCGTGGGTTAAGGCTCGGTCGAAAGCGGACGTACCTTGAACAGCAGCCGCAGCACGGTGTTCAGTTGCGAATATTCCGCCTCGCCCCGCCGATTATTCGGCTAGCCGATTGCTCCTCTTTTGTGACAACCCCGAAAGGACAACAACCATGACCAATAACCCGATCGGTATGACTTCCATGGCTGCGTGCCCACAGTTGCCATACGAACTGGTGAATGAGCCGCGAGAGGGCCGCATCCAGGACCAACAGCCATCGAGTGTAGTCGACATTCTTACCATCAGCGATAATCCAACGCTGACCGTCTATCTTTCCCGGCTATTCCATAGATCCGGGTGGACAATCGCTCGTGCACGCACTTGCCGGGAAGGTGTTTCGTTCCTGAAGAACAACCGTGCGGCCGTCGCACTGTGCGAGGAGAGCCTGCCGGATGGATTCTGGCACGATACGGCGGTCGCCCTCAGCTCATTGCCGGACGCGCCGGCGTTGATCGTGGTCAGCAGCGATCCGTCGCTGGTCCATGAGGTTCTGGCCCTCGGCGGGTTCGATGTGCTGGTCCGGCCCCTGCGAGAGTCCGACGTGGTCTGGACCATTGCCACCGCGTGGCACGCGTGGAAGAAACGTTTCGGACAATCCGAAGGTGTGCCCTGTGAGGTTCGCCTAAACTCCGTGGTCGCCGAATCTCCGCCAGTCGATCGTGCGGAAACTGTTCAGTTGGTGAGCGAGCCCTCGAATGACGCAAGAGAGCGGATCCTGAGCGACCCTCACGGGAAGTCCGCAGTTCTTGCTGATGAATCGGTCCAGGTTCCGCAGCAACGCTGATCCTCCGGTTAGCACGATCCCGGTCTCGATCAGGTCCGCATTGAGTTCGGGAGGCGCTTGTTCCAGCGCCTCCCGAATCGCGCCCGAAATGTGCTCCAGCGGTGCGGAGATCGCTTCCAGGACCTCGCAGCCACGGACCGTCACTTCGCGGGGGATGCCACCCGTCGCGCAGCGGCCCTTCACACCCAAAGTAAGCTCTCGGTCCATGGAAATCGCGGACCCTATCTGGATTTTGAGCCGCTCGGCCGTACGCTCGCCGATCACGAGTTGGTGGGCGGTCCGTACGTGCGCCGCGATAGCGGCATCCATATCGTCTCCGGCAACACGGGTCGAGCGCGCGTAGACGCAATTCCCGAGCGAGATCACGGCTACGCCCGTCAGACCGGCTCCTATATCGACCACCAGGCGGCCCCGGGCTTCCTCCACCCGCACCCCCGCTCCGCGGGCCGCAGCGAGGGCCTGATTGACGAGCAGTATATCGACGGCTCCAGCGTTCTGGATCGATTCAATGACATCGAGGCGCTCCCCGTCTGTCATCCCGGTCGGGACGGCAACGGCGACCTTGAAGTGGTGCAGCGGCCCGGTGATATGAGCTTTGCGCAGGAAGCGGTGCAGCATGCCGTCGAACAACTCGAAATCGTTGATGATTCCGGCGCGAATGGGGCGCGCGGTCTGAAACTTGCGAGGTGTACGGCCGCGGGCCGCTTCCGCTTCGCCGCCCACCGCCTCAATATCGCCCGAACTCGTCCGCACTGTCACAAGGGACGGTTCATTCACGGCGACCCCGCGGCCTTTCACGTATACCAGCGTGTTAGCCGTCCCCGGATCGAGACCAACTCGTGGGGAAAGAAGGCCGATCACTCTCTATCCGCCAAACGTGGTCCGAGGGCGCAGGGTGGCTGGCACTCAGTCTCCGCTGACACCCGCCGCCTCCGGTTGGTAAATGACCTCCAGGACCTTGAGGCGTCGCATCCCCTTCGGCACTCGCCATTCGATGATGTCGCCAACGCGGTAACCAAGCATGGCAGTACCGATCGGAGCGAGCACAGAAACGCTGTTCTCGGTTCTGGTCTGCGTTGGGAAGATGAGCCGGTAGACCCGGCTCTCTCCAGAGTCGAGGTCTTTCAACCGGACTTCCGAATTCATCGTGACGACATCGCGTGGAATGCCTTCAGGTTCGACCACCTCGGCGCGATCGAGTTCCTGCTCAAGGACGTCCAGGTATTCATGGTCTACCGAACTCGCCCCTCGCCGGCCTGCAATGAGCCGCCAGAGCCTCTCACAGTCATCGTCGGTGATGTATATGCGGTCTCGCATGTTGTCAAGCCTCCTCGTGACAATGCACGGATTTGTGCGTGGAAGACTGATGATTGCAAGCCTTGTGCCAACGCAGCGGCGTTTAATACCAGCGCAGCGCCGCCTAAGAGGCTCGGCATGCTGCCTGAAAACGCACAGCAGTGTCCAGTAATGCCCAGCTACCGATGACACGGGCGGGTTTCGCTCCGCCGCGGCGCTCATATCCCGGGATTTTGGCGGGCTGATCGTTGGTTGCAGGATTGCACCTGTGGTGTTGAGGCCTAACAGCATATGACCAAAACACAGCCACTCTTGTCGTTCACGATTGACGAGCCGTATGACGTCGCATTACGCATGGTCCGAATCGCTCTCGCGCGTGAGGGGCTGCGCGCGCCCGCTGAACTGGACATTACCGCTCGAATCCGGCAGGAACTGGGAGCGAGCGTGGGGCCGTGCATCGTGCTCTACGTAGACGACCCGGCAGTGTTGCTCGAAGCAGTCGTCTTCAATCGCGGCGCGGCCCTATTGATACCGCAACCGCTCGTCGTGACGGGGGACAATCGACAAGCCGAAGTGCTTCTCCGGAGCGCTGAAGTGCCAGCTGAAGCTATCCCCGAAACTGTTCGCGATCCGCTCATCGGTGTTCAGGTGCGGATGACGCGCGCAATCGAGAGCATCGCCGAGAGGAAAGGAGCGCATATGGCCATCAGTTCTTAAACAGCGAGAGCCCCAGGGGCGGCTGCTGGGCGACCTCCGAACGCCATCGCGTGAGATAGCCTCCCGGACGCTGTGCCCTGTTGCCAGGCTCTTGTTTTACGCCGATCATGAAGATAGAGGCTCAAAATACGGCGGATGTCAGTGCTGTAACCGAGAAGATCGCGACGAATCGCACGCTCAGAGGACTGGCCATCGGCTCCGCTCTGCTCGTTGCTGGGTTGATCAACGGGCTGACACAAGGCGCCTGGGCTGTCGCCTATGCCATTCCAGTGGCACTCGCCGCAGTGCTGGATGGCTGGCGCGGTGGGTTGCTGCTATCCGCCATCTCCGCGGGCGCCATTTTCGCCTTTTCGCCGGACCAATCCATCACGACCAGGTGCCTCGAATGCTTGGCGCTGCTGTTGCTGGCGTGCCTCACAGCCGCGGCGGCAGGCCGTGAGCGCAGATTACTCCATCACTACCGGAAAGTTGCGGATCAACTCAGTGGCGTTTATGAAAAGGTGCAGGCGAACTTCGAAGGCATGAAGCGCGTGGAGCGCCTTTCGGCCATTGGGCAGCTTTCGGCGGGATTGGCCCACGAAATCCGCAATCCACTCGCGAGCATCTCCGGCGCGGCCGCGATACTGGCCCGGAGCCCGGACCTCGACCAGAAGAACGCGAGGTGTCTGGAGATCATCACCAGCGAGTGCGAGCGGCTGAACGGGCTACTCACGAATTTTCTGAACTTCGCCCGCCCTCGACCGCCGCGCCTCCAAACCATCCAACTGGAGCCCGTGCTGGATAATGTGCTCGAACTCGCGAGTCATGGCGTACGCGGTAAAGCAGTCCGATTCGAAAAGCAGGTTACCTCCGTGCTCCCGCCAGTCGAATGTGACCCTGAGCAACTCGAGCAGGTGCTCCTCAATCTGATGATCAACGCGATAGAGGCAAGCCCAGAGGGGGGAACCGTAACGTTGTCGGCCGCGGCAGAAGAGAGCAGGATCGCGATCGGCGTCGTGGATAGCGGACATGGCGTGGCGCCGGCTCATATCGATCGCCTGTTCGACCCGTTTTTCACCACCAAAGAGCACGGCACAGGACTCGGGTTACCCGTCGCGCATCAGATCGTGCGGCAGATGGGCGGTTCCCTTCTAGCCCAGGCGAATGCCAGTCAGGGAATGACGTTCTCGGTGGTCCTCCCGTCGAAGGTTCAAAATTAATGGATTCAGCACGCATCCTGGTTGTAGACGATGATGATAACTTGCGCTGGGTACTCCAGACGCAGCTAGAGCAGATGGGGTACGCCGTCATCGCGGCTGCCGATGGCCCAACGGCGCTCGGGTTGATCGACAAGGAGCCGCCCGCCCTGGTGCTCACCGATTTGAAGATGCCTGGCATGTCCGGAATGGAGTTGCTGGAGCAGATCCGCCGGGATTATCCGGAGATTCCGGTGTTGATCATCACCGCATTCGGAACGATTCAAAGTGCGGTGCAGGCGATGAGGTCAGGTGCGTATGACTACCTGACAAAACCGATCGACTACGACGAGCTTGGAATCGCCGTCAGCCGCGTGTTGGAGCATTTTCGTCTCGTTCAGGAGGTGCGTTCTCTTCGCGCCAGCCTGGACCGCAAATACGGCTTTGAAAACATCATCGGCCACTCGGAAGCACTCTTGTCGGTTCTGGATACGGCGGTGCGGGCGGCACAGAGCAATTCGACGATCCTGATCCACGCCGAAACTGGCACAGGCAAGGAGCTTCTCGCGAAGGCAATTCACTTCAACAGCCGCCGGAAGGACAAAGCGTTCGTCACAATCAACTGCGGCGCTATTCCGCGCGATTTGCTGGAATCCGAGCTGTTCGGCCACGTGAAGGGATCGTTCACGGGCGCCATGGCGCACAAGGTCGGGAAGGTCGAATTGGCGGATCGGGGGACCCTCTTCCTCGACGAAATCGGCGAGATGCCGGGCGAGCTTCAAGTGAAGCTGCTGCGGCTGCTACAGCAGGGTGAGTTGGAAAAGGTCGGCGCGACGGCGCCCGCGAAGGTGGATGTCCGGTTCGTCGCCGCAACACATCGGAACCTCGGCGCGATGATTGAGGATGGGACGTTCCGCGAAGATCTCTATTATCGGTTGGCGGTAATTCCATTAGAACTGCCGCCGCTGCGCGATCGCGGGGAGGACATCCCCGAATTGGTGCAGCACTTTTTCGTGAAGGCGAAGGATGAACAGGGCCGCCCCGATCTGGTGCTGCCGACCGCGCTGCTGCCCCGGTTTCAGGACTATCGGTGGCCTGGTAATATCCGCGAGCTTGAGAACGTTATTGAAAGAATTGTGGTGCTCGCGCGTGGCGATGAAATCACGCTGGCCGACCTACCGGATTTTCTCCGGCGGGAAAAGCCGGCCATCGACATGCTCCAATTGGAACTTCCCGCCCAAGGCGTCAGCCTGGAAGCGATAGAGAAGGAATTGATCCTGCGTGCCCTCGACAAGTTTCACGGCAACCAGACCCATGCCGCCAAGTATCTAGACATCAGTCGCAAGGCGTTGATCTATCGAATGGAGAAACATGGCATCCGAAAGAAGACGGCCGAAGATGAAGAGGAGCTTGATTCTCCGGACGATGTGCGCACGCTCTGACTGGTGAATCGAAAGCCACGTTTGCGGCCTCGATTCGCCGCTCTATTTTTGCTAAATGCTTCGAGACCAGGTCAAGGTTCGTTAGCGCCGCACTGGGGATTGGCTGTTGGTGCTGCCGCGCGATTTCGAGAAGCGAATGGATGCTATGCACGTGCTCCGCAGCGAAAGACAGATCGCGCCGGACGGTTCGACGCAGTAGCTCGTTCATATCGGGGGCTGCACTCCCGCTATCCTCAAGGCAGTCAGGAGCATCGCGCTCTGGTTCTGCGCCGGCCGGTTCGGGAATTCGCCTCGACCGGCGATAACCAGCGGCGGTCGCGCCCGCTATCGCTCCAATGACGCCGACTAACAAAATAATCTCTCCGGTTTGCATACCGACTTGATTGCATACCAGCGCCCATTCCAGCAGCGCACAAGATCTGACGCCGGGAAGTCTCGAAACTACGTCTAGTGGGCGTCGGCAGCGCGTGTTCTCCGGATAAGACATCAATTCGCCGATCGCCAGTTGCCCAAAAACAGCCAGCGCTGCGCCCTTTTGGACAACGGCCGGCCGAGCGAGTCTTAAGCAAAGCCATAATTTGCGAGTGCGGTAGAGGAATAAAGCGCGTTAAGCAATGGACTCGTGCTTGCTATGTAACTGGTGAACTGTGAGGCAAAATCTGATGCACGCAACGCCTTCGGCTTCGCGCGATCACGAGCGCCGTCTTTCAGTGTGAGCATGAGGCGACGTGGTGCCCACAGCCGAATCCGGACGGCTCTTTTCCGCGAAGGTTCTGGCGACTGCCAACAGATGCAACTGGCAAAAACAATTATCTGGAGGAACCGTGGCGAACATCGAGAAACAGCAAAAACAGCCGATGGAGCAAATCATCGATGCCGGTTCGAGCGGAGACCCCACCTGTCGGCGTACTTCGCACCTGATCGGGCGCTATATGACGAACCAGCAGAACGATGGTCGTGTTCATTTAGGTGGTAGAGATGATCCAGGCCAGCCGATCATCCTTCGGCTCGAGGAGCTCCCGGCTACGCCTCGCAATTTGGAGCGAATCCGCGAATGCGTTCGGATGCTGAATCAGCAGCTAGCGGCTTCCGGTACACCGCTGCGGTTGCGCGTGGTTTGAGGAGGAGTACTCGCATGCCGACGATTGCCCTGAATAGTCACGAGACGTCTGTCGATGGGACCCGAGGGACCGAGCCGTGTCTGATCAGTATTCCCGATGCGGAGCGCCTGATCCTGCAATCCCGGTTCGTGAGGAACCAGCTTGAAGCTGAAATCCTGAGCGACATCGAGGCCCGTATCCGGCGCGCCACGCTGCTTGAGCCCTCCGCCGTTCCCGGAGATCTCGTGACGATGAATTCGCGGGTGGTTCTGCGGGAGGTGGATACGTGCCGGCAGCATTTGTTCGTGCTCGCGTTCCCATCATGCGCCAATTCACGGAAAGGGCGGATCTCGGTTGTCACCCCGCTCGGTTCTATTCTGCTGGGGTCGCGTGTAGGCCAGACACTTACGTGTCCGATCTCAGGAATTCTCACGACCGTCGTCGTCGATTCCATACTGCGCCAGCCTGAAGCCGCGGGTGATTACTACGGGTGATGAGCCGTCGGTCGTGTCCGGACGCTTCGAACTGGTTTTGCTTACCTTCAGAAAGGCTTCGGCGCGTAAGAACGCCGTGCTTTGCTCCGACGGTACACACGAAATAAGAATGGAGTTCAAATCAATGGCGAGACCCCAAGCACAACAATGCGACGATGCCCCCGATGCATCTTTGATGAACGACTACGCCCCGAAAAAGTACTCTGTCCGAGAACACGCCGTAATGGGATTGAAAATCTTTCTGATTATCGGCGTTCTTTTCGGCTTCTTGTGGGTGGTGAATCTGTTGAAGGCGGAGTGAGTGAGAGATGTTTTGGGTGAGGGGGCTGTAATAGCGGCGTCGGTCAATCTGGTGCTCAGTTACCACTTCGGCCAACACAACTCCTGCTTAAAGCCAGCACGTTCACCTGGGGGTAGGGCACCTTGACCGCCGATCGAGCGTTCAGAGACGCAGCGAGCAAGCGCCCGCACCTGCGGTTGAGCGGCTTCCCAATACGGAAGGCGAATGTTTCCGCGCGCTGAACTTCCCGCGACCGCCCTTCAGCGAGCAGAATGGGCCGCACCATTCACACGCTAATGAATTTGCAAGCGAATTGATCGCGATCCACACACTCTATAACGGCTGAACGAGGTCTGGAATGAAGCTCTTTACCAGTCCGCGGCTTCTCCCCGCAATCGTCCTGCGCCGGCTGTTCATTGCAGCAGCCAACCACCGAAGGATTGGCAAGCCTGAAAGCCTGGGAAGAAGCCACGATATCCGGCTGGATGACGGGCACTGCCAGCCGCACAGTTCGCCGCGGTGGGGCTGGAAGGCAGATTGTTGCGCCATGCCGGAGTACCACCTGCGCACATACCGAGTCTATATGGCCAGTCAGGAGCCTAGGCGATCTTGGGAGGTGCTCAAGCGATTCGGTCCACAGCGCCTGCGTGTCGGAACCAGAGCACTGGCATGAGCAATCCATCCTATTCCGAGTTCTCGTCAGAGACACGCGCATCCGATGCTCTGACGCAACTTGCACTCGATCTACATTGGACGTGGAATCACTCCGCCGATGAGGTATGGAAGCGCCTCGACCCGGAGCTTTGGGAGCTTACGGCAAATCCCTGGCTCATCCTGCAGGCGGTATCACAGCGCAAGCTAGACGAAATCACTGATTCCCCGTTTCGTGGGCGCGTAGAAGAACTCCGGGACGAGGTCAAGAGAAAGCAAGGCGGGACGACTTGGTTCGAGTCGGCTCATTCCGGGTCACCATTGCGGACGGCGGCGTATTTCAGCATGGAATACATGCTGGGCGAGGCTCTGCCCATATACTCCGGCGGCCTAGGCAACGTCGCGGGTGACCAGTTGAAGGCTGCAAGCGACCTCGGCGTCCCCGTTGTGGCAGTCGGCCTCCTGTATCAGCAAGGATACTTTCGACAGGAGTTGGACGCGTACGGTAATCAACTGGCGCTCTATCCGGTGAACGAACCTGGCCAACTGCCGATCAGGCCGCTGAGGACGAATGGCGGTGAATGGCTGCGGATCCCGTTCACTCTGCCAGGTGCGAAGATTTGGATTCGCACGTGGGAAGTACAGGTTGGGCGGGCTAGGCTGTACTTGTTGGATACGAACGACCCTGCAAACCTTCCTCAACATCGCGGGATAACGAGCGAATTGTACGGCGGCGGCCCGGAAGTTCGTTTGAAACAGGAATTGGTTCTGGGCGTAGTGGGTTGGCGACTGCTGCGTGCGCTGGGTATCCGGCCGGAGGTGTGCCATTTGAATGAAGGCCATGCAGCCTTCGCGGTGCTCGAACGCGCTCGTTCCTACATGCAAGACACTGGGCTAAGTTTTGAGGAAGCCCTCACGATCACGCGCGCCGGTAATGTGTTTACAACGCATACGGCCGTGGACGCCGGCTTCGACCGGTTCGCGCCTGATTTGATCCGCCAAGTCCTGTCGCCGTACGCGAAGCATGAGCTGCGGATTCCGGTCGCGGACTTATTGGCGATGGGCCGTGTGAACCGGGGAAATGACTCCGAGCCGTTCAATATGGCCTATCTCGCGATGCGCGGCAGCGGATCGGCGAACGGCGTGAGCCGCCTTCACGGGTTCGTCAGCCGTCGGCTATTTGGGCCGTTGTTCCCGAGATTTCCGGAGGTCGAAGTTCCTGTCGGCTACGTCACGAATGGAATTCACGTGCCAACGTGGGATTCCGCGGGAGCGGACAGACTATGGACGGAACAGTGCGGCAAAGGCGTGTGGCGCGGCGATCTCGGCTCTGTTACGGAGAAATTCCGCGCCGTTGACGACCGGCGGCTGTGGAATATGCGCTCGGCAGGCCGGCGCGCTCTCGTGGAATATGCGCGGGAGCGGCTGGCACGGCAGGAGGCCAGCTACTCGGGCTCACCGGAACGAGTACAGGAGGCTGGCGCCGTTCTTGATAGCGAGACTTTGACCCTCGGATTCGCCCGGCGGTTCGCGGCGTATAAGCGTCCGACGCTGCTGCTGCACGATCGCGAGCGTCTGGCCCAGATTCTGACGAATCCCGAGCGGCCAGTGCAGCTGGTGATCGCCGGGAAGGCTCACCCGCAGGACGAGCCCGGCCGGGCGCTGATCCGCGAGTGGGCCAGCTTTGCCCGGCAACCCAACTTACGCGATCACGTGGTCTTTCTGGCGGATTACGATATGCTGCTGGCCGAGCGATTGGTGGAAGGCGTGGACGTTTGGATTAACACGCCACGACGGCCCTGGGAAGCGAGCGGCACGAGCGGCATGAAGGTCCTGGTGAACGGAGGGCTGAATCTGTCCGTGCTGGATGGATGGTGGGCGGAGGCCTTTGCGGCGAACTCCGGCTGGGCGATCGGCGATGGAGTCGAGCACGGCGACGACCCCGCTTGGGATCTCGTGGATGCGGAGGCGTTATATGCGGTTCTGGAGCAGCAGATTATCCCGGAGTTTTACGCGCGTGACGAGAATGGCATACCGACCGCCTGGGCGAACCGCATTTTAGAAAGTATGGCGACACTGACGCCCGCGTTTTCCGCGAATCGAGCGGTCCGGCAGTACACGGAAGAGCATTACATTCCGGCCGCGAGCGCGTACGCGGCGCGCGCGGCCAAGGATGCAACGGCCTCCGTGAATCTGTTCTCTTGGCGGCAAAGGATTCGCGAGCGCTGGGGCGACGTTCGCTTCGGAGCGCTGACGACGCAGTCCCACCGGGGTGAATTGTCATTGGAAGTCGAGGTGTACCTGGCCGGCCTGGACCCTTCGGACGTACGCGTGGAAGTGTATGCGGAGTCCCCGGGTAGCGGGCCATTTCGCCACGAAATGGCGGAAGCCAGCCAGGGCCCTGCGAACTCGGCGCGGCATCTTTACTCTGCCATGATCTCTACGGACCGCCCCGAAAGCGATTTTACGCCGCGAGTGATCCCGCACCACAAGATGGCGACGAGATTGGAAATTGATCGTATCGTGTGGCAAAGGTGATCACTTGAGGGGTCATTGCGCTGCCAGTTAAGTTGCGGTCAAACGGCCGGCCCTGGAAGAACCGGTACGGGCCGCTCGGGCCCCGCAGGGCGCTCGATTCCAGCCGCGGCGTAGACCTGACGTTCATCGAGGGTTTCGTGAATAAGCAGTTGTTCGACGATCCGGTCGAGCCGGCTTCGATTATCAGCAAGAATTCGCCGCGCTTCGGCGTAACACTCGTCCGTGATGCGCCGCACTTCTTCGTCGATGGCGTTCAGCATTTCGTCCGATACACCCGCCATGCGCGGATCGCCATCCGGCGGCAGTACGGATAGCTTGCCGACACGGGACGACATGCCCCAACGCCCTACCATGGAGCGCGCGATCCGCGTGACCGCCTCAAGATCCTGTTCAGCGCCTGTCGTAATCACGCCGAAGATCTCCTGCTCGGCCGCCATGCCTCCCAGTGCGCCAATGATGCGCCCACGCAGGTACTCCTCTTCGTAGCCGTAGCGATCCGCTTCCGGCGTAGACAGCGTCACACCCAGAGCGCGGCCGCGGGGAATAATGGAGACCTTGCGAACCGGGTCGGCTCCCGGCTGAAGCATTCCGATCAGCGCGTGCCCCGCTTCGTGGTATGCCGTTCGGCGCCGGTCCTTCTCCGGGATGACGATTTTCCGCGCCGCCCCCAACTGTACCTTTTCCAGCGCGTCGGTAAGGTCGCGCTTCGTGACGGCTTGGTCGCCCCGGCGGGCCGCCAGCAGAGCGGCCTCATTCACCAGGTTCGCGAGGTCCGCGCCGGTCATGCCGGGCGTCGAAAAGGCGAGCTGGTGCAGGTTTACATCAGGCGCTAGGGGAACCTTGCGCGTGTGGACGCGAAGAATGGCCGCCCGGCCTTCCTGGTCCGGCGGGTGGACCATAATGGTCCGGTCGAACCGGCCAGGGCGCAGCAGCGCGGGATCGAGCACATCGGGACGATTGGTGGCGGCGAGAACGATCACGCCTTCGTGGCCCGAGAAGCCGTCCATCTCGGTGAGGATTTGGTTGAGAGTCTGCTCGCGCTCGTCGTGTCCTCCAAAAGACCTGGCGCCCGCGCGAGTCCGGCCGATGGTGTCGATCTCGTCGATGAAGATGATCGCGGGCGCCACCTTGCGCGCCTCGCCGAACAGTTCGCGCACGCGGCTCGCGCCGACGCCGACGATCATTTCAATGAACTCGCTGGCGCTCGCGCTGAAGAAGGGAACGTGCGCCTCGCCGGCGGTAGCCCGGGCCAACAGTGTTTTGCCGGTTCCCGGCGGCCCGGAGAGGAGCACGCCCTTCGGCGCGCGGGCGCCCAGCCGTTCGTATTTGGCAGGATCCTTCAGGAAATCGACGATCTCATTGATCTCGGCTTCGACCTCGTCGATACCCGCGACGTCGTCGAAGGTGACGCGAACGGTTTCCGGATCGACTGGTTTGCGCGCCCCTCCTCCGAAAAGGCCACCGCCCAAGGCTGCGCGCTGGCGTTTGAACATCCACACGTAAAAGAGGATCAACAACAGAAACGGAGCCACCGAAATCAAGAGGTTCCAAAGAACACCGCGCTGCTGGGCTTGC
>Ga0308174_10000526_pt1 | contig 16360 bp, 14 predicted proteins | sample PhyPR2_FD_203894 | JGI IMG/M metagenome (GOLD analysis project Ga0308174, IMG submission 203894) | Soil microbial communities from UC Gill Tract Community Farm, Albany, California, United States - DLSLS.P.R2 | ecosystem: Environmental > Terrestrial > Soil > Agricultural land | place: USA...
AAACATAAGACCTCAACCCAGATCGAAACAACTTAAAGTAGATCACAACCGACCACTACAAATCTCCCACCGTATGCAAAGAGACGATGGCGCAGGCGTTCCACAACCTCTTCGTCGCCTGGTCCGACGACGGCGGCAAGTCGTGGACACCGCAGCTCGCCTACGACGCCGGCATCGGCCATGACGCATCGACGCCCTTCGCGGCCTTCACGCTGGACAATCAGGGCAACCCGTACGTCGCGTTCACCACGCCGGCGCCGAGCGACAACCCTGCGACCTGCGGAGCGGAGTCGACCGCGGGGACTGTCCAGTCCGACCCGAGCTGCGCGTACCACATGTGGGTGGCATGGTCGAGCGACGGTGGTGCGACCTGGGACGGCAGTGGCGGGACGATTCCCGGTAGCGCGGCGGCTGCGTACGAGGTCGATCCCGGAAGTTCGGCTCAGACAGACGTCTTCCCGACCATCGCCGCGGGCGACCCCGGCAAGGTCGACGTCAGCTGGCTTCGAGCGAGCGAGATCGAGCCGACCGATGCGCTCGGAAAGTTCGACCCGGGCGGCTGCGCAGGCCCCGGCAACGGCAACCCGAGCACCTATCCGCCGACCTGCAACTGGAACCTCTATGCCGGCCAGTCGCTCAACCTGACCACCGCTCCGACGAGCGCAACCTGGACGACCGGTGCGGTCACGACGACGCCGATGCACATCGGGGACATCTGTAACCTCGGCATCTTCTGTGTCGATCCGAACTCGAACCGCAACCTGCTCGACTTCAACAGCGAGACCGTCGACCCGACGACCGGCTTCGCGCACATCGCCTACGCGGACGACAACACCGTGAACAAGCTCCGCGTCGCAAACCAGGTCTCCGGCCCGAAGATCATCGGCCGCTGAACCGGTAGGGAGCTCCGCCGCCCCCGGGCGGCGGAGCTCCCTACCTTCACGGAGAGCCTGCTTCGCGGGCGGCCAGACGTTCGGCCTCAGCGATGATCGCGGCCAGCGACCGGCGGACCGCTCGTTGCCACTGTCACGCGACCAGCTCGCCCCACCATTCTCCGGCCGCCCAGAAGTCCGTACCGAGCTCGCCCTCCCAGCGCAGCCGTGTCCCGGCCTGCTCCTCGTAGAGCAGAAAGGACTCGACGACGTGCGGAACCGGGCCGCGGACGACGCGAAAGTCGATCCGCTCCGGCCGCTCGAAGCGCACCGTCTCGACCGGTGGTGGTGGTACCGCACTTGACCTGCGTGAGGTGAGCGGCGAGCACCATGTCCGAGCCGCGTTCCCAAACGGCCAGCTCGTTCTCCAGCGCTCTCGGCGTTCGCCCAAGATAGGGAGTCGCGATGACGTCGAACACGACCTGGCGCGGGGCGCGGATCGCAAAATCGACCGGGCCACCCTGCGTCCGATCCCCGTATCGAGCGTGAGCTGGCCCCGGGCGACGAGCCGGTAGAGACCGCGACCTGCGAAGGCTAGGCCCGCGGCCGCGGCGAACGCGGCGCGCATCGCCTGCAGCCTATGTCAGCCGCTACGGGGCCCGTTCCACCACCTCGACGCCGTTTCGCTCGAGCGTGGCGGCCATGGCCGCGAAGTCCGGGGGCTGAAGGTCGTCGGGCGCCTCGCCCGGCCGCGAGACCGGTACGCCGAACGCCTCGAAGAAGGCCTCCAGCGCAGCCGGCTGGTGGACGAACAGCAGGCGCGCCGGCGCGTCGCTCGCGTTCTTGAAGGTGTGGGCAACGTCCGGAGGCACCGCGACCGAACTCCCGGCGCCTGCGACGATCATCTCGAGCGCGCCATCCCGCTCGAGCGTGAACTCGTACGCGCCTTCGAGCACGTAGAACAGCTCCCGGTAGGCGTGGCGGTGGAGCGGTGGGCCGAACCCGGGCGTCGTCGACACCTCGAAGCAGAAATAGGCGCCGTCCGTCTCGTCGCTCCGCACCTTGTAGGTGACGTAGTCGCCGCCGCCCACGAGCAGCGACCTCCCCTCGCCCGACCCGCGAACAACGACCTGCTCACTCATCTCGAGGTCCTCCTTTTCGAAGTCCGGTTTCGCCGCCGCAGGTCGTCGACCAGCGTGCGGATAGCCCAGCCGAGCGCCTCGCCGATCTCCTCGCCCGAGAGATCGGTCTCCTCGTGCAAAGCCGTGTAGGCGAGAATGTTGTGGAGATAGGCGAGCACCGCCTCGGCGCGGCGCAGCTCGTCCCGCGGAAGGGCGTCCAGCTCATCGCGCAGCGCGCCACCGATCGCATCCAGCCGCTCACTGCGCCGGTAGCCACGCACGCTCTGGCCGAGCTGCGACAGCGCGAGCGCCCGCACCAAGCCCGGCCGCTCGTCGAAGTCCCGGCAGCCGACACGGAAGAGCTCGGCCACCTCGTCGAGCGTCCGCGGATAGGGATGCCGCAGCAACTCGTCGCCGATCCAGCGCCCCGCCGCCTCGAGCAACCGCTCGCGTGTCGGGTAATGCCGATACACCGTCCGTAGCGACACGCCCGACGCCCGCGCCACCTCCGGCACGGTCAACTCCTCCGTCTCCCCCCGCTCGAGCAGATCCGCCACCGCAGAGAGGATCCGCTCACGCGTCGCCTCCGCATGCTGCTCCCGCAGAGTCACGGACGTCATGACACGTAACATGCCATCAAGACACGCTGCGTGCCAAGGCACGGGAGCTCTTCACGCGGCCGGCAACCCCAACGGGGTCGCCGGCCGCGCCGGCGGCCTGGCTCAGCCGCGTAGCAGGGTGCCGGATTCGGTGCCGTGGATCGTGGCAACGACGGCGCCGGCCGCGGAGATGACTTGCACGGTGTCGGATGCCTGGAATGCGGAGCCGTTCGGGGCGACGACCATAGTCCTCGAGACCCGCTGTGTCCCGAGGTACTGGCCGGTCGGATCGAATCGGAACCATACGAACGTGGCGGCGAAGCGATGGTCGCCGGTACGGATCCACGTGCCGTGCGCGAGGGTGCGCAGCCCCGGTCCCGGGGCCGAGCTCGACACGAGCAGGCTGCCGCCGGGCATGAAGGTGTCAAGTGCGTTGAAGGCTGCCGGCGCACCCGGAGGGGCGTCGGTGAGTTTTACGGTCGTCGTCCAGGTGCCGTTCAGCTGTGTGCCGTTCGGCGCAGTTGAAAGCCGGGCGTGGTCGCGGCCGGTTGCAGCGAGTGCCGCCGAGGCCGCAATCGCGGCAATGGCGAGAAGCGCGGCGAGGGTGAGTAGGGCTCGCTTGGTGTTGTGCATCAGGTGGTTCCTTTCCGGCTCCGCTCGCGGAGCGGTTGTCGTTTGGATGGGTGCCGCAGCCGGGGCGGATCCGGCAGGCGCCGGTGCGCCGGGACTTGGCCGGGTCGTCGGCGGGACGGCGATATCGGCGAGCGCCGTCGAGATCCGATCGAGGGTGGTGCCGGCTCGGGCGTATGCGACCTGTACGGCCTTCTCGGACGTGGCCGCAACGAGGAGGAGAAAGGCCTCGTCGGCGGGGACGATGATCGAGCAGAGAAGCGACGCGCCCGTCGATTGCTGCATCTGCACCTCGATCTGGTGGACGCAGTGCCACAGCTGTTCGACCCCGTGGCCGGGCCGGTAGTGCTCGATCAGGAAGACGGTGCGCGGATTGGGTGACGCCATGGGGCCAAGCTAGGCCTGTGCGCCTCGCGGGGAATCGGGCGATGCCCTACGTTTGCTTGGGCTCCACCCTCTCGGCCGCCATGCGCGCGCCGAGCTCGGCGCGGGAATGGATCCCGAGCTTGCGGTAGACGCGGGCGAGGTTGGCCTCGACTGTCTTTTGGCTTACGAACGCCGCCTGCGCGATCTCGCGGTTCGTCGAGCCGCCGCTCGCAAGCTGCGCGATCTGCCGCTCGGTCGGCGTGAGCTGAGTTGTCGTGCGGCGCAGGCCGACTCGCTCCAACTCGCGTCGCGCGCGTCCGGCGAACGGAGGCGACCCGAGCTGCTCGAACAACTCGGCTGCGCGGGTCAGCGAGTCGGAGGCCGCGCGCTTCTTCCGCGCTCGCCGCTCGATTCGGCCCCTGGCAAGCAGGCCGCAAGCGCGCTCGAACGGGAGGAGCATCGCCGGGCCGTCGGCCTCGAGGTCGACGAGTTCGGCGAGAGCGCCTTCGAGATCGCCGTCCGACGCCGCGAGCAGCGCGCGGGCGCGTGGCAGCGCGACTGCGATCCAGGGCCGTGGCAGTGTGCGCTGCCGGCGCTCGAGGCGCTGCAACGTCAGTCGCGCGCGATCGGGCTCCCCGAGCGCGAGCAGCACCTCGACGTGGAACGCCTCGCTCCGATCGAAGAGGATGTCGCTCGCCCCGACGTAGCCGGCAAGCTGATGCATGCGAACGAGCGCGGCGTCTGCAGCCTCGTAGACGTCGTCTGCGAACTCGAGGAACGCGAGCGTGGAGAGCGAGAGCGCAGCCCACCAGCTCTGCTCTGCACGGTCGCTCGCGTCGAGCAACGCCTGCAGGGTCTCGCGACCCCGCTCGAATCGGCCGCAATGGGCATCGATCAATGCGCGCTTCTCGAAGATCATCGCGCGCGGCCCGCGCAGGTCGAGCGTCCCGACACCCGCGCACGCCTCCTCCACATGCCGCTCGGCACACATCCAATCGCCTGCATGGAGCTCCGCCACGGCGACGTGCGCCAGGCGGTCGGCGACCCAGACGTCCTCGCCACGTACGCGGTACCACGCCTCCTCCATCGCGAAGCGCTTGCGCGCCCCGTCGGCGTCGTCGGTGCAATGCAGCCACAGCAGCACCATCGGCTGCGGCGTCCCTGTCCCCGCGGCGAGCGCCCGGCGCTCGAGTGCAACGGCGCGCTCGAGTGCCCCCTCCGCGAGCGCCTCACCGCGCAACGCGCCGCCGAATGCGCGGTCGACGAGGACATGCGACAGGGTGGCGCCGTCGCGCCGCTCGTCGAGCAGTCCGATCGCACGTTCGGCGTGATCGATTGCGGCCGCCAGGTCGAGCGAGAAGTTGAAGCGCACGAGCTGCGCGTGGATCGAGGCCTGCACGGCGACGCTCTCTCCGGCAGCGTCGAGCGCTTGCTCGGCGTGCGCGACCGCCGAAGCGGCGTTCCCGTTGAACCAGGCGATGCTTGCGAGCAGCGAGCGCGCCGCGATCACCAGCGGAGCGGCGTCGGCCAGAGCGAGGGCGTCTTCGGCGAGAGCGGTCGCAGACGCGAAGTCGCCGACCGCATTCCGGGCCGCGGCCTCGCCGACCAGCCGGCGCGCTCGATCGTCCTGCGCTCCCGCCGGCGTCAGCCGTGCAGCAGCCGCATACAGGGCGGCCGCCGCGTCCGGCGCTCCGCGTAACGCTGCTCGGTTTGCACCGACCTCGAGCTCCGACGAAACCTGAGCGTCGGCCGTCTCGCACCCAGCCGCCAATTGATGGGCGCGCTCGTCCGGGTCCGTGACGGTGTCCGCCAGACGGCAATGGAGACGGCGACGCACTTCCGGAGGAGCGCCGCCGTAGACGGCGGCGGCGAGCAGCGGATGCGTGAAACGGATTCGTCCCCGTTCCTGCGTGATCACTTCGGCCCGCCGCGCCTCTTCGAGCCCGGCCACACCGTCCGCGTCGGTCGCATTGGCCACGAGAGCGTCCGTCGGGCGGGAGAGCGCGGACGCAACCAATAGCGCTTCCTGCGCGCCCTCCGAGAGCGCCTCCACTCTGGTCGCCACCAGTTCCTGCAGAGTTGCGGGGACCGGCAGCGCCTCGCCCCACGCCGGATCGAGGGGTCGGCGCGCAAGGACGCGCGCGATCTCCAGCGCATAGAGGGGGTTGCCGCCCGATGTCGCGGCCAGGCGCGTCAGCAGCGGACGCGGCACCGACCAGCCCGTTCGCTCGTGGATCAGGTGTCGCATCGACGCGAGCGACAACGGGCCGAGGACAACGCCCGCGGCGACGTCCGGCGGCAGGTCGAGCAGCTGCTGCGCACCAATGCGCTTCGCGTCCTGACGACGCGCGAGCAACAAGCGGACACCCGCGGGGAGACGGGGGGCGGCGAAGGCGAGCACCCGCTCCGATGCAGGGTCGAGCCACTGGATGTCGTCGACGGCCACGAGAACCTGCCTGGCCCGCGCCAGCTCAGCCAGGATCGAGACGAAGCCCATCGCCACGGCCCTCAACTCGACCGCCCCTACGTGATCCTCCAGCAGCAGCGCCGCTGACATCGCACGGGCCTGCGGAGGAGGGAGCGCGTGGCGTAGCTCGGGGAACTCCGCCCCGACCAAGTCGATGACACCCGCGTAGGCGAGCTCCGCGTCGCTTGCCGCAGGCCGAGCCTCGAGGACAAGGTGGCCGTCCTCGAGCGCAGCCCCAACCGCCTCCAGCCACACAGCCGTCTTTCCGATCCCCGCCTCGCCCCCCAACACAAGGACCTGCGGATCGGGCGGCCGCGCGTGGAGAAATCCGTGGGTCGCACCGAGGACGTCCTCCCGCCCCACCAGAGTGCTCATCCCCGCATTCTCCACTGAGAAGGGCTGAACACCCGACGGCCTGTACCGATTCACCGGCTGGGCGGCTCGTCGGCCCCTGCGATACTCGCCTCATCGTGGGAGAGATCGACCCTCTGGGGACGCGCAAGGACGGCCTCGACGCCCTTTCTCGACCAGAAGGTCGAGGAGGGCTACACGATCGAGACCCGCACCGAGACCCACGCGATCATCGCGCGGCGACCGAAAGGCATCAAGCGCTTCACGAGCGGCGCGGACCCTGGACGCTTCGTCGTCGAAGTCGACGAAGATGGGATCGCCAAGATGCGGCCGGCCGAGCCGCGTCGGGCATGAGGTCTACACGCAAGCAGTGAAAGGAGGTCAAGATGGCGACCAAGGACAAGAACACAAAGAAGAGCATGGATAAGAAGCCCGCTCAGAAGACGCTGAAGGAGAAGCGGCAGGCCAGGAAGGCGAAGAAGTAAGCGGCTACACGCGCAGAACGGGCGTTGCTGGTTGCGCGCTCCGGGCGCGTGCTACGTTGTGAGCGACGGCACGACGTGAGCGCTTCGCCCAGGCGAGCCGAGTTCGTTCATCTCGCGTCCCGTCCCACGCGGCGGATCGCCGCAGATCGAATGGTGAGCGATGAGCACGCCCGAGAGCACCGCCGAGACTTCTGATCTCGAGACGACTTCGCGCGCGAGACAGGACAAGCTGACCAGCAGCGTCGGCACACGACTTGCTCAGGCATCCTCCGACGGCAAGGTGCCGTGGTGGAAGCGCCTGCTGGGTCGCGGCTGAGCCCCGATCAATCGTCGTCGCGCCGCCCTGACGGCGATCTCGAACGCGAGGCCGCAGAGGGCTTCAGCGGCGAGCGCCGCGGATGGCGGACGACCATGATGAAACGCCCGCCCGCGGGCGCCCGGTAGGAGGCGGGGTCCCGGCGTGCGTGCTGCGATCCTTTCGACCTATCCGCCGCGGGCCTGCGGGATCGGCACGTTCTCGCACGATGTGCGTCAGGCGCTCCTCGCCGCCGATGGGGTCGACGAGGTGTCGGCGCTCGTGATCGTCGACCAGCCGTCGGCGCCTCAGCGCCCGGAGATCCTGCAGACGATCTCTCAGGGAGCCCGCGGCGACTACGTGCGTGCCGCGCGTGGACTCGCTCGCACCGACGTGGACGTCGTGCTGCTGCAGCACGAGTACGGCATCTTCGGCGGACGCGACGGCGAGTACGTGCTGTCGTTCGTGCAGGAGCTTTCACAGCCGCTCGTGCTGACACTCCACACGGTGCTTGCCTCACCCACGCCGGGCCAGCGCGCCGTATTGAGCTCGCTGTGCGATGAAGCGGAGCGGGTGATCGTGATGACCGAGACTGCCCGCCGGATGCTGGCGGACCTCGGTGTGTGCGATGTCGGCAAGATCGCGGTCGTCCCGCACGGCGCGCCGCCCCAGCTCGCAGCTGCGCGGCGCGAGCTCGATCGTGGCCGTCCGTCGCGCTATCTCACCGCGACCGTCGGCGGGTTCGAGGAGATGGAGTCGCGCTTCGTGCTCTCGACATTCGGCCTCATCTCTCCCGGCAAGGGGCTCGAGGTGATGTTGGATGCGCTTCCGGAGATCATCGACCGGCATCCCGAAGCGCTCTACGTGATCGCCGGCCGAACGCATCCCCAGGTCGCGCGGCGCCAGGGCGAGGAGTACCGCCTGCTCCTCGAGCGGCGTGTGCTCGACCTGGGGCTCGGGGAGCATGTCGTGTTCGACGACCGGTTCTTGTCGGTCGGCGAGCTCGCCGACCTTCTGGCGGCGACGGATGTGTTCGTCACGCCCTACGCGAGCCGCGAGCAGAGCTCGTCGGGCGCCCTCACCTTCGCGCTCGCGGCAGGCTGCGCCGCGATCTCGACTCCGTATTGGTACGCGCGGGATGTGCTCGCCGCCGGCGCCGGCACGCTGGTCGACTTCGGCGATGCGGAGGCTCTCGGAGCCGCGGTGTGCGGATACATCGAGGCGCCGGAGATGCTCGCGCGTGCGCGAGACGAGGCGCGCCGCATCGGCGCGACGTTCGAATGGCCGGCAGTTGGCGCGGCAACTGCGACGGTTCTCCGCCAGGCGGTCGCGGTCGCGCCGCGGCGTCCGGCGGTCGCCGCCGAAGGGCTCGAGCTGCCCGACGCCCGCACGGATCATCTCCTGTCTCTCGTCGACGACTGCGGGATCGTCCAGCACGCCGACGGCGCGATTCCGAATCGATCGACCGGATACTGCGTCGACGACGTCGCGCGCCTCGCGGTCGTGGCGCTCGAGCTCGAGCGCCGCACGGGCGACCGCTCGTGGAACTCGATTCTCTACCGCTCGCTGGCGTTCCTCGGCGACGCGAGCGGCCCGGCCGGGGCAGGCATGCGGAACTTCATGAGCTACGACCGGAGGTGGATCGACGACCCGCATGTGGGCGACCACGTCGGCCGCTCGATCTGGGCGCTCGGCGAGGTGCTCGCCACCGCCTGGGCGCCGCCTCTCGTCGAGCCGACACGGCGGCTGCTCGACACGCTCGTCCGGTCGCTCGACGGCGAGATGCCGCATCGCACCGCCGCCTACGCGGCGCTTGGCCTCGCGCGCCTCGACCCGGACCGGTTCAACGCGCGGGCGCGCTTGCTGCTGCAGCGCTGCGTCAGGCAACTCGAGCAGGCGTACGGCGAGCACGCCGGCGACGGTTGGAGATGGTTCGAGGACGCGCTCGCGTACGACAACGCGCGACTGCCCCAGGCCTTGATCGTCGGAGGCGCGGCACTGGGGCGGCCCGAGGCGACCGAGCTCGGACTCTCCTCGCTTGCGTGGCTCGGCGACGAGTGCGGCCTGAAGGACGGCATGCTCCAGCTGCCGGGACACGGCGGCCGGCACCGCAACGAACCCGGGCCGGGCGCAGGCGACGAGCAGCCGCTCGACGCGTCCGCGCTCGTCGACGCCGAGCTCTCGGCGTTCGCGATCACCGGCGACCTCGTCCACGGCGCGCGCGCAAAGTGTGCGTTCGACTGGTTCCTCGGACGGAACCGGCTCAGCCGCCCCCTCTACGACTTCGCGACGGGCGGCTGCTGCGACGGACTCGGAGACGAAGACGTGAACGCCAACGAAGGCGCCGAGTCGACGCTTGCGTTCCACCGCGCCCACCTCGCGATCGACGCCGCCGGCCTGCCTCGGGTGGCGCGAATCGCTGTCGGAGTCGCGGCGTGACGAGCCCGGAGCTCTTTCGCCGACATCCCGCGAACCCGATCCTCACCGCGGCCGACTGGCCCGCCGACGTCAACGTCGTGTTCAACCCGGCCGCGGTCCAGCTCGAGAACGAGACGATCCTCCTCGTCCGCGTCGAGGCGCGGACGGGGATCTCGCACCTTGCGGTCGCACGCTCCGACGACGGAGTCGGCGGCTGGCAGATCGACTCCGAGCCGCTTCTGCTGCCCGACGCCCGCAACGGGAGCGAATGTTGGGGCTTCGAGGACCCCCGCGTTGTCTGGGTCGGGGAGCTCGGCACGCACGTGATCTCGTGCACCGCCTACGGGCCGGCGGGGCCTGCCGTCTTCCTCGCGACGTCGGTCGATTTCAAGACCGTCGAGCGGCTCGGCGTCGTCGTCGCCCCCGAGGACAAGAATGCGGCGCTTCTTCCCGAGCGAGTCGACGGAGAGTGGATCCTGTTCCACCGCCCGACTTCGAACTTCGGTCACCTCCACCCCGGCATCTCGCTCTCGCGCTCGTCGGACCTCCGCAGCTGGAGCGCCCCGGAGGTCGTGATGGCGCCACGCACGGGCGCCTGGTGGGACGCGCTACGGATCGGGATCGGGCCGCCGCTCCTCCGTACGGAACACGGCTGGCTGCTCGTCTACCACGGCGTGAAAGAGACTGTCAGCGGCGCGATCTACCGTGTCGGGCTCGCGCTCCTCGACCTCGAAGAGCCGACACGCGTCCTCCGACGGACGGACGAATGGGTCCTCGGACCGTCGGCGATGTACGAACGTCAGGGCGACGTCCCGAACGCCATCTTCCCGTGCGGGCTGATCCACGACGAGAGGAAGGGTGAGCTGCGCCTCTACTACGGCGCGGCGGACACATGCATCTGCCTCGCGACTGCGTCGTTCGACGAGACGCTCGCAACCGTGTTGGACGCCGGCCCCGATTCTTCGAAGTGAGGGTCGCGGTGCTCGGCTCGATCGCGTGGCGGACGCCGCCGCGCGACTACGGCCCATGGGAACGCGTCGCCGGGCTGATCGCAGCGGGACTGCACGAGCGCGGCGTCGACGTGACGCTCTTCGCGACGCTCGACTCGATCACACCCGCCCGACTCGACGGCGTCATCGCGCAAGGTTATTCCGAGCAAGAAGGGACCGACGGGCGCATCTGGGAAGCGCTGCACGTCTCGCACGCGTTCGCGCGCTCCGACGAATTCGACGTCATTCACAACCACCTCGACTGGCTGCCGCTCGCGTTCGAGGAGCACGCGCGAGCGCCGCTCGTCACGACGGTGCACGGATTCTCCAACGCCGCGATCCTGCCCGCGTTCCAGCGGGCGCGCTCGGCGCTCGTCTCCATCTCTTTCGCCGACCGCGCGCCCGGACTGAGCTACGCGGCGAACGTCTACCACGGTGTCGACGAGTCAGAATTGCCGTTCGACTCCGCCGGCGGCGACGCACTCGCGTTCTTCGGCCGGATCCATCCCGACAAGGGAACCGCCACCGCAATCGAGATCGCCGCGCAGGCCGGACGCCGGCTGGTGATCTGCGGCATCGTCCAGGACCGAGCCTATTACCGCGAGTGCGTCGAGCCGCACGTCGACGGCGACCGCGTCACCTACCTCGGTGCAGTCGGCCCGCGCCGCCGCGCAGAGATTCTCGGGTCATCCCTGGCGCTGCTCCATCCGATCGCGTTCGCCGAGCCGTTCGGCCTCTCGGTCGTCGAGGCGATGATGTGCGGTACGCCGACGATCGCGTTCGAGCTCGGATCCATGTCGGAGATCATCGACCACGGTACAACCGGTTTTCTCGCGTCCGACGTCGCCGACGCAGTGAGCATGGTGGAACGCGCGTCTGCCCTCGACCGCGCAACCTGCCGACGGGTCGCCGAGCGACGGTTCTCCGCCACACGGATGATCGACGACTACATCACCGTCTACCACGACGCCACCTCCCGGGCTGCAGCCGGCGAACTTCAAGCAGGCGCGATCGCTGCTCTCAGGACGTGCTCTTCGTCGCCGCCTTCGCGCACAGATGTCTGTTGACGCCCGGCGGCGCGATGTATCGCGGCGAGCAAGACCGCGTCGATGTGGGACTTCTGCACGAAAGCGGCGGCGCCGACGTCGCGCGCGCGGTCGACATCGCGTGCCTCGTCGGAGCCGGTGAAGATCACGACCTCGATCGCCGGGTTCGCGCCACGGATCCGACGTGTCGCCTCGATCCCGTCCAGTACCGGCATGCCGATGTCCATCACGATCACGTCCGGCACAAAGCTCCTTGCCAGCGCAACACCATCCTTGCCGTCGCGCGCGCGACCGACGACCTCGATTTGCTCGTCAGCCGCCAGCAGCACCTCGACGAGCTGCGCGAAGATGTCCTCGTCCTCGACGATCAGCACACGGACCGGGCCGGCCCGCCTGTCCCCTCCCGAACGCATATAAGGAAAACGCAGGCAACGCCTGCTCGGTTACGACGCCCGCTCGAGCGTGAAGGCGACGCGGGCGCCGCCCTCAGGCCGGTTCTCGGCCCAGATGCGTCCGCCCTGCGCCTCGACGAGGCCGTGCGCAATCGCGAGCCCGAGGCCGGACCCGTCGGAGCCTCGTGCCGGATCCTCGCGCCAGAAGTGCTCGAACATGTGCTCGACCGTCTCGTCGCTCAGGCCGGAGCCGCTGTCCTCGACTGCGACGGTGACCGCCTGCGGTCTCGCATCGACCACGACTGCGACGGACCCGTCGCTCGGCGTGTGCCTGAGCGCGTTCGTGAGCAGGTTGTGCAGGATCCGCTCCACCTTCTCGGGCGCACAGAGCACAGGCGGCGGCTGTGTGCGCCACCGCGTCTCGAGTCGGATTCCTTTCGAGCGGGCATCTGCCTCGACGCCTCGTATGCAGCTCTCGACGAGGCCGTCCAGGTTGGTCTCTCGGAGCTCGAGCGTGAGCACGCCGGCATCGATCCGTGTGAGCTCGAACAGGTCGTCGACGAGCGTCGACAGGATGCGCAGCTGGTCCCGCATGACCGGCACGTATTCGTCCGGCTGTGCAAGGCCGTCTTCCACGGCTTCCAGCATCGCCCGCACAGAAGCGAGCGGTGCGCGCAGGTCGTGGCTCGCCCATGCGACAAGCTGTCGGCGAGCCTGGAAGAGGCGCTCGATCGATTCGGCCATGCCGTTGAACGCACGACCGAGCTCGGAAAGCTCGCGCGGGCCCTGCTCGGTTGCGCGTGCACCGAGGTCGCCGGCCGCGAGCTCGCTCGAGGCCCGGCGCAGCAGCTCGATCGGCCTGATCACCCAGCGCCCGAACAACAGCGCGCCGACGACGGCCGACAATGCGGCTGCGGACGAGACGGCCAGGATCTTCGCGTCGTCGTGCATGTGGAACATCACCCATCCGGAAGCGAGCACAGCCGCGAGCGGGAGTGCGACCGCGAGGAGCGCGAGCGCAGCGAGCTGCAGGCGGACGGTCGGAAGCAGCCGGAGCGCGTACGCGGCAAGCAGCCCCGCTACGAGCGTCGCGGCCCCGAGCACGAGCGCGATCTCCGTCACGGCGTCAACCGGTAGCCGACACCCCAGACCGTCTCCAGATGCCTCGGATGTGCGGGATCGTCCTCGATCTTCTCCCGCAGCCGGCGGATGTGCACGGTGAGCGTTCCCGTGTCGAGCTGGCTGCGGTATCCCCACACCCGGTCCATGAGCTCTTCGCGTGTGAACACGCGGCGCCGGTGCGTCGCGAGGAACCAGAGGAGGTCGAACTCCTTCAACGTGAGCTTCAGCCGCTCACCGCCTTTGCGCGCCTCGCGCGTGATCGCGTCGATTTCGAGGTCGCCGAAGGTGACCGAGCTCGTTTCGGCGTCGTGGACGCCGCCGGCGCGGCGCAGCAGGTTGCGGACGCGCACCGCGAGCTCGCGTGGCGAGAACGGTTTCGTCAGGTAGTCGTCGGCGCCGAGCTCGAGGCCGACGATCCGGTCCGTCTCCTCGCCGAGCGCGGTCAGCAGGACGATCGGGAGATCCGAGCTCGCGCGGATGCGGCGACAGAGCTCGAAGCCGTCTATGCCCGGCAGCATCACGTCGAGCACGACGAGCGACGGAGGATCGCGCTCGAGCAGCGCCACGGCCTCGTCACCCGTCGCGGCTTCGAGGATGCGATGGCCGTCGCGCTCGAGGTATCGGACGATCACCTCGCGCACGATCGGCTCGTCGTCGACGACGAGCACCGTAGACACCCTTCGATCGTGCGGGCGAAGATCTTTCATGTGTCTTAAATCGCTCCAACGACTCGGGCGGTTGATTCATTCATTCACCGACTGTTCAGCTTCGAGCAACCCCGACGCAACCTCCTCCCGCGACCCTCCATGAGGAAGTGCCATCCAGTGGAAGGAGAACGCGCATGCGCTTGCCCTTGCTTATCGGATTGGCTCCGATCGCCATAGCAGCGGCGGTCGCGGCCGGAGCTGCTTCGGCCGCGTCGAGTGTGGTCGGTCACGTCTACGTGAACGACAACACGGCCGGCGTGAACACGATCGCCGGCTTCGACCGGCACGCCGACGGGACGCTGACGCCGCTGGCCGGCTCGCCGTTCGCCGCCGGCGGCGCCGGAACCGGCGTCGGCATCGGCTCGCAGGGCGCCCTGCAGATCACGAGCGACGGCAACTATCTGCTTGCCGTCGACGCGGGCAGCAACCAGATCTCGGTGCTCCGGATCGGCCCCGACGGCGGGTTGAAGCCGGTCGGCGGCGGCCCGGTCTCCTCAGGGGGGACCGAGCCGGTCAGCATCGCGGTCCACGACAACCTCGTGTACGTCGCGAACGCCGGAAACGGCGGCAGCGACTATGCCGGCTTCACCCTCAACCCCGGCGGACATTTGAGGCCGCTCGCAGGCTCGACGGTGACACTGCCCGACGGCTCGACGCCGGGCGACGTCCTGTTCAACAGCGACGGCACGAAGCTCGTCGGCACCCGCGTCGGCTCGTCGCTGATCGACAGCTTCACCGTCGGCGCCGACGGCCGGCTCACCGCGGCGGCCGGGTCGCCGTTCCCGGCGCAGGGCGCCGGGCCGTTCGGCAGCGAGTTCCGGCCGACGGACCCGACCGAGCTGTACGTGTCGAACGCGCACGGCGGAGCCGGCAACGGCACCGTCTCGGCGTTCGACGACGGGAGCGACGGCACGCTGACCTCGATCGGCTCGTCGCCGTTCGCCGATCTCCAGACGGCGCCGTGCTGGATCGAGATCTCAAAGGACGGTCTGTTCCTCTTCACCGTCAACACGGCGAGCAACAGCATCTCCCGGTATGCGATCGGCTCCGACGGGTCGCTCGGCCTGCTCGGAAGCACCCCGCTCTCGACCGCGCAGGCGGGCGCCGAGGACGTCCGCCTCGGTCCGGGCGGCCGGACGCTCTGGGTCGTCGACACAGGCGCACGTGCGATCAGCGCCTTCGCCGTCGACGGCGGCAACCTGACCGAGCTCTCCTCCTCCCCGACGGCGCTGCCGGCAGGCTCCGCGCCCTTCGGCATCGTCGTCACCTGAGGCGACGGCCGGAGCGGGCGCTCAGGCGCCCGCTCCGGATCGTCGTGGGAAACCCGGGCGCAAGAGCGGGGGAAAGCCGGAACGAGATCGGGGGCGGGCTGGCTTGTCCGGCTTGGGCGGAGTCGGCACGGTCGAGACATGGCTCCGATCGCGTGCAACGAAACTGCAACACGGCCGTGTGAGCCTCCGATCCCAGGAGCGATGGGCAGGCGCGCCGGCACGTCGCTCCCTCATCAACCAATGCAGGAGGAATAGAGCGACATGGGCAAGCTGAGGGCAAGTCTGGTGGCCGCCGCCGCCGGTTGTGCGGCCGTGTTGGCGTTCGCCGGCCCGGCCGCCGCGGCCGACTGGAACGCGAGCTACGACGTGTGGGCCGAGGCCGGGGAAATCCAGGCAGGGTCGGGGCCGGCGACGATCACCGGCCAGAAGTCCGTCGACGGCACGGACGGCAAGGCCTCGGCCGAGTTCCCGGGCTCGTCGGTCTCGCCGGTCCAGTCGTCCTTCATCTGCGCCCCGACGGGATGCGCCGGGAAGACGGCGGGCGCCGGAGCCTCCGTCGACGAGGCCGCCGGCCTCCTGAAGGCTTTCGCGGCCTCGAGCCTCCTCGTCGGCAATCCGCCGGACCTGAACTACGGCGGCGACGCGAACGTATCCGCGGGCGCCAGCCTCGACGACGCGATCACGCTCTCGCAGCCGGCGACGGTCGTGCTGAAGGGGACGGTCACGGGCGATCTCTCCGCGATCAACGGCGACGACGACTACCTGGGGGATCCGGGTGCCGAGGCGTACGTCAGCCTGCACTTCGGCTGCACCCAACCCGTGTGGACCCCGGACGGACCGCGTTGCGACTTCGGCGGCGACAGCGGCTACAGCGAGGACGATGCCGCCGACGTGCGGGTCGTCTGCAGCGACCCGGATCCGGCCAAGTGCACCTCTTCCGCCCCGACTCCTGGGACTCCGACGCCGGAGCCGTTCGCGGTGCAGGTCAGCCTGCCGGCCGGTACGAGCCCGTTCTCGGCGGCGATCTTCACGAGCGTCCGCATGATCGACGACGGCTGGCCCGGAATCGTCCTCTGGGAGGACGGCCTGGCCGACTTCAACAGCCCCGGCTCGGGCGTGAAGTTCGAGATCGACGTCCCGGACGGGGTCTGCGCGACCTCCGACTCCGGGCTCCTGCCGATCGTCGGCGGCAGCTGCGCCGCGGCCGACACGACCGCGCCGACGACGAG
>Ga0308174_10000527_pt1 | contig 16341 bp, 9 predicted proteins | sample PhyPR2_FD_203894 | JGI IMG/M metagenome (GOLD analysis project Ga0308174, IMG submission 203894) | Soil microbial communities from UC Gill Tract Community Farm, Albany, California, United States - DLSLS.P.R2 | ecosystem: Environmental > Terrestrial > Soil > Agricultural land | place: USA...
TCGCCCTGCGGTGTTGATGCCCGCGGGCAGCGGACAGTGGGATGCGGAGCGCCGCAGCATGGTGCTGCTGCACGAGCTGGCGCACATCAGGCGCGGCGACCCGGCGACCCACCTCCTGGGCCGCTTTGCCCTGGCGCTGTACTGGTGGAATCCACTCGCATGGACCGCGTGGCGCGAGTTTCTGAAGGAACGCGAGCGCGCGGCTGACGACCTCGTTCTGAATGCCGGAGCGCGCCCCAGCGAGTACGCGCAGCATCTGCTGGAAATCGCGCGTTCGCTGCATTCCGCGTCGCGGTTGGATGGCGCGGCCATCGCTATGGCGCGCGGTCCGCAACTCGAAGGACGTCTGCTCGCCATTCTGGACTCGAATCGCAACCGCCGGAGTCCCCGTCGCGCCGCGTCCGTCGTCGCCGCGCTTGCAGCAAGCGCTTTGCTGATGCCGCTCGCCGCAATGCAGACACAGGATGCGGCTCCGCTGCCGAACATCGACGCAGTGATTCGCGACGCGAACAGGGACAAGGATCACGTCCTCCTGGACTATGTAGCTTCGGTGCTGAAAAGCAACGGGCAGTTCGACCAGGCCGCGCAGGCGCTCCAAACGAGCTTGCAGATTCGCGAATCGCAGGCCGGCACCGGCAGCGTGGAATACGGTGTCGGGCTCGTGAAGCTCGGCGAGTTGGAGAATCAGCGCAACAACGCCAAGGACGCGCTCGCCTATTTCACAAAAGCGGAACGAGTGCTGCAGAATAGCCCGGAAGCGGCGCCGGCGCTCCACTTTCTGGGCATCCACGCTCTCAGCGTGAAAAGCTATGACGAGGCGTTCCAGTATTTCGAGCGCCTCGCCGCCGCCGACCCGTCGCAGGCGGGAATGGCGATGATGTGGATGGCGGTGACGCGCTGGCATCAGCATGACGACGGCGCCGCCGAAACATTATTCAAGAGCGCGCTGGCCACGCAGGCGGAGGACGGCAATGGCGCTGTGGTGCGCTCAGTGTATGCAGGTTTCCTGGCCCGCCAGATGCGGGGGGATGAGGCCAAGACTCTGCAGGAGGAGGCGGGCGCGATTCGCGCGCGGAATCGCCAGACCGCACCGCCGAATTCGCTGGCCGCCAAGCCGGCCTATCGCGTGGGCGGAGGAGTCACCGCCCCGGGTCTGACGCTCAAAAAGGAGCCATTCTATTCGGAAGAGGCTCGGCTGGCGTGGTATCAGGGATCGGTCTTGCTGCACGTGGTAATTGGCGAAGATGGAAAAGCCGCCGACGTCCAGGTGGTGCAGGGTTTAGGTCTGGGCCTGGACGAGCAGGCGATTCTCGCGGTGCGGCAATGGCAATTCAAGCCGGGCACGCGCAACGGAGTCCCGGTGCCGGTGGCCGCAACCGTCCAGGTGAATTTCAGATTGCTATAGAAGCAGGCGACCGGGCGGGAGCCCGGTCGTTACCGCAGCGTTCCTACCTGGTAATCCACGGCGATGTGCTGCGCCTGGTAATCATACTGCGCATTGGTCAGCGCGATCTGCGCGCCCGTCAAATTCAGTTGCGCCTGGCTCACTTCCACGAATGAGCTCAGGCCCAACTGATACCGGCTCTGCGAAAGATCCAGCGCCATCTGTGCCTGACTGACCAGTTGCTGGCTCAGCGCGATCTTGTCGTACGCCGAATTCGCGTTCAGCCACGCGACGCGCACATCGCGGATGATGCGATTCTGCTCATCCGTTATGTTCTGTGCGGCAGCTTCCGCCTGAAAACGAGCCTCCGCGCTGCGAGCGTGAAACAGGCCGCCATTGAACACCGGAATCGTGACGTTCAGGCCGACCGCCCCGTATTTTCCCGGCAGGTCGGTGTAACTCTGCGGAATCAATCCCATACTGCCGATCGCCGAGACGCTCGGATAGTAGAGATCGTGCTCCGCCCTGGCGAAGCTTGCGGCGGCGTTCTGCCGGAGCCGCAACTCCGAAAGCTCCGGCCGCTGTTGGATTGCTTGCGCAATGAGGTCGGCCACGCGGTCGGGAAGCGGCGCGGGCAGCGGCTCATCGGCCACCGTAAACGCGGTCTGGTTCGGCAGACCCATGATGGCCGCGAGTTGCGCTTCGGATGCCGAGACATTGTTCTGCGCCTCTACCTGCATCAGCCGCGCATCGGCAAGGTTCACGTTCGCAAAACTGACATCAAGCTGCGACCGGAGGTTGGCGTTGGCGAGCGCGGTGATCTGATCCACCACCAGTTGCCGCGCGTTCACCGTCTCATTGGCAACCGTGAGCAGTGCGTGGTTGCGCAGCACGTTGAAGTACGCCTCACTGGTGCCCAGCAGAATATCGGCGCGCGTCTCTTGCGTAACCTGATCCTGCGCCTGCGCCTGCAATTTCGCCATTCCGGTGAGTTGCCGAGTGCGGCCGAAATCCGTGATCAACTGGTTGACCACCACTCCGCTGCCCAACCGGCTGTAAACCACCGGATTGTTGAGCGCGCCCGCGCCGAGGCGGCTGCCATCGTCCGCGCCGACCCCGGTCAGTGACGCGCCTACGCTCGGCATCATCGCCGAACTGTACTGCTTGGGAACCTCGTAAGCGGCGGCCGCGGTGAGGCGAGCCGCGGACACGCGCGGATTGTTCGCGATCGCCAAGCGCTGCGCTTCGGCCAGCGTGAGATGCATGGTTTGCTGCGGCTGGGCGAATGCACATACCGCTGCGGCGAGTAGGAATGTGAATGTCAGTTTACGCATTGCTTTCATTTCGGCCGTAAACCAGCACGTAGGCTGCGGGCACCAGGAATACAGTCAGCGCGACCGATACGGAAAGTCCGCCGAGAATGGCGCGCGCCAGCGGGGCGTACGCTTCGCTGCCGGCGCCAAGTTTCAACGCCATCGGGAGAAGCCCGATGATGGTGGCCAGCGACGTCATCAGCACCGGACGCAAGCGCACCCGGCAGGCAAGTGCGACGGCGTCACGCACCGTCATGCCTTCGCCGCGCAACTGCCGCGTGAATTCCACGATCAGAATGCTGTTGGAAACCGCGATGCCGACCAGCATCACGACGCCCATCAGCGACATCACGTTGAGAGTGGTGTTGCTGGCCCACAAAATCAGGATCACGCCCATCAACCCCGGCGGCACCGCGGTAAGAATGATGAAGGGGTCGAGAAACGACTGGAACTGCGCCACCAGAATCAGGTACAGCAGCACCACTGCCATACACAGTCCCAGAGAAAAGCTGGTGAAGGATGCGAACATGCCCTGCACCATTCCGCGCAGGGTGATGGCCAGACCTTCGGGCACTTTGCTGCCCGCGATGATGTCATTGATCGAGTGCGCGATGCGGCCCAGATCCTCATTCAGCGGCCGCACGTAAATGTCGATCGTGCGCCGCAGCGAGTAATGATCCACTTCCGTCGGCGACGTTCTGCGTTGAATGTCGCTCACCATATCGAGCCGCGTGGGCTGGCTGATATTCGAGGCGCGAAGCGGAATACCCCGCAGATCGCTGAGCGTCTTCACCTGATTTTCCGGATACTGCACGGTGAGCATGTAGTCGTTGCCGTTCTTCGGGTCGATCCAGAAGCTGGGCGCGATCATCTGGTTGGAGGTGAGCGCCGTGATCACGTTCCGCACCACTTCCTGCTGATCCAGGCCCATTTCGCTGGCGCGGACGCGGTCCACATTGAGCTGCAGCGCCGGGTAATCGATATCCTGCGGAATAAAGACGTCCGCGACTCCGGGAATCTTCTGAATCCGCGATGCCAGACCGAGCGCGGTGGCATAGGCATTTTTCATATTGGACCCGGCCACCTGTACATCAATCGGCGCCGGCAGCCCCATATTCAAGACCGCGTCCACCAAACCGCCCGATTGGAAGTAGGCGCTGAGCTCAGGCATTTCGCGCGCCAACCGCTCCTTCATGCGCGCCATGTATTCGTAGCTGCCCACCTTATGGTCGTCCTTGAGACTCACCTGCACAAACGCCGTGTGCATGGCGGAGTTCGTCGTGTAGATCGCCGAGAAATCCGGTGTCGCTCCGATATTGGAGACGATCATGCCGAGATCCTCCGGCGAGACCACCTGCCGCACAAGATTCTCCACCTTCGCGACCTCGCCTTCGGTGACCAGCAGGCGCGTGCCCGTAGGCGCTTTCAGGTTGATGACGAACTGTCCGGCGTCCGTGCGCGGGAAGAAGGAAAGCCCGAGCAGCGGGAACATCGCCAGGCATGCGCCAAACCCTACGGCGAAGAGGCCGAGCGTCGCAATGGGCCAGCGCAGGGTAACGCCCACGGCACGGTCGTAGAGCCGCAGGAAGTTTTCGAATCGCGCGTTGAACCAGACGTTGAAACGCTCGCCGAAGCTGCGCTTGCGCGGCGCATGATCCACTGTGATTGGCTGCTCGGAAGAGGGCGTGCCGTGATGCGCGGGAGCCTTGATAAACATGGCGCAGAACAGCGGCACCACCGTCATCGCAACGGCGAACGACGCGAACAGGCTGAGCGCCACTGCCAGCGCCAGCGCGGAGAACAGAAACTTGCTGACGCCGTACAGGAAGGTTACCGGGAAGAACACCACCACCGTTGTGAGCGTCGCCGAAAGCACCGGAAGCGCCACTTCCTTGCCGCCCTTTTCCGCGGCTTCGCGCGGGGTTTCGCCGAGTTCCAGGTGCCGGTAAATATTCTCCAGCACCACCACCGAGTTATCGATCAGGCGTGAGAACGCCAGCGCCAGGCCGCCGAGCACCATGCTGTTGACCGACCCTCCGCCCATCGAAAGCGCAATAAACGCCGCCAGCGCCGAGAGCGGAATCGAGAAGAACACCGCGACCGTGGCACGCATGCTGCCGAGGAAGATCAAAATCATGATCGACGTCAGCAGCAGGCCGATGCCGCCCTCGTGCAGCAGTGTTTCAATGGCGGTCTTCACGAACTTGGATTGATCGAACACCACCTGCGTTTGCAGGCTCTTCGGAACGTCAAACAGCTTGGTCAGCGCCGCGCGGATTCCGTTCACCACATCGATGGTGTTAGTGTCGCCGCCCTGCTTCAAAACGGGCGTATAGACGCTGCGCTGCCCATCCACACGCACGATGTTCGTCTGAATCTGATGCCCGTCCTCGGCGTGTCCGATATCCGCAATGCGCACCGGCGCGTCATGCACCATTTTGATCGGGAGCTGGTCAATATCGCGGATGGTGCTGAGCTGGCTGTTCGTGTAGATGTTGTAATCCAGCGGCCCGAGCTGCACGTCGCCGGCGGGAAGGATCAGGTTCGATTGGTTGACCGCCCGAACCACGTCCATCACCGTCATCTGGTGCGCTTCCAGCTTGTACGGGTCCGTGTAGACCATGATCTGGCGATACTTGCCGCCGAACGGCTGCGGCACGCTGGCGCCCGGCACGCCGCCGATCTGGTTGCGCACCTGGAACTGCGCCAGGTCGCGAAGCTGCGTCTCGTTCAGCCCTTCGCCCTTGAACGTCACCAGGCAGACCGGCAGGCTGGATGCATCGAACTTGAGCACCACGGGCGGCAGCGTTCCGGGCGGCAAGCGCCGTAACTGCGCCATGGCGAGATTGGAGATCGTCGTCACCGCGGAATCGGGGTTCGTGCCCGGCTGGAAGTAAACCTTGATGATGCTTACGCCGGGCAGCGAACGCGATTCGATGTGCTCAATGCCTGAGCCCAGCGTGAAGAAGCGTTCGAAGCGGCTGGTGATGTCCGTCTCGATCTGTTCCGGCGGCATGCCGGAGTAGAACGTGGCAACCACTACCACCGGGATGTTCATCGCGGGGAACATATCCACGGGCATGCGAACCAGGCTGCTGACGCCTACCACCGCGATGATCAGGCAGACGACGACAATAAAATACGGATTTTGAATCGCGAATCGAGACATAGATAAACCGCGGCTAGCTGGCCGCCCCCATCACCGTGACCTTCGGCTTCACTTCTTCTCCGGCTTGCAGGCTGGAACGGCCGCCGATCACCACCATGTCGCCTTCATTCAACCCGGAGACCACCTCGATCTCATCTGCCGTTTCCAGGCCGAGTTGAATCTTGCGCACTTCCACGCGATTGTTGGGCGTTACCACCATCACGCGGCCCGTCTGCGCCTCGCCGGACGCACTGGCATCGGTATCGACCGCGGTCACCGGAACGGCGAGGACGTTGGCGTGGCGCGCCAGAGTGAGATCGACCTCGGCGTACATTCCGGGCACCAGCACCAGGCTCGGATTCTGCACGTCGACTTCAGTCGCCATGGTGCGCGTTTCGACGGACAGCTTATCGGAGAAGCGAACCACCTTGCCCGGGAAACTGCGCTTCAGCGTCGGCACCTTGACCTCCACCTGCTGGCCGATGTGCACACCCGGAACCGCCGATTCGGGCACCGGCAGAATCAGGCGGAGCAGTCTGTTTTCACTGAGCCGGACCACCGGAGCAGCTTGCGCTTTCGATGAGGTGCCCTGCTCAATCATGGAGCCGGGGTCGGCATAACGCGCGGTGATTACACCGGTGAAAGGCGCGGTCACCCGCGTGTACCCCATCAGCGTCTTCACCTTGGCGGCATCGGCCTGATGCACGGCCACGGACCGGTTTGCGGCTTCGACGGCGGATTTTGCAGCGGCAACCTGCGCTTCCGCGACGAGGTCTTTGCTTTGTGCGTCTTCGATTTCCTGCTCCGCCACCAGGCCGGCCTTCACACCGGCGAGCCGCTTGTAATAGACCTCCGCGATTTTGTGCGCGGTTTGCGACCGCGTCAGTTCGTCGGAGGCCCGCTGCACTTCGGCCTTGGATTGCTCCACGGCAGCGTCCGCCCGCCTCAGGTCGTCCTCCATTTCGGGGACTTCCAGAGTGGCGAGCAGCGCGCCCTGCTGAACGCGGTCGCCTATATCGACGTTGATCTCCTTGACGTAGCCGGCGACCTTCGCCATCACGTCGACTTCCTGGTACGGCTTGAACTCCGCCGTGAGCGCGAGCGTGTGGGTCAGGCTGTCCGTTTTGACGCGCGCCACCGCAACCGTCGGCACTTCCGGCGTGTTCCGCGCCGCTTGTACCTCCTGGTTTCTCCCGCAGGCGGCGAGGAAAGCGAGAGCGAATACGGGAACGATCAGGGCTTTTTCTGGTCTCATGGAGTTCATTCGCGAATGGCGGCTTGCAGTTTCTTGATGGTGAAGTCGGAAGAGCGGCACAAATCGATAATCTTGCGATCGTGAGCCTGTATCCGGCGAGCGGTTTCAATGGCTTCGGCGGCGATGTCTTGCGGGATGGAAATGACGCCGTGGCAATCCGCGTACAGCAGATCGCCCGCTTCCACCGTCAGGCCAAAGATTTCCACTGGCTGCCCGAAATCGACCACGTGGGCGTAGGCGTGTGAGACGGCGACGGAGTGCGCGAAGACGGGGAACTTCAGTTCGGCTAGGCCTTCGAGGTCGCGGACAGACCCATTGGTGATGGCAGCGCAGCACTCGAACGCCTGCAGCACGGCCGCGTGTACCTGTCCGAGAGTGGATCCGCCGCCGGCGTTGCGCTCCATGTCCTGAATCACGGCGATGCGCGGCGCGGGCAGGCGGCCGATGGCCTCCCACCAGTCGGTGCGGTCCACATAGGCGTTGCCGGTCATCGGCGGATCGGCAGTCTTCACGCGGCAGGTGGCGGCATAGCCCGCCATCCTGGGATACCCGCCAGTGAGGCACTGGAGTCCGGGCTGCGTGTAACCTGTGTTGCGCAAACGAACCCCAAAATGCTCGATGGCATTGGCGATGGTGCAGGTATCGAATTGCTGGATCTCACTGAGGATGGAAGGCGGGAGTGGGTCCACAAACTCGATAATACGGAGAGCGGCAGGGCGGAACGAATACCCCGGTTGGGGTAGTTGGCGGGAAAACGGGCCGTAGTCGACGTACTGACAGCTCGACGTGCCGACAGGAATCTTTCCTGTCGTGCGAGCCCGTGCCGACAGGAATCTTTCCTGTCGTGCGAGCACGTGCCGACAGGAATCTTTCTTGTCGTGCGAGCACGTGCCGACAGGAATCTTTCTTGTCGGGTCGCGCGGAGCGCGACTGAGGCGCGCTCTGCGCGCCTCGTACCGGCCGGGAGGCCGGTACCTACCTTGCGATCAGCCGGACGGGGCCCAGGATCCCCGAGGGCTGCGGCTTCACGCTCTGCATGTCCTGCGCCTGAAAGCGCTCGCCGTACTTTGCCGTGAGCTCGCGATAATCGGGTAGCGGACCCTTCGCCATGCGATTCAAAGCGAGATTCGCCACCTCCACCTTGACGTTGTTCGCCCCCGCGTGCAGGTACGGCGCGATATTTACCTCGTAAGGCGCGCACCAGATGGACCCGGCTCGCTTTCCGTTTACCGTCACCACCGCAGCCTCGCGAATCGGACCGTCCAGCATCGCGCGCATCCCCGACCCTGCCCTCCGGCCGTCCGCTTCCACCGGCGTCCCTTCTCCGAAGTTCAGATACACCGCCCGTCCGCGCCCCAGCATTGCCGCGGGAACGTTCACGGTCCGCGTGTACACGCCGACCCCTGAGTAATACTCGCGATCCGGGAGCTCGGTCCAGGACTTGGGCTTTTCCAAAGCCACCGGCTGCGCGTCCGGAAATGCCAGCGTCCAGCCGTCGCTGATGTCCACCGGCGCCGTTGCGGGCGCGCTCGGCGTCGCCGGACGGGCACTCCGCGAGAACACCACGATTCTCGATTCGTACGGCGCCAGATCCAGATCCAGCGTGGTCCCGCCTGCCCCGGTAATCTCGCCCGTGAGCGGATTCCAATATTCCGCGGCCAGGCCCGCAACGCGGAATTGCGCCTTCGAGCGCACCGGATGGTTGGCCGTGTTCGCGACAAAGTACACGTCGGCGAAATCAAGCTTCCGGTGAATGAACGCGATGCTCGGGTCCACGGCGACGTCGGCCGCGAGAGCCGCGTGCAGAGCGTCGCCCAGCTTCGCCTCATCCGTCACGCTGAACTGCGCAGCCAGCTCGCGCACCTTTGCCGTATCGCCTTCCTCCTGCAGCCCCGGAGCGAGTGACGGCAGACGGCGCGTGAAAATCACGTGCCCTCCCTTCTTCGAGTACTCCGTTAGCCGCTGCAACGTTGCCGCCGGCATACGCTCCGCGCCCGGGACCACCAGAATCGGATACGGAATGCCGTGCGCCATCGCGTCGTCATCAATGAAATCCAGGTTGTACCCGGCGCTCAGAATCGCGGGCACCACATTCGGACCCAGGAGCCGGTCCATTTCGCCGTTGATGGAGACGTGCCCAAGCGTGAAGGACGCCCACGCATCGTCGGTCGGAAGGTACAACGCAACATCGTTCGCGGGCCTGCCCTGCCGCAGCAGATAACTGATGCGCTGCAGGTACCGCGTCACGTCCGGCATCACGATCCACCACGGATTGTGCGCGTTGAACACCGCCGCCGCGTAGAAGCGCCAGCCGGGCTCGCCTGCTTCGGGCGGCGAATACGGCCAGCCGTGGCCGATCAGTTGATTGATACCCTGCAGAAAATGCAGGTCGGCCTCCGCCTTCATATCGAGCGGAGTGGCGCGGAAGACGGGCGAATGCAGCCACGTCCACGTTTCCGATGACGTGACCGGGCGATTGTAGAGATGGCTCGCCGAGGCCGCCCAACGGGTCGCGGAGAATCGCCGCCATTGCGTGCCCTCGCCTTCGGGCAGGTCGACGTATTGATTGCTGGAGAGAGTGACTGGCGGCGTGCCGTAGGTCTGCGAGCGAAACAGAGTGCCGTGCGCATGCGCCCATTCCCGCACCGGAGTCAAATAGTTCTCATCGGCGAGCTCGGTGAGCGTGCGGCCCCAATCGTGCCGGATGGCTGCGGTCTTTGCGCCGATATCGCCGGCGAGCGCCGGCAGATAGGGTTTCAGATCGTAGCCTCGCCGCTTCTGAAATTCCGCGAGCAGGTTCGGCGTCCAATCCGCGCCGTACACTTCCAGACTGTCGCTGAAGACGGCGTGCGGCGGATTCGATCCCGTGGCGCGCATCAACGGGTCCGCCACTTTTGTCAAATGCGTATCGATCGCGGCGCGGCTGTAGTGATCCAGCACCGGCCCTTCAGCGCCGTACGCGGCGCGCTTCACCTGCTGTCCGGTATGCGACGCGATGAAGTACCGCGTGGAATCGCCGGCCGGGAATGACGCCACGACGCTTTCGCCTTCCTTCAGCTTCGGCTCGCCCTTGGCAACTTCCACGCGCAATCGCCCCGACGCCTCATTCAGCGGAATGTGCGGACCGCCGTACGGCCAGCCGCTGGCGAGCGTCATATCCATGCGCATGCCGAGTTCTTTGGCTTTGGCCGCGGTGAACTGCACGTCCGAGAGGAACTCCTCAGAGAGGTACTTGAAGTTGCCGTTCACTTCGAGCGGGTAGACCGGCTGCACTTCGAAGCCGCCGATGCCTCCTTCTTTCATGGTGCGCATCTCGCGCTCCAATTCGGGCTTCACCACGGCCGGACCAAACCACCACCAGCGCATCATGATTCGGGCGTCGTCAGGCGGATGCAGAAAGCCGTTGCGCAGATCCGCCGGCGTGGAAGGCCCGGCGGGAGACGCCGCCAAAAAACATGCAGCCGCAAACAGACACGGAACACAAAGCCGCCATAGCATTCGGGACATCGGTTCCATGGTATCGGCCCGGCCGTGCGGCTGGAAAGGGTTTCACCGGCGGCCGGAATGTTTCTGCGTAGTAAACAAGCAGGCCCGCCGAAATGCCTTCGAAGCGGTCTGGTTTCATTGATTTTGGTGCGCTAAACATCTGCTATTCCGTTACTTCGCTCACCTCCCCTACACCCGCGGAGTTCCACATAACAAAACTCCGATGCCGCCATACAATAAAATTGACGCTCAGGTACGCTCCCGAATATCGTCGGTAGCGGACGGCCATTTACGTGAACAATCAAAAAACCACCGGGATCGTGGCGCAGGCGCTGGACCGGTTCGCAATCGAACTGCCCTCCTGGGGATTTGCCAATACCGGTACCCGTTTCGGAAAGTTTCAGCAGGCCGCGGCGGCCACCAGCATCGAGGAGAAGTTCGCCGACGCCGGGCAGGTGCATCGCCTGACGGGCGTATGCCCGACGGTCGCGCTCCACGTGCTCTGGGATTTTCCGCGCGGGCTGAAGAGCATCGGCCAGGTGAAGGATCTGGCGGCGGCCAATGGCGTTCGCGCCGGGTCCATCAACCCGAACACGTTTCAGGATCAGATCTATAAATACGGGTCGTTCGGAAATCCGGACCAGCACGTGCGCAAGACGGCGCTGGACCATGTGCTCGACAGCGTCGAAATCGCGCGCGAGCTGGGCAGCCGCGACATCTCTTTATGGTTCGCCGATGGCTCCAACTATCCGGGCACGCAGAATATCCGGCAGCGCAAAAAATGGTTCGAACAGAACTTGAAAGCCACCCACGACCGGCTCGGCGACAACCAGCGCATGCTGGTGGAATACAAGCCGTTCGAGCCCGCCTTCTACCACACGGACATTGCCGATTGGGGCATGGCCCTCCTGCTTTCCAAAGCCGCGGGCAATAAGGCGAAAGTGTTGGTGGACACGGGGCATCATTATCAGGGCGTCAACATCGAGCAGATTGTGTCGTGGCTGCTGGACGAGGGGATGCTCGGCGGGTTCCACTTCAATGACCGCAAGTACGCCGACGACGATTTGACGATGGGGTCCATCGATCCCTACCAGGTGTTCCGCATCTTTCACGAGATCGCCCAGTTTGAATGGGAGACCGGCAAGCGAGCCGACATCGCCTACATGGTGGACCAGAGCCACAACCTGAAGGGCAAGATCGAGGCGATGATCCAGACCGTGGGTAGCGCCATGGAGTTGTACGCCAAGGCGGCGCTGGTGGATCACGAGACGCTCGCCCGGCATCAGCAGCACTGCGCGCTGGTCGATGCCGAGCAGTGCCTGAAAGATGCGTTCTCCACCGATGTGCGGCCGCACATCGCCGAGTGGCGTCAAAGCAAGGGGCTGCCGGCTAACCCGATGGCGGCGTTCCGCGAGAGCGGCTACCTCGAAAAAATCACGGCTGAGCGCGGCCAGAAAAACGCCGCGGCCGTATCGAGCTACGCATAGACGCGGTACAAATAGATGATGCCAAGGTACGCATTCAAACTCCGTATCAAAGCGGGCGCCGTTGAGGAGTACGAGCGCGAGCATAAGCGGGTCTGGCCTGAGCTGCTCGCGAAACTCAAAGAGGTCGGCATCAGCGACTACTCGATCTTTCGCCGCGATCAGGATTTGGTGCTGTGCCTCCGCGTGGAAGATTTCGACAAGGCCTGGGACGAGTTGGATCGCGATCCGGTCAACCAGAAGTGGCAGGAATTCATGAGCCGCCTCTTCGAACCCGTACCCGACAAGAAAGACGGAGAGCGCTTCGCCATGATGAAAGAAGTCTTCTATCTAGAGTAGGTACCGGCCTGGAGTTTGACTATTTCGCCCTTCATCCGCGGGCAGTCGCGCTCCGCGCGACCCGACAGGAAGGATTCCTGTCGGCACGTGGCAACAGGAATCTTTCCTGTTGCGGCGAGCAAAGCTCGCCCGCCTCTACCTACGCCGGAATGCTCAGCAAACTGTCGTTCGGGTAGAAGTGATCCACGTTTTCCGGCGTAAGTATCTGGTGATTCGTAAACACCGCGGGAGGCACTACCCGCCGCGCCAGAATATCCAGCGCCAGCCGCAATAACCCGTCCCCGTACTTCTCCGGAAAATACGCCACGGACCCGATCAGCCGCGTGTTCGCCGTCCGCAATTCCGCCCGAGCCTCCGGCTCGCCGTTCTGTCCGACAATCGCGCAATCCTGCGCGCGGCCCGCCTCCTGAAACGCGCGCAACGCACCGAGGGCACTCGAATCGTTAGCCGTCCCCACCAGAACGTGCCGCGCCTTCGATTCCCGCAGATGCTTTCTCACCCGCTCCAGTGTGGTCTGAAACTGCCCGTCCCCATCCAGCGACACCGTGCGGCACCGCTCCGGCACTCGGATCGCCTCCGAAATTCCCGTCAGCACGCCGCGCAGCCGCGCTTTCGGCAAAGACCCCGCGCGCATCAACTCGATCAGCAGAATCTCCTCGGGTTCGCCGCCCCAATGCTTCTTCGCCCACCGCGCCAGCGTGTGCCCTGCCATCAGGCCGGCCTGATAATTGTTCGCGCCGAAGTACGTCGCGCCCGGATGCGGAATATCGATCGCGATCAGCGGAACATTCCCTTCCATGTACTTCGATGCGATGGCGGGAGCGATCACCTCGTCCGTCTGGAATTCGATCACCAGATCCACCTGCTCGCGAATCAGGTAATCGGCATTGCGGAGCGCGATTTTCGGCTGATAGCGATTGTCCACCGTGATCAACTCGATGTGCTCGCGTTCGGCGGCGCGCTGCAGACTCAGGCGGACCTCGCGATCGAACGAGCTATCCTGCCCCTGCGCCGCATAGCCGATGCGGTACAACCGCCGGCGCCGCACTTCGCTCGCCAGCCGGTAGTGGTTCTCGCCTACCTTATCAAGGAAGCCGCACTGATGCAGCGTGTAGAGCAGGCGGAAGCACATGCCCTTGTTGAAGCCCGTGCGCGCCACTACATCGCGCAACCGCAGCACGTCGCCCGCCGACTGGAACGATTCCAGGATGCGCGATGCATGCACCAGCGACTTGACCATGTACCGCCCGTGATTGGAAGTCTTCAACGTGGACTCCTCCTACTGGCAAACTGTTGTATCAGTTTTGATATCCGAAACACAAGCGACCGCGGAATGCGCGTCCTGGCGGCCTATTGCCCTGATTTCAGATCACATCCGTTCCGCTATGTAAAAACCTGGCGCCGCGCCTCCGAAAGCTCTTGGACGGCAGCGCGGCCCGGCACTACAATATGCAATTCGTGCACAGCGGGTAAACACATGACACCGAATCCGGCACTTGGCGTTGTTTTTCACTGGCTGGGCGGCCTGGCCTCCGGCAGCTTTTACGTTCCGTTTCGCGCGGTAAAGAAATGGTCGTGGGAAACCTACTGGCTCGTCGGCGGCGTGTTCAGTTGGATCATTGTGCCGTGGATTCTCGGCTCCGTGATGACCAGCCAGCTCGCGGCCGTGATTCACGAAACCCCGTGGAGCACGGTGTTTTGGGTCTACTTTTTCGGCGTGCTGTGGGGCTTCGGCGGACTGACCTTCGGCCTCACCATGCGCTATCTCGGCATGAGTCTCGGCATGGCGATGGTGCTCGGGTATTGCGCGGCCTTCGGAACGCTCATGCCGCCCATTTTCCACGGCGTGTTCGGCACGCAGGTGATGGGAACGCATTCCGGCCAGGTAATTCTGGGCGGTATCGCCGTTTGTCTTCTGGGAATCGCGTTCGCCGGCAAAGCGGGCATGAACAAAGAAGGCGAGATGAGCGAGGAGCAGAAGAAGGAAACCATCAAGGAGTTCAACCTGCGCAAAGGCATCCTGGTGGCCACCTTTTCCGGCATCATGAGCGCCTGTTTCTCCTACGGCCTCGATGCCGGCCAGCCGATTCGCGATCTCACGCTCAAGTACGGCACATCCACACTCTGGCAGGGGCTGCCCATCCTCGTCATTCTTCTGCTGGGCGGCTTCACCACGAACTTCGTGTGGTGCGTGATGCTCAACATCCGCAACAAAACCGGCTATCAGTACGTCGGCGGCGAAACGCGCGAGCCCGTGAAAAAAGGCGAATCGCGCCGCGTCCCGGTGCTCTCCAATTACTTCTTCAGCGCGCTTGCCGGCACCACCTGGTACTTCCAGTTCTTCTTCTACACCATGGGCGAAACGCAAATGGGCAAGTACAAATTCTCGAGCTGGACGCTCCACATGGCGAGCATCATCATTTTCAGCAGCCTGTGGGGCATCGGCCTGCACGAATGGCGCGGCGCCAGCAGAAAGACGTGGAGCTACCTGTTCCTCAGCCTCGCCACCCTGGTCGCGTCCACCGTGATCGTCGGCTACGGCAACTATCTCAGCACGAAGTAGCTACTCTTCGCGCAGCGCTACGATCGGGTCTACGCGCGTGGCGCGGCGCGCCGGAATCACAGTCGCCGCCAGACCGACGAACGCCAGAATTCCGGCGACGGCGGTGAAGGTCACCGCGTCCGTGGGACTTACGCCGAACAGCAGGCTTGCCATTACGCGAGTCAGTGCGAGCCCGGCTGCAATGCCGATGCCGATGCCGACGGCCGCGAGTTCCATGCCCTGCCGCACCACCATACCGATAATGTTCGCGGCACGCGCGCCGAGCGCCACGCGGAGTCCGATATCGTGCGTGCCCTGCGCCACCAGGTAGCTCATCACGCCATAGATCCCGATGGCCGCCAACAGCAGCGCGAAGCCTGCAAACGCCGTGAGCATGATGCTCGCGAACCGCTGCCGGGCCAGCGAATCGTACACCCGCTGATCCATCGTGCGGATGTTATAAACCACGGCATCGGAATCCACGGCGTGAACCTGCCCCACAATCGCGCGCGACAACGAAGCAGGCTCGCCCTCGGTCTTCGCCACAAGGAACGCGGCGCTATCGCCGGCTTGCCGCATCGGGAAATAGACGGCGACCTTGCCGTCGGTTTCCAGGCCGTACTGCTTCACAACTCCCGCCACGCCGACAATCGTCATGGGCTTCTTCGGATCGAACCAGACGTGCTTGCCGACGGGGCTTTCCTGCGGCCAGAAGCGGCGCGCGAACTTCGCGTCGATGATCGCGACCTGCGGGCCCTCGAGCGTATCGCGGTCGGAAAATGCCCGGCCGTCGACAATCGGAATTTCCATGGCGCGGAAATAATCGTCGCTCGCCGTGCGGATATCGACTTGCAATTCCTGACCCGGAGGCGGCTGATAGCCTTCCACCTTGATGCCGCCCCATCCCACGGCTCCGGTGAGCGGCAATGAGGAGACCATCCCAACCGCCTGCACGCCCGGCAGCGCCGCGATTCGCCGGTGTATCTCCTCCATGAAGTTGTTCCTGTCCATCGGCTTCGCGTACTTGGGTCCGGTCGCCGAGACTTGCATGCTCAGCACGCCCTGCGGATTGAACCCCGGCGGCACCTTTTCCAAACGGACGAAGCTGCGGATCAGCAGGCCCGCGCCGATCAGCAGCACCAGCGACAGCGCAAATTCGGCGACCACCAGTAAGCCGCGCAGCCGCTGCTTTCCGACGCCGAGCCCGCCCTCGCTCTGGCCGCTGCGGCCGCCCGACTTCAGCGATGTGTTGAGGTCTACCTTCATGGCGCGCGACACAGGGGCGAGACCGAAAAGGATGCCCGTCAGCAGCGACACACCAAACGTAAACACCAGGACGGCCGCATTCATCCCGATATCGTCGAGCCGCGGAATGTTGCCCGGATTGATC
>Ga0308174_10000529_pt1 | contig 16337 bp, 15 predicted proteins | sample PhyPR2_FD_203894 | JGI IMG/M metagenome (GOLD analysis project Ga0308174, IMG submission 203894) | Soil microbial communities from UC Gill Tract Community Farm, Albany, California, United States - DLSLS.P.R2 | ecosystem: Environmental > Terrestrial > Soil > Agricultural land | place: USA...
TCGGGCAACCGTCTATCGCGATCTTAACGATAATGGCGTTCGCGATCCGTTGGAGCCGTTCGAGAAGGGCGTCATGATTACGACGGGGACAATCCGCTCGGACCGTACGACCAACGCGCGCGGTTCGGTGACGATTGGTGGCCTTACCGCCTACCAGCCGGTGGCCGTCGGTCTCGATCAGACGAGCATTTCGGACCCGATGCTGGTGCCCAAGAAGGCGCTGCAGGTGGTTGTGCCGCGCCCGGGCGTGCCAGCTGACATTCAGATTGGCCTTGTGGGCGGCGGCGATATCGAAGGTGCGTTGGTTAAAAGCGGCGGCCTCGGCTTCGAAGGGCTCGACCTCGAGCTCGTCGACGATGCCGGCAAGATTGTCAGCACCGCGAGGACCGATTTCGACGGCTTCTTCCTCTTCGAACGGGTGCCGTACGGCAGCTATTCGGTGCGGATCTCGAAGGCTTCAGCCGCAGCAGCCAAGATTTCCGCGGAAGTCGGTGTCACCCTCAAGATCACCGATGACAAGTCGATCGTGCGATTGGGTGCCATCCAGGTGCGATCGCTCGCCGTGGTCGCTTCAGCCGCTCCACCGACAACCATCACAACCCAGAAATAGCCGTTCGGCGACGAGAGTGAGCATGGTGCCCGGCCCAGCCTCTGACCGGGCCGGATCTCTGCTCATGATCTTGAAATGGTGCGGTCGAGAAGACTCGAACTTCCACGGCCTTTCGGCCACAGCGACCTCAACGCTGCGCGTCTACCAGTTCCGCCACGACCGCACGTCATGAAAAGGCAGGCAGACCCGAACAGCCGCCGCCACTGGCAAGGCGGCGCGTCTAGCAAAGCCTCTGAAGGGGCGCAATGGCGTCTCGGCGACGGTTATTTCGCTCCGTTTTGGAACAATGCCTAACGCGGGATTTACCATTGACCGCAATACTCGTTAACGATCGTGAACATGTTGCTCGCTGCTGCTGCAATTGCCTCATTCGCGCCCCAAGTCGATCGCCCGCCGCCGCGCATCGGCGCGACGGCTCAGGCGATTGCCGTCGTACGCATCGTCAGCGGCGTTCGGCTGCGGCTCGGGCAGGGAGCAATCAGCGGCGAAGCGCCATCGTCGCGCAAGACCATCGTGCACACTGAAGGCGCCGCACACTCGGCGCGGCTCATCGAATTCGAATAGAAATCACTTTCTTAGGTCTTCGGCCCTAAGGTGATTGTCAGTTCGTCGCCGCCTGGCGGGACGTTGACCTCGGCGCTGTTGAAGCTGGCGCTTGCGTTCGGCGGCAGCGTCCGGGCCGGCGGAGCGATTGTCCAGCTATAGACAACTTGGCCTCCGCGGCTGCGAAGCTGCGCCTGGATTGGCGGAACATTCTGCTCCTTCGTTGTCGGGTTTATCACCCGGCCCGTGACGGTGAGCAGCTCGTTACCGCTCTCGAGCTTCTGCCGATCCATGTGCGTCGTGACGAGCGCTAGTGGGCTCGCTCCGCCAGTCGCTAGCCCTAACCGCGCCTTCACGTCAGGAGGCGCAAGAAAGTAGAAAGCCGCCGCTGCTGCCACGACGATCAGCAAAATGACGAAAATGGTAAGGATCGGGCTGCGCCGACGGGTGTCGATGTCGTCAGCCAAGGGGAAGGGGGTGAACTCATCGTCCGCGGCTTCAGCTAGCGGTGGCTCGCTCCAATCCGCCGCAACCGGTGACGCGCCACCAAGGTCCGCCGAAAGCTCCTGCGCTCGATTTTCAGCCAGATATTGAGCAACTTCGCGCTGGTGTTCAGTTTCAGGCGTGCCGGCAAGTTCATTCGCGTCAGTGGCAACCGGTTCTTCCGATTGCTCGGCCATCGCTTCTTCGTACGCGCGTTCTTCCGCTTCGGGACCGCTCCGGGGTTCGATCAGTGTCGCTTCGGCGATGGATTCGTCATCCCGCCGGTCTGACGATTCCTCCTCGGTTTCAGCGAAGGACGGGGCATCGCCAGGCTCGTTTTGCGCGCTCTTTTCCGGGCCCTGGTGCCAGCTATGCTTGCACGATGCGCAGCGAACTTGTCGACCCTGCGGAGGAATGGCACCGTCCTTGACCACATATTGCGTGCCGCAACTTGGACAGGTGAGGATCATTCGGACAAAAGGCCTCTTCCGGGAAATTGAGCGCAGGGTAAACAGGAATAGGCGGTGCTTGGCAAGGCGCGGGGTCTTGCGAAACGATCGCCACGCGCAATTGGGGTAGGGGGGACAATTCTGTCCGAAGTGGCCGAATTCGACAGTGTCGGGCTTCGTTATGGCACGGGCGCAGAGGTTTTGCGCGACCTCGACTTTCGCCTTGGACATGGCGGCTTCTATTTCCTTACCGGCCCGTCCGGCGCCGGGAAGACCTCCCTGCTGAAGTTGCTCTATCTCGCGCAGCGGCCGACGCGCGGCCGGATCCGCCTGTTCGGCGAAGAGCTGACCGACGCGCCACGCGAATCCCTGCCGCATTTCCGCAGGCGCATCGGCGTCGTGTTCCAGGACTTCCGACTGGTGCGCCATCTATCCGCCTTCGATAACGTGGCCCTGCCGCTCAGGATTTCAGGCGCCACCGAGGAGCAGGTTGAGGGCCCCGTCCGCGAAATGCTGGCGTGGGTGGGTCTTGCCGATCGCGCGAGCGCACGGCCGCCGACGTTATCGGGGGGGGAGCAACAGCGTGTCGCTATCGCGAGAGCAGTGATCAATCGTCCGGACCTGCTCGTCGCCGACGAACCGACAGGCAACGTAGATTCCGAAATGGCGCAGCGGCTGATGCACCTGTTCGGAGCGTTGAACCGGCTAGGCACGACCGTCGTCGTTGCGACGCACGACGTGGGACTGATCAATGCGACACCCGGCGCGAGGCTTATTCGCCTCGAGCATGGCTCGATCGTGGACCCCACCGGAACGCTGCGTAATCCACCGCGTCCGGCGCGGAACGACGCGTAATGCTTGAGTGGCTCTTCGCCTCTCCGGCGCAGCGACGCCTCTTGGGCGACGGCAGGATGCGGGGGCCGACCGCTTGGGTCGTCGCAATCATGAGTTTTTCCATCATGATCATTGCCGCGGCCGGACTGGCGCTGGCGAACACCGCGAGCGTGCTCTCGAATGCTATCGAGGCCCGCTATTCGGTTGAGGTGCCTGCGGGCGGCGCCAACCTTGGCGCCACGCTCGAGGCGCTCCGCTCGGCTCCGGGCGTGGCGTCCGCCGAGGCGGTTCCGGAAAGCGAAATGCGCCACACTTTGGAGCGGTGGCTCGGTCCTGCTGCCGCCAGCGCCGACCTGCCCGTCCCGGCGCTTATCAACTTCGATGTTCGGGCCGACGCGAATTTGGCGGCGATCCAGAAGCGGGTGCAGGCGGTCGCTCCGGACGCGCAGGTCTCGGCGCATCGCGAAGCTGTGGGTCCGCTCCTTCAATCATTGCGCGTGCTCCAATGGGTCGCTCTCGGCCTTGTCGTTCTGCTGACCGCAGCGGCCTGTGCCGCCGTCGTTCTCGCAGCGCGTGGTGCGCTGGATACTCATCGCTCCACGATCGAGGTGATGCACGGCATCGGCGCGACGGATCGCCAAGTCACTGACCTGTTCCAACGCAAGATCGCGATCGATGCGCTGATCGGGAGCATGGTCGGTGCAATGGCCGCGGCGCTCGTCCTGCTGCTTCTGGCGACGGGCGCGGCTTTCGCGGGGGAGTTGACTGGCGGCGCGACGCTCTCGGGCATCGATCTCGTCCTGCTCTCCTTGCTCCCACTAGCGCTGACGGTGCTCGCGACATGGGTTGCCCGAACGGCTGTTCTCGCCGCATTGCGGCAGGCTCTATGATCAGCCGTTTTCTTTCGCTCGTCCTGCTACTCTACCTGGTCGGCTTCGTCGTTTTTGCCTTTACACTCGGGAAACCCGCCCAGGCTGGCGCCCCGGTTAGCGACGCGGCTGTCGTGCTCACCGGTGGAAGCGGACGCATCGAGCACGGCGCCGATGTTCTTCGGAACGGCAGAGTGAAGCGCCTGCTGATCGCCGGTGCTGATCCGTCAGTGACGAAGGCGGACTTGGCCACGCGACTGAAAGTGGACGATAAGCTGATCAAATGTTGCGTGGACCTCGGCAGCGAGTCCGTCGACACGCGAACGAATGCGGAAGAGGCGCACCGGTGGCTCGACCAGCACAGCTTTCGTTCGCTTCGGCTGATCACAAGCGACTGGCACATGCGCCGCGCCCGCTACGAGTTCGAGAAGGAACTCGGCTCTAAGTACCATGTCGTCACCGACGCGGTGCGTAGCGAGCCGAGCTTTCTCACTTTATTCGGCGAGTACAATAAGTATGTGCTGCGGCGGATCGCGGTGTGGGCCGACCTCTAATGTCCCTGCTTCGTTCGATCGTCTATGGGGCGATTTTTTATCCCGCGACTTTTGTTCTCGTGCTTGCCGGCCTCATTGCGAGCTTGTTCGGTCCCGGAGCGACATGGGCCATCGTCGGGACCTGGGCCGCCTTTAACCACTGGCTCGCACGTATCGTGCTCGGGATCACTTCCCGCGTCGACGGGGAAGTTCCGCAAGGACCCTACCTGATCGCAGTCAAACATCAGTCGATGTACGAGACTTTGGAAATGGTTCGGCTGGCCCGGCTGCCGGTCATCGTGCTCAAGAAGGAGCTTTCCGACATTCCGCTCTTCGGGCTGCTGACGCGACGTTATGGCGTCATTCCCGTGGAGCGGTCGGCTGGCGCGAAGGCGTTGCGGGACCTGGTAGCGGCCGGAAAGCAGGCGCTCGAAACGGGTCGATCGGTAATCATCTATCCGGAGGGAACACGTGTGCCAGCCGGCCAAACACCGCCACTTAGGCCGGGCTTCGCAGGTCTCTACCGAGCGCTCGGCTTGCCCGTCGTTCCCGTCGCCGTGAATACGGGGCGTCTGTGGGGGCAGGGACTGGTGCACCGCCCCGGCGTCGTCACTTTCAAGGTCGGCGAGACGATTCCTGCCGGACTGAAGCGCGACGAGATCGAGCAGCGGGTGCACCGAGCGATCAACGCGCTCGAACTAGCTCCTGAGACGAGCGCCTAGCTTCTCCGCCGCACCGATAATCCGCAGCGAAATCTCGCCGATCTGCTCGTCCGTGAAGCTCTTGTCGGTCGGCTGCATAGTCACCTCGACGGCCAACGAGAGCCCGTCGGCAGCTTCGAACCTGTCGAACAGCCGAACGCCAGCGATCGCCGTCTTGTCACTTCCTCGGATCGCGCGGAGCAAATTGTCGGCGGATAGATCTGCCGGCACGATGAACGCGAAGTCGCGGGAAATCGCCTGTAATGCCGGAGGAGAATATGCGGAACGAGCACGTCCGCTCGTCCGTGGCGCAGGTATTGCGTCCAAATATATTTCGGCAGCCACAGCTCCCGCGGGCGCGTCCAGCTCCTTCTGCAGCCTCGGGTGCAGCTCGCCAAAGCTGGCGACAATCGTCTTCGGCCCGAGGCCCAGTCTGGCGGAGCGGCCGGGGTGCCAGTTCGGGCCGGCATCAGGGAACACCTGCAGGTTCGCGACCGGCGCGCCCGCTGCATCAAGAAGCGCGCTGACCTCCGTCTTCGCGTCGAATGCGTCGAACTGCTGCGCCTTGCCCGACTGCCATTCCCGCGAGCGTCGCTCTCCGGCCAGGAGCAGACCTAGCGTCGGATGTTCCGCGTCAGCCAGATAACGCCGTCCGAGTTCGAACAAGCGGACCGACGCTGCCCCTCGGTCGAGGTTCCGCCGTGCGGCCGCAATCAGCCCGGGGAGTAGCGAAGGTCGCATGACCTTCATTTCTTCGCTGATTGGATTGGCAACACGCCAGTCGCCGCCGCCGAATGCGTCCGCTTCCCGATCAGAGATAAAGCTCCAAGTGACAGCCTCATCGAGCCCGCGCGCAGCTGCAGTGCGACGGGCTTGCCACTCCATCAGCTGCGAACGGGTTGCCGTGCGCTTCGCGACTCCCGGAGTGCGGTCGAGCGGAGTCGCCGGGACATTGTCGTAACCCTCGATGCGCGCGACTTCTTCGACCAGATCAGCCTGGCCTTCAACATCGCGCCGCCAGGTAGGAATAGTCACTTCCGACCCATTCACCTCGAAACCCAGATTGGTGAGGATCTCCCGTTGGCGTTCATCGGGAACGTCGATGCCGCCGAGGATTTTTGTGCGGCGGAAATCGAAGTGGACGGTGCGTCGATCGATCGGCGGCTGGCCAGCGTGTATCGCGGCAGAGGGCTCGCCGCCGCAGATGTCGAGGATCAGCCCGGTGAGGATCGCAAGGCCGTCGTCGAGGAACCGGGGGTCGACGCCCCGCTCGAAGCGGCTGCGGGCGTCGCTTGTGAGCCCAAGCGCCTGGCCGGTTCGCGCGATGCGCTCCGGGGTAAAATACGCCACCTCCAGCATTACGTCGGTGGTCGCGTCACTGACGCCTGAATCCTCGCCACCCATGATGCCGCCAATATCGTGAACCTGCCGCTCGTCGGCGATCACCGTCATGAACGGCTCGAGGACATATTCCTTTTCGTTGAGCGCGAGGACCTTCTCGCCGTGGCGCGCGGCGCGCGCGGTGAGGCCCCCCGTCAGCTTGGCAATGTCGTAGGCGTGCGCGGGCCGGCCATGATCGAGCATCACATAATTGGTAATGTCGACGAGGGCCGAGATCGGACGCTGGCCTGCCGACTTCAGGCGCCGCCGCATCCACTCTGGCGACGGGCCATTTCGGACCCCGCGGATCGCGCGGCCAAAGAATGCCGGGCAGCCGTCCGCATCCTGAATGCGGATCGGCACGGGAGAGTCGAAGCTTCCTTCGATCTGCGGAACGGCGAGCGGCTTGAGCGTACCGACGCCTGCGGCGGCCAGATCGCGCGCGATGCCCCGAACGCCCATGCAGTCCTGGCGGTTCGGGGTGACGTTCACGTCAAACACCGGATCGTCGAGCCCGGCATATTGCGTGAAAGCCTTCCCGACCGGCGCATCGTCCGGGAGCTCGATGATGCCGCTATGGTCGTCGCCCAGCTCCAGTTCGCGCGACGAGCACATCATGCCGCGGCTCTCGACGCCGCGGATGGCGGCCACTTTCAACGTAAGACCGCTACCGGGCACATAAGCCCCCGGCGAGCCAAACACGCCGAGCATGCCTGGGCGTGCATTGGGCGCACCGCAGACGACCTGGATCTGCTCACCGGTGCCCGCGTCGACGGTGAGGACCTGCAGCTTGTCGGCTTGTGGGTGCTTTTCCGCCGTCAGCACCCGCGCAATCCGGAAGGGCGCGAGTGCTTCTGCAGGGTTGGTGACCTCCTCAACCTCGAGCCCGATATTCGTCAGCTTGTCGGCAATTTCGGTGGCCGACGCATCGGTTTCGAGATGCTCCTTGAGCCAGCTCAGGCCGAACTTCATGCGCCTACTCCGCCGGTAAGAGTCGGCACGTCCAGCGCTCGGAAGCCGTAATGCTTCAGCCAGCGGATATCGCCGTCGAAGAAGGCGCGCAGGTCGTCCATCCCATATTTCAGCATCGCCAGACGATCGATGCCGCAGCCGAACGCGAAGCCCTGCCATTCGTTGGGATCCAGGCCGCAATTGGCGATAACGCGCGGATGGACCATTCCTGAGCCGAGCACCTCCATCCAGCCTTGCTGACCACCGACGACGCGGCGACCCTTCTCGATCGACCAGCCGACGTCGACCTCGGCCGACGGCTCAGTGAACGGGAAATAGGACGGGCGCATCCGCAGCACGATATCGTCCCGCTCGAAGAACGCCTTGAGGAAGGTCTCGAGCGTCCACTTGAGATGGCCGAGTGTGATCGATCGATCGATCACCAGTCCCTCGACCTGATGGAACATCGGCGTGTGGGTCGCGTCGCTGTCAGAGCGGTACACACGGCCCGGAGCGATTGCGTAGACGGGGGCGCCCTGCTTCTCCATGGCCCGGATTTGGACGGGCGACGTGTGGGTGCGCAGCACGCGCGGTTCCTCGTCCGGCGTGCGTGGCTCAAGGTAGAATGTGTCCTGCATCGCCCGCGCAGGATGGTTCTCCGGCATGTTGAGGGCGGTGAAATTGTACCACTGCGTCTCTATCTCCGGTCCTTCGGCAACGGTGAAGCCAAGGTCGGCGAAGATCTCCGCAAGCTCGTCCATTACTTGGCTGACCGGATGCACCGTTCCGGAGACGCTCTCTGGAGCGGGCATTGAAAGATCGATTTTCTCGGTGGCGAGTTTTCGCTCCAGCTCGGCCGCTTCGAGGATTGCCCGGCGGCCTGCGATTGCGCTCGTAACCGTTTCACGCAGGGCATGGATCTTCGGCGCTTCCGCCGCGCGCTCGCCGGGCTCCATCGAGCCCAGCGACTTGAGCAGCGCAGTGATGGAACCGGCCTTACCGAGCGCCGATACGCGCATGGCTTCCAAGTCGCCGAGATTGTCCGCGGCGGCGATCCGGTCGAGCATGGTTTCCGTATCGATCATGATCGGGGCCTTAGCCGGGCCCGCGCAAGAATTGCAAAGGCGTGTTATGGCGCGCGCGTGACCGACTGGCCTGAACTGAGCGTCGAACGTGACCACGAGACTTTCGCGATCCTGCACCTAGCAGCGCAGCTGCTGGGCAAGATCCGCGTTGCACACGCGCCCTGGACGAACCACGGCTGGCATGTCGCGCTGCAGCCGGTCGCCAATGGGTTCGAGACTCTGCCGACTTCGGCAGGGGACGGCCGCACCTTCACGGTTCGGCTGGATCTGTGCGAGCAGGCTATTGTCCTCTGGGCGAGCGATCAGACGAGGGACGAGGTCTCTCTACAGCTCGACAGCATTGCCGCGATCCATTCTGAGCTGGTCCGTATGCTCGACAAGCATCGTCTGCCGGCCAGCTTCAACGGCATCCCAAGCGAGATCGAGAATGCGGTGCCGTTCGCGGCCGACACTGTCCGCCGAGACTACGATCGCAATTCCGCCGATCGCCTTCGCCAAGCATTCGCAGCCATGCTTCCAGTGTTCGAGCACTACCGTGCCGGTTTCATCGGCAAGTCGAGTCCGGTGCAGCTATGGTGGGGCGCGTTCGATCTTGCCGTCAGCCGCTTCACCGGGCGAAAGGCGCCGCCGCACCCCGGCGGGATGCCGGGCCTTCCAGACCGCATCACGCGCGAAGCGTACAGCCACGAAGTCGCCAGCGGCGGCTTCTGGGCGGGCGGCGCAACGGCGGCCGAGCCCTTCTTCTACGCCTACATCTACCCGGCGCCGACGGGCTATCAGGAGGCGTCGGTCCGGCATGGGCACTACGACGACACTTTTGGAGAATTCGTGCTGCCCTATTGTGAAGTGCGGTCATCGTCCGACCCCGAGCTAGTGCTCGGCGAGTTCCTGCAGTCGGCCTATGAGGCTGCAGCGGGCCTCGCGGAATGGGATCGTGAAGCGCTCGAGCGGGTACCCGTCGCGCCTTAGCTGGGCACGAATGGGTAAGGCGAAATTGACTTCCGGTTCTCTTCAACGGCCAGCATGTGGCCCGCTGGCGGCGTGGCGCGGTAAGGGCACTGAAGCCTGGGGCAAATCGCGCAGGCGGGTCCGACGGGCGTCGCCGGCGTAGCAACAAGGTCCAGGCCATCCGCGTAGGCTATCCGGTTCGCGTATTTGACGTCGCAGCCGAGTCCGATCGCGAGGAGCGCATCGTCGCGAAGGTCGGGCCGTATCGGCCGCTCGATAGTCCGGCTGATCGTGAAGAAGCGCTGCCCGTCCGGCGTTTCTATAAGCTGCCGGATCGTCTGACCGGGCGTCTGGAATGCGGCGTGGAGGTGCCAGCGTGGGCATGTCCCGCCGAAGTGCGAAAAGGGAAAGCTCTCGCCTGCATAGCGCTTCGAGATGTTTCCCGCCGGATCGACGCGAAGCATGAAGAAGGGCACGCCGTTCGCGCCCGACCGTCCCAGGGTCGTCAGGCGGTGGGCCACCTGCTCGACGTTTGCACCGAACTGCGCGCACAGCCTGTCGATCGCGTACCGATGCTCTTCAGCCGCGCGCAGGAACTTGCCGTAGGGCATGATGATCGCCCCCGCGGCATAGTTTGCGAAGCTCATGTGGAGCAGGCGCCGGCTGCCGGGATCGGGCGGCCGAGCTGCTTCGAGCATCCGGGAAATGATGGGCGCGAATTCGAGCAGCGCCAGCTGATAGGCGAGCCCGAACTGCCGGTTCTCAGACCGCAGCAGCGTCGACAGCATCAACACGCGGCGCTGGGGATCGTAGTGCTGACTGGCGTCTTCCAGGATTTCCGGACCGACAACGCGCACCTCGACACCCCACGCGTCCTTCAGCCGCTGGCGCAGCGGCTCGGCCGTGGACAGCGGGTGATTGAGGGCGCCGCCAAGCGTCTCGGACGCGTCTTCCAGCTCCGGCCAGTGGTTGCGCTGGGCCTGGATGTAATCGCGCACCCAGGTCTCGGGCGTGATCAGCACACGAGGGTCCGATCCGCCTGTCGAGTCTTGCACCGGCTGGCGCTGAAGCTCGCGGAAGGCCGTGTAGAGGCGCGCAATTCCTTCCGCCACCGCGGGTGCGTTGTCGGAAAGTTCGATCAACTCGTACCGGCTAACGCCGAGGTCGGCGAGCATCGGGTCGGAGTAGATCTCGGCGAGCTGCTGAGCGCCGCCCGTCTCGCCCGAGTCGGAGGCAAACGCCTTCACATCAATGTCGAAGCGCTGGGCCAGCCGAAGCAGGATGCCGGCGGTGACCGGCCGCTGATTTCGCTCGAGGTGATTGAGATAGGACGCCGATATACCGAGCTCGTCGGCCATCTGGCTCTGGTTGAACCCGCGCTCGCGCCGCAATCGCCTAAGGCGCGCGCCGAGGAAAAGTTTGCGCTGAAGCATCTCGGCGAAATTGTCAAAGAATTCACAAAAACACAAGTCGGTAACTGACAGGTAAGCTCTTATCAGTGCGGCTTTTACCGTGTCGCTGAGTTCTCCTGCGCCTGACACTGCGACTCAGGGGAATTCAAATGAGCGATTTGGGACTTGTGGTGGCGGCTCCGGATGGCCGGTTTGACGGAATTGAGCGGCCCTATTCCGTTGACGACGTGCTGAAGCTTCGCGGCTCGGTGCCGATCGAATATTCACTTGCTCGCCGTGGTGCGCTGAAGCTGTGGGAACTTTTGCATGAGCGCGAGCCCGTGCGCGCGCTCGGAGCACTCTCTGGAAACCAGGCGATGCAGATGGTGCGCGCTGGTCTCCAGGCGATCTATCTCTCCGGATGGCAGGTCGCCGCCGATTCGAACGTGTCCGGTTCGATGTACCCGGACCAGTCGCTCTATCCGGCCAACTCCGGCCCCGAGCTGGCGAAAAAGATCAACAAGACGCTGCAACGCGCGGACCAGATCGAGCATCTCGAAGGTGGAGCGACGTGCGACTGGTTTGCACCGATTATCGCTGACGCCGAGGCCGGCTTTGGCGGACCGCTCAATTGCTTCGAGATTATGAAGACCTATATCGAGGCGGGCGCCGCCGGGGTGCACTTCGAGGACCAGCTCGCAAGCGAGAAGAAGTGCGGTCACTTGGGCGGCAAGGTGCTGATCCCGACCCAGGCAGCCGTCCGCAACCTCGACGCGGCGCGGCTCGCCGCCGACGTTTGTGGCGTACCGACGATCCTGGTCGCGCGCACCGATGCTGAGAGCGCCAGACTGATCACTAGCGACGTCGACGACCGGGACCGATCCTTCATCACCGGCGAACGTACGCCCGAAGGCTTCTTCCGCCTCAAAGACGATACCGGCCTGGACCATTGCATCGCACGCGGCCTCGCCTTCGCGCCGCATGCCGATCTTTTGTGGTTCGAGACGAGCCACCCGAACGTCGAGGAGGCGCGGCGATTTGCCGAAGCAATTCATGCGCAATTCCCGGGCAAGCTGCTCGCCTACAATTGCTCGCCGAGCTTCAACTGGAAGGCGAAGCTGGACGAACAGACCATCGCCAACTTCCAGCGCGAGCTTGGCGCGATGGGCTTTAAGTTCCAGTTCGTGACGCTGGCAGGGTTCCACAGCCTCAACCATGCGATGTTCGAGCTCGCGAGCGCTTACCGCGACCGCGGCATGGCCGCTTACTCCGAGCTTCAGCAGGCCGAATTCGCCAGCGAGGCAAGCGGCTACACCGCCACCCGCCACCAGCGCGAGGTCGGCACCGGCTATTTCGACGCGATCGCGACGGCGGTTTCCGGTGGGCAGGCATCCACGGTCGCGCTCAGCGAATCCACTGAAGCCGCACAGTTCAACCCTGAAGCTATCATCGCTGCCGAGTGAGGGAGAGAGACATGGGACAACGTTACTGGGTCGTCGGCGGCCACTATTCGGACTGCCAGTTCAAGGACATCGAGCCGGGCACCGAGCTCGTCCACGGTCCCTACAGCGATGAGCTTAAGGCGCGGATGGAATGGCAACGCCTCACTTTCCGCGATCGCTGCGGCGCGACGGAACGCTACTCGATCTGCGTGGAGCCGGTGCTACAGTGAACGACGTGCTTGACCTCCAACATGTCGTCGCCGAACCGTCCCGTGTGCGCGGCGCGGATGAGGTGCTGACACCCTCGATGCTAGAATTCCTCTCCGAGCTGCACGAGCGCTTCGACAATCGTCGTCTCCAGTTGCTCGACCAGCGCGAAGCGCGGCAGGAGCGGTTCGACGCGGGTGAGCTTCCCGACTTTCGCGAGGACACCCGCGATATCCGGGAGGCCGAGTGGACGGTCTGGGACATCCCGCGCGACCTGCTCGACCGCCGCGTCGAGATTACGGGGCCGACCAATGCCAAGATGCTGATCAACGCTCTCAACTCCGGCGCCAAGGTCTTCATGGCCGACTTCGAGGACGCGACCTCTCCGACCTGGGAGGAGCTGATCCAGGGCCAGGTGAACCTGCGCAACTATTGGAACGGCCGTCTCGACTTCACCGATCCGGATAGCGGCAAGCATTACGCGGTCGGCGACAATCCCGCGGTGCTGATGGTCCGTCCGCGCGGCTGGCACCTGCCTGAGGACCATGTGACCGTCGACGGCGACGTCGTCTCGGGCTCGCTTTTCGATTTCGCTTCGTACGTTTGGCACAATGCGCGCTCGGCCCTCGCCGGGGGCTCGGGCCCCTATTTCTATTTGCCCAAGCTCGAGAGCCGCGATGAAGCGGCGCTGTGGAGCGATGTCTTCGCCTTCGCCGAAGCCAAGCTCCGGCTGGGGCGCGGCACCATCAAGGCAACCGTGCTGATTGAGACGCTGCCGGCAGCCTTCGAGATGGACGAGATCCTCTACGCGCTTCGCGAGAACATCGTCGGCCTCAACTGCGGCCGCTGGGATTACATTTTCTCTTACATCAAGCGCCTCGGCCGCTCCCCTGACAGGCTGACGCCAGACCGCGCGCTGATGACGATGGATAAAGCCTTCCTCGCCGCTTATTCGTTGCGGCTGATCGCGACCTGTCACCGGCGCGGCGCCTTCGCGATGGGTGGAATGTCGGCCTTCATTCCGGTGAAGGGCGACGAGGAGAAGAACCGCGCGGCTTTGGAAAAAGTCCGCGCAGACAAGCTGCGCGAGGTAGGCAATGGCCACGATGGCACGTGGGTCGCGCATCCGGCGCTGGTGCCGGTGGCCATGGAAGCCTTCGAGGCTATGCACGGCCCCAACCAGCTGTCCAGGATGCCCGAGCATATCCCCGGCCGCGACGAGATGCTGGAGCTGCACCACGGCCCGCGCACCGAAGCCGGTGCGCGCGAGAATATCCGCGTCGGTGTCCAGTATCTCGCCGGCTGGCTCGCCGGAAAGGGAGCGGTGCCGCTCTACAATTTGATGGAGGACGCGGCGACGGCGGAGATCTGCCGGACGCAGCTGTGGCAATGGCTTAAGTTTCAAGCGGGGCTCGAAGACGGCCGCGACTTTACCCTCGACCTGCTCGAGCAATTGTTCGACGAGGAAGTCGGCCTGCTCGCCGAAGTCCCCAACATCGCCGAAGCCGCGCGGCTGATACACAACATGATCGTCGCCGACGACCTCGTCGAGTTCCTGACGCTGCCCGCTTACGAATTGCTGGATTGAGCTGACGCTGCGTTTGAGGCCGGTGCTCGTCGGAGTCCCGCTGCTGCCACCGATCTTCACTGATCTTCACAGTGACGAACGGCGATTTTGACAGGAAGCGGTCGCGCGATTTTCGTTCGCCAAATCCGCTGCCTACTCTCGGCGCGCCGCGTATAGGACACGAAATTCACAGAAGAGCTAATGTGCGGTTTCGGACACGAAGGAGACATTGGGCGGATGCAAGAAGGGCGCCGGAATCGCTTCCGACGCCCCTTCCTTGTTCCTGCCTAAGAAGACTTAAGCCGCCTTCTGCTCCAGCGCGCCTTTCGCTTGGGCGATTATGGCGCTGAACGCCTCGGCCTCGTGCATCGCGATGTCCGCAAGCACCTTGCGGTCGAGGGTGATGCCGGCGAGGTTCAGCGCGTGGATGAACTGGCCGTAGGTCAGTCCTTCCGCGCGGACCGCGGCGTTGATGCGCTGGATCCACAGAGCGCGGAAGCTCCGCTTCTTCACCTTGCGGTCGCGGTAGGCGTACTGGCCGGCCTTCTCGACCGCTTGGCGGGCGATGCGGATCGTGTTTTTGCGGCGGCCGTAATAGCCCTTGGCATTCTCGAGGATGCGCTTGTGCTTGGCGCGGGTGGTTACACCCCGTTTGACGCGTGCCATCTGTCGGCCTCCTTACTTCAGGCCGTACGGGGCCCAGGCCTTCACGCGCGCCGTGTCGGCGTCGGCGAGGATCTCTGTGCCGCGGTTCTGGCGGATATATTTGGCGTTGTGGCTGATCAGCCGGTGGCGCTTGCCTGCGACCCCATGCTTGATCTTGCCGGTCGCCGTGAGCTTGAAGCGCTTTTTGACGCCGCTCTTGGTCTTCAGCTTGGGCATTTTCGTCTCCTTTGTGCGCCACCGAGGAATCCCCTGGGACGCGACGTTATCCAATCGCCACGGCATGCCTTTCGGCCGGGCCACTGGTTTTCCAACGGTCTGGAAAGGGCGCGCCTATAGAGGCGGAAGCGCGTCCTGGCAAGCAGTTACCAGGGAAGTTCGGAGCCGTCACGCCGAAGGAAAGTGCCAGTCCGCTCGATGCCGACACGGCCGATCAGTTCGCGCATGTCCCTTACGCTCTGTTCGGTCGTGATCTCCGCGCCGGCGCCGCCCATGCGCGTCTTCACCCACCCGGGGCTGAGCGCGACTACCGTCACGCCGCGTGGCCGCGCGTCCAGCGCCAGGCAACTCCATGCCATGTTCAGCGCCGCCTTCGACGTCCGATAGGGAATCCAGCCGCCGCCATTCTCTCCGATGCTGCCCATGCCGCTGGAAATGGCGATCATTTTGCCGCGTTCGGCCATGCTCGGAAGCAGCTTCTGCCCGAGCATGAACGGCGCGATGACGTTGATCATCATCATCGTCTGCCAGTCACGCGCGTCCCGGGCGGAACCCGTGTTCATCGGGTGATTGGTACCGGCGTTGGCGATGAACAGATCGACTGGGCGGTCGATCCTGTTGACGAAACCCACGACTGCATCCGGGTCAGAAAGGTCTAGCGGCTCCACGCGAATGCCCAGCTCATCGAGTTCGTCGCTCGAATGGCGCGCGGTCGCGATCACATCCCGACCGTCAGCCGAATACTGACGCGCAAACTCCAGGCCGATTCCGCGGTTCGCGCCGGTGACAAGGACAGTAGGCATGGTCTCTCAACGCCTCCCGGCGAACTAGTTCCCTAGTCGAACAGGCTCGACACCGAACTTTCGTCGGCGATTCGCCGCACTGCCTCGCCGAGCAGCGGCGCCACGCTGAGGCGGCGGATCTTGCTGTCGGTGGGGTCCGGCTCGCCTGTATAGATGCTGTCGGTCACGACCAGTTCACTGAGCTCGGACTTGGCCACGCGCGCTGCCGCCCCGCCGGAAAGCACCCCGTGAGTACAATATGCGAAGACCTCGACCGCGCCCTGTTGCTTCAGCGCCGCGGCGGCGTTGCAGAGCGTGCCAGCCGAATCGACGATATCGTCAATCAGCACGCAGGTGCGCCCTTCGACGTCGCCGATGATGTTCATCACCTCGGACTCCCCGGCGCGTTCGCGCCGCTTGTCGACAATTGCCAGAGGCGCATTGTCGAGTCTTTTGGCGAGTCCGCGCGCACGAACAACGCCGCCCACGTCGGGGGAGACCACAAGCAGGTTGCGGTTGCCAAAGCGCGCGCGGATGTCCGTCGCGATAACCGGCGAGGCAAACAAATTATCCGTCGGAATGTCGAAGAAGCCCTGGATCTGCCCGGCGTGGAGGTCGACCGAGAGGACGCGGTTCGCGCCAGCGGTCGTAATGAGGTTCGCGACCAGCTTGGCCGAGAT
>Ga0308174_10000530_pt1 | contig 16332 bp, 10 predicted proteins | sample PhyPR2_FD_203894 | JGI IMG/M metagenome (GOLD analysis project Ga0308174, IMG submission 203894) | Soil microbial communities from UC Gill Tract Community Farm, Albany, California, United States - DLSLS.P.R2 | ecosystem: Environmental > Terrestrial > Soil > Agricultural land | place: USA...
CACGCCCGTTGTTCTACATGACCATTTCTACCGGAATTGGAGGGGGCCTGTTAACCGACACGGGGCTGTACCATGGCGCAGACTCATTCTCGTGCGAGATCGGCCATCACACCGTTCAGCCCGGCGGTCCGGAATGCCTTTGCAGCGCGCGCGGATGTCTGGAGCGGTTATGTTGCGGTCTATGGCTGGAACGCGACCACGGCAAGCCCGCAAGCGAACTGCTACAGGATGCCGAATTCACAAGGGAGTATGTCAAGCCGTTAGCGCAAGGTCTGAAGAACTGCATCATGTTTCTGAATCCGGGACGCATCGTCATTGGAGGCGGCATCAGCAAGGCAGGTGACGCGCTTTTCCTACCGTTGCGCGAAGAATTGCAAAGACAACTAACGCCCTGGTCGCGTGCGCGAGTGGATGTCGTTCCGGCAAAGCTGGGAGACGATAGCGTGCTGTGGGGTGCGCTTATGCTGGCACAAACCATGAAGGCCGGGCGCTAATTTGAGGGCGCGGCCTCCAGATATTTCAACCGCGCGAACTGCTCTTTCGCGAGTCCTGGTTTCCCCAACTTTTGATAAAGCCTCGCGAGTTGATAGTACGGACCGGACTCCAGTGGACGCAGTTCAATCGAGCGGTTCAGCGCCGCGACAGCTTCCTTGTACTTGTTGGTCGCGATATACACCTTTCCACGCAGGTAAAACACATCGGGATCGGCAGGCGCAAGTTTCTCCGCCTGGGCCAGCTCTTCCAGTACCTTCGGATAATCAACCGTGCTGCCGTTCAGCATGGCACGCGCCAGCAGAACGTGGATCATCGGATAATCCGGCTTACGTGATGCGAGATCGCGGAGCGCTTGGACCTCTTGAGCGGAATTTCCCATTTTGCGCGAAGCATCGGCGATGCTGAGGTAGGCTTGATCGGCATCGGGCGAACGCCGCAACAGTTCGCGCAGAAGATCGATTCCATCCTGATGCTGTTCGGTTCGGATCAGATCGGATCCGAGCGGCAAGAGGAAAGCGGTCGAAGCCGGCACATTCGCGCGGCCTTGCTTCAGCACAGCAACCGCATCGGCATATCGTTGCGCTTGTTCAAACAAATCAGCTAAGGCGAGGTAGGAGTTCTCGCGCGACGGATCGAGCCGGATTGCCTCCTGCAAATGATGGATGGCCTCATCGCGCTGTCCGATGCTTTCGTAGCTGAGCCCGGCCACACCCGCGGCGGAGGCGCGCAACGCTTGCGACAGCTCCGTTCGACGCTCCACCGCTTCGGCGTTGCGAATTGCATCGTCATCCGCCCCGGCGGCGTTTTCCAGGATTGCAAGCTGCGCTTTTGAATCCGGATCGGCACTGCCGGCTTGTTGCGCGCGAAGCGATTCGGCAAGCGCTAAAGTCACCAGCTTTTTCTCCGCCAGGAAGCGAGCGAGCAATGCATGCAACTGGGCGTCTCGCGGAAATCGCGCGGCTTCTTCCCGAAGATCGGCTTTCAACGCATCCACATCGTTCAGGGAGAAGTCGATTCGCACCTCCATGGCCAACGGCAGAGGGCTGGTCGGCTGGATGTGATCGGCTTTGCGCAGTGACTCGCGCGCATTCAGGAAATCTCCCGATGCAGCTTGTGCGACTCCAAGTCCGTAAAGCCCGCGCGGGCTCTCCGGAGCCAGACAGGTTGCCTCGCGGTACAGATCGACGGCCTCAGTAAAGCGCTTCTGTTGCATGGCGGTCTGGGCGCGCGCGTCCAGATCGTGGAATCGGGATAATCTCTCCTGCGGATTCAAATCAGGATGCGCGCAATCCTGGCCGAAGAGGGCTCCGGCCAGCAACAAGCTAGCGCACGCTGCAATGAATCGGCACGCACCAATTAAGCTCATAACCGTCCTTGCGAGCCGGATCGCGCTGCAGCGGCTGCTGATTACCCGCGTGGTCGGCCGCACGGCTCATCACAACGTACTCGCCCGGCGTGGCATTCCATTGATATTCCCAACGAACCCAGCTATCAGGGCCCGCCTGCTTCTGGAGTCCCGCGAGATTCCAGGTTCTTCCCGCATCCACGCTGACGGATACGTCGCGAATCGCAGCAGCGCCGCTCCAGGCAAAGCCCCAAACAGAATACCGGCCCTTCGGGAGCTTCAATCCATCATTCGGCCAAGCCACAGACGACTTTACCCGGACCGACGAAACGCGCGTCACTTGGACGTCGTTCCCCGTGCGCTTCGCGCGATTGTACAGCCGGTCCATCCCGCTCTGATGAAATCCAGATTGCTGATCTTGTGCGCTCATGACCACAATCCGGCGCAGCCACTTCACGGAATCCATGCCGTACCACCCTGGAAACAGAGCTCGGGCCGGGAAACCGTGGCGCTTCGGCAACAAAAGATCATTCAGCTTGAAAGCAATCAAGCTGGACGGTTCCATGCAGCGTTCGAGCGGAACCATCTGCGAATAGGGCAGCGAAGAACAATCTTCAAACAGGCGGCCGGAATCCGCGGCTTCGAGCATCACAAATCGTGCGTCTGGCAACGGTTGCGCGCGGTGCAGTAAAGCTGGAAGTGGTACTCCCTCCCAAACTCCGTTGCTGACCGCCGAGCCATTGGCGGCGTTTCCGGCGCACTCCAACACCGCCTCGATCTTCTTGCTCGGCAGCTCCACCAAATCACTAAAGCTCAGTTCATACGGTTTCGCAATGCGTCCCTCAATGCGAACGTTCCAGGTCTCGACGGAAATCTCCGGTTGATTGAAATGATCCCGGACGAAAAAGAGATTCGGCGGAGTCACCGAACCGTCAAGTGTTCGGAGCGGAAAAGAGAGATTTTGCGGGCCCGTCGTTGCGAACACCGGTCGCGTTAGCAGGCCGGCCCCAGAAAGCCAAAGTAATTCTCGTCTGGTCACTAAAACATCAGTGTAAGCGGCGGTTACGCCCGGTCAATCTCTTCAGCGGCACGGTTCGCCGATTCCAGCGCTGCCTCCTGGCCCCAGTTCATCTGGGCGGCATATGCGCCAGCGAAATGAATGCGGCCAACGGGACGTGTGACTTCCGGCCAAAACCGCGCCAGCTCGCCGAGTTTGTAGGGAATGCGCTCGCACATGCCGGCCCACGGGTCCTTCGACCAGTCATGCACAAGCGCCTGCTCAATGTCCGCCGATTTTCCAGGGTAAAGCTTGAGAAAAGCAGAAAGGGCCTCGGGAGCCGTCACGCCCGCTTGCGCACCGCCCAGAAGAATGCCTCGCGGCGTTTTCACCTCGTCCGCCATGCTCCAAAGTTCACTCAGACGTGGATCCGGAGGCGCCCAGTTCGGACTGACTCCGTCCATCTCCCAGAAACGAGTTCTTGATTGAAAGACGATTCGGGTGCGCGTGTAATACGGCATTTGTTGTATGACGAACTGCTTGGATTCCGACCACGCTGGAGTTACCGGAAGCTGCCGCAGCATGACGAGAGAAATGCAACTCACCAGGTAATCGGCATCCCGCGTCCGTTCCTTCCCGAATTCCCGATAAGTAACCGTGACGCCTGACGCACCGTGCGTAATGGCGGTAACCGGGCAGCCTAAATGCACCTTCTCGCCCAGCCGCGCCGCGAACGCGTCGGTCATCAATTGGTTGCCGCCCTTCAACCGGAACAGCTTCTTGGTTTCAAACTCTGTACCGCGTATCGTCTTGATGGCGGCCGCCCATATCATCTGCAGGGCCGATCCCGAGCCTCCAAAGTGCTGCACCGCCGCAGACGAGGCGCCAGAACGCTTCAACAAATCGGAAACGGTAATTTGGTCTAATTCGCCGAGCCCACCGGCAAACGGATCTGTCTCATCCTGAACGCGGTCTACATATTTCTCTAAGTAGAGAAACGGCAGCTCCGGCCAAGGGTGGCCAACAAGGAAGTCGATCTCGCGCTGGTTGAACCCGAACTTGCTAAGGACATCCCGGCTGTGCAGATCATCTTCGCTTAACGGCTTGCCGTTCACAAAGCGAATAAGATGATCGCGCCGGTGATACGGAATGGCAGTAAGCTCAAAGTCGTGTAAATAGCGCCAATATTGGGTGTATCCCGGATAGTAGAAGTGTTCCGCTCCGATATCGGCGTACAGCCCATCTGCGAACGGATCATGCCAGGTTTTGACGTGGCCTCCGGGGCGGCCGCTTGCTTCGAGCACTGTGACGTCATGCCCGCGCCTGGTCAGTTCGTACGCACTACAGAGACCCGAAATTCCAGCACCGATGACAACTACGCTTCTCTTTGTCCCGGCAGTCTGGCCGGCGTTTGCCATCGGGAGCAAGCTGCCGGCTAACCCGGCCTTTAGAACGTCACGGCGATTCATGGTGCTGAATGAATCGGACGGGGCATGCCCGATGTCTAGAAAACAAGCTTGAGCGCCCCCTGAATGATACGCGGATCGCGCGCGCTGGTTATCTGGCCGAACGTGCTGTCCGACAAAGTCGTATCCGGGTTATTGAATTGCGCGTGATTTAAGAAATTGAAGAATTCAGCTCTGAACTGCAGCTTCAATCGCTCGCCAATGGGAAAGACTTTATGCGCCGAGAAATCGATGTTGAATGTTCCCGGCCCAATCAGGATATTCCGCCCGGCATTACCGAAGCTGTTGGGCTGCGGCGCTCCGAAGGCGCTCGTCGTAAACCACTGGGCAAGCTTAGCATCCGTCGATCCGTGCGTGTAGTGAGGCGGCGCCACCACCTCGGCCTGATCATTGCCGACTTCAGGAAGGCTGTACGAGTAATCGCCGCCAGACGTGATGTTCAACGGAAATCCGCTTTGCCAGTTCACGATGGCCGACGTTTCCCAACCACCGAACAGCGCGCGCTCCAGACCTTCCTTCGGCGAGGGAAGCTGCCAGAGATAGTTCAATACAAACCGCTGCGGAACGTTGAAATCGGAAACTCCCCGATATGCGCGGATATCGTACGGATTGATGATGTTGATCCCGCACAGATCCGTCTGATAAGACACCTCGTCAATGCTTCTGCTCCAGGTGTAATTTGCGCTGACGGTTACGCCGTGCGTAAAGCGCTTGTCCACCTCGACCTGCAAGGAGTTGTAGCTGGAATTTCCGTTGGAGGAGTCCTGGGTAATTTGCTGAAACTGTTGATAAGGACGCCTGGCATCCTCGTTATCACTGGTTGCATCGGGGCTCGGCAGCGGGGCATTCACGTCGGTGTTATAGGCCAGGTGGGTCCCCTTTGAAGCGACGTAACCCACACGAAGCAGAACATTGTTCGTCAGTTGCTGTTCCAATGTTAAGTTCCAATTCATCACGTTGGACGGATGCCAGTTCGGCTGATAGGAGACGGCCAGCGACAAGGGATTGGGAAACGCGACATCGCGCGGTGGAACAAATGGCGCGAACTGTGCTGGGAATGGATTCACGCGGCTACCGTACGGATTCATAAACGAAGTCCGCAGAATCTGATATTGCGGGCTCCACGGCGGACTGTCCACCATGTTGTTGAAGGCCTCCACAAATGGCGGCTGATAGAAACTGCCCCATCCGCCGCGAATGGTGGTGCGCCCTTTTCCTCCGACGTTATAGGCAAAGCCGAAGCGCGGCGCAAGCAGCCACCAACTGGATTCGAACCCGCCCGCCGGACAACCCGGATCACCGGCGAAGAGATAGCCGGTTGGAGAATTCGGAAATTTCTGCGACTGCACGCCGGGCCGGAAGCACTCCGTTCGGCCGAGCGAGTCACCGTACGGAATGAACGGGTCCCACCGCAGCCCGAGGTTCAGGACCAGTTCCCTATTGACGCGGTAATTGTCCTGAAAGAAAAGCGCCCCCAGGTTGGCCTGGCGCTCCGCGAACTCGCCGCCACCCTGGATGAATTTCCGCACATCACCCAGAAAGAAATCGGAAAGCGGGTCACCGCTGAGATTGGTGGTTTGGAACGTGAAGCCGGCGTTTTGCCGGAAGGTGTTGATCAGTTCAACATGTTCACGCAGGAAATCGCCGCCGATAGCCATTTCGTGAGCGCCGCGCACCCAATGAAGACTGTCGGAAATGTGGTAGTCATGGCGATTGGCTTCTGTGGGGTGACCCGAGCTAATTGTGAAGTAGCCGGACACCGAAAGCGACAGTTCCGGCGGCGTGGTGCTCGCGATGGGGATTCCTAGGCTGGTCCAACTGAATGGCGCGCCGGAAACCACTGTGCCATTATTCCGGTTATACGAGAAGATGAAGCTGTTCAGCAGGTTGGGACTGAAGTTGAAGGTATCGCCAACCGCGGCTCCCTGATCGAAAAGGTCGAGTCCGCGATTGGAGGTGATTATATTTTGGCTCCCGATGACCGGATCTCTTCCATAGCGCGAATAGAAGTAACGCCCGTAAATGCGGTTCTTGTTCAGATCGTAATCAACGCGAGTCAGAAACTGGTTTTCGTGCTCGTTCACGGGAAGGATGTAATGAATCACGCCGCTGGAGTCAGTGGCTTGCGGAATCAGCGCTAACAACTTTACGCTGGCCGGCGCATAATCACTGACTGGAATCTGGTTATTGGCGAACGGAACGCCGGTCGAAGGGTTTACAAGCTGGCGATCGATGGACGAAAAATCTCCGGCACGCTGGGCTGCCGTGGGCACCGTAGCAGAGTTGCCGCCTGTAACGTTACGAGATTGCGTGCCCTGGTAAGACCCAAAGAAAAACAGCTTGTTTCTGATGATCGGGCCGCCGATGCTTCCCCCGAACTGGTTACGCTTGAGTTGATCGGGTTCAGCGGCAAAGAAGTTTCGCGCGTTCAAATCGCCATTGCGCAAGAAATCGAAAGCCGACCCGTGAAACTCGTTCGTGCCTGATTTCGTGACAACATTCACGATAGCTCCCGAGCCGCGTCCATATTCGGCGCTAAAGCTGTTGGTCTGGACACTGAATTCTTCCAGCGCGTCGGGATTCGGAAACGGGTTGTTCACGTTCGTGTAAGGATCTTGATTACTTCCACCGTCCAGATTGTAGTTGACCATGTCGGTTCGGGCTCCGTTTGCACTGACGGACTGCGCGCCGGGATAGGAAGTGCTCTGAATGGTATCCGAACAGGCACTGAAATTGCTCACATGGGTATCGGCGGTTCCTGGCGTAAGCAGGATCAGCGTAGCCGCATTCCGGCCGTTCAATGGCAGCTCGACAATCTTCTGCTGGCCCACTACCTGGCTCAGAGCTCCCGATTGGGTCTGCACCATTTGGGCGTTCGCTTCAACCGTTACTGATTGCGTGGCGCTACCGATCTGCAGACTAACGGGGACAGTCGAGGATTGATCTGTCTTTACCTCAACTCCCCGCTGCTCAAAATGGCGGAAACCTTGTGCCTCGACAGCGACGCTATAAAAACCGACCGGAAGGAGTGGAAAGACATAGCCGCCATCGCTCGCCGTGATTGTGTCGCGCGTAAACCCAGTATTGATGTTCGTTACCGTCACCTTTGCTCCGGCAATCGCCGCACCGCTGGGGTCGGAAACATTTCCGGCAATGGTTCCGGTGGGATCGGCACCCCAGAGCGCTGAAGACAGGGCAAGCAGCAAGGAAAGCAGTGCGAGACGCATCGGACGAAACTCCTTCCACCTACGGGTTTAGATCAGTTTCGACGGAATCTATTGGAATGTCAAGAGTATTTCAGAAAGATTTTTCGCCGGTAAGAAATTTTTCTTTATGAGGGCGTTCGGCCTGTGTATAATCTCTGCATGCCGCACCAAGAAGACAGCCAGCAGTTCCAATGCGGAACTGCGCGCATACACATTTACCAATCCCGCTCAGCGTTGGGCACGGCTGCGGCGGCGCGAGCGGCTCAATTGATCACGAACGCCATCCAGAAACATAACCGGGCGAGGGTAATCGTCGCAACTGGAAATTCCCAACTCCCGCTCATCGAAGCTCTCGTCCAATGCGAGCTCAATTGGAAGGCTGTAGAGATATTTCACATGGACGAGTATGCGGGTATGAAAGCCGATCATCCGTCCAGCTTTCGTCATTGGATCCGGACGCGCGTTGAGGAGAAGGCACACCCGGGCAAAACGAATTACCTGGCCGGAGATGCCGCCGACCTGGATGCCGAAATGAGGCGATACTCGCAACTTCTTAACGCGGCGCCTATCGACCTTGCGTTCGTCGGTTTCGGGGAGAACGGGCATATCGCGTTCAACGATCCGCACGTAGCGGATTTCGACGATCCCGCAACGGTGAAGCGGATCACGCTGGATGAAGCTTCGCGGAGGCAACAAGCCGGAGAGGGGCATTTTAAGGATTTCGAGTCCGTTCCGAGAGAAGCTCTTACGGTAACCTGCAGCGGTCTGTTTCGCGCAGAGTCCTGGGTGTGCTGCGTTCCGGAACGCCGGAAAGCAGAGGCTGTGCGGAATGCATTAGAAGGTCCGATCTCGGAATCCTGCCCGGCATCGCTGGTTCGCAGACATCCGAACGCGGATGTGTATCTGGATGCCGACTCCGCTGCCCTGCTACCAGACGCGGTTCGGAATGCGGCGGCCACCAGGCCCTGAGCGTCAACAACGAGATTGTTATGAAAAAGCCTTATTATCTCCGACTGACCCGCAGCGCGGCTGCTTTCATTCTGATTTCCGCCACCCTCGGCGCCGCATCGGTTGAACTGAAGCGCTCGCAAAACCAAATTGAAGTTACCGTAGATGGGAAGCCCTTCACGACATACTATTTCAATGCCGGAACAGCAAAGCCATATCTGATGCCCTTGCGAGCGGCTTCGGGCGAAATTGTCACTCGCGGATTCCCGGTGCTAAACGACGCCTCCATGGGCAATCCGAAGACATCATCGTTTGAGCCGCACCAACGGCCTCTTTATTTCGCTCACGGAAACATTGATGGTTTGGATTTTTGGGCAGAGCAGGTCTTCAACAAATATTACGGCGACCACGGCAACCAGGCGTACGGGCACATGGTCTTCAAAACCATCGAAGAACCGCACCAGCAAAACAACTCCGGAACTACGATCGTCGCGCGCTACACCTTGAACAGCCCCAACAATCGCGTGATCGGCGAAGAAACGCAATCCTTCACCTTCGGAGGCGATGCCCATACCAGAACCATCGATTGCGAATTCATTCTCTATGCCACCGCGGGGCCTTTAGATATGGGCGATACCAAGGAGGGCACGTTCGGCATCCGGCTCGCCCCGGAACTGAGCGGGTCACACGCTCACATGCTGAATTCGAAGGGAGCCGAAGGAGAAAAGGCAATCTGGGGCAAGCCTGCGGATTGGGTTGATTACTCCGGGACAATTTCAGGAAAAAAGGTAGACATCGCGGTGTTCGATAGCCCCAAGAGCTTTCGGCATCCGACCACCTGGCACGCGCGCGCATACGGCCTGTTTGCGGCGAATCCATTTGGCCTTCGCGAGTTTACGCGTGATCCCGATAAAGATGGAAGCTGGACCATCCCGGAAGGAAAGTCACTCACTTTCCGATATCGTGTATTGATCAGCGAGGGTGGCCTGTCGGCAGATCAAATTAATGAAGCCTACCGTCAATACGCAGCTCAGCAATGAGGAGCGGCAGGAGCGGCCCTCGTTATCCGCGAGGGATCGCAGGCGATGGTGGATCGTTTGGACACTCTTTTGTTCAACCGCGATCAATTACATTAACCGGCAGACATTATCCGTTCTCGCCCCGCTCATCTCAAAGCAGTTTCATCTAAACCACTCCCAGCTTTCAGACATTTTTGGCGCGTTTCAGATCTCGTATGCGCTGACATGGCTGGTGGGCGGCGTCTTTCTCGATATCGTAGGCACGCGGCTCGGGCTCTCGATTGGAGTTTTCTGGTGGTCCATTGTCAGCATCGTGACCAGCTTCGCAAATTCCGCACTTTCCTTCGGTATCCTGCGTTTCCTGCTGGGCATTGGTGAAGGCCTGAATTGGCCCGGAGCGAGCAAAGCCGTCGCGGAACACTTTCCCGCCGCGGAACGCAGTACCGCAGTGGCTATTTTTGACAGCGGTTCGAGCGTTGGAGGAGCGGTCGCGGCAATCGCGATTCCGTGGATCGCCTTGCAATTCGGATGGCGTTGGGCTTTTGGATTTTCGGGCGTGCTCGGGTTCTTGTGGCTGGCGCTGTGGCTGGTGGTTTACCCGCGCACTGGCACAGGTGCGAAGCAGGCGCCGCGAAATTCGCTGAAACTGAGCGACACCAAAAGCTGGCTCCCCATTCTAAAGCGGCGCGAGACCTGGGCCATCGTGCTGGGACGTTCCCTAACGGACCCCATCTGGTGGTTTTACGTCTTCTGGCTTCCGCAGTACCTCAGCGACACGCGCGGATTCAGCCTGAAGGAAATTGCGATCTTTGCCTGGATACCGTTCGTGGCCGCCGATATCGGCAACTTCGCGGGCGGGCTCACGTCCGGCGCGCTGGTGAAGCGCGGCATGCCGGTCATGCGCGCCCGAAAGTGGATTTGTGTCGTGAGCTGTATGCCTTTGCTCGCCGGAATTCCGGCGGTTCTGGTGGCAAGCCCGTTCTCGGCGCTCGCGTTCATTTGCCTGGCCTTGTTTGGATTTGCAAGCTGGTCCACTATGGGACTGACTCTTCCTTCCGACCTGTTTCCTCCTGAGGTAGTTGGTTCCGTCACGGGCTTGAGCGGACTTGCAGCGGGTCTGGTGAGCACGCTATTCACCTTGCTGGTAGGAACGCTGGTAGATCACTTCTCTTATCTGCCAGCTTTTTTCCTCGCCGCCACGGCCCCCATTGTGGCGACGCTATGCGTCGTCTATCTCATTCCTACGACAGGCGGGCCTGGAGTGATGCGGCCTAATTCTATTCCCGAACAGGTGTGATATGAAATCGAACCAGCTTGCTTTATCCAGACGTCAGGTCTTGTCTTTAGCGGCGACCGCTTGCGCGCTGCCGATCAAGATCTCCGCAGCGGAACTCTCGGGGTTTTATTATCGTGATTATTCAAAATGCCTACCGGACCATCTCTCGGCTCTTGCCCGTACTGCATATAACAAACGCAACCGCGCTCTCGGCCTTCTAACCGACGCCGAGAGCATCCACAAACGCCAGGCCTGGGTGCGCAAGACGTTCTGGAAGTTAATCGGCGGCGAACCGGAACGGACCTCCCTGAAGCCCCGCAAGACGGGTGAGTTTGAGCGCGCCGGCTACCGGGTCGAGAAAATTGTTTACGAAAGCCGCCCCGGCCTTTTCGTTACCTCTAACCTCTACGTGCCCACAACGGGTAAGCCACCCTTTCCCGCGGTACTTTTTCAGATGGGACACTCGGACGCTGGGAAAGCCTACCCGAGCTATCAAAAATGCTGCCAAGGCCTCGCCCGGCTCGGCTATGCTGTGCTGGCGTTCGATCCCATGGGTCAGGGGGAGCGCATCGCTTACCTTGACTCATCCGGCGTCAGTACTCGCCTGCCATCAATCGACGAGGAGCATAGCTTTCCGGGCAAGCAAATGCTGCTGCTGGGCGATACGGCATCGCGGTATCAGGCGTGGGATGCCATCCGCAGCCTCGATTATCTTGCTTCGCTGCCCTTTGTTGACCCGCAGCGCTTAGCGTCGGCCGGTCAATCGGGAGGCGGCACGCTCACTATGCTGCTCGCTTGCGCCGATTCGCGGCTGGCAGCGGCGGCGGTTTGCTCCGGTAATACGGAGAACGTTGCCTGTGCAAATTTCAATCCGCCAGGCTCCACGGACGACGCCGAGCAAGACCTGATTGGTTCCGGACCGCTTGGCTTCGATCGGTGGGACCTGCTGTACCCGCTCGCTCCGAAGCCTCTTCTCATACAGGTAAGCGCACACGATTTCTTCGGCACATACTCTCCCCGCTATCTCAGCGATGGCCGTGAGGAATACGAGAAGCTGTTGAAGTGTTACAACGTTCTCGGCCACCCGGATCATCTTGGCTGGACCAGCACGCCGTTACCGCATTCCCTGAGTTACTCACTGCGACTCAATATCTATAACTGGTTTGAGAAATGGCTTAAGAAATCGGACCAGATCATTAAGGATGAGCCGCCGGTAGCGCCGGAACCGGATAAAACTCTTTGGGTGGGGCCGACCGGCAACGTCGGGCGTGACTTTGCGAGCCTGCGTCCGTTCGACTTCATTAAGCGTGAAGCGGAAGCAACTCGACCCACAAAACCGGCGAAGTCCTGGACAGACGCAATCGGGTTGCGCCCTCCTGTACAGCAGTTGAAGATGCGCAAGTTGGCACACACGCCCTCCGAAGATGCCGCGATAGAAGCGATTGAGATCCAACCGGGGCCGGAGGTTTGGGCCCCGGCGTGGCTCTTTACGCCCCAAAAAACCGATGCGAACCGGGCGGCCTTGCTGGTGCTGGATGATAGAGGCCGGAATGCAAATGCCGGTGAGAATGGCCTGTATCACCGAATCGCTCGCCGCGGACGGGTAGTCTGCGCGGCAGACATTCGCGGGATGGGAGATATGCGGCCGGAGGTCGGGCGCGGAAATCCCGGTTACACCATTTCCCACGATTCAGAAGAGGACTTCGCCTGGGCGTCGCTGATCCTCGGCGATTCACTATTGGCACAGCGCATCGAAGACATTCTGGCGGTGGCGCAGTCGATGCGGAACGAGCCTGCTTTCGGCAACGGCCGTTTGGCGGTCGCCGCTAAAGGGCGGCTTACTATTCCGGCGCTCTTTGCCTTCGCCGCATCTCCGGTTATCGATTCGCTATACCTGGCAGGCGGCCTGGTTTCGTATCGAAATTTGCTCGAAACCGAAAATTACCGCGAACCACTTTCGAATTTTGCCTGGGATCTGTTCCGAGTGATCGATCTCCCGCAACTTGCCGGGCAGGCAGCGCCCCGTCGCCTTCATCTGGCAGGTACGGTGGATGCCGCCAACAACCGGATGGACCCCGCCGTGCTTCGGACTATTTATTCAGCCGGAAACACTACGATCTCGGCGGAGCCGCTCTGGGATGAAGATTCGCTGGGATCGGCGTAAGCATGAAGAGAAAATCTTTCAAAGATGTAGCCCGAGTGGCAAATGTGAGTGCGGCTACCGTCTCGCGTGTAGCCAAAGGCCAAGTAAATGTAGACGGAAGCATACGCGCCCGGGTTCGAAAAGCTGCCGAGGCGCTGGGCGTGGACCTCGATCAAAAGCGCAATGATAAGGCCAATATTATTGCATTCATGCTGGCGAATCGCGATCTTCTGCATAATTTTCAGGCGCGTATTCTGTTCGGCTCCGAGGCCTATTGCGCCTCGCAGGATCGCGAGCTTCTGTTTATGTCATTCCGGTATTCCGCCAGCACGCCGGCGAAGGAACTCCATCTCCCCAGAATCCTGACTCAGCGCGGTATCGTGCGAGCGATGATTCTTGGCGGAACCAATTCGTCAAACATGCTCCATGCATTATGGGAGCGTGAAATTCCCTTTGCGGTGCTTGGAAATAACGTGCTTGGGGATTGGAAAGGGAGCGAGTACGATGCCGTATATTCCGATGACGTGCAGGGCGCTTTCGATCTCACTGCTCAGTTGATATCGGATGGACACCGCGATATCTGGTTCATTGGCGACGTAGACTTGCCCTGGTACGCGCGCTGCGCAAAGGGTTATAGCCAGAGCATGGCGAAAGCCGGCCTGGAGCCGCGTTTCAGTGAGATTCATTCCGACGATCACCAATTGGGCTATCTGGCCATGCGTTCCCTGCTCTCCCGGCGGGAACCGGTAACAGCCGTGTTCGCCGGCTCAGATCAGATTGCCAGAGGCGTATATGATGCCATACGGCAGGCCGGCCTGAGTATCCCGGACGATGTCAGCGTAGCGGGTTTCAACGACAGCGAGGGGGCACTGATGGACCCGCCCCTTACCAGCGTGCGCGAGTTTCCGGAGGAGTTGGGAAAACATCTCGCCGAGCTTGTCCTGAAACGTATTCAGACCCCCGACCGGACGCCTCAGCAACTAACGATTCCGACTCGGGTCGTGGTGCGGCAATCGACCCGGCTGGCGTTGGTTAGAAGGAAGGAGTTCGAGCCGGTATACAGAGGCATTTAGCCGTGCGGCTTCAGAGTCGCTCCTGCAATTTCACTGGATGATGCAACCGGCAGAGGCGCGCCGTCGTCCATATTGGCTGCTCGCGCGTATTGAAGGCATCTCGCATAAGCTGCGCTATATTTAGCATTCGCCCTCGGGAACGGCGCTTCGCCATATGATCAGGAGATGACATTACTGTAATGAAAGACTGGGCGAAGGCCAACCGCACCAGGTCAGCAGCCGTTGTGGTTCTCGTATTGGCCCTCCTGCTAGCGGATTGTGGACCTTCAAACAGCCCCAAGAGTGATCTCCCGAGTGAAGCCCAATCGGAGAATGCCAGTCTGTTTACGGTGTCTCCCGAGCAGCTTCCGCATTTGCACGTAGAGCCGGTGCGGAGTACGACTTGGCAGACCAGTGTCACAACAACCGGCACTGTGGATTGGGATGCGGATCACACCACCCAAGCAATCACTCAGGTCAGCGGCCCCATCACTCGCATCGTGGTCGATTATGGATCACATGTGCGTGCCGGCGATCCGCTGCTCTATGTCGCGAGCCCCGATATTACGAATGCAGTAGCGACCTACAAAAAGGCTCGGGACCAGCAGGAACTGGCGCGGAAGGTTCTCGACCGCGAAAAGGAATTGCTCGCCCACGGCGCCGCTGCCCAGAAGGATGTAGAGAGCGCGGAGGCTGCCTACAACGACGCGGCTACCGATGTCCAGAACAGCTTGCAGGCGCTAAAGATTTTTGCGATTACTCAGCAAGAACTGGAAAATGCCGAGCGGCAATCGGTGCCGATCAGCCCGGAACTTGCGGTTCGCGCGCCAATCGGAGGCACAGTAGTGCAGAAGCTGGTTATGCCGGGTCAGTTGATTCAGGCAGGATCCACCATCTGCTTCGTACTGAGCGATACGTCAACCGTTTGGGTGCAGGGACACATTTTCGACCGCGATCTGCAGTTGGTACACGTCGGAGATGCCGTGGAGGAAGCCAACTCCTCGCTCGACCGGACCTTCCATGGCAGAGTTTCCTATATCGGAGCCATGGTGGATCCGAACACGCGCACAACGCCAGTTCGCATTATCACCCGAAACGTTGGGGATCTCCTGAAGAAAGACATGTATCTAGAGGCGGAAATCCATACCAAGACGGATCGAAATGTTCTCAGCGTTCCCGTTTCGTCCGTGCTGCATGATACGGAAAATGAGCCCTTTGTATACGTCGAAGTCCGGCCGCGCGAATTCGCCCGGCGATCGGTCGCGGTTGGCGCCCGGCAAAACGGCGCGGCGGAAATTCGAAGCGGTCTGAAAGAAGGCGAGAAAGTGGTTTCGGAAGGCAGCGTGTTCCTGCAGTTCGCAAACAGCTATCAATAGGCTCCTCCGGAATGATTTCACGCCTGGTCTCGTTCGCCCTCTCACAGCGCTTCCTGATCGTAATCGCCTCGCTCGCATTGATGGTCTGGGGAGGAATCGCGTTCCAGCGCTTACCTATCGATGCGTATCCCGATCTTTCCCCGCCCCACGTTGAAATCATCACTCAATGGCCCGGCCACGCGGCGGAGGAGGTTGAGCGGCTAATCACGATTCCCATTGAAATCGAGATGAACGGCATTCCGCGCTTGGAATCGCTGCGCTCGATTTCGTTGTACGGCCTCTCTTCCGTTCAGATGAATTTTGATTACGGCGCCGATCCTTACTTCGTCAGGGAGCAGGCGTTCGAACGAGTGGCTAACGCCGCCATGCCACAAGGCGTCGCGCCCAGCCTTTCTCCGCTTTACAGCCCCAGTGGTCTGATTTATCGCTACGTTCTCCAAAGCCCCGATCGATCACCACGAGAGCTAAAAACCATCCAGGATTGGTTGTTGCAACGCAGCTACCGTTCCATTCCCGGTGTGGCCGACGATTCTGGTTTTGGCGGAACAACCATGCAGTACCAGGTGCTGCTCGATCCAAACAAACTCCTCACCTACGGCATTTCTGTCGCGCAAGTGCAGCAGCAGCTTAGCGCAAACAATGCCAACGCGGGCGGCGGTTTCTACTCACAGGGCGGCCAGATCTATTACATCCGCGGACTTGGATTAGTCACAAATACAGCCGATATAGGCAATGTCGTCCTGGCAATGCACAACGGCATCCCCGTTTACGTGCGTGATGTCGCGAAAGTGCAGATCGGTCACGCCGTACGGCTCGGACAGTTTGGATACATGCGCCAGGAGGAGGCCGTGGAGGGCGTCATCCTGATGCGCGTTGGAGAGCAGGCGCAGGTAATCCTGAAGCGTGTGGAAGAGAAGACGAATGAACTGAACCGGCGCGTATTGCCGCGGGACGTCAAAGTAGTTCCCTACTACGACCGCAGCTATTTGATTGAGGAGACCACCCGCAC
>Ga0308174_10000532_pt1 | contig 16313 bp, 20 predicted proteins | sample PhyPR2_FD_203894 | JGI IMG/M metagenome (GOLD analysis project Ga0308174, IMG submission 203894) | Soil microbial communities from UC Gill Tract Community Farm, Albany, California, United States - DLSLS.P.R2 | ecosystem: Environmental > Terrestrial > Soil > Agricultural land | place: USA...
GCTGCCGGACGACGCCCTCTCGCAGGTGCGCGGTATCGACGACAGCCTCGTCGAGCTCGTGCCGTACGAGGACCTCGTCGCCGTGGTCAGCACCGTGCCGATGGACTCCTTCGGCGAGGACGCGCTGCGCCGCCACCTCGAGGACCTGGCGTGGCTCGAGTCCACGGTGCGGGCCCACGACGCGGTGATCCAGGCGGTGGCAGTCCAGGCGCCCACGGCCCCCCTGCGGTTCGCCACCGTCTGCTTCGACGACGACGCGGTACGCGCCCGCCTCGAGGAGCGGTACGTCCCGCTCACCCGCGCCCTCGACCGGGTGCAGGGCTGTGGCGAGTGGAGCGTGAAGGTCCTGGCCCCCGCCCCGGCGACCGGCGCCGCGGCGAGACCGGCGGGAATGACCGGCGCGGAGTACCTGCGACTGAGGAAGGAGCAGTCCCAGCGGCGCACCGACGTGGACGAGCGGGCGGCCGCCACCGCGCTGGCGATCCACGAGGACCTGGCCACACGCTCCCGAGCCAGCCGCCGGCTCCCGGCGCAGGACCCGCGCCTGTCCGGCCGCTCGGGCACCATGCTGCTCAACGCGGCATACCTCGTGCCCGACGACGACGCGGACGCCTTCGAGGCGGCGATCTCCGGGTTGCGCAGCGACCACGGCGACGTGGTGGTGGACGGTCGTGGCCCCTGGCCGCCCTACTCCTTCGCGATGCTGGACGAGCAGTGAGCACCACGCGGTCGGAGGCCGCAGCGGTCCCGGCGGCAGGCCGGCGCCGGGCGGCGGAGAAGCCGGCGCGCGACCTCGCCCCGATCGCCCTCGTGGACCTGCTCGACCGGCTCCTCGGGTCGGGCGTCGTCGTCGCCGGCGACGTGGTCGTGTCGCTGGCCGGGGTCGACCTCGTGGAGATCCGGCTGCAGCTGGTGATCAGCGCGGTGCGCGCCGAGATGGCGCGGGACCGCCGAGGGGAGGCGGGATGAGCGAGTGGGCCTGGGACGACCTGGTCGGGGCGGGCCCGTCGGACGAGTCGGGCCCGCGGCCGCCGGAGCTCGCCCTGCCTCGGGCGCTGCTGCCCCAGCGGCTCGAGACCGACGCCGATGCCGTGGCCCGCGACCTCCTCAAGCTGGTCCTCACGATCATCGAGCTCGTCCGTCAGCTCATGGAGAAGCAGGCCCTGCGACGGGTCGAGGAGGGCGACCTCACCGACGAGCAGGTCGAGGGGCTCGGCCAGGGGCTGATGCACCTGGAGGAGGCCATGGACGAGCTCAAGGAGCGCTACGGGCTGACGGTCGACGACCTCAACCTCGACCTCGGCCCCCTCGGCACGCTGTTGTAGGCGCGACCCGCGTACGCGTCTGGCCTCTACGCGTCTGCCTCGTACGCGTCTGCTGCTCGCCTGCCCGCCCGCTCGCCGGTGCCCGGGCACGGCCTCAGTAGACCCGCGGCATGGCGCGGTTGCGGCCCGCCGTCCGCAGCCGCACGAGCCCGGTGAGGTCCTGGCGCTCCAGTGCTGCCTGCAGCTCGCCGGTGACGGCATCGGCTGCGGCGGCCACTGTGCGCAGGTCGGCGCCCCGCTCGATGGTGGCGTCGAGGTGGGCCACGATCTGACCCCGGTCATGGTCCACGCGCCCCCGGGCCGAGCGCACCCCCGGCGTCCGAGCCAGCGCGTCGGCCGCCGCATCGACGACGGGCGCGGCAGCCACCAGGAGCCTGCCCTCCGGCCCCGAACCGGGCAGCGAGAGGACGCTGATGCCGCGGCGCGGCAGGTGCGCGAGGAGCCAGCGGAGCCCGAGGAGGGCCAGGATCACGCCGCCGACGCCGAGCGCCCACGGCCACCACTGCTGCCGGGGCCACCAGCGGATGCCGCTGAGGTCCACGTGGTCCGGCACGGAACCGAGCCGGCCCGCCCACCAGAGGATCCCGAGCACACCGAGCGCGACGAGCACCAGGCCCGCCAGGGCGGTCATGACCCGGTCGAGGGCCAGAGTTCCACGGCTCATCGCTGCCGCCTCTCCGTGGTCACCCGCACGGCGGGTTGGGTGGCGAGCGGCCCCAGGCGCTCGGTGACCGCGTCGCGCACCCGCCCGGCCACGTCGGGATCGCCGGTCGACCGGATGGTGACGGCCACCCGACGCGGCGTCGCGGAGGCGCGAACCCCCAGCACGCCGTCGACTCCCTCGGCTGCCGTCTCCACGAGGCGGGTGACGTCCCGTGGACGCAGGAAGACGCCGGTGTCGGCGGTCACCGCCGTGACCTTCGGCCCGGAGCGGAGCAGCGCCTTGACGAGGAGGGCCAGGCCGAGGAGGCCGAGGAGCGCCCCGACCACCACTGTCCAGGCCTCGGGGCGCACTCCCTGCACCGCCGTCGCGAGCTGGTGCAGGAGCGGCTTGCCGCTGATCAGCCGGGCATAGAGGAGTGCATCGCGGACCGCCAGCACCCCGATGGCGGTCAGGAGGGCGGCGAGCAGGATGCCGAGTGCGCCGGTGCTGCCGGTCCGCCTGGGTGTCTTGGCCGGCGGCATCGCCGGCGTCGGGGCTGGCGTCGTGGCTGGGGTCGGCGGCATGGCCGGCGGTGTGGCGGGGCTGAGGCCCTGGTCGAGGTCCGTCTGGCTCACTGGACCCTCCGGTGCTCGCTCGTGGCCGGTGCCACCGTCGCGACGGTCACGTCGACGGCATCGACGGCCAGGCCCACCAAGGTCGTGAGCCGGTCCCGGACGTGGTCCCTCACCTGCGCTGCGGTGCTGGCGAGGGGGACGGGCCAGTCGACGGCGATGTCGAGCTGGATCCGCGCGTGCCCACCGGCGACCTGTGCCTTGACCTTGGGGTACTGCCGTCCGACGACGCCCCCGAGGCCGGAACCGACGGAGCGCACCCCACTCACCTCGCACGCCGCGATGCCGGCCACGCGTTCGACGACGCGGTCGGCGACGTCGAGGCGTCCCCGATCGGCAGGATCGGGGAGGCCGCCGACCGACCTACCGCTGCTCGCCGCGGGCTGGGGCGGCGAAGCGGTGACGGTCTCAGTCACGGCGACGGCCACCCATCAGCCGGGAGAGGTCGAGGCTGCCGTCGAGCTGGCCGCCGACGAGGAAGCCGACGGCACCGAGGACGAGGGCGAGCAGGAAGCCGGTGAGGCCGCCGGTTGCGGCGGCCACTCCGAGCAGCAGGCCGGCGACGAGGCCGATGGATGAGCTGGGCATTGAAGTCTCCTTTGACAGAAGTGCCGTCCGGTGAAGCAGCCGAGGCGGGTTCAGCGCTGCGTGTTCAGATGTCGATGGTGCGCCGGGCCCCGGGGAACGACCGGGGGAGCCGACCCCGGACCATGCGGCTCGCGTGACGGGTGCGCCGCGCCAGACGCATCCGGGTGCCACGCCAGGTGCGGACCACGACCACGTCCACCGCTCCGACCTCGTGAGAGGCCGCTGGAGTCGAAGCGCCGGTCGGCGAGGTCGCCTCGCCCGGCACCGCGAACGCCCGATCGATGGCGGCCATGGCCGAGAGGTAGGCGTCGACGTCACCGCCCCGGTCCGGGTGGTGCGCCGCGGCGGCTCGTCGCCGCAGCCGCGCCCACTCGGTGCGCGCGCCCGGGTCGACGGGTCCGCCCCGAGGCATCAGGACTCCCGTGCCTTCGTCGTCTCGCCGGGGGTGGCCACGTCGGCGACCACCACGTCGACGGATCCGTGCGTGAGGGCGGCGACCGCCTCCCTGACCCGCTCCGCGATGGTCTGGGCCTGCGCTCCCCACTCGAGGACCACGTGCACCGTCGTGCTCCCGGAGCGGAGCTGGACGCCTCTGACCGTGCGGCCCGGCAGGTGGGTGGCGGCCTCCCCGAAGGCCCCCGGGTGCAGGCCGGCGACGCCGGGCACGAGGAGCACCACCGCCGCGACGGCGTCTGCCATCTCGGTGGACGCGCTCTCGGGCGGTGCGAGGTTGCCGCCCGCCCCCGGCTCTCCGGTCACTGGACGCGCGGCTCGGTCTGCTGGCCCTGCTGGTCCTGGTCGTCACTCTCGAGGAAGACGTCCTGGACGTCGATGTTGACCTCCGTGACCTCGAGGCTGGTCATGCGCTCGATGGAGCTGATGACGTTGCGGCGGATGCCCTGGGCCAGGTCCGCGATCGACACGCCGTACTCGGCCACCAGCTGGAGGTCGACCGCAGCCTGTCGTTCGCCGACTTCGACGGAGACCCCCAGGGACTGGTTGGTGCGTCCACCCGGGATGCGTTCCCGGATGGCGCCGACGGCCCTGGCCGCCCCTCCGCCGAGGGCGTGGACGCCTGAGACCTCGCGGGCCGCGATGCCCGCGATCTTGGCGACCACCGTGTCGGCGATGGTCGTGCGCCCCAGATCGGTGACCAAGGGGGAGAGGGCGCCACCTGAACCGCCGGCGGCGGTGGCGCTCGCGGTCGATGTCCTGCTCTGGATGTCGCTCTGCGCTTCGCTCATGGCGGGCTCCTTCGAAGAGAGTCGAATTCAGCCGGTGGCAGTCGGGGCCAGTCAGGGCTGCGAGGGACCACCTACCTGGGTATGTACCCGTAAGCGGCAGGCTCGCATCGTCGGGGGGCGCACCAGGTGTGAGTCAGACGTGACCACGGGGCGTGGGGCGCCCGTGGCGAACGGTGGAGCAACGGTGGATCGGAGGCACGATGAAACCACTGCGCTGGCTGCTGGCAGGTCTGGTCTGGCTCGTCGCGGGACTGCTGGGACTGGTGGGAGCGCTGCTGTGCGTCACCATCATCCTGCTGCCGCTCGGCATACCGCTGCTGATGCTCACCCGCCGGCTCTTCTCGTGGGCGGCCGCACTCGTGCTGCCCCGGGCTGCCCGCCATCCCGTCCAGGAGGCGACGGACGCGCTCGCGCGCGGCACGAAGGAGGCGGGCAAGAGCCTGAAGGGTGCCAGGAAGCAGATGTCGCGCCGCTCGAGGCGGGCGAGGAAGAAGGCGTCCCGCACCGTCGAGGCAGCAAACCCCACGGCATGATCGTCCACGGCGGTGGGCCGGTGCAGGAGGGCGCCTCATGACCGGGAGGGCCGTGGTGCCCGACCGCGGGGGTGGCTACCTCTCGCGCCCGGCACCGAGCGGGCTCGCCGACGTCATCGAGATCGTCCTGGGCAAGGGCATCGTCATCGACGCCTACCTGCGGGTCTCCCTGCTCGGCATCGAGCTGCTCACGGTGGACGCGCGGGTGGTCGTCGCCAGCGTCGACACCTACCTGCGCTTCGCCGAGAGCACCAACCGGCTCGACCTGGAGGCCCAGGGCCCGCCCAGCCTGGTGGACGTGGCCATCGAGGGAGCGGGCAGCGCGACCGAGTCCGTCGCGGCCGACGTGGTGGAGGGAAAGGTCGAGGACGTCGTCGAGAAGGTCGAGGACACCGTGGAGAGGGCGAAGGAGGTCGCCAAGGACGTTGCGCAGAGCGTCGCCGGCACGGTCGTGGACAAGACCCGCGAGGTGGTCGAGAAGCTGACCCCCGACGACGGCGACGACGACACCCGCGGCTGAGGGGCGCCCGCGAGGCGGCCCGAGAGTCGGCCGTGCGGCCCGTCAGGAGAGCGACAGCTCCACGCGAAGGGCCTGGTGGTCGGAGACCGGCAGCCGCAATGCCTCACCAGCGCTGGCGCCCACCCGACCGCGCAGCAGCACGTGGTCGATCTGCTGGGCCGGGGAGTCGACGGGGAAGGTGGGCAGGGACACGCCCGCCCGCATACCCGTGAGCCGCCCGGCGCGCTCCGGGCCCATGTTGAGGTCGCCGACGAGCACGAGCGGGCCCTCCTCGTCGCAGACGCTCGCGACGAGGTGGCGGAGCTGCCGGCGGTTCCACCAGTCGATGAACGACAGGTGGGTGTTCACGACGGTCACCGGCCCCTGGGGGGAGTCGATGTCGGCGACCACGGCCACCCTCGGCTCGTCCCGCACGAGCACGGGCCGGCGCTGGCCCTTGAAACGCATGGGCACCCGCGTCGGGACGGGAGCCAGCCGGACCACCCGCCAGCCGCGCACGGGATACCTCGACAGCAGGGCGATGCCGTATGCCGCCGCGTCGGGCTGCTCGTCCCCGGTGGCCGCCACCCACGTGGCGCCGGGACTGCCCGACAGGGCCGCGACGAAGCGGTGGTCGGGCGCGTCCATGACCTCGGCGGCGATGGCGGTGAGGTCGGCGTTGTCCGACCGGTGCTGGTTGTGGTCGACCTCCTGCATGGCGAGGACGTCGCAGTCGAGCCGCCGGATGGCCTCCCGGAAGCCCGCGAGGTCGACGTGCTGGTCGGTCGGCACGCGCCCGTTGAGGATGTTGAAGGTCGCGAGTCTCATGCGTCTCGCCTACCCGCCGGGCGCCGGCGTCACCCGTGGTGACCGGCCGTTGCGTGCGGCATACGGGCTCGGGCGGGTAGGCGGAGGTCATGGGAGCCGAGAACACCTCCGACCTGCGGGAGGCGCTGAAGAGGGTCGCCGTGGCGCTGAAGGCGACCGGCCTACCGTTCGCGCTCATGGGCGGGTATGCCGCGTGGGCCCGGGGCGGGCCGGAACCCGACCACGACGTCGACTTCCTCGTCGCCGACGAGGACGCGGTGGAGGCGGCCGCACGGCTGGCCGACCAGGACCTCGACGTCGTGCAGCCGCCCGAGGACTGGCTCTTCAAGGTCTACACGCACGGTGCCATGGTCGACGTCATCCACCGCCCGGTCGGTGGCCCGGTGCACCGGGAGGAGGTGCTGCGGGCGACGCCGATGGAGGTGCTCTCGGTGGAGATGCCGGTGCAGGACGCGACGGACCTCGTGGTGCACAAGCTCGCGTCGCTGGACGAGCACTACTGCGACCTCTCGGCCGTGCTGCCCACCCTCCGGGCGCTGCGCGAGCAGGTGGACTGGGATCGCGTGGCGAAGGAGACGTCCGAGAACGACTTCGCCGCCGCGGTGCTCTACCTGCTCCGGCGCCTGCGCATCGTGGCGGACGAGGGCGGGGGCGAGTGCGAGGAGGAGGGCGCGGTCAGCCCATGACGAGGCCCTCGATGTCGTGCTTCTGGGTGATGGGGGCCAGCTCGTCGACGACGGGGCAGGACAGGTGGTCCCGGACCCGTTGGGGCAGCTGCTCCCAGTAGCCCCTGGTCACCGCCAGGTCGTGGTGGGCGTCGTTGCCGGCGCCCGGGGCGTCGACGCCGAGGACGAGCACCGGTCGCGCGACCGACGAGGCGTTGGGGGTGCCGCGGTGGATCGTCAGGGCCGAGCGGGCCGAGATGTCGCCGACCTTCGGGTACTTGCGCTCCGCGCGGGCCTCGTAGCGCGGGTACATCGACTCCGGCGGGAACATCTCGTGGTCGAAGTCGCCGCCGCGGTCCCACTGGGTGCCCGGCGCGATCTCGAACGGCCCCATCTCGTCGGTCGTGTCGACGGTGGTGAGGTTGAACGCGAGCGACGTCAGGCGGTGCCCGTCGGTGGTCTCGGGCGGGCTCGGGAAGTCCCGGTGCCACGGCTGGACCTTCGCCCCGGGGAAGGGGGTGTCGAAGCCGACCTCGACGATCGTGTAGTCGGGCCCGAGCACCGTCTCGCACACGGTGCGCACCCACGGGTGGTCCACGAGGTCGACGAACCCGCCCAGCGCCTCGGGGTGGATCTCGACGTACCACCGGTTCGGGCCGCGGCCCACGGCGCCGCCCTCGCGCGAGCGCGCCTCCTCGAAGGCGACGTCGACGTCCTCGCGCAGCTGTCGGACCCACCCGGGCGTGAAGGCGCCCTTGAGGGCGATGATGCCGTCGGTCTCGAGCCCGCGCCGGATGGCGGCGACGTCGAAAGGATGGTCGAACTGGTCGGATTCGGTCACCTCGGTCCTCATGCTCCGACGGTACGCGCCAGCGGCTCCCTCGCGGCCGATCGGAGTCCAGAACGACCACATCGCTCTTGACACGACATACGGCGCACTTCACACTGCCGAATGGCTTGGTGGCCCTGTGGCCTAGCCAATCCACCTGACAACGAGGTCATCGGGCGGCGGGGAGCGCCGACTGAACCGACCTCACCTGGCCGCGACGCCGAACGCGACCCTGACACGCCCCGAGAGAAGCCCCATGTCGCACACGCCCGACCTCGTCCTCGACGAGGAGCAGCAGGTCCGCACCGACCGCCCCGGTCCGCTGCACCGCTTCACCGACCTGTCCGTCCGCTACGTCGAGAAGTGGATGCCGGACCCCTACCTCTTCGCCGTCATCCTGACGATCGTCGTGGTGGCCCTCATCTTCGCCTTCGTGCCCGGCGCGAGCCTCGGCGGCGTCGTGGACGGCTGGTACAAGGGTGTCTGGGGCGAGGGCAACATCTTCACCTTCGCCATGCAGATGATCCTCATCCTCGTCGGCGGCTACACGCTGGCCGAGGCGCCGCTCGTCAAGCGTGGCCTGCAGTGGCTCGCGAGCAAGCCGAGGAACCAGGCCCAGGGCGGCCTGCTGTGCTTCGGGGTCGCGGCGCTGGCCTGCGTGGTGAACTGGGGCCTCGGCCTGGTCGTGGGCGCCCTGCTGGCGCGCCAGGTCTTCGGGCGGCTGCGCACCGTCAACTTCGCCTACCTCGTGGCCGCCGGCTACATGGGCTACATGGTGTGGACCTCCGGGCTGTCGAGCTCGATCGCCCTGGCCAACACCGACAAGACGAGCAAGCTCAACATCATCTGGTCGCAGACCCACCAGCTCGTGCCGCTCAGCGACACGATCTTCCGGCCCTACAGCTTCGTGCCGATGCTCGTGCTCGCCGTGGCGATCGGCCTGCTCGTCCACCGCATGTCTCCGCGTCCTTCCGAGGCGACCGGGACGACCGAGCAGGCGGACGTCGACCGTGAGGCGCTGCTCGCGCTCGACCAGCAGCCACAGGACGTGCGGCCGGCCGGCCCGCGCACCCTCGCCGAGAAGCTCGAGAACCTCTGGGTCCTCAACGTGCTCGTCTTCGTCGCCGGCATCGCCTACTTCGTGCGCAGCGGCTTCGCGCTCAACATCGGCTCGATGGTGATGCTCTTCTTCATCCTCGGCGCGCTCTTCCACTGGACGCCGATGCGCTTCATCCGAGCCTTCACCGAGGCGGCCAAGACCTCCGGCCCGCTCCTGCTGCAGTACCCGCTCTACGGCGGCATCATCGGCCTGCTCGGCTACACCCCGCACGCGGGCGTCCACGCCCTCCAGACGGTCATCGCCTCGGCGATCGTGTCGCACGCGACGTACTACACGCTGCCGTTCCTCAACTACGTCGCGTCGGTCGTCATCTCGCTCTTCGTCCCGTCCGGCGGTGGCCACTGGGGCGTCCAGGGCCCCGTCGCCGTCGACGCGGCCGTCCAGCTCGGCCAGACGTCGCCCGCCTACCTCGGCAAGATCTCGATGTCGGTGGCCAACGGCGAGGCGGTCGCCAACATGATCCAGCCGTTCTGGCTGCTGCCGGTCCTGGCCATCGCCAAGCTCAACATCCGCCGGGTGATGGGCTTCACCGTGGTCGCCTTCGTCGTCGGGTTCGTCGTCCTCGGCGTCGGCAGCCTGCTGATGCCGCTCCTGCCGTGACCGCGGGTCCGGGATGGGCGACGATGGTTCCGTGGACGTGAGCGCACCGACGGCAGAGCAGGCTTCCCTCGTCGAGCACTCGGCGGTCGAGCTCTCGGGGATGGTCCACCGGCGTGAGGTCTCCTGCGTCGAGGTGATGGCGGCACACCTCGCGCAGATCGAGCGCTACAACCCCGAGCTCAACGCCATCGTGGCCCTCCGCGACCCCGAGGTGCTGCTCGCCGAGGCGCGGGAGCGTGACGAGGAGCTCGCCGCCGGTCGCAGCCGCGGCTGGATGCACGGCTTCCCGCACGCCGTGAAGGACCTCGCGGCCGCGAAGGGCCTGCCGCACACCAACGGTTCCCCCATCTTCGCAGGCCGCGTGGCCGAGGCCGACGACGTGCCGGTCGCCCGCATCCGAGCCGCCGGCGCGATCGTCATCGGCAAGACCAACACCCCGGAGTTCGGGCTCGGCTCGCAGAGCTACAACGAGGTGTGGGGCACGACCGCGAACCCCTGGGACACCTCCCGCACGGCCGGGGGCAGCAGCGGCGGCGGCGCCGCGGCGCTGGCCGCCCGGATGGTCCCCGTCGCGGACGGCTCGGACAACATGGGCTCGCTGCGCAACCCGCCTGCCTTCAACCACGTCGTGGGCCTCCGACCGTCGTGGGGTCGGGTGCCCGAACCGGGCTTCGTGCCCTACGGCAGCGTCAACGGGCCGATGGGTCGCACCACGGCCGACGTCGCGCGCCTGCTCTCGACGATGGCCGGTCCGGACGCTGGGGCACCGCTGTCCCTGGACGACGACCCGGCGACCTTCGCCGCCACCCTCGAGCGCGACTTCAGGGGCACACGGATCGCCTGGGTGGGCGACTGGGACGGCTACCTCGCGACCGAGCCCGGTGTGCTCGGACTCTGTCAGTCGGCCCTGGCCATGTTCGAGAGCCTCGGCTGCGTCGTGGAACCCGCCCTGCCGGCATACGCCCCGCAGGAGATCTGGCGCTCCTACCTGGCGTGGCGCGCGTGGGGCAACCTGCGCTACGCCGACCTCTACGACGACCCGGCCACGCGCGCGCTGATGAAGCCGGAGCTGGTCTGGGAGATCGAGTACGGCCTGCGCCTGAGCGCCCGCGACCTCACGCAGGCAGCCGCCGCCAGGGACGGTTGGTATGCCGCGTTGGCCGACCTGCTCGGGCGCTACGACTACGTCGTGGCGCCCAGCGCGCAGGTCTTCCCCTTCGACAAGACGGTGCACTGGCCGGAGGAGATCGACGGCCGGCCGATGGACACCTACCACCGCTGGATGGAGACCGTCGTCCCGTGGACGATGTCGACCCATCCGGTGGCGGCGGTGCCCGCGGGCTTCGACGAGCGCGGGCTGCCGACCGGCCTCCAGCTCGTCGGGAGGCGCCACGACGACCGCGGCGTCCTGCAGCTGGCCCACGCGTACGAGGGGGCGAGCCCGGTCATGGACGGCTCACTCCCGCCGCTGCTGACCCGCCCCACCCCGGCCTGACGCGTCCCGGCCCGCGGGCCTCTCGGCTCCGCGGACCGGGGGGTCGGCGCACCGGTCAGCGCACGTGCTCGTGCTCGTGGCCCGGCGCCTCCGAGGCTGTGTCGGCTGGGTCGTCCCGATGGGCTCGATCTGCCCGGTGGGCTCGGTGGGCTCGGTGGGCCTCTCCGCCGTGGTCGGACGGCCGCGCCTCGAGCGCCTCGAAGAGGGCGTGGCTGTAGGTCTGGAAGCCGAGCATCGCCTCGACCCACTCGCGGTCACGCTCCACCGACCCGTTGCGCGCGTCGCCCAGCTCGTTGACCACGGCGAGGCGCCGGTGCAGCTCGTCCGTCAGCACCGCCCCGAGGAACGTCGTCAGGTCCTCGGGTGAACCCGTCTCGATGGCCTCCTCGGCCAGGGGGATCACGGGGCCGACGTCGATCCCAGCCGGGCTGAGGCCGGTGAAGGGGGCGCCCTCGGCCTCGCGGTGCAGTCGGACGACCGTCTCGAAGAAGAGGCGCTCGGCAACGACCCGGGCGCCGTGGCCCAGGGCGCGCACGGGCAGCACGGAGTCGAAGCTGGCCCTCACCTCGTCCTCGGCGCTCGCGGGGACGTAGGGCAGCACGAGCGTCACCTCGCCCGCTTCGAGGGCGTTGCGGGCCGCCCGGACGACGGGACCGTCGAGGGAGTCGCAGTGCGGGGGCATGGTGTCCTCCTCGTGGAGAGACGTGGCGAGACCCTGCTGTCCTTCGACGGTAGACAGCGGCGTGGCGGCGCGGCAGGGTCCAAGGTCCCCTGTTGCAGGGCCCGCGGACCTGGAGCCGTGGAGCCGGCAACGACGGTCACCGTGTCCAGCCCTCGTAGACAGACCATCCCACCGTGGCTATTTTGGGCAGATCGTCGGGGCGGCTTCACCCGCCTCGGGCCGATCGAGAGGGATCTCCCATGTCTCGTCACCTCCACTCTTGCCCCTCTTCCGCCGCAGATCGGGAGGCATGACGTGTCCGGCGCCGGTCCCGAGCTGAAGAGGGCGCTCAACCAGCGCCAGCTGACGATGATCGCCATGGGCGGCGTCATCGGTGCGGGCCTGTTCGTCGGCTCGGGAACGGTCATCAAGGCCACCGGCCCGGCCGCGTTCCTCACGTATGCCATCTGCGGCGTCCTCATCATCATGGTGATGCGGATGCTGGCCGAGATGGCGGTGGCCAACCCCTCGACGGGATCCTTCGCCGACTACTCCCGCAAGGCCCTCGGCAACTGGGCGGGCTTCTCCGTCGGCTGGCTCTACTGGTACTTCTGGGTCATCGTCGTGGGGTTCGAGGCCGTGGCCGGCGCCAAGGTGGTCAACTTCTGGCTCCCCGGGGTGCCCACCTGGGTGCTGAGCCTGCTTCTCATGCTCCTCATGACGGGGACCAACCTCATCTCGGTCTCCTCGTTCGGCGAGTTCGAGTTCTGGTTCGCGGGCATCAAGGTGGGCGCGATCATCGTCTTCCTCGGGTGCGGTGCGCTGTTCGTCCTCGGCATCTGGCCCAACGCCGACCTGGACTTCAGCAACCTGACCGCCCACGGCGGCTTCTTCCCCAACGGTGGTCTGGCAGTCACCGCGGGGGTCGTGACGGTGATCTTCTCGATGGTGGGTGCGGAGATCGCGACCATCGCGGCCGCCGAGTCGGACAACCCGGAGCGTGCCGTCTCCAGGGCCGCCAACTCGGTGATCACTCGCATCGCGATCTTCTTCGTGGGCTCGATCTTCCTGCTCGCGGTGATCCTGCCCTGGAACTCCTCCACCCTCGAGGCCTCGCCGTACGTCGCGGCGTTCCAGAAGATGGGCATCCCGTATGCCGACCACGTCATGAACGCCGTCGTGCTGACCGCCGTGCTGTCGTGCCTCAACTCCGGCCTCTACACCGCCTCGCGCATGCTCTTCGTCCTCGCGGCGCGCCGTGAGGCTCCCGCGTCGATGGTGTCGGTCAACTCGCGAGGCGTGCCGGTGATCGCCATCCTGGCCTCGTCGGTCGTCGGCTTCCTCGCCGTCATCATGGCGGCCGTCTCGCCCGACACCGTCTTCTCCTTCCTGCTCAACTCATCCGGCGCCGTGATCCTCTTCGTCTACCTGCTCATCGCCGTCTCCCAGATCATCCTTCGCTACCGGGCCGACCCCGCGACGCTCAAGGTGAAGATGTGGTGGTTCCCCGCGCTCTCGGTGATCACGACCCTGGGCATCGTGCTCGTGCTGGTCCAGATGGGCCTGACCGAGGACGTGCGGATCCAGCTGGTGCTGAGCCTCGTGTCGTTCGGCGTGGTCCTCATCCTCTTCTTCGTCAACCGGGCGCGGATCGGGCGTCTGCCCGAGCGGGCGGCGCCGGAGCGCACCGGTGAGGCCCGACGGGTGCTGGTCCTGGCCAACCAGACCCTCGAGGCCGACGAGCTCGTGACCGAGCTGAGGCGCATCGACGCCCTGGGCGACGCGACGTACTACGTCTGCGTCCCGGCCAGCGCGGTCGAGACGGGGGCCGCCTCCACGCATGGCGCGGTGTCGGTCCGGGACGCGACGATGGAGGCTGCAGAGGGCCGGTTGCGCCGGACGCTCGACGCGCTCGCGGCACATCGGCTCGACGCCACCGGCGGTCTCGGCGACTACCGGCCGCTGCGCGCCCTCCGAACGGCGGTCGAGCAGTTCCAGCCCGACCAGCTGGTCATCGTGACACTGCCCGCCTCTGAGTCGGTGTGGCAGCGCTTCGAGGTCGTCGACCGGGCGGCTGAGCTGGGTCTACCCGTCACCCATGTCGAGGCCGCCTCGCTGGTGGCCAAGGTGTGATGCATGACGATCGTCGTCGCGTACACCGCGCAGGACAGCGGGACCTCGGCCCTCGAGCTGGCCGGCGTCCTGGCGCGATCCACGGGTGAGCCGCTCGCCGTCGCGGTCGTGGTGACGACACCCCACGCGGCCGGCGTCCCCGAGCTCATCGACGGCGACTACCTCGGCCCGCTGACAGCCTGGGGCGAGTCCGTCCTCGAGAAGGCGCGGACGGGTCTGCCGAGCGACGTCGCGGCGACCTTCGAGGTGCGTCGGGCATCCTCGATCCCCCGCGGGCTGCTCGCACTCGCCGCCGACGTCGACGCCTCTGCCATCGTGCTCGGCTCGTCCACCAAGGGCCCCTTGGGGCGGATCTCCCTCGGTAGCGTCACCGACCGACTCGTCCACTCGGCCCCGCTCCCGGTGCTCCTCGCCCCACGCGGCTATCGTCCGGGGCCCGCCTCGCGCGTCCGCCGGGTCAACATCGGCTATGGGGGATCGGCAGACGGGGACCACGTGGCCGTCGAGGCAGCGCGCCTCGCGGAGACCATGAGCGCCGACGTGCGGGCCGTGACGTTCGCCGTCCGGCCGCCGAAGCGGTTCTACGGCACCGTCGAGGAGTCGGCCGACGATCTGGTCGTCGACAGGTGGGTGGCTCGGACGAGAGCGTCCTTGCAATCGACGGTGGGGCGGACGGATGCCGCCCTCGCTGAGCGACTCGCGCGGTCGCTCGTGGTCGGTGAAGGCGTCTCCTGGGGGAAGGCCATCTCTGACATCCACTGGAGCGGTGGGGACCTGATGGTGATCGGTCCGTCCTCAGCCGCTCCGGCCAGGCGTCTCTTCCTCGGCTCCCGAGCCTCGAAGATCGTCCGGGCGGCGCCGGTCCCGGTGCTCATGGTTCCGGCGCCGCCGCGCGGCGACTGACGTGCCCGGCGGGGTCGAACCGCCGACCGCTAGCACACGTGTCGATGGCTTCAGCGGCGTGGAGCGGTCGTTTCATCCCCCCACAGTCCATGGCGACAGACCCGTCAGTAGGTGCGGGTCACCTTCGACAGGCCCCGCGGTGAGTCCGGGTCGAAGCCGCGAGCCACAGATGCCACGGCGGCCAGGAGCTGAGCTGGGAGGATCTCCAGTATGGGCCGAAGCGCCGGGCTGACTCCACTTGGCCAAAGGGCTGGGAGAGTGTCGCTTTCGACGGTGCCGTCGCCGATCACGTCGACGGCGACTCCACGGCCGGCCGCGAGCGTTGCCAGATCCTGCATCTCGGCCGCGTCGGGACCCTCGGAGGCGAAGCACAGGAGGGGCACGGATTGGTCGAGCAGGGCAACCGGCCCGTGCAGCAGGTCTGCCGCGCTCATGCCGTGCGCCGACAGGTAGCAGGTTTCGACGAGCTTGAGCGCTGCCTCGCGTGCCGACGCGGAGGAGTAGCCCCGCGCCGCCGTCATGATGCGGTCCGCGTAGCGGTAGCGAGCGGCGAGCTCCTCGACGGGGACGGCCGCTTGGCGCAGCACCTTCTCGCCCAGCGCAGGCAGGGAAGGGAGCAGCGAGGTCACATCGTCGTCGGAGAACAGTGCGGCGAGCGCCAGCAGCTCTCCGGTGTAGCTCTTCGTCGCGGCGACCGCGCTCTCCCGACCGGCTCGGATGTCGACGACGTCGTCGCTGATCCGGGCCAAGGGGGACTGGACGTCGTTGGTGAGGGCGAGCGTCGATGCGCCCTGCCGGCGCGCCATCTCCACGAAGCCGACCAGGTCCGGTGACCCGCCCGACTGGCTGACCGCGACCACGAGTACATCGCGCAGGTCCGGCGTCGCGCCGTAGAGCGACACCACGCTGGGGGATGCCGACGCCGCAGGAACGTGCAGACTCGTCTGGACCAGGTAGTTGCCGTAGAGGGCGGCGTTGTCGCTGGTGCCCCGTGCGACGAACAGCACCAACCGTGGAAGGCGGCGTCGGATGCGGGCCCGCAGCTCGCGCAGTTGCGTCCCCTCCCGGTCGAGGAGCTCCTGCCAGCGTTGCGGCTGCTCGTCGATCTCGCGGCGCATCCGATGGCCGGGAACTGCGTGCTCCGGTGCGGCTGGGTCGGTGGCAGTACTCATGTCGTCGGGCCCTTGAGGGGTAGGGCGACACGCAGCGCCTGCTTCGCCTCCGCGGAGCAGCCGAGCCGGTCCATCCCCAACAACGCAGCTCCCACGACCGGACTCACCTCGGTGACGGCCGTTCGTGCAAGAGGGGCGACCTCGCTCAGCCCCGCGTCGATCGCAGCGAGCAGGATCTCGTCACGGCTCGTCAGCACTCCGCCGCCCAGGACGACCACCGTCGGCACCCGGAGCAGATCCAGCCGGGTGAGAGCGGCGCGGGCCATGTGGACGACCTCTTGAGCCAGCGTCGTGACCACGCCTCGGGCCACGTCGTCACCGTCGCGCGAGGCACGCAGCATGAGCGGTGCGAGCTCGATCAGCCGCCGACGGTCCAGGCGCCCGAAGTGGATCGCCTCGTAGACCGCCGGCACGTCGGCAAGGCCGAAGAAGGCCGGCACCAG
>Ga0308174_10000533_pt1 | contig 16290 bp, 17 predicted proteins | sample PhyPR2_FD_203894 | JGI IMG/M metagenome (GOLD analysis project Ga0308174, IMG submission 203894) | Soil microbial communities from UC Gill Tract Community Farm, Albany, California, United States - DLSLS.P.R2 | ecosystem: Environmental > Terrestrial > Soil > Agricultural land | place: USA...
GCGCCTCGGCGATTCCTCCCTCGCCTTCCTGATACGTGTAGTTGATGTGCTTCAGCCCGAATTCTTTACCGTTTGCCAATAGCCGGAGAAAGTCGCCGGAATTCCTGCCGCCCGTCACAATTAAGAGGTCTCGAATACCCGCTTCAACAAGGGTTTGAATCGGGTAGTAAATCATCGGCTTGTCATAGATTGGCAGCAGATGCTTATTGGTGATTTTCGTAAGGGGAAACAGGCGGCTGCCTGTTCCTCCCGCCAGCACGATACCCTTCATAAACTGACGATGGTAACAGGTTCGGAACTGCCGGGAGGAAGGACCGGCTATGGCGTTCAGTGCTTCGGGGCAAACCAGGCGACGATTCCGGCGGTTAATGTATTTTGAGATTTCGAAATAGCCGGGACGGTGCCGCGATCGAAGAAATATTCGTTCGAACCATCGCGACGGAATTCCAGCCGGCCTAGCAGACCTTCGAGCAGCTTGTATTCGCCAGTTACCGTCACCTCGTGAAGCCTTTGCGCTGTGCCGGTGGTAAATCCCGTGGAATCGTTGTAGTATTCGGCGCGCGGGCTAAGTGCTATGTGCTTGGTGACTTGAAATCGGACGGCGCCCGCGAATCCATTCCAGTGGTCCAGCCCTGACGCAGGACGACGCTGCTGGCCGTAATCGAAATTGAAGTATGCATTCACCTTGTCATTCGGCGTCAGTAGCAAGACTGTATCGTAGAGCGCGCGGTTCCGGTTGTTTACCGCGGTATATTGCGGGCCGATGTAGTAGGTATTGGTCCAGGTAAACTTTTTCCGCGTCACGGCTCCGGTCAGGCCGACGGTTTTCATGTTGTTGCCATGATCGTCTACAATCGCGTTCCAGCCATCGATCACTTGCACTCCAGCCGTGAAACTGCCACCGATTGGCATCGAGGTGCGCACTCCGAAGTGGTAATACGGAATGGCGAAAGAAAACAGCAAGGACCGGGAATAGTTCCAGTTATCTTTCGTTTCAATCACCTCAGCCCCGGCGGAGGTGACGAAGTCTCCGAAGTCGGCTTCAAAGCCCTTCCATCCCTTCGGCTTTACGCTGACGTAGGCCTGCTCGACATATCGAAAGAATGCCGGGTCTGGGCTGGGTGTATGAAAAATATCGAATGCACGGCCAAGTCCTATGTCCAACCGAAAGCCAATCGGATCCGGATCATGACTGACTGTCAATTTCAACAGGTTTAAGTCGAATTGATTTGTTTTGTCGTTGAAGTTGTAGAGCTGGTTGAGGCCGGCATCAGGATGATTGTTGTTGAAGCTGTAATAGACATCAGCTGTGCCGCTGAAATCTACTTTTCCGACCGTCCAGATAGACTTCGGGGCTGGTGAAGGCGAGGGGGGCGCGGCCGTGTTGCCGGTTGTCTGCGCCAATCCCGACGCAAGCGCTGTCATCGCCAACACCGCCAGTCGTACCGTGTGTGCTCGCATAATTTTCCTCGAATGTGAATTGCGGCACGGGAACGGAGTGCCGGGCCACCAACGGGGTGAGCGCAACGGACTGGGTTGAACCTTGACAGTAGCTCAAAGTTGCCGTGCCGCCAATCAATTATTTGGATAGCGCCTATATGGAGGTGAAATCTCAGACTCCGAGCGGTTATATATCTTACGGAGTTTAACGAGTACCGCAATCTACCGTTCTTTTTCCTGGTACCCGCGACGGCGATTCAGAAACAGAATAAGTAACCTGCAGCGCGCTTTCTCACTCGAACAAAACGAGCAACAAACGAGTTGGAGGAATTCTGCTAGCGATGAAACCCATTAGATTGACCTTGCTGCTTGCACTTAGCCTTGCGACGTGCGCATTTTCTTCAGTAGTGGTGAGCTATGATGCCCCAGGCGTTCAGACAACCAATGTGGTAGGAGCGTCGGTGTACTCGTTCAACAGCATAGGGCCGAATCAGGTGGTTGCGCCCTCCTCCGCATTCGCTACGTTCAGCAAGCTTTACCCGGTGAACGCAAACGAATACGGCGGCGCAATGGGAAGCCGGTACGGAGTCGTCGGGGACCCGACCGGCGCTGCGGACGTTCAAAGTTCCACGGTGAGGTTCGCAAATCCAGTTTCTTATTTCGGCTTCTGGTGGTCTGCCGCGGACCCGCACAACCTCTTTACGCTGTATTCGGGGAACACCCCAGTGCTGACGATGACCAACCAAACTCTGCTGAATGCGCTGGGATCGTGCAGAAGCGCAAACGCGTATTGCGGGAACCCAAATAGCGGGCAGGATCCGAATGAACTGTTCGCTTATGTGAATATTTGGGGAAACAGGGGATCGACGTTCACCTCCGCGAGATTCCAGCAGATGGACGATTCCGGCGGCTTCGAGTTCGACAATCTGGCGACCGCCGGCGATCCGCCGTCAGGTTCGCCGTCGATTCCGGAGCCAGCCACGTGGGCGTTGGCCGGCCTCGGCCTGGTCACATTATCCACGCTGCTGAGGCGTACCGGTAGAGCGTGAAACACTCTGCGCCCGCCGAAGCCGTAAGATTCAGTCGCTAGCATTGGATGAGAGCCGGGCGGCTAGCGCTGCCCGCTCATCCAATATGAACCTGCACTTTCCGGCGCTATTGCTTTCCCTTCTCCCTCTTGCGGCTGCGGAGTTTCCCAAAGCTCCGCCGCTGCTGCCTCCGGATACGCGCTATAAAGCGGATCTTCTACTCATCGTTGCCCATCCAGACGACGACGTTGTCATCGGAGGCTACCTAGCGAGGGCAAGCCTCGACGAACATAAACGAATCGCTGTAATTTACTGCACAACGGGCGACGGCGGCGGCAATTCCGTGGGTTTTGAGGCGGGGCGGTCGCTGGGCGAAATGCGAACCATTGAAGCGCGGCGGGCACTGGGATCGCTCGGAATTGAGAACGTCTGGTTTCTGGATGGGCACGATACGCCAGGTCAGGATGTGCTCTGGTCACTGGACAACTGGAATCACGGCGGCGCTCTTGATAGGATCGTGCGCCTGGTGAGGCTAACGCGCCCCGAGGTGATCCTGACGTGGCTGCCTGACTACGTGGTCGGCGAAAATCACGACGACCATCAGGGCGCTGGAGTGCTGGCGACGGAGGCCTTCGATGCCGCCGGCGACCCCACCCGGTTTCCCGAGCAAGTGGCCCCGCCGCGCAACCGGCAAGGCATGATGAACATGACGGAGGGGCTCCATCCCTGGCAGCCCCAAAAGATTTATTACTTTACTGATGCTTTTGAGAACTTCGGTCCTTACTGGCACGACGTACAGGAGCGCTCGCCCTTTCGCAAAAACGTGGTAGAGGACGCGGGGCCCACATACTCGCAGACCGATATTTCTCCTTTGCGAAAAACCTCATACGCAAAACTCACGGCCGAGTACCAGACCTTCTATCTCACACAGGAGGGCTATCTGGGGACCGGTGCAATAAAGAAGAACGATTTTCAAGATTTCGAATATCCGACGCGCTTTATATTCGGCAAATCGGTGGTAGGAGGAAGCACGACCGGAGATATCTTCGAGAACGTGCGCCCAGATGACGCGTGCGCGTTCGCACCGGTTACGGGATACCGCGCGAGCAAGACGGATGAATTAACGTTCGAGCTTGGCGAACCCTGGGCCTTCTACGGCGCGTTCTGGAAGGCGCACGGCATCGAACATATTTCCAGCTTGCTTCCTGTCCCCGAGGCGGCGATTCGCTTCGGAAATACGTTGCATATTCCGCTCACAATCCGAAACGGAACCACAGCGGCCCGCGATGTGACGTTAACATTTCAGTTGCCTGCCGGCTGGAGCAATAAAACGAGATTTGCGGTTTATCCGGTGCGCGCCGGTGGAGCGTATCCTGTCCAGGCCGAGATTGCCGGTCCTCAAACGGGAGAGCGCGGGTGGCAGCAGCTCACGTTCCAGGGCGAAGTGGACGGCCGCAGGATTGGAACAGTCGAATTGCGGGTCTATGTCAGTAACAGCGGCGCATTGCCGCAATAATTCTCACCTGACGAAAAATGCGTCAACCGGCCACTTGCTTGAGATCGGCGCGGATGGTCTCATAAGTTGTGTTGTATGCGAGGAGTTCAGGGTCGGGAGATATGCCCCAGTGCTCGCAGGCCGTCCGATAGACTTCAGGCCACCAGTTACGGTGCTGGGTAAGCCCTTCGTCCACCCACTTCGACCAGTCCACCAGCACCCGCGACCACACCTCGTTTCCGTAGGCTTGCGCTTCCGCCTGCGAGCCCAATTCCGGTACAATCCAATCGCGCCCAATTCGCGCATGAAGAACTTCGTCGGCCCAATCGTAGTCCTGAATCAGAGCGGTTAGCCGGTTGGTCGTGGCGACCGCCACTCTCCATTCGTATTCCTTGCCGGCTTTTTTGGGCATCAGGCCCTGCTCGATGGCAAACAGCACCGCATGGCGGTCCTTCGGACTGAGTTTCGTATTCAATCCGAGAGACCAGGTAAAGTTCAAAGGGACTTTCGTCCAATCGATGCCCAACGAAACAAACCCGATCTCGCCCATCATGGCGTGACGGGCTTCATCCCAGAGTTGCCGGGTCATGTCACGGTAGTATTCCCACGGTTTCCCTGCTGTTTCAGCGAGAATGCTGGCCATCATTTCGGGAACGTCGATTTCGCGCATGCGCTTGAAATACAGCATGATCGTTTTCGGCAAAGGCTCTACGTCAGGGTTGAACAGCATCGCCTCTGCGTTGACGCCCATGTTGTAGCAGTCCTGGAAGCGTTCGTCGCGCTGTGGGACTGGATCGTATTTATAGGGCACGGCGGAAAAATGCCGATCTGCCGGTTTCGCAATGGGGGTGACGCTTCCATCCAAATCTCCTGCGGACGCAAGCGCATTATCTAGCAGCGATAACCAGCCGGACAACGATGCGCGTTGTTCGTCATCGACAAGGCACTTGATCGCTTCATCGCCATAGTGCTGAATATCTTTCATCTCGAGCAGTGCGAAGCGGCTGATGCGCCAGGTAGGATGATCGAACAATTTGTTGGTGTCTGCGATGAGCCGTTCGAGCGCACGGATGACGGCCGGTACGGCGTGTTCATACAGACCCAGCAGCAACGCTCCGGTCCCGGACGCCGCGAGGATTTCATCGAAGAAAAGGTCGAGCGATGGATGCGGCGATACATCGAGCCCGTGAGGCGGCTGGCGCATCTCGCGCACACGTGCGGCAACCGCGGCAACATGTTCCGCGCAGTAGTGGGCGTGCAGGCTGAAAGCCATCTTCAGTTCATAAATGGGAGTCGCCGTAATCCGCGAGACGAAGATGGCATGCAGCCGCTTCAGTGCCCAGTGAATCCGCTTCAATCGCGCGACCGATTCCTGAACAGTAATACCTTCGGTAGCGGCATCGCGCATCGACGCGAGTCCGGCAATCGGCGGCAGGCCGGCGTAGCCTCTATATGGAGTTTGATTCTGTGCTTCTTCAGTGGTTAGTTGTTCAGGATGCATTGCCTTTCTCCGATCCATCTCAGTTTCAGCATACTCGTGCGAGAATGATCGCTGAATCAAATGCCTTCGCGCACGGGACGCCAGATCATTGCACGTCTGTTGCGCCGGGCCTTTGCCGGTATCGTCCTTACAACGGCGCTCGTTTACGCCATTGATTATGCCGTGCTGCGCTACCGCATCGCAACGAAAGACACTCCCTTCGGCACAGTTACCGTGCGGCCCTATTACGCCGTGCCCGAAAAGAATCACAAAACTGAGTTTTTGCTCGACGATCCCGTGCAGCAGACGTGTGTCCACTCGTTATTCCCGCAGGAAGGCGATACTCCATGCTGGTATCTCAGCAGGCACCGAGAGCAGCGTATAGATCTGTAAGATTGGAGTAGATGGCGACAGTACCGGCGAGTTACGTAAGCCCGGAAGAGTACCTGGAACGCGAACGCAAGGCGGAGACCAGAAGCGAATACGTGCGCGGAGAGATCTTCGCGATGGCCTGCGCAAGCGTGCGGCACGGACGTATTGTACGGAATCTGGTAACTCAACTGGGAAGTGCTCTGCGCGACAACCGTGTGAGGTGTTTTCGACCGACCTGCGGCTGGCAGTCACCGAAGCCGCGATGTATACCTACCCGGATGTCATGATCGTCTGCGGAGATCCGGCTTGACCGGAAGACGACATGGTCAGCCATGCTGTCGTTATTATCGAGGTGCTTTCGCCATCGACAAAAAACTATGACCGCCCGCAGAAGTTCCAGTACTACCGGATGCTGCCATCGCTGCGAGAATATTTGACCATTGCTCAGGATGAGATGCATGTCGAGCGGTGGACGCGCCAGGAGAACGGGCAGTGGCTCCTGACGGAATTCAACCAGGCGTCAGGGCCAATCGAATTAGGGCCGATAGGTGTGGCTCTGAACGTGGCCGACATCTACCGGCGAGTTGATTTCGCTGAGCAGTAGCGGACGCCCTCAGGCGCTCACCGCGGCTTCTTCCGGCACTCCGGCTTCTTTACGTTTCTTAAGAAATGTCATCATGGATCGAAGCTCTGCGCCGACGCGTTCGATGGGCTGATCTTTTGCGGCTTCCCTCATGGCAAGAAACTTCTTCCGTCCGTTCCGGTTTTCGGCAAGCCACGTTTTGGCGAACTCGCCGGATTGAATCTCGCTCAAGATCTTCTTCATTTCGGCGCGGGTCTGGTCATTTACGATCCGGGGGCCGCGCGTGTAGTCGCCGTATTCCGCGGTATCCGAAACCGAGTAGCGCATGTAGCCTAGGCCGCCTTCATAGATGAGATCGACAATCAGCTTCAGCTCATGAAGACATTCGAAATAGGCAATCTCAGGGGCATAGCCTGCCGCCGTTAACGTTTCAAAGCCGGCTCGTATCAATTCGCTCACGCCACCGCACAACACCGCCTGCTCGCCAAAAAGATCGCTTTCGGTCTCTTCCTTGAAGGTGGTTTCGATCACTCCCGCTTTAAGGCAGCCCAGCGCAAAAGCATAGGAAAGCGCATTTTCGAGCGCGTGGCCCGAGGCATCCTGGGCAATCGCGACAAGGGCCGGAACCCCGACGCCTTCTACAAACAGCTCGCGCACGCGGTGCCCGGGAGCTTTCGGGGCGACCATGGAAACATCGATATCGGCAGGCGGCTTGATTTCGCCAAAGTGAATGTTGAAGCCGTGGGCGAACATCAGGGTCTTGCCCTTGGTCATGTGCGGCGCGATTTCGTTTCCATACACATCGCCCTGCAGGTGATCCGGCAACAGAATCATGATTACGTCCGCCGCTTTGGCGGCATCCGCAACGCTCAATACCGGTAGTCCGGCCGCTTTTGCTTTTTCAGCGCTCTTGCTTCCGGGGTATAGGCCGACCACAACATTGAGACCGGAATCGCGCAGATTCAGCGCGTGGGCATGGCCCTGGCTTCCATATCCGATAATCGCAACGGTCTTTTGCAGGAGCGGTGCAAGGCTTCCGTCCTTCTCGTAGAATCTCTTTGGCATTGAATGTCCTTTGTTGGAATTGAAAATCGGCAGTGCTAATCCGCGCCTTGTAATTCCGGAACTTCTTCGGGGGCCGCGCCTCGCGGCACAGGCGGGGAAAGCCGCAGCTTCTTGTTATCGAGCGACATGGATACGATACCCGATCGGGTCACTTCGATATCGCCGTAACTGCTCATCACATCGATGAACTCATCGAGCTTCTCCGGATCGCCGGTCGCCTCCAGGGCGAAGCCCTCCAGTGTGGAATCGACTACGCGCGCCTGAAAAATTTCGGCTTCCTTCAGAACCGCGGTCCGGCTCTGCTGGTTCGTTCGCACGCGCACCAGCACAAGTTCGCGATTCACTGCGGGCCCATCAGTCACATCGGTGGCCTGCAAGACGTTAATCAACTTGTTCATCTGCTTGATCACCTGCGCGCGGATGTTTGGCTCGACATCCACGGTGATGGTCATGCGCGAGAGCGTGGGATCTACTGTGCGGGCGACGGTCAGGCTCTCAATATTGTAGCCACGCTGGCTCAACAGGCCGGTTACGCGCATCAGCGCTCCCGGCTTGTTCTCCATTAGAAGGGAAATGATCTGTTGCATAAAATCCCCGCTCTATACTTCCACCGGCTGCGGTGGGCGCAGCACCATCTCATTGATTGCCCCGCCGGCCGGAACCATTGGAAATACGTTTTCAAACGGCGATACTTTTACGTTTAGCAGATACGGGCCGGGTTCCCTGACCGCTTCCGCCAGTGCTCCGGGCAATTCGCCGACCGTCTCCACCACGCGTCCTTTGAAACCATAAGCGCCGGCTAGCTTTTCGACATCCGGAAATGAGGTCAGTTCAGCCTGGCTCAGCCGGTTGTTGTAGAACAGCTCTTGCCACTGGCGGATCATGCCGAGATAGCCGTTGTTCATGACGATGATCTTGACCGGCAGGGCGTGATTCATGATGGTGGCCAGTTCCGGAATTGACATCTGAAATCCGCCGTCCCCAACGATTGCGAAGACGAGTTTGTCCGGGCGCGCGAACTGCGCTCCGATAGCCGCTGGTAAACCAAAGCCCATGGATCCCAGGCCGCCCGAATTGAGCCACAGGCGCGGCTCATTAAAGCGGATCAACTGCGCCGCCCACATCTGATGCTGGCCCACGTCGCTGGCCACGATCGCACGGCCGCCCGACAAACGGTCGATTTCGGCCATCAGGTGCTGCGGTTTGATCTCTTTGTCGGAGATCTCCGCGCGCAGGGGATGCTCTTCCTTCCATTCCCGAATCTGCTTCCACCACGCTTGCCGGGCCGCGGAGTTTTTCGCCTTCATCGCCGGGGCCAGCTCATTCAATTCAGCGGCAAGTTTCGGGAGCACCCGCCTGGCATCGCCCACAATTGGCAGGTCCGCATACCTGTTCTTGCCGATTTCGGCTGGGTCGACATCAATGTGAATCACCTTGGCGTGTGGAGCGAAGGCGGCCAAGCGGCCGGTGACGCGATCATCAAACCGGACGCCCAATGCGATGATCAGGTCGGTATTCGACAGGCCCATGTTTGCCGCGTAACTGCCGTGCATGCCGGGCATGCTGATGAAGTTGGGATGCTCGGCTGGTAGTCCGCCTAAGCCCATCAGCGTACATACTGTGGGTACATCGGCAAGCTCTACCAAGGCTCGTAGTTCTGCACTGGCGTTCGCCGCAATGATTCCGCCGCCGGCGTAAACAAAGGGCCGCTCCGCCTCCCAGATCATCTGAGCGGCGCGCCGGATCTGTCCGCTGTGGCCTTCGCTGTAAACCTTATAGCCGGGTAAATGAATCTCTGTTACCGGCGTGTAATGGGCCTGCCCTTGAAAAACATCCTTCGTGATGTCAACCAGCACCGGACCCGGCCTGCCTGAGGCCGCGATATAAAACGCCTCATGGACGATCTTCGGCAGTTCGCTTATGTTCTTAATTAGAAAATTGTGCTTTGTGGCGGAACGCGTGATGCCGAAGGTATCTGCTTCCTGAAAAGCATCGCTGCCCATCAACTTTGTCGAAACCTGTCCGGTCAGCGCGACGATCGGGATGGAATCCATCATGGCATCTACCAGCCCGGTGACGAGATTGGTGGCGCCTGGTCCTGAAGTCGCGCAGCACACCCCGACCTTGCCTGTTGCTCTCGCATAACCCTGCGCCGCGAACGCCGCATTTTGTTCGTGCCGCACCAGCACATGCTTGATTGGATAGTCGTAAAGCGCATCGTAAAGCGGCAGCGTGACACCGCCGGGATAGCCGAAGATGCACTCGACGTTTTCACGAGCCAGGCAGTTCAGCAGGATCTTAGCGCCCGAAAGAAGGTTCGACATAGCTCTCCCTGTGCAAAAAATTCCTCGTCTAAATGAAAAGGGCCACTCGGCTGGTTCGATATCCCGCCGGTGGCCCCGAATTCATCTCGTGAGGCTCGCCTAGGCGGTGTCTACAACCACCACGACGAGCGGAACAATCTTTTGAAGCGGATTCATCTCACGGTTTCGCGGCGATCGCGCCCGGTCAGGCTTGATCCACCGCCTTATGAAGTCAGGTTAGCCTAGAAGCGATTTTTATGCAAGTGAATAAAAGTATAAAAAGTACGAATACGCTACGGGGTCAACACCGAAGTGCAGAATGCGCATTTGCGAGCTTTGATGGGCACGTCGCTCAGGCATTCCGGGCACTTCTTTGTGGTGGGGTCGGGATGCGCCTCGCCCCGCTTAATACGAGCCAGCAGCGTGTTGACCGGCAGAACAACGAAGTAGTAGACCGCCGCTCCGATCAGAACGAACGAGACTACCGCGTTTGCGAACTCTCCGATGAGGAATTTGCTGTTGTTGACCGTAAACGCAATTGCGGAGAAGTCGGGTTTGCCGACGATGGCCGCAATCAGAGGCGTGAGTAGGTCTTTCACAAGCGCCGTTACGACGGCTCCAAAGGCCGCGCCCATCACGACCGCGACTGCGAGATCGAGAACATTACCGCGCAGAATGAATTGTCTAAAGCCTTTCATATGTCCACCTGGTTAATTTTTGTTTCTCAAGGTCAAGAAGCGTTCTTCGCGATCCTATGGAAACAAGTAAGTGGCTCCGAGCGTAAACTGGAATGAATTCTTTTTGAAGGTCGGCGGTGGATCGTTCAAGAAGTTATCTAAAGCGCCGACAGTCAGACCGAAGCGATGATACACCGGAAACGTTAGCGCCGCGCTGGCAAACGCCGAGTAAGCGTCTGTATTATTCCAAGCCGGAGTTATGCCAGCCTGCTGGGCAAAAAGAATGCCGTGTGCGAACTTGCGGTTATAACCTTCGCTGAAGACCGAACCAATCAACTGCTTGTTCAGGGAAGCAAGCGTGAATCGCTGGTCAATGTAATCCATACTGGCTTTGAAATCCAGCTCCTGGATGTCTGTCTTGAATGCGACAAAGCCCAGGCCGCCGCCGTACGTCTGCTGCAGATCCAGGCCTTGAGACACATTGTGATCGAAGAGTGCCTGCCCGAACACGAAGAGCCTTGAAGATAAATACCAATCCTGTTCGGCGCCTATATGAAATAGAGACGTTTTTACCGTCGGAGAGCCGGGTTCTGACAGCTTGCCGTAAGCCTGGTTGTAATCAAAGATCGTGCGGCTGCGCAGATCCAGCCAGTTGACGCTCGGGACAGGACGAACCAGGCTGAGTGCGGAGGTCACGGTTTGATTCTTCTGCGTTGCCTCGGTAAACGAGAGTCCCAGCGTTGCGCCTCCCGTCCAACCCTTGGCAAAACTCTCATGCTGAAAAGCCTTCTGGAATGCGGGCTGCTGAACCAGATTCGCGACGCTATTGGTGGGAATCGTCCTCGGCTGCGCACCGGTGCTCGGTGTCACTTGCAGTTTCTGGTCGGTCATTTCTACAGTTCCTTGAGGGACTTTGGATTCATCCTGGCTGCCGCGCAGTTTGACGCCCTTTGGAACGGCCGCAAAGGTTTGCGATGAGTGAAGTTCCTGGATCTTGCTCCAATCGACTGTTACATCGCCGACGATATCGCTTTTGAACACGACCGAAGATCCGCTGGAACTTTGAAGATGTCCGATTAATTTTTCGCCATCGGTAAGGATGAGGACATCGGGTTTCGACGCGCTCGCCGTGGCCTGAGCCTCGAGCCCCTGTGCTGAGATCAGGCAAATGAATAAGAAAGGGATTGTGAATTTGCTATGTAGCATGGTTTGTTTACTCTGCAGAAATGGATTGCCGCGGAGATACCGCGCGCGCCTCCCGCCATACTGAGAGACATGGGCCGTGCATCAAAAGTCACATCGTGAAACAAAGAATTCACTGGATCAGTTGGATTTTCCGTACTCGTATGTTTACCCGTGAGGCTCGGAATGCGATTTGAATTACACGCGTCATGACACAAAAGCCTGAGGCTGAGAGCGAGAGAGAGGAGGCGCTTGTTCGAAAGGCACGCTCCGCTCCCGATGGCGATTTGCGCGCATTCGAACAGTTAATCGAGCAGCACCGGAAGCGGATTGTGGCTGATTGCAGATATATGACGACGGACGAGAGCATTGCTGAGGATTTGGCTCAGGAAGTGTTCGTCAAGGCATTCTTCGGATTGCGTGCCTTTGAGGGGCGGTCATCTTTCCGGCACTGGCTGCAGCGAATCAAAATCCGCCACTGTTTGAATCACCTCAAGAAACGGGAGGGCAAAACGGTAGTGCCCATCCATGAGCCAGCTTTAGAGCAATCGGAATACCTCCAGGTTCCGCCCACCGCGCACCAGGAACTGGAAGAGATGGATAATCATGAGCGGGTCACACGGATTCTTGAGTCCATGGCCCCGACGCTTCGGGTTCCGCTTATCATGCGCGATATGGACGATTTGTCTTATGAAGAAATAGCTGGTGAATTAGGGCTCGGCCTTTCCGCGGTCAAGATGAGAATCAAGCGAGCTCGTGAAGATTTTCGGAATCGCTATTATGCTGAATCGGGCGCGCCGAACGAGCCGGCGCGCGTATAGCCATGCCGGATGAAGAGCGCCAGGATGAGCCGATTGCGGCGTTAAAGGATCTTCAGCAGGAGACGTCCTCCATTTTTCTGACTGGCATCCGACGGAGGATTTACCGGCGCACGGCTGCTTCCCAGGTCGCATCGTTTTCCTGGCAGTTGCCAAAAACAGTGCTGGTCGAGCTTGGGAAAATGTTCGGTGAACTTGTGAAGTCCATCAGCGATTGAAGGATCGCCAAGAGTGAAGGAAAAGCTTCTACAGTCGTTCGGCCATTTACTCGATTCGATTATTAGCTCCGCTCCCAGAGTTGCAGTTGGAATCCTGCTGGTTATTCTTGCCTTTGTTGTCGCCAAGCTGATAGAAATTTCGCTGCGCTTTGTGTTGACCCGTATCCGCTTTGACGCGCTGTTGGAAAAGACCGGCATTGACAAGGCCCTGTTCCGGATTGGCCTTCGTCAAAAACTAAACCTCTTTATTCCGCGTCTGGTCTACTTCCTGGTGCTATTGATTCTGGCTAAGACGGCATCCGACGCGCTGGGCCTGATTGCAATCTCGGGCGCAATCGCCGCTTTCTTTGGGTATCTTCCCAATATCGTGGCTGCACTGTTGCTATTGATCCTGGGCAGTTCCGTGGGGCAATTCGCGGGTAACATGGTCGCCGAGTCTGCGCAGGACTCCGGCATCGATTTTGCTTCTTCTATTGGAAAGCTGGTCTCATCCTTGATCCTGTTCGTCGTGGCCATGATGGCTATCGCGCAGTTGAAAATTGATACCGGCATGGTTCGCATCGTAACCAGCTTTATTCTCGGCGGAGCAGCGCTGGCTTTCGGGATTTCATTCGGATTGGGGACGCGCGATGTGGTCCGGAATATCACGGCCGGCTTTTACCTGCGCAAGTTTCTGGAGATCGGAAAACGCTTGGAAATTTCCGGCCAGGAAGGACTGCTAACCCAGATAAACGCGACCCATGCCATCCTTGAATTCGAAGGTCAAAGCATCAGCGTTTCGAATTCCATTTTCTTGACTCAGATTGCGAAGCAGTAGACGCGAAACCAGTCGAGCTATCTTTGCGCCTCGACCAGATCTTCCGCAACCAGGGGCATTCCGGGCTGTAAGCGCGCGCGGGATTTGACGTTATATCGCTCGCGGGCGGCAAACAGCTTCTCTACTTCCTCGCGCGGCAAGGCACGAGCGCCGCCCAGCATTTCCGCGACGAAGGTGATCCTGGCGAAATGTTCCACCATCTCCATCCGGAAAAACGCCTCCCACACATCGCTGCCGTATGATGTGCAGCCGTGGTTTTCGAGCAGGATGGCATCATACTCCGCAATAAAGGGCTTCATTCCTTCGGTCAACGCGGGCGTCCCAGGCAACCCGTATGCCGCCAATGGAACCGCACCGAGTTGAATGATCACTTCCGGCAGCAATGCTTTGTCGAGTGCGCGGCCAGCGCTTGCGAACCCGGTAGCGACCGGAGGATGTGCGTGTACAACGGACCGGATGTCCGGCCGCTGCGAGTAAATTGTGAGGTGCATCGCGATTTCGCTGGTGCGATCGCGCCGGCCCTTCACCTTTTGACCGGAACTATCGCAGAGAATCACGTCTTGGCGGCGGATCAGGCGTTTGCTCACGCCGGTCGGTGTGCAGAGAATCCGCCCGTCATCCAGCCGGATGCTCACATTGCCGTCGTTCATCGCTACCCACCCCTTTTCGTAAATGAGGTGGCAGACCTGAACCAGATCTTCGCGGTGCCGCTGCTCCGTCTTGGTCATGGCCGAATCCGATTTTAGCAGGGAAGAACCAGGGCCGCCGGTACAATGAGAACCAGTGGAAAAGCGCCGCATGTGCCCGAACTGCCGGGCATTTATTACGATTACCGATCGCGTCTGCCCTTATTGCGGCGCACAGTTGGGCCCGCGGGCCGTCGATATGCGGGCCACTCGCCTGGCCGCTTCTCTGCTGCCGCGAGCCAACCTGACCGCAATCGTCATTCTGGTCATCAACGTTGCCTTTTACCTGGCTGAAGTGGCCGTCAGTTACAAGTTGACAAACAGCACCAGCATCAGCGGCCAGGTTGCCGTGCTCTTCGGCGCAAAATATGCTCCGCTCATCTTTGCCGGACAGTGGTGGCGTCTGATTACAGCCGGCTTCCTCCATGGCGGCTTCTGGCACATTGCGATGAATGCCTGGGCCATATTCATTTTGGTGACGGAGGTGGAACAGTTCTACGGCACATCCCGGCTGTTGTTCGCGTATGTCTTTTCCACCATAACGGGCTTTTTATGCAGCCTGTACTGGTCTCCGCAGAGCCTTTCGCTCGGCGCGTCTGCCGCATGTTTCGGCATGTTCGGGATTATGCTTGCGATGGGACTGCGCGGCCGTGCCGATCCGCTGGTTCAGGCGGTTCGCGCCCACTACATACAATGGCTTATTATCGGCCTGGTTCTGAGCCTGGTACCCGGAGTCGACTTAGCCGCGCACGTCGGAGGCTTTATTGGCGGTTTTCTGGTTGGCCTGATAGCTGGTCTGCCCGGCTTACCGAACACACCGCGCGAACTCCTGTGGAAAGTACTAGCTGGCCTGAGCGTGGCGGTTACCGCTTACGCTTTCCTGCGCGATTTTGCATCCTACGAAGCATTGATGCGCCAAATTACTAACACATAACTGCTGGAAGAGTTAATATCTAAGTAAGTTACCGCTCTTGGCTCAGCTATTCTTGCTTCGCCGGGCTGCGCAAGTGTTAACTTTGCGGGGTCCAGTTGGCGTGCGCCGGGGGGCAGCCCTAAACGACCTTGGAATTATAACGGACGGTTCGGTCCTGATTCGCGACGGGAAAATTATCTCGGTCGGTTCCGCCAGACGAATCGAAAACTTAAAAGAAGCGCGCGATGCGATAGAGATCTCCGCCGAAGGTGCGATCGTTATGCCCGGATTCGTCGATCCGGGATTACACCTGACACTGCAATATGCCAACGGAGGATCTGGCCTTCCGGCCAAGCGGCGCAAAATGGCCGACTTCTCCGATGAGAGCCTTAGCCTGATGAGAGCCTGCCTGCAGCACGGCACGCTGAATGTACAGATCAAGGCCTGCGCTGGAACGGGCGACCTCCGCTCTGATTTCACGGTCCTCCGGCAGCTTGCCGTAATCGGCAATAACCCGGTCGGTATGGTCCGAAGCTGGCGCGTCGACCGGCCGCATCCGGAGTATAAGAGCACGGCTGATTTCCAGGATGTGCTCGGCGCTGTTGCGGATCGCAAGCTCGCGCAATTTTTTGAGGTTATGCCGGAGTGCGGGACATCTTTCAGTCAGCAGGTCTGGAATGCAGCGGCAGAACGAAAAATGGGAGTCAACCTGCTATGGCCCGGTGGATCGCCCGCATTGCTCGAAGAACTGCTCCGGCAGGCAAATGCGGATGCGGTCTGGTGTCCTTCGAACCTCAGTTCCGAAGAATGTTCGGTGCTCTCAACCTCACCCGCGATTGCGGTCTTTTCGCCCAGTGGGGAATTGCTACATGAATCCGGGGGCGACGCTGTTCGCCGGGTTGCGGATTCCGGCGCTGCGATTGCTCTTTCCAGCGGATACGATGCGAACGACACGCCCAGCTTTAACATGCAGATGGTTGTAGCTCTGGCTGTCCTACGATTGCATCTTACGATTGAGCAGGCGATCACAGCCGCCACACTGAATGCGGCGTATGCCATCCGTCGCGGCGATGTAATCGGAAGTATCGAATGCGGCAAGCGCGCGGACCTGGTTGTACTAAACATCCCCGATTACCGCGAGATTCCTCGCCGTTTCGGCATCAATCACGTCGGCCTAGCCATGCGGGATGGCAATATAGTGTTCAACCGGATT
>Ga0308174_10000534_pt1 | contig 16279 bp, 10 predicted proteins | sample PhyPR2_FD_203894 | JGI IMG/M metagenome (GOLD analysis project Ga0308174, IMG submission 203894) | Soil microbial communities from UC Gill Tract Community Farm, Albany, California, United States - DLSLS.P.R2 | ecosystem: Environmental > Terrestrial > Soil > Agricultural land | place: USA...
GCCCGAGATTCGAACCGCCGGACGCGCTGGCGTCGTAGCCTTTCGCTCCCGCCGCCGATGGTCGGGGATGAAAGTAATGCTCGCCCGTGAAGTTCTGGCCAATCAGTTTCGAGCCAACCACGGAGCCATTGCGCGTGGCTGGGCTTCCGTTGGCTTGACGGCTAAAGAAAGCCTGCGCGAGGCCAGTGACAGTCAGTGGGTAAACAAGCCCGGTCAGCACCGTGAGAACGAGCGTGATCAGCAGCGCCGGACGTAGTTGCGAAAGCATGATGAGTATCCTCTATGCCAGGTGAACCAATCCGAGAAAGCGGTCGATCAGCCAGATCGCCGGAAACGGAGCCAGCACTCCACCCAGGCCGTACACGAGTAGATTGCGGCGAAGCAAGGCGGAAGCGCTGAGTGCACGGTACTTGACACCCTTCAGCGCAAGTGGAACAAGCGCGATGATGATCAGAGCGTTGAAAATCACAGCCGACAGGATGGCGCTCTCGGGCGAGTGAAGTCCCATGACGTTGAGCTTGCCCAACGCAGGGTACGTTACGGCGAACATCGCTGGGATGATCGCAAAATACTTCGCTACGTCGTTTGCGATCGAGAAGGTCGTCAAAGCGCCGCGTGTGATCAGCAGTTGCTTGCCGATGGCGACGATTTCGATCAGCTTAGTGGGATTGCTATCGAGATCGACCATGTTGCCGGCCTCCTTAGCGGCCATCGTGCCCGTGTTCATCGCGACGCCCACATCCGCCTGCGCCAGGGCAGGTGCGTCGTTCGTACCATCGCCGGTCATCGCAACCAGGCGGCCGTTCCTTTGCTCGCGCTTGATCAGGTCGAGCTTATCCTTCGGCGTGGCCTGCGCCAGAAAATCGTCCACCCCGGCTTCCGATGCAATCGCGGCTGCCGTAAGCGGATTATCCCCGGTGATCATAATCGTTCTGATGCCCATGCGGCGCATTTCTTCGAAACGTTCCCGCATCCCGCCTTTCACGACGTCTTTGAGATGGATCACGCCAAGCGCTGCCGAGTCCACCGCAACCGCGAGCGGCGTACCGCCCGTGCGGCTGATGCTCTCCGCTATCTGTAAGAGGCTGGCCGGAAACGTGCCGCCGCGTTCCTGGACCCAGCGCTCGATGGATTCCGTGGCGCCTTTGCGTATCTCTCGTCCGTCCAGGTTGAGGCCGCTCATGCGTGTCTGAGCGGAAAACGGTATAAACTCCGCTTCGTGAGGAGCGATCTCGCGGCCGCGCAATCCATGTTTCTGCTTCGCCAGCACCACTATGCTGCGGCCCTCCGGTGTTTCATCGGCAAGGCTTGAGAGTTGCGCGGCATCGGCCAGTTCGCCTTCACTCACGCCGGCTGAAGCGATAAAGCGCACTGCCTCGCGGTTTCCAAATGTGATTGTTCCTGTTTTATCAAGCAGCAGTGTGTCGACGTCGCCCGAGGCCTCCACAGCTTTGCCGCTCATCGCAAGCACGTTGTGCTGCATCACCCGATCCATTCCTGCAATTCCAATCGCCGAAAGAAGCCCGCCGATGGTGGTGGGGATCAGGCAAACTAGCAACGCAACCAGAACCGCCACGCTCGGAACAGATCCGGATCCGGACTGAACTACAGCGAATTGAGCGAATGGGGCCAGAGTCACGCAAACCAGCAGAAAAATAAGCGTCAGGCCAGCGATCATAATGTTCAGGGCGATTTCGTTCGGGGTCTTCTGTCGATGCGCGCCCTCGACGAGTGCAATCATACGGTCCAGAAATGTTTCTCCTGGATTCGAAGTAATTCGAATCTTGATGAAGTCCGACAGGACGCGAGTGCCGCCGGTCACTGCGCTACGATCGCCGCCGGCTTCGCGGATAACGGGAGCGCTCTCGCCCGTGATCACGGACTCATCCACGCTCGCGATGCCCTCGATCACTTCACCATCACCGGGAATCGTGTCGCTCGGATAGCACACGCAGATGTCGCCTTTTCGCAGTACGGACGCTGGTACGATCACAACCGTGCCGTTCACGAGCTTCTTTCCGGACGACTCCGTCTTTGCTTTGCGAAGACTGTCGGCCTGCGCCTTCCCTCGCCCTTCGGCCATCGCCTCTGCGAAATTTGCAAACAACACCGTGAACCAAAGCCAAACCGTGATCTGAATGGTAACGCCCATATGTGCGGGGCTGGTGCGGAATAACAACCCAGTCGTCAAGGAAGCGCCAACCGCTACAACGAACATCACCGGATTCTTCAGCAGCGTCTTTGGATGGAGTTTCACGAAGGCATCCATCAATGCCCGCCGGACGATCGGGGTATCGAACAGCGGCCGGGTGCGAATCTTAGATAGCGAGTTGGTTAGCGGCGCTGGTGCCGGGCTGACGAGCTCCGGAGAGGCTTGTTTCTTGATTTGGGCGGGCATTTGGATCCTTTCGCTCTGTCCCGATGCTTACGACATGAGGTGTTCCACAATGGGTCCCAACGACAGAGCCGGGAAGAAGGTAAGAGCGCCCACGATGATCACGACGCCGACCAACAGTCCGACGAAAAGCGGGCCATTGGTTGGCAAGGTGCCAGCCGATGCGGGTATCGCCTTCTTCTGTGCGAGCGACCCGGCCACTGCCAGCAGTGGCAGCAGCATGAAAAACCGGCCGACGAACATAGCCAGGCCGATCGTCAGGTTGTACCAGGGCGTATTAGCGTTCAGGCCTGCGAAAGCGCTGCCGTTGTTTCCCGTACCGCTCGTGTATGCATAAAGGATCTCGGAAAAGCCATGCGGTCCGGGATTCGCTATGTTCGCTGTCGCTGGCCCGGGAGGATTCCAGAAACCATCCTTTGTAAATGGAATCATCGATGAGGCCGCGGCGAACAGAAGAATGCTCGCCGCCAGAATCAAGAGCGCCAACATCGCCATCTTTATTTCCTTCTGCTCAATCTTCTTGCCGAGATACTCCGGTGTGCGGCCCACCATCAAACCCGCGATAAACACAGCGAGTATCGCGTACATCAACATTCCGTACAGGCCCGCGCCCACCCCGCCGAACACGATCTCGCCGAGCTGGATGTTGAACAGTGGAACCAGTCCGCCCAGCGGAGTGAAGCTGTCGTGCATGGAGTTCACCGCTCCGCAGCTCGCGTCGGTAGTGACGGTGGCGAATAAAGCGGAATCGGCTATCCCGAAGCGAGTTTCCTTCCCTTCCATGTTGCCGCCCGGCTGGTCCTTCGTCGCTTGCATCTGAATGCCGGCGCTCCCTAGCGCGGCGGTTCCTTTCTGCTCGAAGTGATAGGCCGTGAGTACGCCTGCAAACCAAAGGACTGACATGGCCGCGAACAGAGCCCACCCCTGCCGCGTATCGCGAACCATTCTGCCGAATGTGTAGGTCAGAGCCGCCGGGATCAGGAAAATGCAGATCATCTCCAGCATGTTGCTGAGGGGAGTCGGATTCTCGAACGGATGCGCGGAGTTCGCGTTGAAGAAACCGCCGCCGTTGGTGCCGAGCATCTTGATAGCTTCCTGCGATGCAACCGGCCCTTGCGCGATCGTTTGCGTAGCACCTTCCACAGTCTTCACGCTTGTATAGGGATGAAAGTTCTGAATGACGCCCTGTGAGCAGAGCACCAGCGCAACCACAAACGACAAAGGCAGAAGGATGTAGGTAATCGATCTCGTCAGATCTACCCAGAAGTTGCCGATCGTATTCGTATTGGATCTTCTAAAGCCTCTGATGAGTGCGATCGCAATAGCGATCCCGGCCGCGGCAGAAACAAAGTTGTGCAGGGTCAATCCCGCCATTTGGACCAGGTAGCTGACCGTTGATTCGGGCGCATAGCTCTGCCAGTTGGTGTTCGTAGTGAAGCTGATACTCGTGTTGAACGCCAGATCAGGTGAGATCGCCTTGGCCCCCAGGTGCAGCGGATTGAGCGGCAAACAGCCTTGCAAACGTTGCAACGCGTATAGGAGCAATCCGCTCACAGCGCTGAAAGCGAGCAGCGCGGCTGCGTATTCCGTCCAGCGTTGCTCCTGGATCTCGTTTACACCCGATAATCGGTAGACGAGTACCTCGAGCCATCGCAGCGGCTTGGTGAGAAAGGTTCGGCGGCCCTCCATCACCGCCGCGATGAACGCACCAAGGGGTTTCGTGCAAAGCAGAATCACGCCAAAGAAGATGGCGATCTGCAGCCAACCGTTTGCCGTCATAGCTAAAACCTTTCAGGCCTGACCAAGGCGTACAGCAGATAGGCGCCCAGCGCTATCGATATAAACGCGGCAATCGCATAATCCATAACTGTTTGTCCTAAAGCCGGTCACACCACTGAGCAAAGCGCCAGGACGCATAAAACAGGCCAACGAGGAGTGCCAGCAGTATCAGGTCATACACGGTGCTTTATCCTCCAGAAAGACCCTCGCGGCTCTGGTCCACCCGGTCGAGCGGCGAAGAGTTACTGGGTGACAAGATCCGTTACCTCAAAACCAAGGTACGGCCGAACCCATAAAAAAGCCGTTAAGATTTCCTTAGGATTTTGCGGTAATCGTTTGCGGAAGTACCAATCGATAGCCGACCCACGGCTCAGTTACCAGATACTGTGGTTTTGAAGGCGCGGGTTCAATTTTCTTCCGTAGAGAATTGATAAAGACGCGCAGATACTCCACTTCGTCGCCGTAATCAGGTCCCCACACCGCCTGCAGTAATTTTCGATGCGGCACGGGCCTGTTCGCGTTATTCGCGAGGAATTGTAGCAGATCGAACTCCTTCGGAGTCAACCGTACGGGGTTCCCGTTCACAGTCACCTGTCGCTGAACGAAATCGATTTCGAGATGGTCAGTTTTGATGAACCTGACATCAGAGGCGGCGGTGGGGCTACGCCGCATAGCGGCACGGATTCGGGCCAGGAGCTCCTGTATGCCGAACGGTTTCGTTACGTAGTCGTCCGCCCCGGCATCGAGCGCCTGGACCTTATCCGGCTCCGTGTTCCGGACAGACAGAATGATGATCGGAATGTCCGAGCGTTCCCGGATCGCGAGGCAAGTCTCCAGTCCTCCCAGGCCCGGCATATTCAGATCGAGCAGAACGAGGTCGGGACGCAGCTCGTCGATTTCGGCCAGCGCTTCTTCGCCGCTTTTCGCTTCCACCACGGTGTACCCGATACTGGACAACGTCGCCTTCATCGCACGCCGCAACTGGGGCTCATCATCGATAACCAGAATGGTTGCCGCATTCATGTTTCCGGTACCTGCATTATGAAAACGGCGCCACCGCCTGGCCGGTTCTCTGCCCGGATTCTGCCGCCATGAGCTTCGATGATACCCTTCGCGATCGCCAGTCCCATGCCGCTGCCCCCGCTGCCATCCCGTCCTCGCGTCCCGCGATAGAACTTGTCAAATATGCGCTCCATCTCGCGTGGACTGATCCCGGGTCCACGGTCGGAAACGGTAATTCTCGTATTACCGGCGATCCGTTCGGCGGCAACTTCGATCCGTCCGTTCGGGCCGGAGTACTTCGCGGCATTTTCGAGCACTTGGTGCAACGCCTGCGAAAGAAGCTCCGGATCTGCAGTAACTCGCAGGTCAGGCGCTACGCGCACCTCGAAACGATGTCTGTTCGGATACGTCGCCACCACTCGTTCCACCTCTTCCAAAAGACTGCTGGCTGACCGTTGCAAAACCACCTTTTGCGACTCGACGCGCGCGAGTTGTATGGCCGCGCTGATCGTCTTGTGCAGGTGTTCTGTTTCTTCGTTGATGATGTTGAGTAGTTCCGCGCGCTTTTCCTCCGATTGGGGCGGGATGGTGATGAGCGTGGTAACGCAGGTTTTAATGGCCGTCAACGGCGTCTTCAGATCGTGCGCAATCCCATCCAGGACGAACGCCTTGAGGCGCTCACCCTGCCGCGCTGCTTCGGCTTCGGCAGCCGTCTTCAGCGCTCGCATGCGTTCATAGCCGATTGCAACAAGGTTAGCGATGCTCTCCTGCTCCGGCTTAGTCAAGCGCGCGCCCGCCAGTCCCAGGCTGCCGATAGTCCGCGTCCCCAAACGGACCGGAATATACGTCGCTTCCCCGCTCTCGTCAATGCTGCTGGATTGAGCAACTCGCTCAAGTTGCAAGCGCGACAGTGGGCCTACATCAGCCGGATAAACTTGGCCATTATTGGAATCGTAGAATGCGACGTGGCTTAAGCCGAAAATATCCCGCACGGGCGTGAGAGCAACTCTTGTGATATCCGCTGCCTCGTCCATCAGCATCGCTCGGCTGAGTTGATAAAGGCGCTCGATCTCGGATCGGCGGGCCAGGGCCTCTTCAGCCCGATCCTTTGCTTTCGCTGATAGCTGGCTCGCCACAATTGCCGTGACGAGAAACGCCGTCAGGGCCACCCAGTTTTGCGGGTCAGCGATCGTCAGTGTTCCGACCGGAGGGAGAAAGAAGAAGTTGAAGGCGAACAGGCAAACGACCGACGTGAACACTCCCTCCCGCAAACCCCACCTGGTCGCAACTCCAAGCACGACCAGGAGCATCGTGAGAGCCACGGTGGTTGCGTTCACATGGACCACGTCGAAGCACAAGAAAGCTACAGCGCCGGAGACGAATAGGCAAGCGAAATAACGGAACCAGGCTGACGATCCCACAAAACCAATGTACGTCCAAACAAGAGGATGGCTTTCAACGAATATATGAGGTGGTGGCGCTCCCGTTGACACTGCCGCGCCTCGCCACGCCCGACCGGCCCCAGGCGCCTGGCGCAATCTGAATACACAATGGCGTGGTTTGCGTACCGCCACGGCCTCCGAACGCCGTAAAATCGAGATGGCTTCTCTCAATCTGAGTGAACCCTATGAATAAACACTTTCGTGTTGCTGGCCGCCTTGCCCTCAAGCTGGACGAACTGGGAGTCAGTGTCTCTGCCGTCCTGCGCACGGCCGGGCTCCCCCACGACTTTTTTGAGCAAACTCGCGTACTCGTCACTACCAGGGAACTGTTCGCGCTGTGGCGCGCGGTCGGCGAAGTCAGCACCGATCCAGCCATTGGCCTCAAACTCGGTACTGAAACCAGGACCGAGCGCTTTCACCCGAGCGGAATCGCCGCTCTATCAACAGCGAACTTTGGTTCGGCTGTCAACCATATGGCCCGCTACAAGCAACTCACTTGCCCGGAGGAGATCCTACAGGACATAAATGGCGAAGAGTGGAGCATCCGATTTCGCTGGCTTCTCGCTGTTGACGTCGAGCCTCAGGTCCTGACCGAATACTGCTTCGCTTGGATCCTGACGATTGCGCGCCACGGCACCGGGACTGATCTCTCTCCAGTACGAGTCGAACTCGCGCAACCTCGTTCGCATGTAAAAACTCTCGAGCAGCACTTTGGCTGTCCTGTGGTTTGCAGGTCTCCGCGCAACGCGATCATCTTCCGCGCCGCTGACGCTCAGTGCCAGCTTGTCACTCGCAATACAGAGCTTCTGGCCATGCTCGCGCCGCAATTCGATGAAGAACTCAAGCAGTGCAACGAACAGCATAGTTTCACCGAGCTCGTTCGCGGAGCAATACAGGAAAGCCTCAGTGGGCATCGCCCGTCCATTGAGCAAGTCCCGCGCAGGCTGCATATCAGCTCCCGCACTCTGCAGCGCCGCTTGCAAGATGCAGGATCCAGCTTCCAACGCGTGCTCGATGAGGCGCGTCATCAGATGGCTCGCCATTATCTGAGCAACTCCGTCCTTGAGCTGAACGAAGCCGCCTATCTCCTCGGTTATGAGGACGCAAACTCCTTCGTTCGCGCTTTCCGCACGTGGGAAGGAATGCCGCCCGGACACTGGCGAGAAACGCAGCGTATGAAAATAGTTCATTAGGCAACAGGAAAAAACAATGCAAAAACGCAAACTAGGAAAAAGCAATCTCGAAGTGTCCGCTCTCGGCCTCGGCTGCATGGGAATGAGCTTCGGGTATGGCCCGGCTCACGACAAACACGAGATGATTGCCCTGATTCGGTCGGCTGTCGATCGCGGCGTCACATTCTTCGATACGGCAGAAGTTTACGGTCCATTCACGAACGAAGAACTCGTTGGCGAAGCTCTCGCACCGGTACGCGACCAGGTGGTGATCGCCACGAAATTCGGATTCGACTTTTCCACCGAGCCGCGCGGTCTCAACAGCCGGCCGGAGCACATACAGGAAGCCGTCGAAGGCTCGCTCCGGCGACTCAAGGTCGAGACAATCGACCTGCTCTATCAGCACCGCGTTGATCCCGATGTGCCGATCGAGGATGTAGCAGGAGCAGTCAAGGATCTGATTCAAGAGGGAAAAGTGAAGCACTCCGGCCTTTCGGAAGCCGGTGTACAGACCATCCGCCGCGCCCACGCCGTTCAGCCAGTGACAGCCCTTCAGAGCGAGTACTCGCTGTGGTGGAGGAAGCCCGAAGCGGAAGTGATTCCCACACTTGAGGAACTGGGTATCGGCTTCGTGCCCTATAGCCCTCTGGGCAAGGGATTCCTCACCGGGAAGATGGATGAGAACACGAAGCTCGGTCAAGGCGACTTCCGCAACACTCTCCCGCGTTTTACTCCGGAAGCGAGGAAGGCGAACCAGGCGTTTGTTGATCTGCTCGGCACCATGGCAAAGCAAAAGGACGCGACACCCGCTCAGATCGCGCTTGCGTGGCTGCTGGCGCAGAAGCCCTGGATCGTTCCAATTCCGGGTACAACCAAGTTGTCGCGTTTAGACGAAAACATCGGGGCAGTGTCAGTCGAACTCACGCCGGACGACCTCCGCGACATTGATGCCGCCGCTTCCAGAATCCCGGTGCAAGGCAATCGATACCCCGAAGCGCTGGAGGCAATGACCGGTCGTTGAACGGCCGATAGGAAAGGGAAACAATATTAGGAGGGAGATTGATATGGCCACGATCCTCGTTAATGGAGTCAAACGCGAAGTTCAGGCGCCGAGTGACACGCCTCTGCTCTACGTCCTGAGAAACGACCTCGAACTTACGGGGCCTCAGTTTGGCTGCGGTCTTGCGCAGTGCGGAGCTTGCTCCGTGCTGCTCAACGGCAAGGAGGTGCGCTCCTGCATCACGCCTCTGGCGGCCGTCGGTGACAAAGAGGTCACAACGCTGGAAGGTCTCCCGGCGCGCTGGGCCAAACAACGAGCCCTAACGGCGGAACAGGCGGCGAAAACTCTTCACCCGGTACAGGAGGCGTGGATCGCGGAGCAGACGCCTCAGTGTGGTTTCTGCCAGAACGGGATGATGATTAAAACGACCGAACTGTTGGAGCGTGTTTCCTCACCCACACTCGCGGAGATCAAGGAGGCCTTTACCACTTCTGGCCCGTCCCCGCATCTCTGCCGTTGCGGAACTTACACAGCCATCCTCCAGGCTGTACAACGCGCCGCCACTCGAATGACGAAAGGGAGTGAAATCCTATGATGGCGAACCAGAAAAAACTAGCGAGCCGCACAACGGATGTCTTCGGCGCCTCCCTTTCGCGCCGGGGCTTCGTGAAGGCCGGTGGTGCGCTGCTGGTGGGCTTCAGCCTGGTCAAGGCTGACGCTATGCCGAAAGCCGAAGCGGCCGTCAGCGGCAACACCCTGAATGCAGGGCTGCCGCAATCGTGGATCGAAATCCACGCCGACAACACCATCTTGATTCGTGTAGGCAAGCCGGATTTCGGCCAGAGCACCGTATTCACCGCGTACCGTCAGATCGTGGCGGAAGAACTCAATGTGCCGTTCGAGGCTATCACGAATGTTGTTTCCGGCGACACAGATCGCACGCCCGACGGCAGCGGAGCCTTCGATTTCCTCCAGGGCGGAATGCCCAACATCCGGAAAGCCGCTGCCTATGTTCACCAGGCGCTGCTCGATTTAGCCTCCGAGCGGCTCGGCGTGCCCAAGGACCAGCTTTCCGTCAAGGACGGAGTTGTCTCCGGTAACGGCAAGACCGTGTCCTACGGGGAGCTGGTCAGGAACCAGAAATTGAATCTGACTATACCGGTCAAAGGCGACGTGCACAGCATGTTCGGATTGACCATCGACGGAGATCCTCCGCTGAAGCCGGTGAGCCAGTACACGATCGTCGGCAAGTCCTTTCCTAACTCCGTGACCGCCTCCAAGGTCGCGGCGAAAGAGACGTGGGTTACCGACGTCCGTCTTCCCGGCATGCTGCATGCGCGCGTGGTACATCCGAAGACGCTGGGGTCCAAACTCGTTTCCGTTGGCCCTCTGGACAAGGCTCGTTTTCCGAATACGCAGGTGATCGTCAAAGGAAATCTGGTGGGCGTGGTCGCCCCCACCGAATGGGAAGCCATTAAAGCTGCGCAACAGATTGCGTCAGGCACAAAGTGGACCGACTGGAAGGGCCTCCCCGGAGACCAGAGGCTGTTTCAATTCCTGAAGGAAGATGCGGACTGGAAAACCACTCCCGCCGAGACAAGCAAGAAATCCAATGGCGATGTTCCTGCCGCGCTTGCGAAATCCTCCAGAAAGCTCTCGGCGACCTACCAGCTTCCGTATCTGAAGCATGCGCCCATTGGACCGGCGATGGCCGTAGCGGACGTTCGTCCGGACGGCACTGTCTACGTCTACACGCATACCCAGAATCCCCAAGCACTGCGCTCCGGGATCGCGCACATGCTCACCACGTCTGTAGATCGCGTTGTGGTACGTACGTTCGCGGGACCCGGCCACTATGGCCGGTCGAACGGCGGTAACTCCGGGGCGGAGGACGAAGCCGTGATCCTGTCGCAGGCGGTCGGCAAGCCCGTTCGCGTGCAATGGATGCGGCCCGATGATTTTCAGTGGTCCACCCAATCATCCACGGCCTTTTCGGATGTGGAGATCGGACTCGATGCCCAAGGCAATTTGACCGGCTTCCAAATCGACCATTACATGCCGGCGATGCAGGACGACCGCCTCGTTGGTGCGATCCTGGCCGGTCTTCCCACCATCCCTGCGCCCAATGAGAAAGGCGCTGTCATGGGTGTCCGGAACAATGTGAGCGACCCATGGATTTACGACGGCGCGCCCGCCGTGCTGGAACGCGCCCACGGAACGTTCCAGGTCGGGCAGAGCTCTTCCCCGATCAATGTCGGACTGCGCGATCACAGTATGCGAACGCCTGTGCAGTATCAGCAGAACTTCCCGCGCGAGCTGGCCATCACGGAGGCCGCCGTGCTCGCGGGCGCGGACCCGCTTCACTTCCGGATTCAACACGCGCGTGAAAAACGGCTCATAGGAGTGCTCGAGTCCGTTCGGGAAGCTGCGGTGTGGCAACCGCGTTCGCAGCCTCCGGTCACTAAAAACGGTGTGAGGCAGGGCCAGGGCGTATCGGCTCTGTTCCGCAACGGAACTTACTGGGCTTGCGTGGCGAATATCGCTGTCAACATGACCAGCGGCGCGATAAAGGTGGAAAAAATGACGGTCGCGGTAGACCCGGGAATCGTCATCAACCCGCTACAGCTGAAGCGCCAGATCGAAGGCGGCACGGTTATGGGAGTCAGCATTTCGTTACGGGAGGAAGTACGGTTCGACGAGAGCGGCGTGACAGTAACCGACTGGCGTAGCTATCCGATCGCCACCATGGCCGATCTTCCCGAGATCAAAGTGGTCCTCATCAACCGGCCGGAGGTTGGCAAGTACGGCCAGGGATCTGAGGCTGCCAATGCTCTGGCTACATCGGCCATCGCCGGAGCCTTCTTGGACGCCACGGGCAAGGTCGCGCGCCGGATTCCGCTAAAGCCCGATTATGTTCAGGCACTCCTGAGAGCTTAGGAACTCCAGGAAGACTTGCGGCCGAACTGCCGTAACGTTCCGGGCAATCTGACATCGCCTTGGGCTCCTATGAGGTATGTTGATGTGAGTCGAGCCGCGTTGCTGCGGTCGGACGATGGAGTGGAGGAGCAACATGATGCGATCCAGATGGATCCGAATCCTGACTTCGTATCTTGCGTTGGCGATGGTAGTCTGTGCGGCGCAGGAAGCCACCGCCCAGCCCACGCCGCGGCGAGCCCTACTGGCGCTCTCGAAACGCAACCACATGCTGGTTATCGTCGATCCAGCCACGTTGCAGGCCATCGCGCGTGCTCCCGTGGGGCCGGACCCGCATGAGGTAATCGCGTCCGCCGATGGCAGGACGGCATACGTTTCCATCTACGGCGGGGGGCGCTATCATACGCTCTCGGTAATCGACCTTGTTGCACAGAAAGCGCTGCCCGACATCGATACAGGAGCGTTGAATGGCCCCCACGGCCTGGCCTTTGTTGGCGGCAAGCTGTGGTTCACAGCCGAAGGTGCGAAGGCCATCGCCCGCTACGATCGGGCAAGCGATAAGGTTGATTGGATCATGGGGACCGGCCAGAATCGAACGCACATGATCTACGTCACCGCAGACCAGAAGCGGATATACACTACCAATGTCAGCTCCGCGACCGTCAGTATTCTGGAGAACGTGGTGCTGCCGCCGATGGGACCTCCCCCCGGAACGCGATTGCCCGCAGGCGCGCCCCCCTCTTCGCCTCCCCGCGGAGGACAGCCCCGCATGGACTGGAATGAGATTGTCATCCCCGTCGGCAAAGGTGACGAAGGCTTCGATGTTTCGCCCGATGGCCGCGAGCTATGGACGGCGAACGCGCAGGACGGCACGCTGTCCATTATCGACCTTGCCAGTAAGAAAGTGACCGCTACGCTGGACGCGAGGATCTTCGGTGCCAACCGGCTCAAGTTCACTCCGGATGGCAAACTTGTATTCATCTCGAGCCTCGCTAACGGCGATTTGGTCATCTATGATGCCGCTTCCCGAAAGCAGCACAAACGCGTCCCGATGGGGCATGGCGCAGCAGGCATTCTGATGGACCCGGTTGGTGCGCGCGCCTTCGTTGCCTGCTCACCTGATAACTATGTTGCAGTCGTGGATCTCAAGACCCTGAAAGTCACCGGCCACCTGGATGTCGGGGGAGTGCCGGATGGCTTGGCCTGGGCGATGCGACCCTAGGGTTGCGGCGCCGACGGTTGTTCAACGGCGGGCGCAAGCGGGTATAGCAGCACCGAGAACGCAGCCATAGCCTCCTCGAAACAATTTCATAAATTGTCGTGATGTTTAATTGAAGCTTATGAATCGCCGCAATTTTTTGATGGGCACCAGCGCAGTATTGGCAATGGGCGGGTTGGGCCGGAGCGCCACTGCATTGCCGGACGAGAAGCGCCGGCGTGTCGGCCTGATCGGCTGTGGTTGGTACGGCAAGATAGACCTGTTCCGGCTGATACAGGTGTCCCCTGTAGAAGTCGTTTCCCTGTGCGACGTCGATCAGCACGCTCTCGCCGAGGCGGCCCGAATGGTCGCAGAGCGGCAACAATCGAAGGCCACGCCGCGCACCTATGGCGACTATCGCGACATGCTGAAACAGCGCGATCTCGACCTTGTGCTGATTGCGCCGCCGGATCACTGGCATGCCCTGATCGCGATTGAGGCCATGAAGACTGGCATTGATGTCTGGGTGCAGAAGCCGATCAGTCGTGACGTGGTGGAAGGTAGGGCAATGGTGGCGGCGGCCCGCAAGTATGGGCGGGTGGTTCAGGTCGGATTGCAAAGACGGAGCACGCCGCACCTGGTCGAGGCCAAGCGGGAATTTGTGGATACCGGGAAACTCGGGAAGGTTGGGTTAGTCGAGATCTTTTGCTACTACCACATGCGTACGACCCAGAATCCGCCCGATACGGCCCCGCCGCCCTATTTGAACTACGATATGTGGACCGGCCCGGCCCCCATGCGGCCTTACAACAAACTGGTGGAGCCGCGTACCTGGCGAAACTTCACCGAATACGCGAACGGAATTGTGGGCGACATGTGCGTGCACATGCTCGATATGACGCGATGGATGCTCGGCCTGGGTTGGCCGTCGCGGATCGCCTCCACAGGCGGAATCTTCGTGGATAAGCAGAGTAAGGCGAACATCAGCGATACACAGACGTGCACGTTCGACTTCCCGGATTTGCGTGTCGTCTGGCAGCACCGGAGTTGGGGCGATGCGCCCGATCCGAAAGATCAATGGGGAGCTACGTTCTACGGCGACAAGGGAACGTTGAAAGCCAGCGTCTTTCGGTATGAGTTCGCTCCCGCAGGCGGCGGACCCGTCGTTCATCGCGACGTTACCTATGAATTTGAGCAGTATCCGATCGACCGGACGGAGAAGGACCTGGAAAGGCATGTGGCGCCGGCGATCCGATACCATCTACTGAACTTCTTGCACGCGATTGACACACGAAGCAGACCGGTGGCCGATATCGAGGAGGGATACATCTCGACAGCTTCCTGCATCCTGGCGAACAACGCGCTTGCCCTTGGAAGGACGCTCGAATGGAACGCGGAACGGCAAACGGTCGCCGGCGACGAAGAGGCCAACGCGATGTTGCAGCGCCAATATCGCGGACCGTGGGTGCATCCGGAGTTGGACAACGTTTAAAATCCCTGGTTCAAGGGTGATTCGACTGTTCTCGGATCACCCGCCATCCGGAGATCGCCGCTTACACGGGACAGCTCTGGATCGGTAATGATAAACGCCGCAGCGTACAGCCAAGTGGAGATTCACGGTTGCAGGCGAGCCGGAATACTGGCTGCCATGGCCAAGAAACGTAAACGCACTCCAAATCCATACTGAAGCTGTCGGATCTGGAACAGTCCAAATCAGCCGTCCTGAACAGCTTGCCATCCGTCAGTTCGCAACGCTCCTACGATTACGCGATCCGTCAGTTCATTGATTGGTACTGCTCAGAGCCTCGTCTTGCGTTCAACAGGATCGTCGTGACAAGGTACCGTATCTTCCTCGAGCAAGCGCATTACGCATCCTCAACAATCAACCTGCGACTCGCGGCCGTACGGCGTCTGGCGTACGAGGCCGCCGATGCCGGCTTACTCAGCCCAGACCTCGCGGCCGGCATACGTCGCGTGAAGGGCGCAAAGAAACGCTGAGTCCGCGTTGGCAACTGGCTCACCGTGGAACAGGGCAGGGCTCTCCTGTCCGCCTTCGATCGGACGTCACTCCGCGGGAAGCGAGACTACGCCATGGTTGCCGTCCTCCTTGGGTGCGGCTTGCGGCGGGCCGAGTTGGCTGCCGCCCAAGTCCAAGACCTGCAGCAACGGGAAGAACACTGAGCATTCGCTGACGTGATCGGGAAGGGTGGTCACAATAGAACAGTTCCAATACCCGACTGGGTGGCCGATGCCGTCCGAGTTTGGCTGGCGGAGGCTGGCGTGACCGAAGGAGCTGTTTTCCGCGCCATGAATAAAGCCGGTCGAATAGCGGCGAACGGCTTCAGCCCTAAAGTCATTTGGGGTGTGGTCAAGCAAGCTTCTGCCCGGTGCGGATTGGCGAATGTGGCGCCGCACGACCTTCGCCGCACATGCGCGCTCTAATGTCACCAAGTCGGGGGAGAACTCGAACAGATCCAATTCCTGCTAGGGCACATCAGTGTCCAGACAACCGAACGTTATTTGGGCTGCAAACAGCGCTTGAGGCATTCCGTCAGCGACAACATCGGTCTTGAGCCCCAAGCGTAGCCCCTGATCCAAGTCGACTTATCGGCGCGCAAACTGATGAATTCTGGCAGGTACTTCGCAAACGAAGACTTCCGCTCGAGAGAGCACGCTCGCTTCAGACGTTCAGGGACTTCAGGTAAGGCACGCTCGGCGGCATCAGCGCCGGATCCTCTTCAAGCTCGACGAAGTAGTTCTTCACGCCGCCTGTTTTTGCGGCTGTAAAGACGGCCTTCCAATCCACGATCCCCTTGCCCAACGGAACCTCGCGGAAGCCAGACTTGGTGGAGGGGTCCTTCACCCAGTCCTGGCAGTGCATGGAGAGGAAGCGGCCCGGATACTTGTGGAAGTAGGTCACTGGATCGTAGCCCTTCTGCCAGCTAGAGACCTGAAACTGCAGCTTGGTGGTGGCGGGATTGAGCTCGGCGATCATCATGTCGTAGACCGGTTTGCCGTCGATGTATTCGGAGACGAAGCCTTCATTGTGCAGCAATGCGACGATACCCGCGGCGTGGGCCTTTTCGGCGAAGGCGTTGAAGGGCTCGACGTAACGTTTCACGTCATCGACTGTTTGGGTGCCCTTAGCGTTGAACGGTCCAAGCGCGGCGATGGCCATCTGCGTCATGCCGAACTCCTTCGCATAGGCGATGCTCTGGTCTGTCTTTTGAAAGAGCTCGGTCGGCGCCCAGTGCGCGGAGATGCAGCCCAGTCCCCAGTCGTTCAGCATGCGCCGTAACTCCTGCGGCTTGTAGCGCTGGAGGCTCGAAAAATCGGCGTAGCCGTACGGCGAGCACA
>Ga0308174_10000535_pt1 | contig 16256 bp, 10 predicted proteins | sample PhyPR2_FD_203894 | JGI IMG/M metagenome (GOLD analysis project Ga0308174, IMG submission 203894) | Soil microbial communities from UC Gill Tract Community Farm, Albany, California, United States - DLSLS.P.R2 | ecosystem: Environmental > Terrestrial > Soil > Agricultural land | place: USA...
ACAATACCGCGGCACTGCAGGCAGACGAGGCTCGCAACCGTCAAATCCTCGAACGCATTCCCGCAGCACGCTGGGGACAGCCGGCCGACCTTGGCGGGGCCGCCGTGTTCCTCGCTTCAGACGCTTCCAATTACGTGCAGGGGCATATTTTGGCCGTCGACGGTGGTTGGCTCGCACGGTGAGCGGGAAGGTCGTCTGCTTCGGCGAGCTTTTGCTGCGACTAACCGCGCCGGGGCGCGAACTGTTGCTGCAGACGGGGCGGCTTGATCTCCACGTCGGCGGAGCCGAGGCGAATGTCGCCGTCGGGCTGGCATGCCTCGGCCATGAAGCAGCGATGGTCAGCCGAGTGCCTGCCAATCCGCTGGGTGATGGGGTGCTTGGCTACCTTCGCCGCTACGGTGTTTCCGTCGATGGCGTCGAGCGGGCGCCCGGCCGTCTCGGGCTGTACTTCCTTGCTGCGGGCGCGGGGATGCGCCCGTCATCGATCGTCTATGATCGGGAGGGCAGCAGTTTTGCCGAGGCATCGAAAGACGACTTCGACTGGGAGCAACTACTCGAAGGTGCGGCACTGCTTCACCTGTCGGGCATCACGCCGGCATTGGGGCCGCGATCGTCGCAAGCGGCATTGGCGGCAGCCGCGGCGGCGCGATCATGCGGCGTGAAGATATCCTTCGACGGCAATTATCGTGCACAACTCTGGCAACGCTGGGACTCGGACCCCCGCTCAACACTCGGCGAACTCGTGAGCCACGCAGACATCTTGTTCGGCAATCACAGGGACGTCTCCCTGCTGCTTGGCCGCGAATTCCACGGCGACGGCGAACAGCGGCGGCGCGAAGCCGCCGAAGCGGCATTCGATGCGTTCCCGAACCTGCAGCTGATCGCTTCGACGGCGCGTCATGTGGACGATGCCGATCGGCACCGCATCGCCGCTCGCATCGACACTCGCGAGAATACGTTCCAGACGGAGGAAGTGACGCTCGCCGGCATCGTCGATCGGATCGGCGCCGGGGATGCTTTCGCGACGGGCGTGCTTCACGGCGTTCTTGGTCGTGCCGACTACGCGCAAGTGGTGCGTTTTGGGCTTGCGCTTGCTTGTCTGAAGCACAGCCTCCCGGGTGATGCGAGCCTGTTCACACAGGCAGACATCGACGCGTTCCTTGCCGGTGAGATGGACGTCCGCAGATGATCACGCGCCGGAGCTTCGTTCTGAGTGCGGCGGCATTCCCGACGATCGTACAAGCCTCCTCGATCCGGCAGTCCCCGACGATCGACACCACGGTGGGCAAGTTGCGAGGGTCGGTCGAAGGGGGGCTGCAGGTCTTCCGCGGGATCCGTTACGGAACAGCCGAGCGATTCCGCGCGCCGGTCGCCCCCAAGCGCAGCGCTCAAGTCATCGATGCGCTGAGCTTCGGCCCGTCCGCACCGCAGCACAATGACAGGTACAAGCCCCAGAGCGAGGACTGCCTGTTCCTCAATGTCTGGACACCGGAGGCGAGGCCCGGCGCGGATCTGCCCGTCATGGTCTACATCCATGGTGGCGCTTACTCGACGGGAAGCGTCGTCGACCCACTGAATGACGGGCGTCACTTGGCTGCAAACGGCGCCGTTGTTGTGACTGTGAATCACCGGCTCAGCGCGCTCGGTTATTTGTACCTGGCGCGGCTCGACCCGCGCTTCCCCGACAGCGGCAATCTCGGCCAGTTGGACCTGATCCTCGCGCTCAAGTGGATACGCAACAACATCGCGCGCTTCGGCGGCGATCCATCGCGTGTGATGGTGTTCGGCCAATCGGGCGGCGGCGCCAAGATCGCGACCTTGATGGGCATGCCCGCAGCGGCGGGATTGTTTCAGCGGGCGATCACCATGAGCGGCCAACAGGTGACCGCATCCGGGCCATTGCATGCGACCGACCGGGCGCGGACCTTCCTCGCGAAGCTGAAAGCCACGCCAGGCGATCTGCTCGGCATCCCGGTTGAGAAGCTTGTCGCCGCGCTCGAGGCGACAGACCCCATCATGGGCGGCAGTGTCTACTTCGGGCCGGTGCTGGATATGAAATGGCTCGTACGCCACCCATTCTGGCCAGACGCCAATCCCCAATCCAATGCGATCCCGATGATACTCGGCAACACGCACGACGAGACGCGCGCGTTCATCGGGCGCGAGAAGATGGTGGGCCTCAACTGGGACAATCTCGCCCAGCGGATGGCTCCGGAACTCAAGGTCGATATTCTTCCGGAATGGGTGGTCTCCGAGTATCGCCGGCTGTTCCCCGCCTACACGCCCGAGGAGGTGTTCTACGCTGCGACCACTGCCGGCCGAAGCTGGCGCGGACAGGTCGAGGAGGCCGAAGCGCGAGCAAGGGCCGGTGCGCCAACCTGGGTCTATCAGGTGAATTACCGGTCACCGACAGAGCCCTGGCGAGGTGCGCCGCACACCATGGACATCGCGCTGTCGTTCGGCACGATCGACGCACCTGGATCATTCACCGGCACCGGTGCCGACGCGCGCGCGGCTTCGGCGGCGATGATGCGCTCATTCGCTGCGTTCAGTGCAACGGGCGACCCGAACCACTCAGGCGTGCCGAGTTGGCCCATGTACCGGCTCCCGCAGCGCTCGACGATGATCTTCGACGCGCTGCCGCGTATCGAGAACGATCCGCGGCGTGAGCAGCGGGAGCTCTTCGCGCGCGTGCCTTACATTCAGCCTGGCACCTGACGCTTAGGGCAATCGCTCGAGTGCCCGTGGGATCCTCATGAAATCTTTCGGAGCAAGCGCACGTGGGGTGAACCGTGCGGCATAGATCGCTCCATGGAAGTAGTTCCGACGATTGATCCTCGTGCCGATCGAAGCATAACCGGGGCCTTGCGGAACGAAGGCGAGCGTGGCCTCGGACTGGAGCTTGCCATCGACGTAGCTGCGGTAGGTATGGCCATCGTACGTCTGCGCAACATGGTACCAATGTCCGACCGGGTAGCGCTTGTCTGGAGCAGCGAGTGTCTTCGAGTAACCCGGACCGGCTGTGAACGCGTCGAGGTACCAATTTCCATCGACGACGCGGATCTCGAAGAGGAAGCGGGGACCGCTCGGTTGAACGGGAGGGTAGACGTCCGCCCGCGCCGCTGGATCGGCTTGGGCGAGGTGGAACCATCTTTGCTCGAATTGGCCGCCGTCGGGCCGGAACACTGCTTCGAAGGTGAAGGCCGCGGCCCCATTGAGAGGGTGCGCCGGTACGAAGAGCGCGTCATCAACCCCGTCGAATGCAAGCGCCGCGCCGGCAGGTGTCTGGATGCGCTGTGGCTGGCCTTCCACGTGCACCGCGTAGCCCCCGATCCGATCGAGATTGTCGAACCGCCAGTAAGTGCTCTCGCGCACACGTGATTGGCGCGGCACATGCGCGCAACTGCTCGCGAGAAGTACCGCGCCTAGCATGAGTACAAATCGCATCGTCTCGCCTCCAACTGACGCGTAACTGGCGTAGCTTGACACCCGTCGCGGCCCGGTTCACGTTGGCTATGACACCGGTTACTCTGTCAAGAGTACCGGCCGGAAATTGCGTTATGATGGCTGCGACTGGGAGAGGAGCGGCCGGCATGCGGACCATTCGCCGCCGGGCACCTTCTCCACGTCGCTGGACGCACTTTGCGGACACCGGTGTCACGAACTGCGCCGTTAACGACGCGTCGAAGGGAGAGGGGACGTAATGAACTTGGCTACCGGACACCACTGTGGCAGGCGCGCGCGACTGAAGGGCGCAACTGCGCTATGGATCCTCGCGGCGATTTTGCCGGCATCGCCGGCATTCGCGCAGCAGCAGAGCGACGCCCAGCAGCCGGGCGCGACATCCTCGACTGCCACGGCCGTTGCATCGGCCCAGCCGAGTCCGGTCGCCGCGCAGGGCGCCACGGCAGTGCCGTCCGATAGCCAGATTGTCATCACGGGTTTCCGCAGCAGCCTCGTCAAGGCACTGAACTTGAAGCGTTCGGAGGTTGCGGCCACGGACTCGATCCTCGCAGAGGACATCGGCAAGTTCCCGGATCTCAACCTTTCGGAGTCGATCCAGCGCATACCGGGTGTGGCACTGCAGCGTGATGCGGGCGAAGGGCGTGAAATCACGGTGCGCGGTCTTGGCCCGCAGTTTACCCGCGTGCGGATCAACGGGATGGAAGCGCTGACGACAGCCGGCGGTTCGGACGCCAGCGGCGGCACCAACCGCAGCCGATCCTTCGATTTCAACATCTTCGCGTCGGATCTCTTCAACTCGATCACGGTGCGCAAGAGTGCCGAAGCGTCGGTCGACGAAGGGTCGCTTGGCGCGACGGTCGACCTCCGCACCGCAAGGCCGTTCGATTATCGTGGCTTCACGATGACCGGCTCGGTCCAGGCGAGCTATAACGACCTGAGCAAGAAGGCCACGCCGCGCGCTGCCTTCATGATCGCCGACCACTTCGCGCACGATACGCTCGGCGCGCTGGTATCGGTTGCCTACACCAAGCGCAAAACTCTCGAGGAGGGGACGAGCACGGTGCGTTGGGCGCCGGCGACGAGCTTCTCGCCAGGGTTCCAGAGCGTCGGCGGTGTCAATTGTCAGGTCACGCCAGTTCCGGCGCAGTGCGCGACGGCGAACGCCGCGCAACACCCCCGCTTCCCTCGTGAGGACCAGTTCCTCACCGATCAAAAGCGCATCGGCGTGACGACTTCGCTGCAGTGGAAGCCGTCGGACGATACCCTCGTGTCGCTCGATGGACTGTACGCGGACTTCAGCGGCACGCGCGAGGAGCGGTACCTCGAAGCGCCCGTCTTCAGCTCCGGTGGAGCAAGCGGCATCGGCGATGTCGACGTGGTCGATTCCACCATCGACAATGGCGTGATGTACAAGGGCACGTTCAACGACGTCGACCTGCGTGTTGAAGATCGCTTCGACATCCTGAAGACCGTGTTCAAGCAGCTCACGCTCGACGCATCGCAGAAGCTCGGGCCGGTCACGCTGACGTTCCTCGGCGGCCATTCCTCGTCCAAGCACAACAATCCCGTCCAGAACACGCTGACGATGGACCAGCTCAACGTCGACAATTACAGCTACGACTACGGCTCACCGAGCGGACGGGATCCGGTATTCAACTTCGGCACTGCAAATCTGACGTCGCCGACGGCATGGACGCTTTCCCAGATTCGTCTGAGAGCCGCCACCGCCAAGAACACATATGACACCGCGCAACTCGCAGCGCGCTGGGACCTCAGCAGCGAGTTACACCTGGATGCTGGTGCGAGCTACAAGAAGTATCTGTTCGACACGACCGAGCTTCGCCGGCAGAACCCGGCAAGCCCGAGCACCAATCAGGAATCGGTGATCCCCGCCGGCGTCAAGACGACGCCGCTGGCCGACTACACCTCCGAGGTCAACATCGCCGGCTACGACTTCCTCGTCCCTGACTATTTCAAGGGTGATGCCCTCTTCGACTTCCGCAGCCCGACTGTCTTCAATGGCGCCTTCGCTCTGGGCCCCGGACCGTCGCTGGGCAACAACGCGACGGTCAAGGAGCGGGACAAGGCGGGCTTCGTCCAAGCCTCATGGTCTCATGAATTCGGCAGTATGATGTTCCGCGGCAACGTCGGCGTACGCTATGTCGAAACGAAGCAGGACTCGACGGGCTATGCCATCGTCGCCAATCAGCTGAATCAGATCACGGTTGGGAACACCTACCATGACTGGCTGCCGGCAGCGAACCTTGTCCTGGAACCGACCCGCAAGACCCTCATCCGTTTCGCTGCCGCCAAGGTGATGGCGCGCCCGAACCTCGGGTCGCTCAATCCGGGCGCTACTATCAGCGTTTCCGGCGCAAACCGCAATGTGAGCGGCGGCAATCCGTTCCTGCAGCCGTTCCGTGCCAAGAGCTATGATCTAGCGTTCGAATGGTATCCGCAGAGCGGAGCACTGGTCTCGCTCGCATTGTTCAGGAAGGACGTCAGCAGCTTCATCTCGACACTGCAGAGCCGCGGCACATTCGGCCAGAACCCGTTTGGTCTGCCCACGAGTCTCGCGGAAGCAGCTTGCGCGGGTTTGAACCCGGGCACCTGCAACACGACCACCACCGAATGGACCTTCAGCTCCCCGGCCAATACGCCCGGCGGACCGGTTCAAGGGTTCGAGATCAACTACCAGCAACCGTTCAAATTCCTCCCGGGTCTGCTGCGCAACACCGGCGTCCTGCTCAACTACACGGGCGTGAAATCGAAGATTAAGTATCTGAACGCCGCCGGAGCCGTCGTTGCCGAGACCGACCTCACGCAATTGTCGCGCCGGTCCGCCAACGCTACTCTCTACTATGAGGACAAGTTCCTCAGCACTCGCGTGTCGGCATCGTACCGAAGCCGCTATTTGACGCAGGTCCCAGCGGCCGAAGCCGGGAACGACGTGCAGGGCACCAACAGCACTCTCAACATCGATGCATCGGCGCAGTTCACGCTGACGCCGCACTTCAAGCTGACGCTCGAAGGCGTGAACCTGACCAACGAGGCTCAGGACCAGTTCGTCGATTCTCGCAATATGGTGTCCGTCTATCACCACACGGGAAGAGAGTTCCTGGCGGGCATCCGGTACACCTACTGAGCAGGGGCGGTGGGACCGGCCGCGCCATGATCGTGGATCGCCGAACCCTGCTCACGGGCACCGTGGCCATGGCTGCGGCATCGCAGGCGGCGGCACAAACCCGTGCGCCGACGACGCCGAAGTCGACCCATTTGACCTGGCCTGATCCGCTCGAGACGATCGACCTCTGGCCAGCCCGTCCACCAGGCTCGCCGGCGCGCTTGCCCGAGGAGGTCGTCGACGAGCGCAGCGCCGATTCGGCGTACAATGACCGCTTCGTGCTCGGGATCAGCCGCCCGAGAATGGCGGTGTTCCGGCCGCGTTCCCCAAACGGGTCGGCGGCACTGATCATCCCTGGCGGCGGCTATCGTTGGGTGGTCGTCGACAAGGAAGGCTACGAGATGGCGCGCTGGCTCAACGAGCACGGTGTGACTGCCTTCGTCCTGTTCTACCGGCTGCCGCATGAAGGGTGGACCTCGGGTGCGGACACGCCCGTAGCTGACGCCCAGCGCGCGATGCGCCTCATCCGTCATCGCGCGAGCACGTACGGGATTCGTCCATCTCGGATCTGCGCGATCGGCTTTTCCGCCGGTGGCCATGTATGCGCAAGCTTGCTCAGCCGTTTTGGACAGCAGGTCTACGCGCCGGTCGATGCGGCGGACTCGCTTGGTGCCCGCCCGGACATCGCTGCGCCGATCTATCCCGTCGTTTCGATGAGCGCGCCGACAGCGCACGCCGGATCGCGAGAAAATCTGATTGGTGCCCAGGCAAGCGCTGAGCTTGAGCGGCGGTATAATCCGGCGCTCAACATCCCCTCAGACGCTCCGCCAGCCTTCCTCTGCCACGCCGAGGACGATCCGACGGTGCCGGTCGCGAACACCCTCATGCTGCGCGAGGGTCTGATCAAGGCGAAGGTGCCGGTCGAAACTCATCTCTATCCTGAAGGGGGTCACGGCTTCGGCCTGCGCCTCGCGAATGGTCACTCGGTCGAGGGCTGGCAGGAGGTTTTCTTCTCCTGGGGCCGCAAACGCGGAGTATTTTGATGTTGCGTAGCGTGGCGCTGATTTCGGGTCTTGTACTTTGCGGACTGGCTCAGCCTGCCTCTGCGCAGAGCCGCAAGGATGTCGAGCTGACCATGAAGCGAGCCACTCACTTCATGGTGGAAAAGGCGTCGACGCGCGGCGGATATGTCTGGTCGTATCTGCCCGACATGTCCCGCCGTTGGGGCGAGATGGAAGCTTATACGACCATGGCGTGGGTGCAGCCGCCGGGCACGGGCACGATGGGCCACCTCTTCCTCGACGCGTACCATGCGACCGGGGACGAATATTATTACCAGGCCGCGACGAAGGCTGCGGAAGCGCTGATCGCGGGGCAGCATCGCAGCGGCGGCTGGAACTACTTCATGGACTATGCTGGCCCCGAGTCAGCGAAGCGGTGGTACGCAACCATCGGTGCGAACGCATGGCGGCTGGAGGAATTCCAGCATTATACCGACAATGCCACGTTCGACGACGCGGGCACGTCGGAAGCGATGCAGTTCCTGCTGCGGATGTACCTCGAAAAGCACGACGCAAAGTTCAAGCCGGCACTCGACAAGGCGCTGAACTTCGTCCTGAACAGCCAGTACCCGAACGGTGGGTGGCCGCAGCGGTGGCCGCATGACGACCGATGACCGGCCTACGGCGACTACATCACCTTCAACGACGATGTCGCCGCCGAGAACATCAAGTTCCGGACCATGGTCTGGCAGACGCTGGGGGACCGAAGAGCGCTCGACTCGATTGATCGCGCGATGAACATCTTCGTGGCGACCCAGCAACGGGCGCCTCAGGCGGGGTGGGGCCTGCAGTACAGCTTGGACCTCAAGCCGGCCGGCGCCCGCACGTATGAGCCAAAGGCACTCGTCACCCACACCACCGCTGCCAACATCCGTCAGTTGATGAACTTCTATCGGATGACCGGAGACAGAAAGTTTCTGGCCGGGATCCCTGACGCGCTCGCATGGCTGCAGTCGGTGCGCGTTCCTGTCGGGCAGGAGCAAGACGGCAAGGCTTTCCCAACCTTCATCGAGATCGGCACCAACCGTCCGCTGTACGTGCACCGCACCGGATCGAACGTCGTCAACGGCCACTATTATGTCGACTACAATCCCGAGGCGACGATCGGGCATTATTCCGCATGGCGCGCGATCGATCTCGAGAAGTTGCGCGCGGAGTATCAGGCTCTCGCAGCGATGCCGCCGCAGCAAGCAGCTCAGGATTCGCCTCTGCGCCAATCCGGGCAGCCGCTCCCGCGCTACTTCATCAACGGGGACGAGGCAGGTTCCGATCTCAACGCGAAGTTCCGGGACCAGAGCATCAGCCAGATCGTCGCTTCGCTAAGCAAGGATGGCTGGTGGCCGACCGAGCTGCGCGCAACGAGCCACGCATATTCGGCGCCGGGTCCGCGCACGCCGGTTCCGGGCGACTATCGTACGACCCGTGTGGGCGACAACAGCGACACTTCGCCGTATCTCGCCGAGAAGCCGGTGATCGGCATTTCGACAGCAGCCTACATCGCGAACATGGCGCGACTGATCACGGTCCTTCGGAAGAACGCTGCCGGGGGCCTTTGATCCCGGGACCTGCCGGCCGAATGGAAGAGGCGCCGGAAGAATCAGGCTTCCATTGGGGCGGTGGTCAGGCCGAGGTCGGGGATGCCGATGGAGCGTCTTCCGCCGAAGTTGGTGCGGACGACGATCAGGCCGCTTTTCTCGAGGTGGTCGATGAGGCGGCGGATGCGGCCGGGTGAGGTCGTGCCGTAGACGCGGGCGAGCATTTCGTCGTCGGGACAGGGCTCGGATTCCTGCGCTGCCCTGGCGAGGAGGAGGAAGGGGCCGAGCAGGTCGTCTGGCACGCGGCGCGCGATGCGCAGAATATTGGCCCAGCGTTCGTCGGCCGCACTCGTGATTCCCGCTGCAGCCATGGCGAAACGCCGCCTGAATCCGGCTAAATCGAGGTGATTTCCGGGTATCCGGCGCATGCGGCAGCGGACCGAGAAGTCCTGATAGAGAGCCGGCGTCGGCTGGAAGGTGCTGCCTTCCTCCTCAGCCATTTCGGCGAGGATCTCGGACACGGCCTGTTCCACGTCAGGAGCGGGCTTCCCGCTTTCGGAAAGCATCTCTTCGGAGCGGCTCGCCTCGTGGCCGGCGATCTGCTCGATCAGCTCTTCGGCCTTGATCGGCTCGGGGTCGGGAATGCGGGGCGCCACTTCCTCTCGCCTCGGCTCCGCGTGGAGCAGGGCATGGAGGTCCTCGGCAGAGGTGGAAGGTAGGGGCATCAGGCCATGCGAGCCGCCTCTCGACGAGGTCCGGACCTGCCCGATCCTCACTGCCAGCGGCCGGCGGCTGATGGCGGGGCCGAGCGCGACGAAATGGCCCCTTTCCAGGTCGCGGATCTGCTCCGCCTGGCGCCGCTCCATCCCGAGCAGGTCGGCGGCGCGGGCCATGTCGATGTCGAGGAAGGTGCGGCCCATCAGGAAGTTCGAGGCTTCCGCCGCGACATTCTTGGCGAGCTTGGCGAGGCGCTGCGTTGCGATCACGCCTGCGAGCCCGCGCTTGCGCCCGCGGCACATCAGGTTGGTCATCGCCGCAAGCGACACGCGCCGGGCCTCGTCGCTGACCTCGCCGGCGGCGGCGGGAGCGAACACCTGCGCCTCGTCGACGACCACGAGGGCCGGATACCACTGGTCCCGCGGCGCATCGAAGAGGGCTCCGAGGAACTGGGCGGCGCATTTCATCTGGGCTTCGACCTCCAGCCCGTCGAGGGCGAGCACGACCGAGGCGCGGTGCTCGCGAATGCGTGCGCCGAGGCGGGCAATTTCCGCTCCGCTGTAGGCGGCGCCGTCGACGACGACATGCCCGAACGGGTCCGCGAGCGTCACGAAGTCCCCTTCGGGGTCGATCACGACCTGCTGGACGAGGCCTGCACTCTCCTCGAGCAGCCGGCGCAGCAGGTGCGATTTGCCCGACCCGCTGTTGCCCTGCACGAGCAGGCGGGTGGCCAGCAGTTCCTCGACGTCGATGGGGACCTCGGCCCCGCCCGGAGCGGAGCCGATCACGATTGAAGCAGTCACGCTCCGGTTCATGAAAGATGGCCCGCCGCGCCGCAACCCGCAGCAGCAGCTGTTTAGGGCGCGAGCAGGAACTGCAGCGGAATATCGACGCGCGACGCCCAGCTGATCTCATTGTGCTTCTGGCCGGGGAAGCTCCTGGTCATCCAGTTGAGGCCTTGCTTGTAGCCTCGCCGAGCGACGACCGCGTCCACCCTCTGCTGGTATCGGGCGTAGATCGCATCGAGCGTCTCGCTGCCGTGGTCGAAATAGAGCTTGTGCGTGCGCGGGTCGGGAAGGGCCGGGGCGAGGTACCGCTCGAAGGCGGACGACACGGCTTCATATTCCTCGTCGCTGACGGACTTGCCGTCCGGCTTCATGAACAGCGGCCAATGGGTCGACATCATCCCCGCGCGGCCGAAAACGCGCGGGTATTCGTCGATCGCGTAGAGCGAGACGAGCGAGCCCATCGACGAACCCATGATCGCCGTGTTCGCCCGGTCGCGCTTCACGTTGAAGCGGCGGTCGATCATCGGCTTCAGCTCACGCACGATGAACTTCAGGTAGCCGTCGGAAAGCGGATCGCCGCCGTAGAGCGCCCGGACCTTCTCGCGATAGGAAGGCGGGAGGCCGTTAAAGGCCTTGGACGGGACATATTCCTGCAGGCGCTTGGGCGTGTTCCAGATGCCGACGACGATCGTCGGACGCACCTTTCCGGCCCGGATCAGGGCGTCGAGATGCTCGTCGATCTCCCATTCCATGCCGTAGCCGGCGCTCTTCTTGTCGAAGAGGTTCTGACCGTCGTGCATGTAGAGGACCGCGAACTTGGGTCCGTTCGGACGATAGGTCGACGGAAGCCACACCTGGACCCGGCGAGGGTCGGCGTATTTCGATTGGACGACACCGAGGTCGATCAAGGTGCCCGAGCTGACCTGTGCGGATGCCGGTGCGGCGACAAACAGGCTGAGCAATGAGAGCAGAAGGGCGACGATGCGCATCAGTCGAGCTTCTCGATAAGCGCGGACCAAGCGCCCAACTCGCTTGCGCTGACATCGCCGACGGCGATGAGCTCCGAACTGCCGGTGCCTGGACGGTCAACCGCTGAGCCCGACAGGTTAAACGAACAGCGGAGCCGTTCTCCGGATTCCTCCCGATCGAAGACGAGCAGCTGTTCGCCGGCTGCACGGATTCTCAGGGTGCCGTGGTGAAGTGCCGGATGCGCGCTGCGGAGCTTGAGACAGGTCCGGGTGAAATTGAGCATTGATTGCGCCGCCAGGTGCTGCTCGTCGACTGCAAGGCGGGCATGTTCTTCTCCGGGGGGCAGCCACGGCTTGACGTGCGAGAACCCCAGGTTGGGCGCGTCGCTCGACCAGGGCATCGGCGTCCGGGCGCCGTCGCGGCTCAGCGTCAGCGGCCAGTTGGCGATGGCCTCGGGGTCCTGAAGCTGATCGAACGGGACCTCCACCTGCGGCAGCCCAAGCTCCTCGCCCTGGTAGAGGATGATCGATCCCCGAAGCGAGCACAGGAGCAGCATCTTCACGCGTGCGACCTGCTCCCGATCATGGTCGCCGGCCCAGCGTGAGATTGCCCGCGGCGCATCGTGGTTCTCGAATGCCCATGTCGGCCAGCCCGCATCTTCGGGCCAGTTTCGTGCAACCCGCGCGACGAGTTCGGCCGTGAGCTGGTCCGCGTAAAGGAAGTCGAAGCCGTAGGCGCTGTTCAGCCGCCTGTTGCCCGCGGTGAACGCCTGCATCTCGCCGAGCGCATGATCGCCGCCGACCTCCGCCAGCGTGAACCGGCCGCCGTAGCCGTCCGTCAGCGCCCGCAAACGCTCGAGGAACGGCGCGATATCGGCATGCGACTGGTTGTAGATATGCTGCTGGAAGTCGAACGGGCGCGACCGTTTGCCGCCTGCAGGGGCCGGCGGATTATCCAGCAGCTGGGGATCGTGCATTGCGAAGTTTATGGCGTCGAGGCGGAACCCGTCGACGCCGCGATCGAGCCAGAAGCGCGCCACGTCGAGCAGCGCCTGTTGCACGCCCGGATCGTGGACGTTGAGGTCCGGCTGCTCGGGCAGGAAGTTGTGCAGATAATATTGCCCGCGGCGTGCATCCCATGACCAGGCCGGTCCGCCGAACACCGACTGCCAATTGGTCGGCGGCGATCCGTCAGCTTTTGCGTCTGCCCAAACGTACCAGTCCGCCTTCGGGTTGGTGCGGCTTGAACGGCTCTCCTGGAACCAGGCATGCTGGTCGGAGCTGTGGGAATAGACCTGGTCGATGATGACCTTGAGGTTGAGCGCATGTGCGCGCTCGACGAGGCGGTCGAAGTCTTCGAGTGAGCCGAAGATCGGGTCGACGCCGCGATAGTCGGCGACGTCATAGCCGAAGTCGCACATCGGCGAGGTGAAGAAGGGCGAGAGCCAGACGGCATCGACCCCGAGGCTTGCGACATAGTCCAGTCTGGCGGTGACGCCGGGAAGGTCGCCAACGCCGTCGTCGTTCGAGTCCGCGAAGCTGCGGGGATAGACCTGGTAAATGGCCGCGCCCTTCCACCAGGGCAGCACCGCTTCGCTGGCGGCAGTGTCGGCTTGCGGCTCAGCGAGCATTGCAGACCGCATAGCTGAGCGCCGGAAGATCGGCGGTGACCGTGCCCGGGGCATCCGATCTGGCAGGGCAGGGACCGGCAAGCGCATCGAACTGCGTCGAGCGCGTTTCCACGCGGACATGCTGCCGGACAGCGCTCGTCGAAGTGTTGAACATGAGCAGCATCTCGCGGCCGCTTGCCGGATCGAAGCGCGAGACTGCGAACAGCCCCGGCTTGTCCGGCGCGTAGCGCACGAGCTGCAATCCGCGGGTCAGTGCGGCGTGGCTTGTCCGGATGCGGGCCAGCTGGGCAATCTCGCGATACAGCGGATTGCTCGCGTTGAAATTCGCCTGCGCCGTCGTGCTGTTCGAGCCGAGCAGCCGCTCTTCATTGTAGCTCGCGACCTTGCTTGCGAACATGTCCTGCCGCGATGCCTGGTCGCCGCCCTTGCCGACGAAACCCTGTTCGTCGCCGTAGTAGATTGTCGGCACGCCGCGCAGCGTCAGCAGCATCGCGTGCCCGAGCATGTCGCGGCGGAGGAGTTCGTCGCCTGCGAGCGTCGGAACCATCATCCGCATCAGCATCGGGAAGCGGCCCGCGTCATGGTTTCCCGTGAATGTCGGGAGCTGAAGCGCCGCGGCTGCACCGCCTTCGTACAGCGCGTCGGCGCGGAACAGTTTTGCCAATTCGTCGGTGCCGGCCTTGCCCGAGGCCACGTCCACGAGAGCGCGCGTGAACGCAAAGTCGAGCACGGCTGGCAGCTTGTCGACACGCGTGTTCACCGCAGTGTGCGCGGGGTCCATCTCGCTCGTCGAGACTTCGCCGAAGATGTGGAAGTTCGGGATTCCGCGCGCACGCGCCCGGGCACGGATCGCCGGCACGAACTTCTGCCAGAACTCGGGATTGACGTGCTGGGCCGTATCGATGCGGAAGCCGTCGACGCCGTATCTGTCGATCCACGCCGAGTAGATGTCGATCATGCCCTGGATGACGCGCGGGTTCTCGGTGAAGACATCGTCGAGGCCGACGAAGTCGCCCATGGTGCTGGACTCTCCGCGGAACGTGCTGTCGCCGCGGTTATGGTAGTAGATCGGGTCGTTGAGCCAGGCGGGAACCTTCGCGCTGCGCTCGCTCGGGCGGACCTGGACGGTGTAGGCGTAGTTCGGGTTGGTCAGCTTGGCGAAGTTCGCGCCGCTGCCGTTGCGCTCACCGGCGAAACCGATGTTGATCGGCGCGCCGGAGATCCCGCCGCGACGCTGGTACGGGTAGTCGGCGATGCTGCGGTACGGGCATTCGCCTTTGCCCTCGCACTCGGTGAAATAGATGACGTCGGCCGTGTGGTTCACGACGATGTCCATGTAGACCTTCATGCCGCGGCGATGCGCCGCATCGACGAGGGACTTGAAGTCGGCGTCGGTGCCGAGGTGCGGGTCGACGCGGGTGAAGTCGGTGATCCAGTAGCCGTGGTAGCCGGCGCTTTCGTGCCCCGGCGGACCCTGGACGGCCTTGTTCTTGAAGATGGGCGTGAGCCACACCGCGGTGGCGCCAAGGCCCTGGACGTAGTCGAGCCTGCTGGTCAGGCCTTTGAGGTCTCCGCCGTGGAAGAAGCCGGTCGAAGTGGGATCGAAGCCGGTCGTGAGGCGATCGCCGCCGAGGCCGCCGCGATCGTTGGAGGGATCGCCGTTGTCGAAACGGTCCGGGAGGACGAAGTAGATCACCTCGTCCTGGGGGAGGCGCGCGCGATAGTCTTCGCGGGCGGTCGCCGCGGTTGCGTTCTGTGCCGTCGCGACGGCCAGCAGCACCGAGGCCATGCCGATCAACTTACGCAACCTGGTCATTGGCGCTCTTTCACTGGCTCGCCCACCATCTCGGCGACGAACTGGCGGTGCGTGGGCAGCGTTTCGGCGCGAAGGCGATAGCTTCGGGCCACGCTTTCGAGGAACGGGCCGATGTCTTCGGCCGGCACGTTGTCGGCGAGCGGGGACCAGCTTTCGGGCATGATGCCGTGGCCGATCATCACCTGCCCCCAGCTGTCGTCGAGGAAGAGTTCCTCTTCCTCGCGGATGAACAGGCCGGCGTCGCGGAACAGCTCGATCTTCTCGACCAGCGTGTCGGGCAGCTTCATCCGGCGGCACTCTTCCCAGAACTCGCCGTGGCGCTGGTTCGCGAAATAGTGGAGCGTGATGAAGTCGCGCACACGCGCCCATTCGCTGTCGGAGAGGCGGTTGAAGGTCTCCCGCGCCGAGGCCGTGCGCGAGAGGTCGCCGGGCAGCAGGTTGAGCAACCGTCCGATCGCCGACTGCACGAGGTGGATGCTGGTCGATTCGAGCGGCTCCATGAAGCCGGCGGCGAGTCCGAGGGCGAGGCAGTTGTGCGACCAGAATTGCGCTCGGCGGCCGCTGGTGAAGCGGATCGGGCGCGGGTCGGCGAGGGGCTTTCCATCGAGGTTGGCGAGGAGAACTTCGGCGGCTTGGTCGTCCGAGATGAAGGCGTTGCAGTAGACGTGGCCGTTGCCGGTGCGGTGCTGGAGCGGGATGCGCCACTGCCAGCCGGCGGTTCGCGCCATCGCCTGCGTGTAGGGGCGAAAGGCGGCGCTGGACTCGCATGGAACGGCGAGCGCGGAGTTGCACGGCAGCCAGTGACTCCAGTCGACGTACGGCACGCCGAGGCTGTTGCCGAGGAGCAGGCTGCGGAAGCCGGTGCAGTCGATGAAGAAGGTGCCGGGCACGCGCCGCTCGCCTTCGAGCGAGAGGGCCGTGATATCGCCGGTTTCGGCGTTGCGAGCGACGTCGACGATCTTGCCTTCGAGCCGTTTGACTCCGCGCTCCTCGGCGTAGTCGCGCAGCATGCGGGCGAACAGCGAGGCGTCGAAGTGATAGGCGTAGGCGAGGTCGGGAATCGTGTTGGTGCCGGCGTTCGTCGCCATGCGGCCGAGGCGCGCTGCCGCGATGTTGTAGCTGTAGTCGCCGAAGTCCTGCGCGACGCCGAG
>Ga0308174_10000536_pt1 | contig 16255 bp, 14 predicted proteins | sample PhyPR2_FD_203894 | JGI IMG/M metagenome (GOLD analysis project Ga0308174, IMG submission 203894) | Soil microbial communities from UC Gill Tract Community Farm, Albany, California, United States - DLSLS.P.R2 | ecosystem: Environmental > Terrestrial > Soil > Agricultural land | place: USA...
AAAGACATCAGGCCATCCGGCGTGAGATGCAACAGGTAATCTTCAAAGGCGTTCGTGGTGTAAAGATTGTTTTCCGAGAGGGCGAACGCGCCGGCGGCGGTGGAAGCCCAGGTATCCACCAGAGTTGCCTGCAACACCTGGTAGTGATCGCTGGAACGCCGCACGAAGGACCGGCCGTCTTCGACAACGATCTTAACCTCCGGCCGGAAATAGAGATTATTGCTGTACTGCGGAAAGCGCTGCCGCATGATCGTGTTGGCGATTATGGGGTTAATCTCAACAGCGGTGATGCTTTTGCTGCCGGAGGCCAGCGCGCGCGCTACATCCCAGCCGCCGCCCGGTCCGATGACAAGCGTTTTCGCGGCGGGCCGAAGCAGGTACGCAAATCCCGGTCCTTCGTACGCAAGGTTGAAGCGCTGCCTGGGCGTCAAGTGATCGAAATCGAAGCGAGCCACCCCGGTTGCGGCATCCGCATCGATCACGATACTCTTCATTCCGCTGCCTGGCTCGGGCTTCAAAGCGATTCTGGAAAAGCTATTCCACTGGACAAACTCCTCGTTCTTGATTGGCTGGCCTTTCGCGTACTTCACGTCGATAATGGTGAATTTCCAGTTGTAGGTAATAAGGCCGACCAGAACCAGACCCAAGAGAACTGCCGCCACGCGGCCGCGCGGGGCATGAGCGAGATGAAACCAGATTGCTGCTGAGACAGCGAACAGCACTGCCGCCACTAGGATGGTATTCGGGCCGCCCACCCAGTTCAATAGCGGGACCAGAGCGATACATCCACCCGACGCCCCGATCAAATCAAAAAAGTAAACCCGGTTGACCCGCTGAATGGTATCGGCAATAACGAGCGACAGAATTGTTCCCGAGAGGAGAAACGGAATAGCCGTTACAAAGTAGGCGACTGTCAATTCCGCGGTGGTCATCTGGCCGGTGCGATTAAGAAGGAAGGTGAGACAAAGGACGATGGCGACCGCGTTGATGCTGGCGAGAACGCCGATTTTGCCGTAGAAAGTTCCGCGCCAGCCGGGCACCAGGTAAGAGAAAACGCCCCCAGCGCCGAGGCCGAATAGTGCAACTGAAATGGCCAAAAAAGCGAAGTGATAGAAGTATATGACCGAGAAGACGCGGGTGAGAGCCAGTTCCAGCAGCAGGGTTGCGAGCGAGGTGGCGGCGACTCCGAAGTAAATCTGGGGCCAGTGTCTGCGCCCGACCGATGGCGCCGATTCCTGGCAAAGTGAATCGACAGGTGACAACTTCTTATGGTAGTGGACGGCTGGCATGGAATTCAGGCCAGGTGGACTGCGATGCGGCGCGCGATTCTCTCGCTGGCCTTTCCGTCACCGTAGGGATTGTGCAGCCGCGCCATGCGATTGTACTCTGCCGGATCGTCCAGAAGTCGGTTCGCCTCTCCCGCAATTAGATCCGGATCGGTTCCCACAAGCTTTACAGTGCCTACCTTCACGGCCTCGGGGCGCTCTGTTTTTTCGCGAAGCACCAGGATCGGCTTTCCCAATGACGGCCCCTCTTCCTGCACGCCGCCAGAATCTGTAATTAACAGAAATGCACGGCGCATCAGGTCGACAAACGGGACGTAACTCAGAGGCTCAATAAGAAGGACGTTCTGCCTGCCTTGGAACGTTGCACGAACCGTACTTTGAACATTGGGATTCGGATGAACGGGCCAGACGATCTGCACATCTCCGCGCGCAGCGATTCGAGCCACGCCGGAGCAGATACGCTTAAATCCTTCTCCGAAACTCTCTCTACGGTGGGCAGTTACTACGATCAGCCGTTTGCTGTCGACGAGCGGCAACGGTGATCCGTGCAAAAGCCCGTTTTCGAGTGACTCACTGATCGATAGAACCGCATCGATTCCCGTGTTGCCTGTAACCTGAATGGTGCTGGCGGGCACGCCCTCCCGCAGCAGATTCTCCGCAGCCCAATCGGTTGCCGCGAAGTGCAGAGCGGCCAACCGGCCCGTCAACACCCGGTTCATCTCCTCTGGAAATGGCGATTGCATATCGAAAGTTCGGAGCCCGGCCTCCACGTGCGCGATGGGTACTCCTGCGTAGAACGCAGCCAGAGATCCGTAGAGTGTAGTTGCGGTATCGCCTTGCACGATTGCAAGCGCCGGCTTCGCTTGGGAAAATACGCCCGAAAGCCCGGAAAGGAGCCGCGCGCCCAATTCGGGGAGGGTCTGGTTCGGCTGCATCAGATCCAGATCGTACTCCGGCTTGATTCGAAATGCGGCAAGCACCTGGTCGAGCATCTCGCGATGCTGGGCTGTCACACATACAACCGGTTGAAGCCCGGCCGGACTTATCCGCTTGAGCACCGCGATAAGAGGAGAAAGCTTGATTGCTTCGGGCCGTGTGCCGAAGATTATGAGAATGCGTTTCGGATGTTCGGGAGAGAGTGGGTTACTTGTGCCGGTAGGTGATTCGGCCCTTGGTGAGGTCATAGGGAGACATCTCCAGGGTGACGCGATCTCCGGCTAACACTCGGATTCGGTTGCGTCGAAGCTTACCAGCCAAATGAGCAAGAACGGTTCGATCCTGGTCCAACTGAACGCTGAATAAACCACTCGGGAATTTTTCTACTACCGTTCCCGTTACTTCAATACTGTCTTCTTTGCTCATTCGCCTCTGGTATGTAATTTGCGAAGACCAGTGACAAAGCCCCCGCTACCGGAAAGTATAGCGCAAGGAGATTATTTTTCAGCCGCCTCAAAACGCGAGTGAAGCGGTGTTTTACCCTTTAGTGGGGCCTATTTGCCCAGGGTACGCGAAAGCAGATGAGTGCCGGAAATCCAACAGACGAATTTAAGCGCAAAAACATTCTAATCACCGGAGCTGGCCGCGGAATCGGCAAGCGCCTGGCGCTGGGGTTCGCGCGGTTGGGCGGAAGAATCGCTCTGGTGGGCCGCAGCAAAGCCGAGATCGACCTGGCGCATATCGAGATTGAACAGACCGGCGGCAACGCTTTGCGCATCCGTGCGGATGTTACGGATCCCGAGCAGTTGACGCTGGCGGTCGATCGCGCCCGGGTTGTGTTTGGCGGTCCCATCGATGTGCTGATCTGCGCGGCGGGAACTCCCGGCCCGTTGAACGGATTTCTTCAAACGCCTCTCAAGGCGTGGACCGAGGCCCTACAGATCAACCTGCTCGGCGTGGTCCACTCGTGCCGCGCGGTCCTGCCCTCCATGATCGATAAGCGAACCGGCAAGATCATCGTTTTGGCTTGTGACAGCGATGCCCCACCGAACTTGAACTTCTCGGCCTACGCGACTTCAAAAACAGCCGTAGTTCGGCTTGTCGAAGCTTTGGCGGCCGAGGTGGTGGACCACAATGTACAGATCAATTGCCTGGACCCGGGACCCGCATACACAAACCTAACCGATGAGATCATCCGCGCGGAAAGCAGGCTTGAGGCGAAGGTAGTGAGTGCCGCGATGGAGACGCGCCGGACGGGCGGAATTTCGCCGGACAAACAGCTTGAGTACGCGGCTTTTCTCGCGTCCGAGCAGTCTAATCACATCACGGGCAAGCTGATTCACATCACAGACGAGTTGAAAAAGCTGCGCAATGCGAAACTGCGGCCCGATGCGCTGACTTTGCGGCGCATGAATAAGTAGCACGCGGCGGAACCGGCAGTTCACGTTTCATGCCGGAGTGCGGTAACCGGATCGAGCGCTCCGGCACGGCGCGCCGGCCACCAGGAGGCCAGCAAGGCAACAACCGAGAGTACGATCACTACCGCCCCCAATGAGATTGCGTCAAATGCGGTAGCAGCAAATACCTGGAAGCGAACAATCCGCTCAAGCACGACACTGCCACAAAGGCCGATACCCAGCCCGAGAAATGCCAGTTTCGCAGCCATTCGAAGCACCATGCTCAGAACATCGCCGCGAGTCGCGCCAAGCGCCAGTCGTACACCGATTTCGTGCATTCTCTGCGCCACGTCATACGAGATAACGCTGTAAATCCCGATTGCGGCCAACGCCAGCCCCAGTACGGCAAAGCAGGTGAACAGGGCCATAGTGAAGCGTGGCTGCACCGTTTCAAAACCAAGCATTTCCTTGAGGGTGATGGCTCGCCCCAAGGGCAGGTCCTTATCCAAGCTTCGAATCTTCAGCCGCACAGCGTTCAATATCGCCGAGGGCTCACCGAACGTTCGCACCGCCAGCATGCGAGAGGGAGGCGCTATCAAAGTGTATGGAACGTAAACCGCCGGCAGCGTCGCATCTCGCAATCCGGCATTTTTTGTATCGGCCAGGATGCCCACAACGGTCACCTCAGGGCTGTTCTGGGAAGCCACAAGCGCGGCCGGGGATCCGGGATTCGCCAGCAGATCGATGCTGATATGCCTGCCGATGGGATCTTCACCGGAGCGCCACAGTTTCGCGGCAGTCTCATTGATCAGGCCCACGTGTTCGCTATTCGCGACTTCAGTGGCCGTCAACGCACGCCCTCGTTTCAGAGGGATTCCGAGCGTTCTCGGATAATCGCTGCTGATCAATCCGACCACGATCCGCCGGTCTTCCGTGCGAGATTGCCCTTCTACTGAGTAGGGAGAACGCGGGCCGCCGAAGGGCATGCCGCCGTTACCTATGGCGGCGGCCTCCACTCCAGGCAGATTTTTTACGCTGTCGAGCAGATTCCGATCGAATGTATTGCGTCGTTCAAGTGTCGCGTATCGCTTTGGCGGAAGCGGCACCTCCATCATCAAAGTCTTTTGTGGTTGGAATCCCGGATTGATGGTCAGCAGGTTGGCAAAACTCCGGATCGCGAGGCTGGCGCCTGCCAATAACACGACCGATAGCGCTACTTCGGTTACAACCAGCCAGGTGCGCGTCTTTTGCCCGCGAACACTGCCGCCCGCGCCTCTTGCTCCGTCCTTTAGCGTATCGACCAGATTAGGCCGGGAGCACCGCAGCGCCGGCGTCAGGCCGAACAGAATACCTGTCAAGACCGATACAGCCAATGAAAATAAGAGCACGTGGCTATTGATCGTGATACGCGCCTCGTTTGGGACATAGTCAGCCGGTATCATTGCCGCAATGGCCTGCGTGGCTCCTATCGCGAACAGGACACCCAGCGCGCCGCCCAAAACCGATAGCAGAACGCTCTCGGTAAGCAACTGCCGCATCAGCCGGCGGCGGCCCGCGCCCAACGATAATCGCACCGCGATTTCCCGTGCTCTGGCAGTTGTCCGCGCAAGCTGCAGATTAGCCACGTTTACGCAGGCAATCAGTAAAAGAAACCCAACCGCTGCCAGCAATAAATGCAGGCTTGAACTCATCTCGCCGCTTGCCACGGTAATGTCCATGTAGTTCCGGAGCACGGTCCGGAAGCCGCCCTTAGGGAACTCTTGAGGCCTTTCGGCAGCCAGGTGTAAGTTCAAAATCTGCAACTGTTGTTCGGCCACTTGCTTGGTGATCCCGGGGCGTAGCCGCATGATGACGTTGAGAGGGCCTTCATCCCGCGGGTCCATCGGCATGGGCGCCCAGAACGATTCGTTTGTGTACCACCCGAACCGCGGTGGCATCACGCCAATAACCGTGTGCGGCACATCGTTCAATATCAGCTTCGAGCCAAGAGCGTTGGCATTGCCGTTGAATTCGCGCTGCCAAAACTGATACGTAAGTACCACGACCGGCTGGGGCGTGCCGTCGGGCCGGATATCGAAAGGCTGAATCGTCCGGCCGATAAGGGGCTTCACTCCCAGGAAGTTGAAGCCGCCACCTGTCAGCAGGACTTCGTAAAAGCTCTCGGGACTGCTTTCGCCAGTCAGCAACACCGGCTGATAGCTGGTAGCCATCACGTCCGCAAAAGCTGGCATCTTTTTAATTTCCAAAAGCTCTCGACGCGTGTAGCTGTGCCAGCCGCGCAAAGCATCCTTTGGGCCGAGCACGGCCGGCGCCCATATTTCATTCGCTTTCGCGTAAGGATACGGCGCGATGAGCACCCCGTATACTACGCTGAACAGCGCGGTGCTGGCTCCGATGCCCAGCATCAGCGAAAGCAGGGCGACTGCCGTGAAGCCCGGACTCTTTCCGAAGCCGCGCAGGGCATAGCGCAAGTCCTGCCAGAGCCGCTCCAGCCACAGCCATCCCCAAATTTCGCGGGACTCCTCTTTGGCCAAGGACATGTTCCCGAACTTCCTCAATGCCGCGTATCGCGCTTGGTCGGGCGGCATGCCGCGATCGATGTTTTCGCGCGTCTCAAACTCGACGTGCCTTTGCATCTCATCATCTAATTGATCGCTGCGGCGCTTCCACCAGGCCATGTCCGGAATTCCTTCCTAATTGACGTCGTCTGGAAGCGGGCTAAGAATGCGCCCAATCGCTTCTGAGAGCCGCTGCCACTTTGAAGTTTCGGTGAAGAGTTTCTTTCTGCCCTTCGCGGTGAGCCGGTAAAATCTTGCTCTGCGATTGTTCTCCGATTGCCCATCCTCTGCCAGAATTAGGCCCTGTTTTAACAGCCGCTGTATTGCTGGATACAGAGATCCGTGGCCAACCTGCAGCACCTCGTCCGATCTGCGTTCAATGGACTGCGCGATCGCGTGCCCGTGCGCGGGACCACGAGCAACGGTCTGCAGAATCAGCAAATCGAGCGTGCCTTGAAGAAGCTCCAGCCGGTCATCCATTCTCTAGTCGGTCCTCGACCTATAGAGTAAATGCCCCCAGGTCGAGTGTCAAGGGGAAGAATGGAAGCAATTGGCTAATGCTGCGAACCCGTTCCCTAAAGAATAAGTTTGATAAAACTACCCTTTCGCCTCTTTCTGCACATGCATATAGATTTCGCTCGAACGACTATCGCGTTGGTATTGTTCAGTTCGGCTCTCGCTGCCGCTCAACAGAACACCCTGACATCGAACTCTTTTTATCCCGCTGCAGTCTGGTACGGCGGCGGCAAAGCGCGAGCTCCTATGCTCGAGAAGTTGGATGCGACTAGCGAGGAACGCTGGGGCAAAGACCTGGATGCGATCAAGGCAACTGGATTCACCACCGTCAAATGCTGGGTCGATTGGGCGACTGCGGAGCCGAAACCGGGCGAGTTTTCCTTTGAGAACCTCGATTTGCTTCTGAAGCTTGCGCATGATCGCGGCATGCGCGTGATCGTTCAAATCTATCTGGATTCCGCGCCGGATTGGATCGGGCAAAAATATCCCGATGGGCGGTTTGTGGATCGAAGCGGCGCGGTGATTATTTCGCAGGCTGCACCCGGATATTGCATCGATCAATCGGGCGTGCGGCGGGAGACCGTCTCCTTTTTAGAGGCGCTTTCACGTGACGCGAACCGGTCCCCGTCGCTTTATGGCTGGGATGTCTGGAGCGAGCCTCACATTGTCAACTGGGCGGAGTTCCCCTATCTCTCGAATCCCGAATTCTGCTTTTGCGCCTATACACAAGCCCGCTTTCGTGAATGGCTGAAAACGAAATACAAAACGCTCAAAGCCCTCAACACCGCCTGGTACCGCAAATTCGAAAGCTGGAAGCAGGTTGAGCCGCCGCGCTATCCGACCATCCTCTCGTACACCGACTACCTCGATTGGCGCGGATTTATCGATGACAAACTCGCGGGCGATTTGAAGACGCGGGTGGATGCGATTCGCACGGCCGATACAGCGCACCCCATCACCAGCCATGCCGCCGCGCCTGCCCTTTTTACCTCGCCAACCGATGGTTACGGCGCGCCGGACGATTTCAAAATGTCCGCCAACGCCGATTTCTTTGGCACGTCCATTTACCCAAAGCACTCGCAGTCTACTCACCCCTGGTCGACGACCATGCTTGCCGCAGGACTTGATTTCTCACGCTCAGCAGGACACAGCTCCGACAAGGGATTCTGGATCGGCGAGCTGCAGGCCGGACAAGGCGCAACAGGGATGCGCATCGCCGACCCGGTCACCGCACACGATGAGGAGTTTTGGATGTGGCAGGTGGTCGCGCACGGTGCGCGTGAGCTCGCCATCTATGCCTGGTACCCGATGAGTTCCGGTTTCGAATCGAACGGCTATGGGTTGATTGATTTAGACGGAACCATCACCGATCGTGCTCGCGCGGCTGGAAAGGTTGCTCACATTCTGCAGCGTTACGCGGCAGATCTGCTGAATGCGAAACCGGCGCGTGCTTCCATTGCGATTCTCTACAATCGCCTGTCGTACATGGTGGGTGGATCGCAGCCTTCGATATCGAAGCTGGGCAATGCGGAGCGCGATTCTTTGATGGGACTCTACCGTGCTTTCATGGAGCAGCACATCCCCGTGGATTTTGTCGATCCTCGAGACGTGGCCGACAACAAGCTGGGCCAGTACAAGATCCTGTTCCTTCCGTTTCCTGTCATGCTGTCCCAGGACGCGGCCGAGGGCGTCAAACGCTACGTCCAGAGCGGCGGAACAGCGGTCGCGGAGGCCCGCCTCGCGTGGAACGATGCGCGCGGTTTTGCCAGCGACGTAATCCCCGGCTTCGGCCTGGATGAAGTCTTTGGGGCAAAGGAAAAGCTCATCCGTCCCGCTGAGAAGCCTGAAATGAGAATGGCAGCTTCGGCCGAACTGCCCGGCTTTCCCGCGAGTCAGGCTGTTCTTGGCGCGGCCTTCGAGGAGGACCTAGAACCGCTAAGCGGCGGGCGCGTGCTGGGCCGTTTCGCCGATGGCCAGCCGGCGATTGTGGCGCACTCATCGGGCAAGGGAAAAGCGATTCTGGTGGGTTCATTCGCGGCGCTCGGCTATCAGCAAACGGGCAACAATTCAACCAAGCAATTCTTCCTCTCGCTGGCCCGGGGCGCCGGCGTGTCACCAGAAGTCGAGCTTCCGGGAACGCAGTCCTCTGACGTTGAAGTGCGGCGCATGGTGAGCGATCGCGAACAGATCGTTTTCGTCTTCAATCACGCCGCCGGTCCGTTCGATGCGGCGCTCTCCATCGACGTACCGTGGAAAATCCGGCAGGCGCGCAATCTGTCCGATGAGTCTACTGTTCCGTTTCAGATTCGGAATGGGAAAGCGCTTCTGCACAAGCGCCTGGCCAAAGATGAGATCTGGGTATTCAGCCTGGAAGGACAGCCGGCGAGTTAGTTGGCGCTCATGGATTCCGTCATCGCCGTCGACCTGGGAGGCACAAAGCTCACCACCGCGGTTGTGGATGCCGAAGGTCGCATAACTTACCGGAAGAAGGCCGCCGCTAACCGGGGCGATCCGCGCGCGGGTATCGAGCAGATCGTTCAGGCCATCCGCGAAGCCCTCGACGCCGCGCCGCAAGCGTCTATCCGCGCAGCCGGTATCATTGTCCCGGGCATCTATTTCGCTGGGACCGGGAACGTTTGGGTTCCGAACCTCTGGGGACACGAGCAAATCTCATTGCGGGCAGAACTCGAACGCGCTTTGCCACTGCCCGTTGTGATCGATAGTGACCGCGCGGGTTATGTCTTGGGCGAGCAGTGGCTCGGCGTCGCTCGCGGCCTGACGGACGTTGTGTTTCTATCCATCGGAACAGGGATTGGCGCGGGTATCATCGCGGGCGGGCAATTGCTCCGAGGCGCAGACGACATCGCGGGGGCGGTAGGATGGTTTGCCCTGACTCCGCAGCAGCAGGAGATTTACAAGAAGGTCGGCTGCTGGGAGGCGGAATCGGCCGGGCCCGGATTGGCGCGGAATGCGCGCGCAGAATCGGCTGAATCTGTCGTCGCCGCTGCGCGCTCGGGTGATCCAGCAGCGCGAGCGGCGATTCAACAAGCCGCGCAATACCTCGGCATGGGCATCGCCAATATCGTGAGCGTATTGAATCCGAACATGATCGTGCTGGGCGGCGGGTTAATGCAGGCCGCGGATCTTTTTTTTCCCGTCATAAAGCAGGTCATGGCAGACTGGGCTCAACCGATTGCTGCTCAGCAGGTCCGGATTGAGGTTACATCTTTGGGAGAAGATGCGGGTTTATTCGGGGCAGCGCGTCTCGCGCTCGCGGCTGAAGTTTAAAGGGGATTATGTCAGCAGCAAATTACTATAAGAAAATTTCCGATGTCCTGGCGAAGATTCATGCGACGCAGCAGGACCAGATCGAGAAAGCGGGAGAGCTGGCGGCATCGGCCATTGCGGCCGGGAATCGTGTCTACCTCTTCGGAAGCGGGCACTCCGTCATTCCGGTGATGGATATCTTTCCCCGGTACGGCAGCTTCGTCGGATTCTTTCCACTCTATGATCCGCGGCTCATGTGGTCGAATGTTGTCGGTCCGGGCGGCGCGCGCGAACTGCTTTGGATCGAAACGCGGGAAGGCTATATCGAGACGTTTCTGCAAAGCTATCAGCTCCTGCCAGGCGACGTCATGATCGTCTTTTCTCACGGAGGTCTGAACGCTGCTCCCGTGGAAGCGGCCCTGTACGCGAAAAACAAGGGGTTGAAAGTGATCACCGTCTCTTCGCTCGCCAATGCGAAAGTTGCCAAGGCGCGGCATTCGAGCGGGAAGAAGCTCCCCGATGCCGCCGATATCGCGATCGATAATTGCGTCGAGCCGGAAGACGCGCAGGTGGACGTTGGAAATCCGGAAAAGCTGGCCGCGGGGTCCACGATGGCCGTCGTGTTTATCGCCATGTCGCTGCTCGCGGAAACGGGGTCGCGGCTTGCCGCAAAGGGAGTGAAGCTGCACACGTTCGTATCCCCGAATGTGCCCGGCATCGAAAAAGATCACAACCAGAAGGTATTCGAAACGTATACGAAGGCCTGGTTCGCGCGCGGCTGGTCGTGATCGCCGAAGTGGCCGAGTTGAAATTACGCGCACGGTGGCTCAGCGGCGCCGCCTTTGCCGGCATGTTCGGCTTCGGCATTGTCATGGCGCTGCTCGGCGCATTACTGCCGCTGCTGGCCGCACGCCTGCACTTCGACCTGGCACAGGCCGGAGATCTGTTCCTGGTGATGAACGCGGCCATGCTGGTGACCACGCTCACCGTGGGCCCGCTTTCGGATCGCTTTGGACATAAGCCGCCGCTGCTGATTGCGCCGCTATTCGTTGCCGCAGCGCTGGTCCTGGTGGCGGAGGCGGGCACATTTAGCGGGCTGATGACCGCCGTGGTTCTGCTGGGAATCGGCGGCGGCGCGCTAAACCAGGTAACCAATACACTGGTAGCTGATCTCTACAGCGATGTTCGCGCCAAGAGTGCCGCCCTCAATCTACTGGGCGTCTTTTTTGGCATCGGAGCACTGTTCGTTCCCTTCACAGTGGGCTCGGCGCTGCACGCCATGGGCCTCGGAGCGATTCTGTACCTTGCCATGGCTTTGAGCCTGCTTCCCGTCGCATTGAGCTTTCCATTTGCATTTCCCGCCCCGCACCATCGCGAAGGCGTCTCCGCCGCGCGCATGCTTCAATTGGCCCGGCAGCCGCTCGTGCTGGCGCTTTCGTTTCTGCTCTTCTTCGAATCGGGCAATGAGTTTGTTCTGGGCGGATACGTCACGTCCTATCTCACCCGGGATTTAGGCGCGACCGTCTCGATGGCGTCGTATCTTCTCGCCGCATATTGGGCATCGCTGATGCTGGGCCGCATTGTGTTGAGCCGGATCGCGCTCCGCAGTGCGGGAGGAACATTAATCGCGATCAGCGCGCTGGGAGTCGCCATCAGCATGAGCTGGCTTCTGGCAAGCCGGTCGCTATCGATTGCGTTGATTTGTGTCATCCTGCTAGGCTTCAGCATTGCTGCCATTTTCCCGACGGTCCTCGGTATCGCGGGGTCGCACTACGCGAGCCACTCGGGGACGGTTTTCGGGATTCTCATCGGCATTGCGCTAACCGGCGGCATGACGATGCCCTGGCTGGCCGGGCGAATTGCCGAGACGTGGAGACTCCGCAGGGCGTTGTTTCTGGTGGTCGTAAACGCGCTGGCGATTTTCATCTTGCAGTGGGCTGCCGGGAAAACGGCCGCGAGAATATCGAGGAGACAAGAGAATGCGTAATGGATTCTGGCGCGCGCTGGCGGCTACGCCGCTGCTGGTGTTCTGCCAGTCGGCCGTTTGGGCACAGCACCAAACCATTTTGGCGATCGGCGCCCATGCGGCGGACATGGACTTGACGGCCGGTGCGCTGCTGGCGCATCAAGAGAAGCTGGGCGACCACGTTGTTCTGCTGCACATGACGCTGGGCGAGGCCGGAGACCCGAACCTTTCGCCCCAGCAATACGCCGTCCAGAAGCGGCGTGAAGCCGAAGCGGCCGGGAAGGACTTGGGGGCCGAAGTGATCATCGGTCCGTATCACGATGCGATGCTGCCCAACGATGAAGAAGCGAGGAGATACGTGGCCGACGTGATCCGGCAGGTGAAGCCAACCTACGTCATCACTCACTGGAAGAACAGCTTTCACAAGGATCACCGCAATACGCACATGATCGTTGTAGATGCCGTGCTGATGGCGGGCCTGGAAGCGGTAAAAACGGCGCATGAGCCCTACCGCGGCGTGCGCCAGATCTATTACGCCGAGAACTGGGAAGACGATGAAGGTTTTCAGCCTTATACTTACGTAGATACTTCGGATGTCTTCGATCAGTGGAAGAAAGCCGTGCGCGAGTACCAGATGGTACGCGGCGGAGTCTCTCCTTTCCACTACTTCGATTTCTATACCTCGCTCGAACAGATGCGAGGCGCACTGGTTGGGAAGAAATGTGCTGTGGCGATGGACGTTGACGAATCGGCGAAACGAGTGGTGTTAGAGAAGCTTCCCTGATCGGGACACATGCGTCGACAGCCGTTCCGTCGTTACCCTAGAGGCACGACCAGAATCGGTTTGGTCGTAGGAGCGGGGGAGCCGCCCGGGGGTTCCACGCTGACCGCTACGGCCTGAATTCGCGTGGTGTCCACCGGCGTTGTCCGCACATCTACGAAGTTCCCCGCCGCATTCGGCCGGAACAGGCCCGCCGATTCCGGAGCGCCGCTGGCCGGAATGAGCCATAGTTGGAACGTTTGATCGCTCGCCAGTTGTGGCAGTTGCGAACCAACGAAGACCAGCCCTTGCTGCGGATTGACGAAGACGCGCCCGCGCGGCTGATTGTTGGCGTGGCCGAACTGTACCGTCCTCGTCTCAGAGCGGCTCAGAATTTCTACGGCGGAGCGTAACTGGTTCCGTTGCGCCTCCAGCTCCGCCGCGTGCGCCCGGTAGCGGTCCATGTTCGTCGCAGACCATACAGAGAATACAATTAGAGCCGCGCACGCTGCGCTAAGCCCCGCCAGGGCAAAGATCCATGCCTGCGAGCGCTTCTGCGGCTTCACTGCGGCCAGTATTCGTCCCCGCAAGCGCCGCGGAGGAGTTTGTGGTTCCGCCAAACCGCACATTGCTGACGTGACCGCCAGCGCGTCTTGCAGACGTTGCAGGCAATAATCGCAACCCGTGCGGACATGCTCATCAATCTCCGCAGCTTCGGCGGGCTCCAGCGACCCCAGCACGTAGAGTTCGTACAGCTCGTTCATCTCCGCGTGTGTCATCCCGTTACACCTAACTTTACGGCGGCGCGCATTCGCGCCAGGGCGGCACGCATCCAGCTCTTCACCGTTCCCAGCGGCTCCTGTAGACGGGTGGCAATCTCGGACTGCGAGAATCCTTCGAAGTAGGCCATCTCCAGAACCTTCCGCTGGTTGGTGTTCAACTCTGAAAGCGCCCTACTCACCGCTTTGGCGTTGTCGATGATCGATTCCGGCTCTTGTGGTTTATACGAAAATAAAAGTTGATCGGTTTGTTCCAGCGGGCGCAGATTCGATTGGAAGCGTGCTTGCGCCGATCTGACATGGTCGATTGCAATGTTGCGCGCGATCGACAAAATCCAAACGCTTAATTTGCCTTTATGTGGATCGAAATCTTTGGCCCGGTTCCAGACGCGAATGAAAAGTTCTTGAACCAGATCTTCGGCTATGCTTTGATCCCTCGTAACTCGCACAAAGACCGAATACGCCAAATGCCCGTAGCGGTCATAAACTATCGCCAGAGCATCGGCATCGCGCGCGCGGAGCTCTTCTATTAGCTCAGTGTCGCCCGCGTCCTTTGGAATCATATCCTCCAGTTAGATGTCCTTGCTTGTAAATCCAATCAAAACAGTCTTCCGCTCGATCCTGCTATCAGGGTGCAACCGCATGAGCTGAACTTCAATTATGAACAAAGTATCGTAAGGGAAAGGTGGCCCGTTAGCGATGAGCATGCCGGTTCATCGCTAGCGGGCCGCGAATATGTAAGCGGAGATATGGCGTCTCTCTTAGGCGGAAGCGCTTGAGGTCTTGATATTTCCGTTCACGCCGTTCGGGAAAAAGCCACCGGCAGTCGCATTTGCCATCATGCCGTAAGCCAGGAACAATACTTGTCCGGGCGTCCTGATCGCAGTAAGTCCCGTCGCCGGGTCGGCTGAAATGAACTCCGTTCCGGTTGGCGGTGGCACAATGTCAACCCCGTCCAGCTTGATGGATTTGATTGCCAGCCGCGCCACCTGAAGACGGATGTTTCCAACGTGTTCCGCTTCCGCCGCCAGGATTCGGGCGGCCGTTCCAATATACGGGCTGTTGGTGACAACTGGAAGTTGTGCCGCCCCTCCATACGCAGTTACGCCGATGTCTTCGAAAATTCGTGCCAGCGTTAGAAATTCGGCTTCATTGCCGAATCCGAGGCCCAGCGCATTCAGGTTGATCTCGGGTTGTGCGACCGGGGTGACGCCGGCCTTTTGCAAGGCCGTCCGCAGCAGTGTCACGTGTGAGCGTTCATCTTGCCCGATTTGAGCAGCTACCGCCGCGGTAAATACCAGGTTATTTGCAAAATTCACCATCTTGCCGTTTCTGGCTGTTCCAGCGGTTCCCGACCCGGTTATGCCGATGTTATACGGCGGCATGTCAATGGTTTTGCCTGTCGTCGCAACCGTGTAGAACTCGGCTTCAAGGTACTCCAGGTTTAATGCGAACTGCAGAACGTCGACCACGGTCGGCGACGAAGAAGCAGCGCTCAGCTTAACCCCGCCTGCCGCGAAGCCTGCGCCAACTGCCGCCGTAGCGACACCCAACTTCTTCAAAAGGCTGCGTCGATTCGGAGATTCACTTACTACGCCGGAAAGGATATTCTGCTTTTTCATTGGTTTCTCCACAATCAGTTATTTAGAAAACTCCTCTAAGACGCTGCAGTGCGGCGTCTCCGAAACAGTACGGCAGCGCCCATCAGAGCGGGCAAAATCAACCAGAAGGTGGCTGGCTCAGGAGTGGTAGTCCCTGAAGACATAACCGATAGATTCAACGCATAATCGCCATTGCGCATGTTGCCCTGAACATCCGCGAAGCTAGGTCCGCCGGTCCCGGTAAAGCCGTCGGAAAGATTAGTCGCCGTGGCCGACTGTTGATTGAAGATATCCGTTAACGTGAGAATATAGCCTCCCGCTATCAGATTGTTATCCGTCAGGTAGGCATCTAAGGCCAGGCCTGTCTTTGCGTCAGTGTTCCCAACAGGTGAGGTAACGGCCTCGCCCATAACGTAGTTTCCGGCGCTGTTGTAAAGGGTGATCATGGGCTGGAACCCGCCTGCCGCGGCCATCGTGCCGTCCAGGTTTGTTCCGCCTCCATACGACGTTGTGAATACGATCAAAGAGGTCGCGGATGTAACTGTGAACGCCTCTTCTATGACCTGTGCCTCGTCCGTTAGTGTTCCCGTTTTTGTAACATTGCTGGACAGGACGCCAAGATTGGTGGTCGATATAGAAGCCGCGTTCGCTCCCTGGCTTCCAAAGGCCACTAATAAAGCTGCTGATGCAAGGCTTAGCTTGCTGCCGTACCTCATTATTTATTTCCCTCCCAAGTGTTCATACAACTGCCTTCACAGAGGGTACGGTTAAACGTAGGTAACTGGATGAGGAAATTGGAAGTTTTGCGAGGTACTGTGATACCTGATCCCTACTGGCAGGAACAATTTCGATAGCGCCTGTATATAAAAGCCTCGCAACGTCCGGCTGAACGCGGGTTCTCAGCCCCGCGTCGTCGCCATCAACGCCTTTATTCCAGAAAGCCCCAATTTCTCGATCACGCGTTCCAACTGTTTCGCAATCTGCACTGGCGCTCGCGGGTCGACGAACGTAGCTGTTCCCACCTGCACGGCGCTTGCGCCCGCAATCAGGAACTCGGCGGCATCTTGTCCGCTCGCGATTCCGCCTAGTCCAACGACAGGAATTTTCACGGCCCGCGCGGCTTCGGCAACCATTCGCAGAGCCACTGGTTTGATCGCCGGACCGGACAGTCCGCCGCATCCCGCGCCAA
>Ga0308174_10000537_pt1 | contig 16237 bp, 9 predicted proteins | sample PhyPR2_FD_203894 | JGI IMG/M metagenome (GOLD analysis project Ga0308174, IMG submission 203894) | Soil microbial communities from UC Gill Tract Community Farm, Albany, California, United States - DLSLS.P.R2 | ecosystem: Environmental > Terrestrial > Soil > Agricultural land | place: USA...
CCGCTCGCCGTATCGGCGGTGTTGCTGTCGGTGAAGCGGGCGACCGTCGTGCCCGCCGCCAGCGCCGTGTCCTCGGTCGCGGTGCTCAGCGTCACTTGGCCCGACAGGGTGCCGGTACCGCCGCTGAACACATTGATCGGCGCTGCCGTAGCGGCATTGCGGGGACCGGTGAGATTGTTCGCGGCGAGCAGCGTGCTGAGCATGTTGTAGTGGTTGTAGGAGGTGCTGTAGTCGCCTGGGACAACGTGGGCGCCGTAAAAAATAGCGGCAACCTGATCGTTGGGACTGGTATCGCCCTCATCCCAGACGACAACCAGCAACGAGTTGTTATTCTGGGCCCACTGTGCGTAGCCGTTGAGATTGCTCTGCAGCCACGAGTCTCCCTGCTGGATCGTGCCGTTGTGCATGTCGTCGTTCACATTTGGAATGACGAATGACACATTGGGCAGAGCAGCGAAATTGGCTGTGGACGGAAAGGTGCTGAAATCCTTCTCGACCGAGAAGCCTTCCGGAAATGACTCCCAGGGATTGTGATCGTACGAGCTGGCGCCGCCTTCGACATAGCCGGTGAAGGTCTTTCCGGCCCCTTGCAGGATTGTTGCAAGCGTCGGATCCGGCTCACTGTAGTGATTGTCGTCGGCGATGCCGAAAGTGCTGCCCGCGTACAGGGAGAAGTAGTTCGGCTCGCTTGGATGACTGATGGCTGTGTAGTTTGTGAGAAGGGCGCCACCGGCGGCAAGGCTGTTGATATAAGGTGCCTGGGTATTGCCGATGATCTGGTTGTAGTCATGGTTTTCCATCATGACGACAACGATATGGTCGTAGTTAGGAACGGCCATTTTGGTCTCCCCGGAAAATTGTACGATTCGGCTGCTTCGATCAGGCTCCTTGTGTCGCGAGTAGCGAAACTCGTTTGTGAAAGCAGTCAGCCCAGTGAAAGCGCTAAGCCGGTGATTCAGAAGTTTGGTGACAGCTTGTGCTCTGACGCATTCCGCCGATTCACTGGGGCCGAATACCGTGCGATTCTCCTCGCATGGCACAGACAGTCTGCGTAATCGTGAGCGCGTCCGATAGGGAACGGCTGGAGGCGATCGCTTCGGATCACAACCGGCCGCGGAAACATGCGGAGCGGGCGCGGGTGGTGCTCGCGTCGCTGGCTGGAGAGCCGGTTCAGCGCGTGGCGGCACGACTCGATGTCAGCCGGCCGATGGTGTGGCGCTGGCAGCAGCGCTTCGCGGAAGAAGGCGCGGCGGGTCTGCTGCGCGACAAGACGCGCCAACCCGGCAAGCTGCCGATTGCCGCCGAGACGGTGGCGTGGGTGGTGGCGATGACCTGCACCGATCCTCCGCACGAGGCGACCCACTGGACGGGTCGGGCGATGGCCAAGGCCACCGGCATTTCCCTGCGATCGGTTCAGCGTATCTGGGAGGCGCACGCAGAGCGGATCGACCAGATCCAGGCGCTCGACCGCACCCAGCCGGGCCTGCCACTCAAGCCCGGCCGTTGCGGCACCATGACGCACGATTACAAACGCCATGGCACGACGACGTTGTTCGCCGCGCTCAACGTGCTCGACGGGACGGTGATCGGCCGCTGCATGCAGCAGCATCGGCACGAGGAGTTCATCCGCTTCCTCAACGACGTCGAGCGTGCGGTCCCGGCCGGCGAGCTGATCGAGGCCGTGGTCGACAACTACGCCACGCACAAACATCCGAAGGTCAAGGCATGGCTCGCGCGGCACCCGCGTTGGACCTTTCATTTCACGCCGACCTCTGGATCGTGGCTGAACGCCGTTGAGAACTTCTTCTCGACACTCACGCGCAGGCGCATCCGTCGTGGCAGTTTCCATTCCATCGTCGACCTGCAAGCAGCGATCAAGCGCTACACGGCTGAGCACAACGCAGAGCCGAAACCGTTCGTCTGGAAGGCATCGGCCGCATCGATCCTTGCCAAGCTCGACAGACTGCCTGCACCGTCCGTATGAGTCGGAGCACTAGATCGGCCATTTCCGGTCCCTAGTAGCCTTGCCGAACTGAGGCCCCAGTGTTCGGTTCGAGAGCCGGACACGGACAGCAGGTGCTCTTTTTCCGATCCCCGAAGCAGCAGAAGCCAAATCTCGCTGCGCGCGTTCTCGACGAATCAGCAGATGTCGCGGGCCGAGACTGTCCCTGAATTTGCAATCGAGTCGACTCCTCAATGGTTGTGATGTTCCTGGACTAGGTTGCAATCATTCCCTGAGGTGCCATCGGCTGACGGGCAGCCGCTGCTGATTCGCGTGCTGCGCGGCAACGAGGACGGCGACGCGGTCGACAGGGCCAACGCTGTCACGCAGGCGCGCCCCCGCGTCCTGCGTCTGGTCGCGGCGACGCCGCAGGGAGAGCGTCTCGAGCGGTTCCTGCCGGAGGCGACTGGAGAGGCGATGACTGGCTGGAGACCGAGTCACCGTAAGGGCGACCCAACTTCGCGCGGCGCCGCGATTCGAGGCGATGCCCTGGCCGACCTCAACGTGGTCGCGTTTGGGGTGATCATTCCACGGGCGGTAGGTGTCGGCTTCTTCTGTGCTTGAATGTTAGACGTCTCTTGGCTCCGACGCTTCGCGACCTTTGCGGCACCTGTCCTTCCTCGTGCCTCCACCCCAAGCCGAAGTTTGGCGGCGCGTGCCGGGGCAACGGCTTGGGGACTCGCGCGCGAACAGCTCCTCTGCGGCCATCTTGATGGCATGGTGGGCAACGGCGTGAGGACGCTCACAACCGTCGACGAGCGCGAGGATGGTTGGCATGTGTGGATGATGAAGTTGGAGCTTAGCGAGGCTAGGGGGAGGACTAGACCGAAAGAGATGTTGCTCGCTGCTAGCGGTATCCGGCAAGCACGCACAGGGATTGCGTCCTGGCTACGCTGACGGCGGGGCATCGCTCTGGCGCCCCACTGGCGCCGGAATCGCCGGGCATTGGGAAGGAGACTCCCGCGCCATGGCAAGAACAATCAGCAGCAGCACGATAGGGCCCATTGCGCTCGGCGCGAGCGACAATCCGCTCAGCATCACCGGCACCGGCCAGGTCACCTCCACTGGCACCGCAGACGGCATCGACGGTGCGGCTGGCACAGTCTGGACCATCGCCAATAGCGGGACCATCGGCGCCGCGACCGGCTTCGGCATCTACCTGGCCGGGGCGGGATTCGTGAGTTCCGGTGGTGTGATTACCGGCAAGGACGGGGTCATCGTCCGCGGCGGCGGCGGCGTCACCAACACCGGGCTGATCAAGGCTGTCGGCGCCATTGGTGGCGGCCCATGGGTCGGTTCCGGGGTGTTCTTGACGGGTGCGGCTGGGACTGTCAGCAACGGCGGCACCATCAACGGCCAGGCCTACGGCGTGGCCGTGGATGCCGGCGGGCTGGTCACCAACACTGGCAGCATCATCGGTGGCGAGGACGGCGTCCGGATCTACGGACTGGGGACGATGATCAATTCCGGCACCGTCATCGCCACGGCAGACGACGGGGTCGGCCTGCACAGCGGCGGCAGTGTCGCGAACCTCGCGGGTGCCTCGATCATCCTCCAGGGCACCGGGGGCGCCGGCATCTACACCGGCAACGGAATCGGTACCGTCACCAATTCCGGGGCCGTCTCGGGCATCGACTATGGCGTTGACATCGCAGGCGGCGGCAGTCTCACCAACAATGCCGGGGCGAGCATCAGCGGCCATCGCGGCGTGAACATCCAAGGCGGCGTCGGCACCGTCAACAACGGCGGCATTATCGGCGGGCCGAATGATTTTGGGGTCGGCCTGTCCGCCGGCGGGCAGGTCATCAACGCCAGCGGCGGGTCGATCTCGGGTTTCTGGGGGGTCGCCGTCTACAATGTCGGCGCCACCGTCACCAACAACGGCACCATCTCCGGCACCAACCATGCCGTCAGATTCTCGAGTAGCGGTTCCAACCGCCTGATCCTGGGCGCCACCGGCGTGCTCATCGGCGATGTCGTCGGCAGCACCGCCAGCGGCAGCAGCAATACGCTCGAGTTGGCGGGCGGCACGGGAACACTGAGCGGCCTCTCCGGGGGTGCCGGCAGCATCACCGAGAACGGGCACAGCTCGGGGTTCTCCTCCTTCAACACGCTCGCGTTCGACACTGGCGCCTCCTGGACGCTGACCGGCAGGAACACCATCGCCACGCTCGCCAACAGCGGCAGCGTGACCATCGCCAGCAACGGGAGCCTGACCGTCACCGGCGCGGTGGACCCGGCGAGTTCGGGCCTGTTCAGCCTGGCCGGCAACGCGGTGCTGGACTTCGCCGTGGATGTGGGACCGGGCGTCCAGGTCGCCTTCCAGGGCCCGACCGGCGTGCTCGAACTCGCGGACATCGCCGGCGGCGTGGTACGGCGGTTCGGCGGCTCGATCGCCGGGCTCAATGTCGGCACCAGCACCACCGTCCCGACCAACGCCATTAACATCCAGACCACCGTCACCGGCGCCGTGCTGTCGGGCAACACGATCACCGTCTCGAACGGCGCAACGACGGTGGCCAGTTTGGTGCTGAGCGCGGCACCCGCCGCGGGTACTTCCATCGTCACCCGGGCGGATCCCACACTTGGAGGCTACGACGTATTCCTGACCAATAGCGGCAACCCGTTGCCGACGGTGACGTGGACACCGGGAACGGAAACCGGGGTCGAGGGCGGCGCCATCGTGCTTGGGACGATTACGCCAACCGGCACGGGTTTGACGTCGGTTCTCGTCAGCGGAATTCCGATTGACGCCACGCTGGGTGACGGCACGCATTCCTTCGTTGCCTCGGCGGGCGCCACGGCGGTCAATGTGCTCGGCTGGAACTATGCCCGTTTATCGATCGCGCCGCCCAACGATGCCAATTTCTTGCTATCGACACAGGCGACGGACGCGGCGGGGAATGTGAGTGCCGTGGCCAGTGAAGTCGTCACCGTCAGTCCGCTGGCACCGACCGTCTTACCCTTGGGGGTATCGGGGCTTGTCGGGCAGGCGATCGTGCTGAACCTGGGGATCGGGGCCAACCGCCTTACCGGCGACAGCAATAGCTTGGCATCGGTAACGATCGGTGGCATTCCCAGTGGTGCCACGTTGAGCAATACCAACGGCGACGTCCTGACCGTCGCGGGCGGCGGCATCGCCTTCTCCGGGTCGCAGATCGCGGCCGGGGTGCTGAACGGCCTGGCGATCACCCCGTCCAGCGCCGGCAGTTTTTCGCTAAGCGTCGCAGCGACCGAACAGGACGCCCAGGGCAATCGCAGCAGCACCGCAAGCGGCACCGAGGCGGTGAGCGCGGGGGGCCCGCCGACGGTAACGTGGTCCCCGGCAACCGAGACGGGAGTGGAGGGGACCGCCATCGCCCTCGGCACCATCTCTCCCGCCGGCACCGGCCTGGCGTCGGTCCAGGTCAGCGGGATCCCGGTCGGGGCCACGCTGAGCGACGGAACGCACAGCTTCATTGCATCGGCCGTCTCCACGTCGGTCGATGTCCTGGCATGGAACGACGCGGCGCTGTCCATCAAGCCGGCCAACGACATCAATTTTGCCCTGTCCGTGCAGGCCACCGATGGCTCGGGCAATATGAGTGCCGCAGCGAGCGAAGCTGTCACGGTCAACCCGCTGGCACCGACCGTCGCACCGCTGGCAGCGTCGGGGAGCGTGGGTCAGGCGATTGCGCTCAGTCTCGGTCTCGCGGCCAACGGCCTTGCCGGCGACAGCAACAGCCTGTCGACGGTGACAATCGGCTCCATTCCTGCCGGCGCGACCTTGAGCAATACCAACGGCGACGTCCTGACCGTCGCGGGCGGCGGCATCACCTTCTCCGCATCTCAGATCGCGGCCGGGGTCCTGAATGGTCTGGCGATCACCCCGTCCAGTGCCGGCAGTTTCTCGCTGAGCGTGTCCGCCACCGAACAGGACACGCAGGGCAACCCTAGCACCGCCACCGGCACCGAAGCGCTGAATGTGGGCGGCCCGCCGACGGTGACGTGGTCTCCCGCAACCGAGACCGGCGTGGAGGGGAGCGGCATCGCCCTCGGCGCCATCTCTCCCGCCGGCACCGGCCTGGCGTCGGTCCAGGTCAGCGGGATCCCGGTCGGGGCCACGCTGAGTGACGGAACGCATTCCTTCGTCGCCTCGGTCGGCGCCACCTCGGTCAACGTGCTCGGCTGGAACGATGCCGCGCTGTCCGTCAAGCCGGTCAGCGGCGCCAACTTCTCTCTGTCTGTGCAGGTTACCGATGGCTCAGGCAATGTGAGCGTCGCGGCAAGCGAGACCGTCACGGTCAATCCGCTGGCGCCGACTGTCGCACCCGGGGCGATATCGGGGACCGTCGGCCACGCGATCGCCTTGAATCTCGGGATCACGGCCAACAGTCTGGTGGGTGACAGCAACAGCCTGTCGAGTGTGACGATCGGCTCCATCCCCGGTGGCGCGACGCTGAGCAACACCAACAACGACTCCCTGATCGTCGCCGGCGGCAGTATCGTCTTCTCCGCAGCGCAGATCGCGGCCGGAGTCTTGAATGGCCTGGCGATCACTCCGGCTGGTAGCGGAAGCTTCGCCCTGAGCGTTGCCGCCGCTGAACGGGATGCGCAAGGCGATCCCAGCGCCACCAGCACCGGCACCGAAATGTTGACCGTGACCGGGACCGTCGGAGCCGGCGGCACTATCAGTACCAGCGTCTCCGGCCCCATCACCCTTACCGCCGCGAACAACCCGCTCACCGTCACCAGCACCGGTAAGATCACGACCACCGGTTCCGGCGATGGCGTCAGCGGCGCGTCGGGCACGAGTTGGACGGTGAGCAACAGTGGGACCATCAGCGCATCGACCGGCTCGGCTTCCGGCATCCGGCTGAGAGGACCGGGGACCGTCACCAATAGCGGACTGATTACGACTAGCGGCTCGGCCTATGGCGTCGGCCTGGATCGCGGCGGCACGGTGACCAACACGAGCACCATCATCGGCGGCGAGGACGGGGTCAGAATCACCACCGGGATCGGCACCTTGATAAATTCCGGCAGTATCGCATCCAAGATCGATGATGGAATCGGGTTCTTTGCCGGCGGTCTCGTGGCGAACGCCGCGAGCGGCTCGATTTCCAACCTGGGAACCAAGGGTGCCGGCATCTACATCACCGGCGGCCTCGGCACGGTGACCAATTCCGGCGCCATCACGGGGATCGACTATGCCGTCGACCTCGCCCAGGGCGGCAGCGTCAGCAACGATGCCGGGGCGAGCATCACCAGCCATCGCGGGGTGAACGTCCAAGGCGGCACCGGCACCGTCAACAACAGTGGCAGCATCGGCGGCACCACGTCATTCGGGGTGCGACTGTCTGCCGGCGGGCAGGTCACCAACGCTACGGGCGGGTCGATCTCGGGACCGCTGGGGGTCGCGGTGTACAGCGCCGCGGCTACCGTCACCAATAGCGGCACCATCTCCGGCACCAGCCATGCCGTCAAGTTCGCCGGCAGCGGTGCCAACCGTCTGGTGGTGGGCGCCACCGGCGTGCTCATTGGTGATGTCGTCGGCAGCAGCGCGGCGGGCAGCAGCAACACGCTGGAGCTGGCGGGAGGCACGGGAACACTCAGCGGCCTCTCCGGCGGAGCCGGCAGCATCACCGAGAACGGCCATAGCTCGGCGTTCTCCTCCTTCAACACGATCGCGGTGGACACCGGCGCCGCCTGGACGCTGACCGGCAAGGACTCCGTCCCGAACCTGCTCGACAATGGGTCGGTGACCATCGCCAACGGCGGTAGTCTCGGCATCACGTCCGCCGTCGACCCCGCGAGCGCGGGGGTGTTCCTGCTGACCGGCAGCAGCAGCCTCGAAGTGGCGGCGGCGTTGGGCACCAACACGCAAATGAGCTTCCTTGGCAGCGGCCGGCTCACGGTCGACAAGTTCGGATCGTTCGGCACCAATGTCGGCAGCACCGCCTATGCTGGGCCGCAGCTGATGAGCTTCACCGCCGACGACGCAATCGATATCCTGCAGTTTAGCGCGGCCGGCGATGCGCTGTCCTACAATGCCTTGACCGGCGTGCTGCAGATCTCCAACAGCGCCTCGCAGCTGGCCAGCTTGAGTTTCCAGAACGCCAACTTGGGAAGCGGGGCCTTCCACGCAGCCTCGGACGGCGGCAGCGGAATCCTCATAACCCATAACTAAAAAGCCATTGCCTTTTATCAGCATCTTGGCGCCCAGGTGCTGGCGGGCAGCATCCGCGCGTGTGAGGGATCACGAAAAACCTCGATCGCATTTTGAAGCGCGGCCTCGTGCGGATCCTCTGATACCAACCGCCTCTCGGTCGCCGTGGGATGGCAGTGGCGATCACGCGGCACGATTTGTCGGCTGAAGAACTGCGGCGAGAGGCGGCTCGCGGTCGGGATGCGAACGTGACGCGCCGAATGCTGGCGATCGCGTTGATGCTGGAGGGACACTCGCGCGAAGACGTGGCCGAGATGGCGGCATTGGACCGCAGCTAAACGAGGGTCAGCCGACCGGTCGCCCTACGGAATCATACTGAAAGCCAGCCTCTCGCATGGCGGACGGTTCATAGATGTTGCGCAGGTCAACCAACACCCGCCCGCGCATCGCGGCTCGCAGTCTTGCCGGCGCGAGGGCTCGGAACTCGTTCCACTCGGTGATGACAACCAGCGCGTCGGCGCCGGCGGCGGCGTCCAGTGCGTCGCGGCAGTATATCACGCCCTCGGGCAGGAGCGGCTTAGCCTGCTCCATTCCCTCGGGATCGAACGCGCGGATGATGGCGCCATCCTCGGCGAGCCGCGCCACGATCGGCAGGGACGGCGCCTCCCGCATATCGTCGGTCTCCGGCTTGAAGGTCAGGCCGAGCACGCCGATCGTGCGGCCGCGCACGGAGCCGCCACAGGCCGCGACGATGCGCGCGGCCATACCGGCCTTGCGCGCGTCATTGACCGCTACGACGGCCTCGACCAGCCGAGACGGCGCGCCATGATCCTGGGCGATTCGCACCAAGGCCATCGTGTCCTTCGGGAAACAGGAGCCGCCGAAGCCCGGGCCGGGATGCAGGAATTTCCGTCCGATCCGCCCGTCCAACCCAATGCCGCGCGCCAGATCGTGCACGTCGGCGCCTGCCCGCTCGCAGAGATCGGCGATTTCGTTGATGAACGTCACCTTCATCGCCAGGAAGGCGTTCGCGGCATATTTTGTCAGCTCCGCAGTCTCGATGCCGGTGAACACGATCGGCGCCTCGATCAGATAGAGCGGCCGGTAAAGCCGGCGGAGCACCTCGCGTGCCCGATCGGTCTCGGCGCCGATCACGACCCGGTCGGGACGCATGAAATCCGCGATCGCGCTGCCCTCGCGCAGGAATTCGGGGTTGGAGGCGACGTCGAAATCGAGGTCGGGGCGCGTTGCGCGCATGATCTCGGAAATCCGCCGGCTGGTTCCGACGGGGACCGTGGATTTGGTCACGATCACGGCGTAGCCGGTGAGTGCGCGGGCAACCTGCTCGGCGGCGGCGTAAACATAACTGAGATCAGCATGGCCGTCGCCGCGCCGGGTTGGAGTGCCAACCGCGATGAACACCGCGTCCACGCCAGTAAGCGCCGCGGCGAGATCGTCACCGAAGCTCAGCCGGCCGGCTGCCACGTTCTCCGTAACGAGGCGGTCGAGCCCCGGCTCGTAGATCGGCACCCGACCCTCACGCAGCGCGACAAGCTTGTTCCCGTCGGTCTCGACCACCGAGACTTCGGAGCCGAATTCGGCGAAGCAGGCGCCGGACACGAGGCCGACATAGCCACCCCCGATCAATGCGATCCGCACGGTCTATGCGCTCCTCAAATGAGTGTCGGAATTCAGCACATCATCGCCAAGCCTGTCACCGTTCATCCGCGATCATTGAGCTCAACATCTCAATTACCTCCAACAAGATCGCCCTGAGCGGCCAGACGACGGGCGCACAGGCGAAGCGGCCGGCCGGGCGTCAGGCGGCGTGCTTCGTTCTCGGCGAGAAGAAAATTCAGACAAAAGCGCGCACGGCCAAGGGGCTGCCGCCGTGCGGGCTGGCCAAGCCACCGCAGCGCACGCTTGATGTCTGCTACGTGCTGAAGGTCAAACGAGAAGACGACGAGCAGATGAAGGTGCTGCAGGCCGATGCCGCGCCTCGCGGCGGTATCTCGCATGTCCTGAAACTAACCGAAATTGCCGAACGCCTGGCATCCTGGTGAAGGGTTTTCGAGCCTTTCGAGCTGCTTGCGCTTGCCCGGCTCTGGTGGCCTGGTTTTACTGGAAGGTGGTTCGTCATGCTCGCTCGCTGAATTCGTGGGCGGCGTCGCGCGCGACCGCGAATGATCGTTGCCGAGCCACCTGGACACTGTGGTGTCCCAATAGACGTGCAGCGGTCGCCCGATCACTTGCCGGCCAGAGAGCACCAGCACGGCGCCTCAATGCCGATGAACCGCGCCCACTTGTCCGGCGCGCGCACCGTGGACTCGGTCAGCCGCGGCGAGCCACGCGGTGGCCGGAAGGCCTCAGCCCCGCCTTGCCGGGCCACAGCAAGGTCGCTGGTGCCCAGTCGCTCCACGGGCCTACATGAGCCGAGCGACCTTGTCGACCTTCGCCGCCCCCCGTTGAGGAAGTTCACCATTGTGCTCAGGGGCTGCAAAGATCCGCCGGATCTAGCGTGCGCGCCTCCATCGAGCAGCTCAGCGGGAAGGCGGCCAGGCGCTTTCCTCTGCTAGAAGGGAGAGGGTGTTCAGGCGTACGTGATCTTCGCCATCTGGGCCGAGGACAGCGAGGACGCATTGACAATGTCCACACCATGACCCTGGATGCCGAAGGTCAGCATATCCCCGCCGTGGCCGTCGGGGGCCTGCTGCACGTAGGGCTTGAGCGCTTTGTCTACGGTCAGGGTATCGCCTGCGCCGAACGAGAGATCCTCGATCTTGAGGACGCCGCCGCCGGCATGGAACACGAAGGCGTCCTTCCCCGCCCCACCCCTGGCGTCGAGCGTGCCGGTGCTGGCGATGAACTTGTCGGCACCCGAGCCGGTGGTCACCGTGTCGGTGCCGCCGCCAGTGACGGTGACGGACTGCGGGCCGATGAAGCTCATTTTCCGCGTGCCCGCGCCGAAATGCACGGTCTCCGAGGTGATCGCCGAGGTGGCGGAGACAGTGTCGACACCCGAGGTGACCGCCTGGTGGACGGTGCCGGCGAGCGGGCCCTTGAAGTCCTGCGAGCCCGACGCGATCACTGGAACGCTCTTCGTGACACCCTTGCTGTCGGTGGCCGTCATGGTGGTGCCGCTGGGATCGACCGCCCCGGAGCCGGCATTATGGGCCGCAAAGACCTGCTGCAACGCCGGCGAGCCGCTGAGCGACTGGTCGCCAGACTGGCTGCCCCAGCTATAGGCGTAGTCGAACGCGGGGGAAGGCACGGAAGCGCCCCAGGTCTGCAATATCTGTTGTTCTTGGGCGGCCGTCGGCATGGTCCAGCTCGAGTATCCGCCGCCGCCGAATGCCTGATAGACCGGCACGATTTTGCTCAGCGGAATACCCGCGGCCCCCGCCGCGTTCGCAGCGGCGGGGATAGTGCCGTAATTCACCCCGCCGGTGAATTGTGGCCGCACCGGATAAGGGTCGAGGCCGAACAGATCAATGTGCGTATTCGCCGGATTGTAGGTGCCCATGAACGAGGGATTGTTCGGCGATCCCATGTTCATCATTACCATGAACGTCTTGGCGCCGGGCACGTGAGCGTGAATATAGTCCGACTCGGCCTGGAGATTGGCCGCCGAGATCTTGGTTCCCCATTGCCCCGTCGGGTCAGGCTCGTCGGCGAGGTAGAAGCCGTACAGATTGGGGTTGCCGATATACTGGTTGACGGCGCTCCGGAAAGCGGCGTCCGCGCCATGCGCACTTATATCGCCCAGCCAGACAAGCCCCTTAACGCCAGCCGGCAAATGGTTCAATGACCACGTGCCGCTGACGTCTGCCAAATTGAAACCGTCGACGCCAGGCGCGTACTGGTTCCCTTGGGCACCCACAAGATTATCACCGGGTGCATAGTGCAGAGCTGTTCGTGGCTCGGGCATGTATTGTTCCTAATGCGTATTAATGGTGCTGTGCCGACAGGAAGAGTGATGTGTCGACAGGAAGTTGACTGATGGAGGTCGTCCTGTCCGGCCCGATAAGTCGAAGTTCAGCTGTCGCGCAAGCAAAATGTCCTTAGCGCCCTCGCATCGCGCATCGGCAAGCGCACTCCGCCTGCTGGGCCGTCCACGTGCGGCGCAGAAGCTCGAAGCAACCTTGTATGGATTGATTGCGCCCCAAAAGCGCAAGCTCGGGTTTTAAACGTCTGGCATACAACGATGAATCGGACCCATCCACTTGCCTCCTCCCAACCTGTGCGCGTCTCGTAAGGGCGCGACCCGTGCGAGCCGGAGAGCTGCAAGATCCGGCATGATCGGCGAATACTGGTCGAGAATCGCGATCTGGCCTCCATGGCACAATCAAAAAAAGGAAGTACTTCCTAGCGTTATCCGACGGATCCTGTGCACCGCCTTCATTCCCCGCCGCCTGTTCCAGCCGGGATCACGCACTTGGCCACGCCCAGCACGCACCTTCGGTTGAACTGCCGCCTGGACACGAGCGCGGGACCGCGCCGCAAAGTCACGGCGGCATCGAGGCCATTCGAAGAGGCAACCTCTCAGAGCGCAAGGCGGAGCGTAAGCAGCACGACGTTGCGGACAAAGCTGCCCTGGAAGGCGCCGAACACCGGTGTACCCGTTATACTGCTAGCCGCTCCCTGCTGGCCGGTATATGAGTAATCGAGACTTAGTCGTACGTTCCGGTTCAGCAGCCATTTGACACCGGCACCGACAGTGATATTGGTCTGCGTGCCACCACCGTTGAGATATTCGGCGGCCTCGAACCCCATGCGGCCCTGCAGCAGCACGTTGCGCAGATATTCATGGTCCACGACCAATCCGGCTCGCGTGTAGGTGTATGAGCCCGTGCCCGACGAGGCCGGGTCCTCGATCGTCCGCGAAACCAATCCCGTCACACTGGTCAGACCCGTGGGTGTCCAGATCACGCTGCCCTCGATGATGGGCGCGGTGTGTGTCCGGAACTGCGACGACTCGAACGTGCGTGTCTCGACGCCGAGCAGCAGCCGATATCGCCAGACCCCGCTCGCCTGGTAGTCGATGCCGCCCAGCGCCAGAAAGCTCTTCGAGCTATTGGTGGGCTGGCCAAGGAGTACGTCCGTATAGTTCGAGTCGATTCCCTGAACGACGAAGACGAGGCTGCGCTGATCGCTCAGCGCGTAATGCGTCTCGACGCCGCCCGTCAGGACGATCCTGTTCTGACTGGTCTGGCTTTGCGGAACGCCAAACATTGTGGAGTTGCCGAACCGGTATAGCTGGACATCGAGCCGGGGCGTAAACGAGAATCTGCCTTGTTCAAACGTATACTCGCCGCGCAGGTCATCGACCTGGTACGGGACTGGCGTGCTCGATGGCACCGATCCGAGCTGCGAAGGGTCTTCGTGCAGCGAAAGATGGGAGTAAGCGAGAATGGCGTCGTGGCGCCCGATCGTGTAGCCGCCGCCAATCGAGGCGGTCCAGTCCGTGTAATTCTGGCTCGGGGCGTCGAAGTACCGTCTGTCGTCCAGCGTGACGGCTGCGCCCAATTGATCTCTCGACCAGTTCGAATTGAGGGTCAGCGTCGGCGCGGTATCGAGGAACCAGCTTCCGGGCGAGTGGGACAGGCCGGCGGCGTTCGAACTGTATCCGATCCCTTCTTCCAGCTGGGATTGCAGGGTAAATCCGCCGATCCGGACGCCCAAGGGGTCGTAGGCGGGCCTCAGCCGCGAAGCCACCGTGACGCCGGGCTCTCTCTCGTAACCGGGCACACCGGGTGGAAAGTACTGGTTGATGAACTGGGCCCGTGACGGGCTCACACACACGAGCGGCATCCCGGCGGCGAGAGCCAGGACCGTGCCCCACCAGGATGGAAGAATGTCAAGCAATCGACTGCTACGCTGCACGGGCGGAACTCCGGTTTCCCTGCCGAGCGGCCCGTGGCAACGGGACCGGTTCAGAAGCTCCGTTCGAAGATCGTCACCACGTCACCGGGCCGCAGCAGCGTCGATCCTGTCGCGAGGCCCTCCGTCGGACGACCATCAATGCTGCGTAACACCGAAGCGCGGTCCTGCACCGCGCGATAGGTAAAGCCACCCGCCACCGCCACAGCGGTCAGCACGGTCATTCCCGGTTGATAGGGGAACTGCCCTGGCTTGCTGACCTCACCCAGAATGAAGATCGGGCGATAGTCGATGATCTCGACCGTCACGCTTGGATCGAGAAACAATTTCCTCCGTTTCAGCGCAGCCGCGATCTCTTGGCCGAGTTGGCGGGAGGTCAGGCCGCTCGCGTCGATTGCGCCAAGGAGGGGGACCGCGATCACGCCGCTGTCGCTGACCCTGAAATCACCGGTCAGTTGTTGCTCGCCGAAGGTTATGATGCGGACTTGGTCCCCGGGGCCGAGTAGGTAAGCGGTGTCGGACTGCGGCGGCAGAGGTGAAAGATCGCCCCCCGGCTCGCATGATGCCGCGACCAGCAGCGTGAGGCCCAAAAAGAGGCGTCGGGAGATCGCGGGGCTCGGCAAATCCAGTTGAATGCTCTCTCTCCCTTCGGCCGATTGGTCTCGGTGACCGTCCCGGGAAACAATACTGGCCCGCACAGAATTTGGCAAAGCCCTTGCGTCGTGAACTGCTCCCCATTTTCAACCGGCGCCCGTCAGCCCCCGGGGGACCCAGGCACGGAGCTGGGGCTGTGCCCGTGTCAGATACGTATTCCAAGGGTGGGAGACGATTGCCAGCATCGCTGGTCCGCGGCGCCCGGTGCAGCTACGCGGTGCGGCAAGCGGAGACGCATGCCAGCGGCCACCATGGGCGCAAGACAGAGATTTTGTCGTCGCCCGCGAGGGCTGGCGGCCTGCCCTAGCAGCGTGCGGCCGTGGGGCCGGTTCGCAAGTTCCGCGCCATCACGGCCGCCTCGGTTCGGTTGCGGACGTTCAGCTTCTTGATGATGTTGTGGACGTGCACCTTCACCGTGCTTTGCGACATGCCCAGCCGGTATGCAATGATCTTATTGGCCATCCCCTGCATCAGCAGTTCCAACACACACAGCTCGCGGGGCGTCAGCTTCGGCGTGGACGACCAGGCGCTTTCGGTCGAGTCAAGCGCGGCGCCGTGGAGCGGCGAGCCTTCATGTGGCGGGCGCGGGGAATAGCTGCCGCCGACAAAAATCAGGCGAAGCGCCGCCTTGGCGATTTCTAGCGAACTCGACGTTGGTATATGCCCCTGAAGCGACAGTCGCGCGACCATCTCGTTGGCCCCCACAGCATCGCTGGGTTCGAGAATGGCCACGATGGGCGCGTCCGATCCTTGTTCACGGAACCATGCGACCTGCTGCTCCAGCCACGTGTCCCCGGCCACGCGCGCGCCGACGCTGAGGATAACCACGCGAGCGCGCGCGAGCTGGTCCAACCCGAGCGACCGGGTGACGTCGGCAACGCCGAGCACCTCGAACTCCTCGCCGAGCTCGCCGAGCCATGAAGCTAAGCAGCCTCGCGAGAACTCACGCCGGTCAACGATGATCAGAAGATTGTTGTCGACGATGTTTGCGGCCAGCCTGTGTGGCCCGACATTGGCTGTCTGCGACTCAATCGCCGCCTGCGCATGAGCTAGATCGGTCATTTTCGTCCCCATTGGTACGAAAGTCCCTCGCCGGCTGGACTAGTTCTTGGGCTGCTGCGAGTCCGGTCGGCTAGATCCCGCTAGCCCGTCTCATTCGTGAGCTTCAGAGGGGAAAATTCTTGTCGATCCGAAGGAATTCGGGCGTATAGGATTATTGTCACGCAACGGTAACCGAGTCGACTCACCGTGGGTTGCCGACGTCCTCGCGTTACGGTTGGATGACGACAAATTAACGCTCGCATATCTGGCGCCGACGGGGCCGGATCGCCCCTAAATGGCAGGCAGCCACTTACCCTGCACGTACTCGGCGGGCATGAGCCTTCGTAAGGCAGCAAACCCGGCCAAGGCTGTAGTGCACTTTACCAAATGCTCTAGTCCTTATTGACTAGTCTTCTGCCAGAACGATCGACATGGGAAACAGTCCGGTTTCCGTAAGATGGCTGCTCATTCGTTTCAGGGGGTGGGGAAAGAAGCCACTACCTCCTGACACG
>Ga0308174_10000539_pt1 | contig 16216 bp, 15 predicted proteins | sample PhyPR2_FD_203894 | JGI IMG/M metagenome (GOLD analysis project Ga0308174, IMG submission 203894) | Soil microbial communities from UC Gill Tract Community Farm, Albany, California, United States - DLSLS.P.R2 | ecosystem: Environmental > Terrestrial > Soil > Agricultural land | place: USA...
CAAAGCCGCTGGTTGAGCTATCGCAGCTTGAGGCCGCGCTGGGCGAGCAAGCTCCGGATTCCGATCAGAGGTCGGAGCGATACCGGAGTGCGCGGGACCTGCTGAAGAAAGCTCTGGCGCTTGGACCGGGTAAAGCGGACATGTATCTCCGGCTTGCGAATCTGGAGCGCGATGAATTCGGCCCTGCGATTCAGCAGGCGATGACGCGATCCGGCTCAAAACCCGGTCCGCTTGGCGATGCCGAGCTTCGGCACAAGCTCCAGCAGCAGTATGGAAGCCTTATCGAAGATGCGATTGCGAATGCCCGTAAGGCATCGGAGATGACGACCCATTCTTCCCGGCCGCTCTTGTTGATGTCGCGCTTACTTCGAGAGCGCGCGGTGATTCGGGACACGCCGGAACAATACGCGAGCGATATGCATTCGGCTGACGACTGGCAGCAACAATTTCTGGTGAACGGCGGCCACCTGGGCCCGGGCCATTGAGGACCGCTTGCTGCTCAGTGGGAGCGTGGATGACGAATCTGCGGAAGTAGTTGCAACGAACTCGCCGTTAGTTAGACGAGAAAGAAAGAAAATGTGGCGGCGAGATAGCTTTTGAGATCGGTTCTCTTCACAACCGCATCAAGGAAGCCATGTTCAAGCAGGAATTCGCTGCGCTGAAAGCCGTCGGGAAGCTTCTGGCGAATAGTCTGCTCAATCACGCGGGGTCCAGCGAACCCGATGAGCGCGCCGGGCTCTGCGATGTTGAGATCACCCAGCATGGCGAAACTGGCGGTAACGCCGCCGGTGGTGGGATCGGTCAGAACGCTGATGTAGGGGAGGTGGGCTTCGTCCAAACGCATCAAAGCAGCCGAGAGCTTGGCCAGTTGCATCAGGCTGATTGCACCTTCCTGCATGCGTGCGCCGCCGGAGGCCGACACAATCACCAGTGGATTTCGCATTGCGATGGAGCGTTCGATTGCCCGCGTTATCTTTTCTCCGACCACTGCACCCATGCTGCCGCCGATGAATTTGAGCTCAAGCGCGCAGATTTGCACTTCGCGGCCGGCTAGTTTTCCGCTAGCACAAATAACCGCATCGGGCAATTGGGTCGCTTTCTGCATTTCTTCCAGGCGCTGCGTGTACGGCTTCGAATCGACGAATCCCAAGGGGTCCGATGACCGGAGGTCCGCATCGTGGGCGGTGTAGACGCCCTCATCGAAGAGCTGCCGTAAACGCTCCGCTGCGCCGATACGGAAATGCTGGCCGCATTTCGGGCACACCTGCAGGTTCTCTTCTACTGCCTTACGCCAGATGATCTGTCCACACGACTCGCACTTTTGCCACAAGCCTTCCGTACGAACGCTGCGCTCGCCGTCTTGAGCAGGATTATCCTCAAGCGATGGCTTTTGTCGCGTGAACCAGGCCATGTAAATCAGCCACTAAAGTAACACGCGAGACACATAAGGCTTCTTCCGGGACGGGTATCAGGCTGGGCATCAAAAAAGAGCGGGGCGGCCGTAACTGCCCCGCGGAGGAGGTAATCGGAGGTGCAAAACGTGTCAGGCGGCTAACCGCTGTGCAAATTTGCGGCGCGCGCCAAACAAGATCAGTAGGCCGCTGCCGATCAGGAATGCTGTCGCGGCTTCGGCAGACTGAGATTGGGCGCCCTGGTCCTGGGCCAAATTGCTGACGCCGAAATAGAAATCATCCAGAACGGGTTTCGAGCCATTAACCGTGGAAATGGTGAGCCAGGAAATGGTGTGCGATAGAGACAAACCCAACAGCCCGTTTGAAACGGCAAAGCTCTCCTGGTCGGACAGGTTTACAGTGAGGCCGGCAGTGGGTTGCGCTGCCAGGCCGAGGAGAATGGCGTTTTCTCCGACGGAAGGTAAATCAATCCGGATAGAGCCTACGCCATCGGCTGCACCGAATAGACTTACGACGCTTCCGAAATTGCCACCGCTAAGGGAGTAGCCGGTCTTATCGGGGCCAGTGATAAGAAAAGCGAGTGCTGGCCCTTGCAGCGGCAACAGGGTAATACCGGCCGAGGTATTGTAGGTGCTGTTCTTGACCTTTGTAAAGTCGAGCTCAATTGGGCTTCCGGTCAGACTCGCTTTCCAGGTATTAAAGCTGGTTGTGCTTATTGTCGTCGCGCTCACGCGTCCGGCGCAGGTCAGCAGCGCCGCTGTAAGGGCGGCAAAGAAAAGTCGGTTCACCTATAGACCTCCGAAATAGTTTCTCGAACTAAATGAGGGTGTGAGGTCCGCTAGTTGATTCTAATCCAGAAATGCCTTTACATATCGGTCCAGAAAGGATAGTCCTAACTAGGCCCGCTTAATCGATTTCCGTACTTCATGGCTACATGTCTCCGGGGCTCACAGGAACCACCATCAACTGGCTGAGCGCCTCGTCTTCGCCCATCACGATGTATCGCCCGTCCTCGGATGCCGCTACAGTCGCAATCTGAAATCCTCGCCAGGGCACTCCCTGCCCGATTCCCGGCGCAACCATGAGGCAGGTAGGATTCCCGAAATCATGAAATCCATCGCTTGCGCGATAGGTGAAAACGTGAGTGTAGCCAGGCCGACCGCCGCTAACGCCATATAATGCGCCGTCCCGTCCGAAAGCGATTCCCTTCATTCGCGGCATCATGGCCGGTTTTCCGAGATTTACAATCTTTCCGTTGTCAGGGTTCAGCGTGAAGAGTTGCCCATCAGCCGCATTGGTTCCGTACAGAGTCCCGTCGGATGCCACTGCCCATGCATCGACACGTGCAATGCCTCGGCGTCCTGAAACACTCGGGATAACGGCGCGGCGGATCTCGATCTTTTGGGAATCAGGATCGAATCGAAAGATGCCTCCAAGAGGACAGCTTCCATAAATGCGCCCTTCCGCATCGAGAACCAAACGGCGGCTCAGGTAATCGTCCGGCTTAAGAACATATTCCGAAAGCTGTTTTAATACAGCATGGTCCGGAGCGGTCTCGCTGTATATTGTCACCTTTCGATCAGGGATATGGAAGCAGAAGAAGCGGCCAGAAGGGTAACTGAGCCCGTAAATCATCTTCCGTTTCGCATCCGCGATCACGGTGAAGACACCCTCGCCCGGCAGGGGCGATCCAAGATCGCTAACCGCGAGTTGGTGATTCTCAACTGCCACGCGAATAATATGGCCGCTACTACCCTGCGATTGCGGAATGGTTCCGGCATACAGCGATCCATTCGGCCCACGCCCGAATCCTCCGGGAATCGAGCGCTGCCCCATCACCGCTTCATCCAGCGGAAATACCATCTCCAGTTGCCGCTTGGAAAGCGAAGCCGCAAACAGGTAAGGGCTTAGGCCGGGATCAGCCGATGTGCCGCCAATCGCGTAATCGCCCACTATCTCAAGCGATGTAATCGCGTTTCTATACATCGGCAAGCGCGGCCAAGGCGAATTTTCAAGAGACACTTCAATGGCAAAAGCGCCCGGCTGATCGAACGTCTGTGCCATCGCAGGCGTAACCGCAATGATGATCGCCAGGCCCGCCCGCGCCAGCTTTCTCATTGGATCTCCTTTTCAGGATTGAAAATGATCAGGAAAGGGCGGTTTCCACCGGACTCGCCGAACTTCGTTACCGTGGGGTCGTCACGCCGGCCGGCAAAGTAAAGGTTGCCTTCCCGATCTTTAACGTCCGACCCGGTCGCTTCCCCCAGAACGGTCAGAGGATACGATGCGATCGCTTGCTTCTCTCGCGTCTTCGGGTCGAACTCCATAAGGGTTGTCCCCGCCAATTTGCCGGCGTGAGATCCATGGCCGCCGATGAAATAGTACAGTCTGCCATTGCGATGATAGGCAAGGTTCGGACAGTAATAGGCATAGGGTGGCCTTGACGGATCATCGTATATGCCCCCCAAATCCTCGACGACTCCAATTCCGTGTTGCTGCGGGTGAAATGCCAGCATCTTGGCGCCGTAGGTGATGAGATAAATTGTTCCGGTCTGCGCATCGGCCGCCCAGGCCGTAATGCCGGTAATGATATCGATTCCAGGCGTCCCCGGAAAAGCAGGCAAACTATCCCGGCTGAACACGAGGTTCTTCGTATCGTGTTCGAACTTGATCAGGCGCTGCCTCCAGTCAACGTAGTAAATGTTGCCCCACCGATCCGTAAAAATCACTCGCGGAACATGACCGCTTCCTACTCGACCAAGATCCGTGACTTTATTATTTGGAACGTTGTATTGGAGAAGATGAACTTGCGGATAGGAAACGGCAAGCAGTGTTCCATCCACGTGATCCACGGCGATATCCTTCAGGCCTTCATAAGGAAGTCCCATGCCTAAATTCGTAAGATGCTGCCGTTCGGGATCCCACCGGAAGAAGAATCCCCCACCATAGCCTTTGGGATTCTCCTTCAGGTCTTCTTCGCGGCTCTCTCCTCCATCTGAGCCGAAATACATCGCGCCGTCCGGCCCCTCCACTATCTGCGTGTGGATCTTTCCCTGCCACTCAAAAGGCCGCAGATGGCCCATTTCGGCGATGAAGCCGCATAGCCGCAGCTTCTTTTGGGCGACATCGTATTCGAAAAGGCCCTGACGGTCGCGATGATTCGTGACGCCGATGTAAACCTTGTTGTACCGCGAGCTAAATCCAATCGATCCCCATGAAGAATCGGCTTGCGGAAAGTCCGGGTATTCCAAAAATTGTATGTTCTTTGCGCCGGGCCCGGAAGCCTGGGCATAGAGACTTGCTGTTAGGAGGCCGATGGATAAGAATCGGAGTGTTTTCATTGCCGGGCCATTTGAAAAGGATGGGGTAGGGCCGAGCAGGCGCTCGGCCCGCAGGTTAACAACCTGCCCCACAAATCCAACTAGAAGACTAGCTTCGCGGCATATTGCAAGCTCCGCCCGACATTGCTCTGCAACAGATTCGGCTGGCCGAAAGTTGAGTCACCGTAATTCGCATCAGGCGCTTGCCACATGATGCTGTTCGTCAGGTTGTATGCTTCCATGCGGAGCTGCAGCTTGAGCCGTTCCGTTATGGGGGAAGCTTTTCGACAGATTCGCGTCGATGTTCCATTGCATCGGCCCATTGATTCCGGGGAACGTCTTTGGGCCCGTCTGCGCTGTGTAAGCCGGCAAAGTGTCGAACGCGGAGGGATTGAAGGCGTAGCCCGCGGGCACACTTTCCGCTGGATCGCCCACGGCCTGATATGCGCCGCCGAACGCCAGCCGTCCACCGCCGTTGACATTAAAAATTGACCCGAGAGACCACCCGCCGAAGGCGCCGTCAACGAATCGATTGGCGTTAGATAACATCGACCGCCCGTGACCGAACGGCAGATCGTAAATGCCGGAAACAATCACGCGATGACGTGCATAGGGCGTTCCTGCTCCATCACCCCACGCTGGAGTTCGATTGTAGTAGTACGGGCCGCCGGTGGGATCGGACGAGGGCCACCAGGTGCTCCATTCCCGGTTGTAAATATAAGAGCCCAAGATGGTGAACCCGTTCGCATACGCGCGCTGAAGTTGAACCTCGAAATTCCGAACCACGTCCTGCTCAATCGGTACGCTGGTCTCCTCGAGATCGCGGTATTGCGGATAAGGCGCAAGGATTTGGCTTAGCGCAACCGTCTTCTGGTTCCGTAGCGCCCCAGGAAATTGCGCGGCCGTCAGGTAATGGTAGAACGGGTTTGGCACCGTGTTGTAATAGTCCGGCCCGGTCTGCGGATTGTAATAAAAATTGGGATTCAGTTCGTTCACCGGAAACGTGTCATACCAGGCGTTTGAATCCAGGTTGCGCCCGTTGCTCGCAATGAAACTTACATCCAGGCGGAACTGACCCGGCAACTCGCGCTCAAGCGTGACGTTGAACCGGTCGAGCGAGCCGTCCTTGTAGTTCTGGTAGCGATAGCTGCCGCCGTTGCCAAGGTTTGTGTTGATGCCAAGGCTATTGCCAGTTACTGGCTGAAGGGCGTTGTTGCTCGGGTAAGGATTCGATAGTTGGGTAGCGGGGATGCCTTTCTGGGAAGGAAGAATACTGGATGTAACGCTGTAACCCACGAAGTTAGGCCGTGCGAGAACCCCGTCCTGCACCTCTGAATTCAGTATCAGGAAACGGCCCCAGCCTGCCTGGAGGACTGTTTTGCGATTTAGCTGGAACGTGCCGCCCAGGCGCGGTGCAAAGTTGTATGCAGGTGCGACAAACGGCGAACGGCTGGAGCCATTGGCATAGAGCCACTGTCCGTTGGGCGGCGGGGTTGCCGAACTGCTCCCCAAATACTGAGCGCGCGCCGCGAGTTCGGCGCTAGTGTAGGGCGGAGGATTGTTCTGCAGCGTTGGATTCACGGCATTCAGATCCAGGTAGCGCGTATAGCGATTCTGGCCGTCCACCGGGGCGCTTTCAAATTCGTATCGCAGCCCGAAATTCAGCGTCATCCGCCGGCTTACTTTGTAATCGTCTTGAAGATAGCCGCCGTAGTAATGCAATGAAATATCGGCTGGGCCGGTAAAAGATGCTGATGATCCATTGTCCGGGGCGCCCAGCAGAAACGTCGCGTAAGGGTCGCCGCTCAGGTTCACATTTGGGGAAACGAACGTACTCGCCGTCGCGGCAGATGTGAATTGAAACCGGAGATTCCCAGGATAGGAAAGGTGAGCCGCGGCATAACGCGTCTCCAGGCCGGTTTTCAGGTTGTGCGAGCCCCAAGTCTTCGCGATCTTAGCGGTGAAGTTATAGCTGTGCGGCTCCTGGAAATAGAGATTGCCGACGCCAAATTGATTCAAACGACCCGTTGTCGGTCCGATACTAAGCGTAGGAAAGTAAACGTTCCCCCCGTATTGGCCCAAATATGGCTGATACCAATTGCTCGGCCATAAATTGGCGAGGCCGCTGGCCCCGATTACGTTCTGCGGCGCATCTGCATTATCGTTGAAAGCCGCATAGCTGAACCGGAAATCGGCCAGTGTTGTGGGGTTAAACGTGTATACCCCATCGGCAGCTACGTTTCGAGAAAACATGATCCCGCCCTGACCGTTTGAAGCTGCGGGCGAGTTGATGCCCGTGTAATCGGGCAGAGCGTTCGTGGCATTGAACTCGCTGTACCGCCCGAAGACTCTGAACCGTTCGTTTACATCCCAGTCGGTCCGGTCCGAGACATTCCAGTAATCCGTCGCAAGCCCGCTTGTTTTGCGGAAATTATTTGCGCCCGTAATGTTCGACGGAGCAAAATTGGGCTGCCAAATATAGGACATCATTTTCGCGGCGGTGGGATCGAGCCTGGTTCCCGGAATCTTATTTCCAGGAAATGGAGTTCTCTTGGCCACTCCGGTTTTCGAGTTGTATACGGTGCTATACGGATCGTAGACAGTACGCAGCCCGCCGTTGATGTTTAGCGATTGCGAGTAATCGCCGGTCCGCTCGAGGGCTGTGGGCAGAGTATACGTCGTAGTGTATGGAGTGGTGCTCTTCCAGCCTTCATAACTGCCAAACGTGAACAGCTTGTTCTTCTTGATGGGACCCCCCAATGTGCCGCCCCAGATGTTGTTCCGGACCACGCTCGGAGTGTGTGTCAGGGAATTTGTGGCGGCATTCAAATCGGGATTGCGGCCGTAGTAATAGGCGTTCCCGTGTACATCATTGGCGCCTTGCCGCGTCGCGATGTTGATCACGCCGCCCGCCGTGTGGCCGTACTCGGCATCCACCGCCACCTGTTCCACCACCATTTCCTGGGTGGCATCGATGGTTGGCGTGTAGGACCCCTTGGGGCCGATCTGCACGGGAGAGCCGTCGATCAGCACATCGTTCTGGCGCGACGTGCGGCCCCCAAAATCCATCTCGCTGGCCTGCCACATGTGAAACGGAGTGGCCGATGCAGGATAGTTGTTTTGTACCGCGGGGTCCAAAAGCGTAAGCGCGAACGGGCTCCGGTCCTGTACCGGCAGGTTGGCCAACTGTTCATGGGTGATCGTCAGACTTTTCGAACTTGTGTTCAACTGCAACTCGACCGGATTGGCCGTCACGACGACCGATTCCGATACGGTTCCTGGCCGCATCGTAAGGTTGATCGTGACATCGCCCGATGTTTCCACACGGACGTTATCAGCAACTGCTTTATTGAAACCGCTCAGCTCAGCGCTAATTTGATAAATACCGGGCTCCACCAGAGCAAACCGGTACTCACCGTGACCTCCACTGGGCTGTGTTTTCGAAATACCCGTTTTTACATTAAACAAAATCACTTGAGCGCCGGACACCGAGGCTGCACTCGAGTCTGTAATCACACCTTGCACCGTTGCCCGGTAATCCTGCGCCAAGCAAGGCCCAAGGAACCAGAAGAACACCGCGCCCAGAGTCGCTACTTTACGTAACATTTGCCCTCCCCTGAATACAAGAGGCTAAGCGCGCCTCAGCCTCTCACACGGGCTTTCCAGCTCGAGTTGGAAGCAATTTTGCGTGTAAGACTCGGAAAACGCAAGCAAATTAGCGGTAAATACACGCGTAAGCAGGAGGTAAACCGGGGTGCCGGAGTATGGCTCTACGTTCTGGAAACCTGCTTTCTCTTGGTGTATCCTTAAATCCTCCGATTTACGGATGCTGGTTGCTAATTATTGATGGTCCGTCAGATGAGGACCCTGCATTCCGAGGTTATTACGCCGTGCTCACCTCTCGATCCACGTTGGCAGCTTGTTCAACGGATCGCAGCGAGTCAGTTTTTCTCGCGGGGGCCGAAGCTACGCGGCTTTCTCCTCTATATCTGTGAGAATTCACTTCTCGGTAAGCCCGAAAACCTGACTGCGCAGTTGATCGGCGTCCGGGTCTTCGGCCGGGGCCCGGGTTATGTTCCGAGCGAAGACAACATCGTCCGCGTCGAGGCCAGAGAAATGCGACGAAGGCTGGCGGCCTATTTCGCAGAAGAGGGCCGTGACGAACCCATTGTCATTGAGATCCCTAAAGGAAGCTATTCCCCAGTATTCGTTCCCCGCGAATTGACACAAGCCGAATCTCCGGTGCACGCCACCGGCTCCGATTCGCCGGAAGGCGTTTTGCCTGCAGGCCAGCGGCGCTGGCTGACTCCCGTTCTGGCCGGAGCTCTTGCGGTCGCCATAGCGGTCATCCTCTGGCAAGCTCTGAATTCGCCATTCCGGCAAGAGCGCGATGCATTCCTGGCCGGCTTGCATCAACCCGTGTCCGCATCCGTGGACTTCTCTATTTACCATGACCTGCTGGGCCAGCTTGGCGCGAATCCGCGCCGGGATGCTCTTCTGGTCCTGAGTAATCCCCGGATCATGACGTATTTCGTCTCAAATTCCAGTACCGATCCTGTGGATAAACCGCAGATCAGCATCCGGGTTCCTAAGGCCCTTAGAAATGAGTTCAGTCCCATGCTAAAGGAACGGGATCGCGAGCTGCCCTTTCAGTTCATTCACGTTACACGGGCCGGCTACACCGGTATCGGTGAGGCGGTCGCGGCCCTTCACGCCGGCCGTCTTATGGACCTGTTGGGTCGCCGGGTGCATCTGACAGAGGGCCGCTTTCTGAATTGGGATCACGTTGAGAAACAGGATCTGATCTTGCTCGGCGGACCTCAAAGCAACGACTGGAGTTTTGAGAAGGATGCTAAGCCGAACTTCAGCATTTCGGCGAATTCGATTGTGAATGCCAGTCCGCTTCCTGGAGAGCAGGCAACGTACCGGGCGGATGCCTCCACCGATTACGCTCTGATTCAAAAGCTGACTACGCCTTATAACTTTGAGACCGTTCTATTAGCGGGAATATCCAGTGCAGGAACTGCGGCGGCTGGTGAGTTTCTGGCCAATCCATACAAGATGGAGGCGGTGCATAAAAGCATTCGTGCCGCAAGTCCCGGCGGGGCGTTCCCCCCTGATTGGGAAGTCGTCATCAAAGTCGTTGTTCGCGACGGGCTTCCGCTGGAATCCCTGGTAATCGCGACCCGTCCGGTACCGTCCCGCACACGTAAGTGAACTGTCCGGGTCATCCGGTTCACCTGACGGTGGCGTCACTTCTCTTTCGGGTTGGGATCGCGTGCTGCGATTTTACCGGCGGGTGCTCTCTGGTGCGGGCGGTTTGAACTGTCCATCGGCGGCGCGATGGCTGATTTGTTGGCGTGCTTTTGCTGAGCTTTGCTCAGCGCTGTCTTCGTGGGCACATCCTACGCTGCCCGCTTGCGGTTCTTGCTTCCCCACCTGGCGCGTGCTGCTTTTGGTTGATAGCGGATCGCCTGGCCGGGCATGCGCGGCCTCTGTTGGATGCGAATGCCCGGGCTATTTCTGCCGCGTTCACCGCTTCCCTTCCTGTTGCGGCACCTTTCTGATCAGTGCGCCGATTGCCGATACTAGGTCTGCGATGCGTCTATCGGTTTCCGCGTTTAGTTTGCGTTGTTTTTCCTCCTGCGCCTTGAGCTTTTCCGTTTCTTCGGCCTGGAGTTTTATGACGTTGCTCTGCTTGGTTTCCAGGTGGGTCATCACCATGAAGGCGACTTCGAGTTCCTTGCGTGCCTGTTCGAGCGCGGTAATGCGTTGTTCGTGATCGCCGTTCACTTCGTTTCCCTTTAAGCTTAGCCGCAAGCATGCTCTGCGCGCTATGCGTGCGGCGGTAGCGGAGTTCATCCAGCAGCATGATGAGCGTGGAACTGCGAGCACGCCGATGGCTTCCTGCGAGTATTCCGGCTGCGGTGCAGGCGCTGATGAAGAGAAAGGCCGCGCTCACGCGCGATCCCCGACAGGCGGAAGCGCCTGTCCCACACGGAAGCCGAACTGTTCAAAGTCTAGCGGGACGGGCATGCCGAATCCCCAAAGGACGCGCGCGTGCTATACTTTCCTGAGTAGTTCCGCGGCCGGATGTAAGTGCCGGGGCATGCGGTTCTTCCGGCGGAATCCCGCCAAATCAATAGAATTCCAAAGTAGAATTATGCCGAAGTTGAAGACACATAAGGGTGCGTCCAAGCGGTTCAAGAAAACCGGGACCGGCAAGATTGTCCGGCGGCATGCCTTTGCCCGCCATATCTTGACCTCGAAAACGCGTTCCCGAAAACGCAAGCTGGGGCAGGGCGTGGTTGCCGATGAGACCGACCAGGCGAAACTGCACAGCATGCTTCCGTATTAAGCAGGCAAGGCCGAATCTTATTCGAGCAGGAGCAGCGCGCCGCACGTGCCTGCCGCCTCTCAGAGCGCCCATAGCGGAGCGCATTTCAGAAAAAGGAGAAAAACGTGCCAAGAGTTAAACGAGGGACCCACCGGCGTGATTATCGCCACAAAACACTTCGCCGCGCGAAGGGTTACTTCCTCACAAAATCGAAGCTGAACCGTTCCGCCCAGGAAGCGGTGGAGAAGGCGCTCCGTTACGGCTACGTCGGGCGGAGATTGAAGAAGCGGAACTTTCGCTCCTTGTGGATCGTCCGTATCAACGCGGCCTGCCGGATTTCCGGAATCTCATACAGCAAGTTCATCAGCGGCCTGAAGCGGGCAGGCATCGACCTGAATCGCAAGGTTCTGTCCGATATCGCTGTTAACGATTCAGCCGGATTCGCTACCCTTGTTGACAGGGCCAGGGCTGCTCAGCAGGCCCAAGTACAGTAGCAGAGGTATCGGCGACACGCATGGACGCAGTGCAAGAAGAAGGCATCGATTCCCTCGCCAGCCTGGAGGAACGCATCACTCGGGCGGTTCAGATCATCAGCACGTTGAGAAACGAAAATTCTCAGTTGCAGCAGCGTGTGAAGGCGGCTGAGGAACAGTTCGCTTCCGCCAAGTCGGAATTCGATGAAGCACAGGCTCTGTCGGCGGAGTTTCAGAAGGAGAACGCCGTTCTCGAAGGGAAAGTCGTTCAACTCTCCCAGCAGGTGGAGGAGATGCGCGGCGAGCGGAAACAGGTCAAGAGCCGGATCGAGAAACTGCTCAACCAACTGGACCTGCTGAGCGCTAGCTGACGAGGGCCGCCATGGACGCGCCGGACACATCCAAACAAATCGTCCGGGTTACTATCTTCAATCAGAGCTACGCCGTTTCCACCTCCGGCGATCCGCGCGACACGGAGGCGCTGGCGCTGGAGATCGATGAGCTGATGTCTTCGATTGCACGCCGCGCCGGCAATCTCGATTCCACGCGAACCGCGGTTCTCGCCTGCCTTCACCTGGCCGACCGGCTGCGAACCGCGGAACGGAAGCTCGAAACTTTACAGCAATCCGTTACGCATAAGACTCGCGATTTCGCCATGCTGCTGGACCAGGCTTTCCTTGCACCCGAAGGGCAGTAGGCGCTCTGGGCCGCAGTAATAACCGCTAATCGGCGATCGTTATTGTTGGACGGGCCTTCTGCTTTGTGGCTTCGGCTCGTTCAATAACTGTTCGGGCGAGTCTTTCGAAGGCGGTGACCTGCGAGTTCGGCACGTCGAGCGTCGCGATGGGGGTACCTGAATCGCCCATCTCGCGCGTTTTCGGATCAAGCGGAATCTCGGCGAGCAGCGGTACTTTCATTAATTCCGCCGTCCTTGCGCCGCCGCCCTTCCCAAAAATGTAAAGCCGTTCGCCGTTGTGCTCCAGATAGCTCATATTCTCGACAATGCCGAGCACCTGTTCCCGTACCTGCTCGAACATGTTCACCGCTTTCCGGGCGTCTTCGAGCGCCACATCGGAAGGGGTCGTGACAACGACGGCTCCGGTCAGCGGGGTGGTCTGAATCAGAGTTAGTTGGACATCGCCCGTACCGGGAGGCAGATCGATCACCAGGTAATCGAGTTCTCCCCAATCAACATTGCGCAGAAATTGCTGGATCACACTATTCAGCATGGGCCCACGCCAGACCAGCGGCTTATCTCCTGGATTCAGCAGGGCCATGGACATCAGGCGGACGCCATGTGTTTCAATCGGCTGAATCCGCTGGCCGATCGCATGAGGCGTCTGCCGCACGCCCATCATAAGCGGCACGTTGGGCCCGTAGACGTCCGCATCCATCAGGCCTGTTGCGTAGCCGAGTTTGGCGAGTGTGACGGCAAGGTTCACCGCAATCGTGCTTTTTCCGACGCCGCCCTTTCCGGATCCAACCGCGATGATGTTCTGAACGCCGGGAATCGGCAGTTTTGGTTGCTCGCCAGGAGCGTGAGGACCCATAAACTCAAGCTAACACCAGGCTCGCTTGCGCCTTGAGATCGAACCCGGAGAACTCGCGCCGCTGAAATTTCGGAAATGCCGCGGCTGCGATCATGGCTGCGTTATCGGTGGAGAGCCCTGGGGAAGGGAAGAAGAAGTTCAGATTACAGGCCCCGGCCGCCTGGCTCCGTAGCCCCTGATTACAAGCCACGCCGCCCGCAACGATCACCGACTCCGCTCCAATTTGCTCAGCGGATAGGATTGCGCGCCGCAATAATTCTTCAATGACGGTGAATTGAAAACTAGCCAGCAAATCGAGGGTCTGGCGGGGCGTTGCCGCGAGCCAATCTTCGAAGGTGGGATTTACGAGCTGTTTGCGGCGCGCGATCTCATCCGAGAGATCGTGCTGCTGGGTCCAGCGCAGAACAGCAGTTTTCAAGCCGCTGAAGCTGAAATCGAGCTCGTTGCCTTTCATTTTGGCGAGGGTAAATTTGATGCCCCGGGGATTGCCGTACGCTGCCAGGCGGTCAACAGTCGGGCCGCCCGGGTAGCCGTAACCGAGAAGCTTCGCAACTTTATCGTAAGCTTCGCCGGCTGCATCATCGCGTGTCTTGCCCAGGAGACGGTACTCGCCCATTCCGCGAACTTCAAACAGATGGGTATGGCCGCCGCTGACGACCAAAGCGAGGGCAGGGAACGAAAGATCCGGATTATCAAGCAGGACCGAATGGATGTGGCCTTCGACATGATTCACGGCGATGAGAGGTAAATTTTCCGCGAAGCACAGGGCTTTGGCATAGGTCACACCGACCAGCAGCGAACCGACCAGGCCGGGACCCGCGGTTACGGCGATTGCGCTCAGTTGTTCCAGCGGGACAGCCGCCAACTCTAGAGCTTGCCGCACAACTGGAACAATTGCACGCAAATGTTCGCGTGAAGCTAGCTCGGGAACCACTCCGCCATATTTCGCGTGCGTATCAAGCTGTGAGGCCACAATACTGGAACGGATCTCGCGGCCGCTCTCGACAACGGCGGCGGCAGTTTCATCGCACGAGCTCTCTATTCCTAAAATGAGGGTTTGCAAGTCTCTGACTTCAATTATGAGCTGCCGGAAGAACTGATCGCGCAAGAACCTCTAACCGAGCGCAGCGCTTCGAGGATGCTGGTTCTTTCGCGGAAAGAACAATCCTTCCGGGACGATGTGTTTCAGAACTTCAGTAGCTATCTTCATCCGGGTGATTGCCTGGTCCTGAACAACACTCGAGTTTTTCCGGCGCGGCTGCACGGCCATCGCAATACGGATTCGGGAGCGAAGGTTGAAGTATTCCTGGTTCGCGCGTTGGATGCGGACGAGGTCGCCTGGAATGTGCTCGTCCGGCCCGGAAAGCGCGTCCGGACTGGCGATCAGATCATTTTTGGCCCGAGGTTGCGAGCCGAGGTTCTGTCGCAAGGGGACTACGGCGAACGCACAATTCGGTTTCACGCCGAGGCGAACACCAAAGAATTGCTGGAAGACTTGGGCGAAACGCCGCTACCGCCGTATATTCACCGGCGGCCGAACACCAGCGATCGCGAGCGATACCAGACCGTATTCGCTGCCCGGCGCGGGTCCGTTGCCGCCCCTACCGCTGGTCTGCATTTCACACCGGAGATGCTGGCGCGCTGCCGCGCTGCCGGCGCGGAACTTGCCTGTGTCACTTTACATGTCGGGCTCGGAACGTTCGCGCCGCTGCGGGGAGAGGCGTTGTCAGATATTCGGCTGCATAAAGAGACTTTCGAAATCGACGATCGGGAAGCCGAAATCATGCGCCGCGCGGAGCGGCGGCTGTGCGTTGGAACAACCAGCGTGCGATGCGTGGAAACAGCCTTATCGAGAGGCGGTCTGAAGGGGATGAAAGGTGATACCGACCTGTTCATTCAGCCCGGCTTCCATTTTGCCGGGACTGGCGCGATGCTTACGAACTTCCACTTGCCACAGTCGAGTTTACTGATGCTGGTGTGCGCATTCGCCGGGCGGGACCTTACCCTAGCAGCCTACCGGCACGCCGTTTCCCAGCGATACCGGTTCTTTTCGTATGGCGATTGCATGCTCATCGAATAGCAAAATACTGCCCGTAAGCTAACAACCCATCCGCCACGTAGCATTCGAGCGCTTTCCAGCCATCCTGAACGGATCGGGGATCGCACAACAGTCGCCGGCCCACGCGCGCAATGTCGAGAACGTCGTCGACGTTCGCCCTCCAATCACGCGGCGCCCAATCGATGGCGTCCGAAACAACAGAAGAAATACCCTCGGCAACCCCGTCGGCCGTGACCATATTGAACGATTCCGTGTAACTGGGCTGAAGCAGCAGATGCATGTGGGCAATGGTTTTCCGGAAGCTGGGCCAGGATTGCCAGCCGTTCATCTTGAGATCGACGCCGGGCAAGCCGTTCAGCATTTCACGGACGGCGCCTAGAATGGTGTCGCCGCCGCCTTCGGCGCGTCCGGCAGACAGCCAAAGCTCAAGCGGGACCCGAAGGTAGTGCGCGATTTCAAGAGCGGCCCCGGCAGCGCTCATGAGATTCTTCAACGGCCGGGTTGCTCCAAAGACGCCGATGCGCAATGTGCCGCTTTCGAATGGCTTGCGGGGCACAGGTTCGGTGTTCAGCCAGTACAGATTCGGCAGATACGTACATCCCGTTCCAAAAGCCGATTGCACCCACTGGCAGAAGCGGCGGCTGTTTCCAGCCAGCCGGATATTATGAGTTCCCAGCTCCAACTCCATCACTTCCCGCATGAGCTTCACACCATTGCGATCAGCTTGTAGAAAGCCGACATTGGAATGACAGTTCACCGCAAAATCCGTATCGGTGAAATCGTTTCCCAGAGCTTGCAATTCTACGCTGGGAATCCAGGGCGCGGAGATGATGACGTGCTCCGCGGGATTCGCCGTTAACTTCTTGCGGAGGTCGGCCGCGCTGAGAATGGGCCAAACCTCGGCCTTGATTCCTGCTCGGCGAAGCACCTTAGCAGTGTTGATAGCAGCTACCCCAAGACCGATATGGCTGATATTGCGGTTTGCGGCGAAATTTTTGTAAGCAAGCACTACGCTCACGAGTCGGGCCTCCTAAAGATTGCGATTTACGTAATCGTCAATCTAAG
>Ga0308174_10000540_pt1 | contig 16215 bp, 13 predicted proteins | sample PhyPR2_FD_203894 | JGI IMG/M metagenome (GOLD analysis project Ga0308174, IMG submission 203894) | Soil microbial communities from UC Gill Tract Community Farm, Albany, California, United States - DLSLS.P.R2 | ecosystem: Environmental > Terrestrial > Soil > Agricultural land | place: USA...
GCCCCCGGTTGCAGGCACTGGCTGGCCACGTCGGCGCCGAGGATTTCGAGGTTCTTGCCGCCCGCAGCGTCCAGTGCGGTGGCGACCGCTTCCCCGATGTCGCCGGAGAGGATCGTGACCTCCGGGTCCGGCGGGTCCAGCGGTCTATGGGTGAGGAGGAACATCGGTCCGGAGAAGGGGTAGTCGGTGCTGCCCGGCTCCTCGGCCTCCATCCGGTCGCCTCCCAGGTCCGCCGGCCGACGAGCATCGCGCCGGTGGCCGCGGCGACCTCCGCGAAATCGTCGGGTGCCACGAAGTCGGCGAGAGCGCGACCACCGCCCCAGCCCATCGAGTGGCCGGGACCCGCGATGAAGCCGTCGAGCGACGTACACCTGTTCACGACTACCTTGCCGCTCATTTCACAGTCGCCATCCTTGGGTCGTGCCTGTCTGGCCCATCCCGAGCTGACACCGGCCGGGTCTCAGCGCGCGCCGCCACGGGTTCAGATCTTCGCGCCGATCGGGGCGTACGGGAAGTGCCGCTTCAGTACGTCTCACGTGAGGCCGGCGGCCGAAGCAGTAACAGCCACAACATCCGCATCCCGGCGAGATCAGCGAAACTCGGCCCGCCAACAGGCGGCGAAATGACGCACCTTGCCGTTGGGTCGAGCGAGCGGATCGCGGCATAGACCGGGCGTTCCTACTCAGGCGGGCCCTGGGTTGATGACCGAACTGACGCGACCCGTGCCTCATCATTGCGGGCTCGCGTCTCCTTGCGCGCCGCATAGTCTGCGGTGCTGTTCTCATGGGGGAAGGGCCGGTTGGGGACGGGCATGCCCAAGGCACTGCAGATCGGCTCCCAGCCGTCACCCGGCTGCCACTCGATCAGTCGCTCCGCCTCGATCTCCGCTCGGACCTCGTCCAGCCACCGCTCATAGCCGGCCATGATCTCGTTCCGGTCATCGATATCAGTGAAGAGCTCGCTGAAGATGGCCCTGAATAGAGGCACCATCGGGTCGCCGCCGTCTTTCGCAAGCATCTCGCGCGTACGGGGAAGAACGGTCGCCTCCATGCTGCGGTACCACACCTCGGGATCCCCGCGGTGCGACAGCAACACGGGGACGTCCGGATATGCCGCGGCCAGGTCGCGCCAGCAGTTCGAGAACGGTGCGTCGACACCGGCGGCGTACCCGGCCAGGAAGTCCTCCCACTCGGGCGGGTCTCCTTGTAGTGCGGCCACCCACGTGCGGGCGTGCTCGGGGTGCGCGAAGGCCTCGCTCATGTGGTACACGGGCGCGTCCAGGAGGTACCGCAGAGCCTCGCGTAGTGAGGACGTCCCGGTCCGAGGCAAACCGGCGCCGATCAGTTGCAGGGGCACATGCGCAGTCTATGGACGACTGTGGCTCTGGCGGGCGAGGTCCGAATCGGCTTGGTTGGGGCGGACCAACAGAGTGCTCGCTCCTCGGCGTGACAGTGAAAGTCGCTCAGCCTACAGGCGGCGGAAAGACGGCTCTCCTGACTGATCCGTGGGTCATTTCCTGCCGGGGAGGACGGGTCGGTGTCCGCCGAGGTTGAGCATGGCCAGGGCGATGAGCGCGTCTGGTGACTTGAAGCCGAACGCGACTCTGGTGATGAGCCGGATCTTGGTGTTGACCGACTCGATGCGTCCGTTGGACAGGCCGTGCTCGATCGCGGCGAGGATCGAGGCCTTGTGTTTGACGATCCGGCGCTGCAGGTCGACGAAGGTGGGAATCCGGCAGCGGCGGGCCCAGCCGATCCATGCCTCGAGCGCCTCGACGGCTTCGTCGTAGCCGAGCTGGAAGACCAGCCGGAGTCCTTCCTTGAGCAGGTAGGCACGGTGCAGCGTGGGGTCAGTCTTGGCGATCCAGGCCAGCTTCGCGGCCTGTCGTGAGGTGAGGTTCTCGGGGTTCTTCCACAGCGCGAAGCGGGCGTGCTTGAGTGCCTTCGCGGTGCCGGTGGCGTCTTGGCGGAGGCGTCCACGCGACCATCGGATCCGGTCGGCGCGGCCGCCTGGTTGGTGGCGCGCGGCGTTCCAGGCCTGGCGGCGGACGTCGTCGAGGGCCTCGGTGGCCCACTTGACGATGTGGAAGGGGTCGGCGCAGCGCACCGCGTTCGGGCAGCGGTCGGCGACCACGGCGCTGATCCAGTCCGCGCCGTCGGCAGACACGTGGGTGATCAGGGCGGAGCGCGCCTCACCCAGGGCGTCGAAGAACCGCTCCAGGGTGGCCTTCTCCCGGCCGGGTGCGGCCCACACCAGCCGGCCGGAGTCGTGGTCGACCACCACGGTCAGGTACCGCTGCCCGCGCTTGTAAGAGATCTCGTCGATCCCGATCCGCCGCAGGTCGGCGAACCGGTCGTGCACGGCCTCGACGTCGGCCCAGACCCGGGTGATGATCGCGCCGACGGTGCGCCAGGCGATCCGCATCAGCTCGGTGATCGCGCTCTTGGAGCACTGGGTGGCCAGCCAGGCGACCTGCGCGTCGAAGGCGTAGGTGTGCCCGGTCGCGTGCCGGGCCCACGGCACCGCCGCCACCGTCGGCCCATGATCGCGACACCGGACCCGGGGCGCGTCGGCTTCGAGGACCGTCTGGATCGTGCCCAGGTCCAGTGCCCGCCACCGTCGCCGACCCTCCCCAGCGTCGTAGCCCGGTGACCGTCGCCCGCACCGGCCGCACCTGCCCCGCGTCCGTTTCCGGGGACGAACATGCGCCACCAGCAGCTGCTCGTCCTCGTCGAATTCGATCGCTTCGATGACCGTCTTCTCGACCCCCAACAGGGCTCGCCATAGGGTGGCGTTCTGCACGCCGTTCTCCGCTCTTCGGTTCCGGACCTAGACAAGCCAGGAACCTAGACAGGGAACGGCGTGCGCTCGTTCAGGCGCGCTCAACCACCCACGGAAGCATCAGGAGAGCCGGAAATATTGCACCCATCTGCCGCAGACACCGTGCGCTGCGGCCATCCGGATACGCCGCGGAGAGTGAAGTTCTGCCTAATGGGTCTGACGTCGCTCCTTCAACAGCCGGCGTCGGATCGGGTTCCAACGCTCGAGCGGAATCACTCGTGCCGGATCCGCGAACTGTTCCAGTCGGGACGCCTGTTCGGGCAGGAGGCGGAAGACCAAAGACGTGCCCTCATCGGCCAGGGACGCCAACTCTCCGTGCTCTTTACTCCAAACGGTCGCGTCGTAGGCGAAGGACGCGAACCTCACGAACGCGTCCCAATCCTCAGCGACGCGCGCTGAGATGGCGAAGAACGGCTGCGCCCTGTCGCAGCGACCCGCGAGGACTGGTGCCACGCGGACGTCGAGCTCACCACGGCCATGCTCACCCGGTGTGCCAGGCCCGACCTGATGCCGGCCCACTCGTTGGCACGCGCGTACGACGCGACCGTCGTCGCCCACTCGCGGGGACCGCTGGGAATGACGCCCTTCCGTCCCGAGCTTCCCGAGGTCGCCGACACCCAGTACCGACCGGCGAAGCGGCCGTTGCCGTGCAGCTCCCGCAGGTATGCCCCCACGGGAGCCAGCCGCACGACCGGATCTGTGCTGATCTCGTCGAAGCTGTCCATCACCATGGCCTTGGTGAGCACCGGCAGCTCGGCCAGGGGCGCCCGCTCCAGTCCGTGATGGAGGCGCCGGTAGAACGGCGACCGGGTGGATGCGAACGCCCGGGGCGTTGCCAGCTCTCTCGTCTGGTGCTCGCGCAGCTGTGCCGGCGTCCAGCGTTCCCGCCGGCGCAGCGCACGCCGCAGCAGCAGGACGCGCGAGATCAGCAGCGTGTCCATCCCAGCCTCCCGGCTCGTCCCCCACGGGACCATCCTCGCGCCACCTCCTGGCCGTCCAGGGGCAGTCGATGGTCCGACCGGCGCTCCCTGCCGTGCCGGCCGGCGGGCCTTCGCCGCCGCCACCGGGACCGCTTCGACGGGTCAGCCGGCGAGCATGATCCCGACGAACAGCGTGGCGAGCGCGGTGAGGCCGGTGAGCGCGCCGAAGACCGCCATACCCCTGCGCGACCCCGCCCGCGCGTGCAGGTAGGCCGTGACGCCGGAGGCGATCACCAGCGTGTACTTCAGCATCAAGGTGTGCTGGTAGCCCGGGCCCTTGTCGCCCTCGGCCACCACGTTCCAGATGCCGGTCAGCACCAGGACCCCGAACGCCGGCCAGGCGATCCGGTTGAACGCGTTGGCGGCGGCCTTCGGCACGTCCGTCCCGGCCGCGCGCAGCGCCGGGACCAGGGCGGCGAGGGTGATCTGGCCCCCGACCCAGACAGTCGCGGCCAGCACGTGCAGGAAGAGGCGGATCGTCTCCAGGTCGACAGGGGTCACGCCGGCAAAGCCTGCCAGGTCGGCGCCGAACCGCCCGCGGCAGGGGCCGCCAGGACGTGTCCTACGCGTCCTCGCTCATGCTCCATAGCGTCCACAGGGCGGTGCGCATGCGCCGCGGCTGGCCGAGGACCGTGGTGACCGCGTGGGCGACGTCCGCCGGGGCCAGGTAGGTGTCCTTGACCGGGTCGCCAGAGACCCGGCCGAGGCCGTCGGCGAAGCCGGTGTTCACCGCGGCGGGCGCGATCGTGCTGACCCGGATGCCACGCGGTCGCAGCTCCCGGTCCAGCGAGATCGCCAGCCCGACCTGGCCGAACTTGCTGGCCGCGTAGACCGCTTCCAGGCCGCTGGCACTGCCCAGTCCGGCCACCGAGGCGACGACGACGATGTCGCCGGCCCCGGCAGCGGTGAAGTGGTCGACGGCGGCGCGCACCGACCAGACGGTGCCGAGCAGGTTCGTGTCCACGATCCGCGCGAGGTGCTCGTCGGGGTAGTCCAGGATGCTGCCGAAGACACCGATGCCTGCGTTGCAGACGATCGAGTCGAGGCGTCCCCATCGCTCGACCGCCGCCGCGACGGTGGCTCGCGCGTCCTCCGGGGACCGGACGTCCATCGTTCTCCCCATCGCCCGACCGGAGGGCAGTCGCTCGGCGAGCGCCGTGGCCGCCTCGGGGTCCCGGTCCGCCACCACGACGCAGGCGCCGTGGTCGGCGAGCAGCTCCGCGGTCGCGGCGCCGATCCCCGCGCCGGCGCCGGTGACGAGGACGACGCTGTCGGTCAGGTCGCGTTGCTCGACGTGCATGTGGTGCTCCTCCTTCAGGTGTCGACCTCGGCCAGCAGGGCGTCGGCGGCGGCTCGGTCCGTGATGAGTGTGTGCAGCAGACCGGCCTTCGCGGCCGCGGCGATGGCAGGAGCCTTCTCCTTGCCGCCGGCGATCGCGATGACCTGGGGGATCCGTCGGAGCTCCGCGGTGGTGATCGAGATGCACAGGTCGGCGACCGGAGGGTCCCCGGTCACCACCGCTCCTCGCGCGTCGAGGACGGTGGAGCAGATGTCGGCCACCGCCCCGGCAGCGGCCGCCTGGTCGGCCACCCGCTGCGGGAGCGCGGCCCGCAGGGACGAGCCGTCCTGCCGCCACGCCCCGATGCCGACCAGGGCACACGTGATGTGCGCGAACCGGCTGGTCGTGGCCCGGACGAAGTCGCTGTCGCGGAGCGCGCGCGCCAGCTCGGGGGCGTCCACGACCATGGGCGCGTGCAGGGCGTGCACCGCGCCGCCGGTCGCCCGGCTGACCCGGCGCACCAGGTCCATCGAGCTCAGCCCGAGGTCGACGGCCGGCACCGTGCCGACCATCTGCACCACCTCGCACCCGGGCAGCGCTCCGACGCCCTCCGCGAAGGCGTGCAGGGTCCTGCCCCAGGAGACCCCCAGGACGTCGTTGCCGGTCAGCCGCTCGGCGAGCAGGGCCGAGCAGGCGCGCCCCAACTGGGTGCGGGTCCGGTGCGGGTCGTCGTCGACGCCGCTCAGCACCAGCGCCTGGCGGAGGCCGTAGCGCTCGGCCAGGCGGCTGGAGGCGGTGAGGTCGACCTCGGGAGGTACGTCGACCGCGATGTGCACGAGGCCGCGCTCGCGTGCCTGCTCGAGCATCCGGGCCACCCGGAACCGGGAGACGCCCAGCTCGTCCGCGATCTGCACCTTGGACCGGTCCTCGAGGTAGTAGCGCTGGGCCACGACGGCGAGCATCAGGTCCTCCACGGACCGGCTCCTTCCTTGACGTCCGAGCGACACCACGAACAGAATGGGAACACAAATGAGCGTAGTCCGCTCAAATGAGCGGGCGCAACAGCACCGCCACCGCGTCGAAGGAACCCGTCATGCGTCTCTACCTCGACACCGCCGTCCGCGCCGCTGCCGAGCCCCTGCTGGCAACCGGCCTGTTCGCCGGGCTGACCACGAACCCGACGATCCTGGACCGGGCCGGCCTCGGCGTGGAGGACATCGACGCCACCTACGCCTGGGCGCACGCGGCCGGGGCACGTGAGGTCTTCTTCCAGACCTGGGGTCCCGACACCGAGACGATGGTCGACCGCGGCCGTCGGCTGCGCGGTCTCGGTCCCCAGGTCGTCGTCAAGGTGCCCGCCTCCCGGGCCGGCGCCGCGGCCTGCGCGACGTTGTCCTCCGAGGGGGTCCCGACCCTCCTGACCGCCGTCTACACGCCCGGGCAGGTGATGATCGCGGCCGCTGCGGGCGCGACGTACGTGGCGCCGTACCTCGGCAAGCTCGACGAGGCCGGACGCGACGGCGTCGCCACCGTCACCGCCATGCAGGAGCTGCTGCACGCCACCGGCAGCGCCACCAAGATCCTGCTGGCCAGCGTCCGCGACGTGCCGGCGATGGTGACCCTCGCCCGCCGCGGGGTCGACTGCTTCACGATGGGGGTGCCGGTCGCGGAGGCCTTCTTCGACGACGAGCTCACCGCCGGCGCCATCACCGCGTTCGACGAGGTGATCGCCGCGGGGCCCCGCGCCTGACCCCGCACACCCCGACGAGCCCGATGAGCGACACCACCCCCTCCAGCCGACGACCCGGGCTCGTCGGCGTCGACCTGGGCACCGCCTCGGTCAAGGTCGTCGTCTGCGACCACGAGACCCACCTCCTCGCCCAGGCGCAGGCGGACTACGCCGTCGAGCATCCCCGACCCGGCTGGGCGGAGTCGGACCCCCAGGACTGGCTGCGCGCCACCGCCACCGCCGTACGGCGGGCGGTCGCGGCCGCGGACGTCCGCCCCACCGCCATCGGGCTGTCCGGCCAGATGCACGGCGTCGTCGCCGCCGACGACCGGGGCCGGACCGTGCGCCCGGCCATGCTGTGGTCCGACGCACGCGCCGCTGCGGAGGTCGACAGCTACCGTGCGCTGCCGGACGACGTACGCGCCCGGCTCGCCAACCCGCTCGTGCCCGGGATGGCCGGCCCGATGCTCGGCTGGCTGGCACACCACGAGCCCGACCGGCTGCGGGAGACGCGCTGGGCCCTGCAGCCCAAGGACTGGCTGCGCCACCAGCTCACCGGCGAGGTCCACGCCGAGCCCAGCGACGCATCGGCGACGCTGCTGTACGACCTCGTCGCCGACGACTGGGACCGAGACGTCGTCGACGCGCTCGACCTCGACCCTCGCATCCTGCCGGCCGTGCTCCCGAGCGCCTCGGCGCACGCCGGGCTCGTGACCCCTCGGGCGGCGGAGCTCCTCGGCGTCCCGGCGGGCACGCCGGTCGCGGCCGGGGCCGCCGACACCGCGGCGGCCATGCTGGGCACGGGGCTGGTCCGGGCGGGCACCGTCCAGCTCACGATCGGCACCGGCGTCCAGGTCGTCACCCCTCTCGACGAGCTCCCTGCGCCGCTCGCGCCGCGGCCGGTCACGCACACCTACCGCACCGCGGGGCCGGCCGGCTGGTACGCCATGGCCGCCGGGCTCAACGGCGGCTCGACGCTGGCCTGGGTGCGGCAGATCCTCGGTCTCACCTGGCCGGAGCTGTACGACGCCGCCCGTCTCGCGCCCGAGGACGACGACCCGCTCTTCCTCCCCTACCTGCACGGGGAGCGCACGCCGTGGCTGGACCCGGGCCTGCGAGGAGCCTGGACCGACCTCAGCCCCCGGCACGACCGGTCCCGGCTCGCGCGCGCCGCCCTCGAGGGTGTCGCCATCGCCGTCCGGACCGCGTTCGACGGCCTCCCGGCGCTCCCCGGCGGCTCCCCGGTGCGGATCGCGGGCGGCGGCACCGTCGAGCCCGCCTGGAGACAGATGCTCTCCGACGCCATCGGCCACCCCCTGGAGGCCGTCGAGGTCAACGCCGCGTCCGGTCTCGGCGCCGCCCTGCTGGGAGGACTCTCGACCGGCACGCTTCGCGACGCGGTCCGCCCGAGCGCACCCGGCGAGCTCGTAGCGACGCCGAACCCCGACGAGCACGACCGGTTCGCGGCCAGAGCGCTGCGGGCCCGGGACCGCCTGCAGGCGCTGCGGCAGGCGACGACCTGACCCGACCAGACAGGTCAGGTTGCGGTCATGGTGCTCGGTTAGCGTCGGGCCGCGCGCCGGGGGCTCGCGATGCGGGCCGCTCGTCGACGACCTCCAAGCGGCGGACCCTCGCGGTCCGTGCAGCCGCCGTGGCTCGACCCCGGTCCCCGGTCGGCGGCACGGTCCATCGCCATCCCTGAGCATGGGCCGTGCCGTCCCGGCCGCACCGTCCTCGAGCCGGGTGCGGTGTCAGCAGCCGCGGGTCAGGACGCCCGCCTGCGACTCGGTCGCGTGGCCCGGTCCGAGCGGTCCCGCAGCGGGGCGGTCGAGGAGCGGATGACCAGCTTGGTCGCGAGCTCGACGTGCTGGGAGTCGATCTTCTCGTCAGCCGCCAGCATCAGCGCGGTCCGGATCGCCACCGCACCCATGTCCTGCAGCGGTTGCCGGACGGTGGTGAGCGGCGGTGAGGCGATGCGCGCGACCTGGGTGTCGTCGAACCCCACCACGCTCAGCTCCTGAGGGACCAGGATGCCTCTCCCCCGCGCGGCCTCGAGGACGCCCGCGGCGAGCTCGTCGTTGCCCGCGAAGATCGCCGTCGGCCGGGTCGGCAGGTCGAGCAGCCGCGAGCCGCCGACCACGCCCTCCTCGTAGCAGAAGTCCACCGAGCTGAGGATGTACTCCCCCGGCACCTCCTCGGCGACCGCGGCCATCGCCGCCAGGAAGCCCTGCAGACGAGCCTGGTTGCACTCCGCGGCGGCCGGCCCGCCCAGGTAGGCGATCCGGCGGTGCCCCAGGCCCAGGAGGTGCCGCGCGGCCTCCAGCCCGCCGCGGAAGTTCGTCGCCCCCACGCTCGGCACCTCGGACGGCAGGTTCACCGGGTCGATGACGACCAGCGGCAGGCCTACCACCCGGAGCGCGGTGATCTCCTCCTCGCTGAGCTCCTCGGTCACGGCGATGACGGCCCGGCGCCCGTTGGCGGCGAGGTCGCGCGCCCAGCGGGCCGCGCTCGTGCGGCTCGGCCGCGGGCGTTGCCGGGGAAGGACGCTGACGGTGACCGCGGCACCGAGCTGGGCCGCGGCGGTCGAGACGCCCTGGATGACCTCGGCCGAGTAGGCGAGCAGCTGCCCTTGCAGGGTGAGCTCGACGGTGGGCCGCCGCTCCAGGCCGACCAGGTGCCCGGCGTAGTCGTGCGTGCGGAGCAGCTCCTTGACCCGGGCGCGTGTGGCGGGGGCGACGTCGCTGCGGCCGTTCAGCACCTTGGAGACGGTCGCCACCGACACCCCGGCGGACGCCGCCACGGTGGCCAGGGTCGTACGTCGCTCCGTGTCCGGCACGATCAGTCCTCCTACGAGTTCGCTCGCGACCCAGGCTAGTGCCGCGTCCAGCAACGTCCGCCCGCCGCGTGCCCCCTCGCCGGCGGCGAACCCTGCCGGCCGAGGCACTAGGGCGCCGACTCCAGCCGCACGCGGGTGTCCAGCCGGCGGTCGTGACCCACGACGCGCGCGGGTCCGGTCAGCCGCACCGTGGTCCGGCAGGGCAGGTCGGTCGCGGACGTGCCGACCAGGATCTCCAGGTCGCCGGGCTCGACGATCCGGTCGAGCTCCGGGTTGGTGTAGGCGGTGCGGTCCGCGTGCACCGAGAACACGACGTCCACGCTGTCCCCGGGCTCGAGGCTCACCCGTGCGAAGCCCACCAGCAGACGCAGCGGACGCGCCACCTGGGCGACGGGGTCGTGGACGTAGAGCTGGACGACCTCCTCGCCGGCGCGCGTGCCGACGTTGCGAGCCGTCACGCGGACGTCGAGCTCACCGTCGGTGCCGACCTCGGTGGCGCTGACGCGCAGGTCGCCCACCTCGAAGGCGGTGTAGGAGGCGCCGTACCCGAAGGGGAACAGGGGTGCGCTCTCCACCGTCGAGATGCCCGCGCTCGCGGTGCCACCGAGTGCCGGCTGCAGGTACGTGCTGGGCTGGCCGCCGGGCTTGCGCGGCACCTGGACGGGGAGCTTGCCGCCCGGGTTGAGCCGGCCGGAGAGCACGCCGGCGATCGCGGCCCCGCCCTCGGCACCCGGCAGGAACACCTGGACGAGGCCGGCAGCCCGACCGTGCACGTCGCCGAGTGCGTACGGGCGCCCGGACACCACCACCACGACGACGGGTGTGCCCGTCGCCAGCAGCTCGGCGAGGAGGTCGGCCTGCACGCCGGGCAGGCGCAGGTCCTCCACGTCGCACCCCTCGCCGGAGGAGCCGTGCCCGAAGAGCCCGGGCAGGTCCCCGACCATCGCGACACACACGTCGGCCCCGCGTGCCGCGTCCACGGCGGCGGCGAAGCCCGACCGGTCCTCCCCGAGCACCGCGCACCCGGACTCGTGGACCACCTCGGCGTCGGGCAGCTCCGCGCGCAGCGCCTCGAGCGGGGTCGTCACCTGGATGCCGAGGTCCCGCCCGGGGTAGCGCGGCAGCACGTGGTTGGGGAAGGCGTAGCAGCCCATCAGGGTGCGGGGGTCGTCGGCGCACGGTCCGACCACGGCGACGCGGTGCAGGCCCGGCCGTCCCGGCCCCGCCAGCGGCAGCGCGGTGCCGGCGTCCAGCAGCACGACCGAGCGTTCTGCCAGCTCCCGGGCCAGCGCCCGGTTCTCGGCCGAGTCCAGGTCCGTCCCGGCCGCCGTCTCGACCGAGCCCTCGGGCGTCCAGTCGGGATCGAGGAGGCCCAGACGTGCCTTCTGCAGCAGCAGCCGACGGGCTGCTCGCGTGAGCAGCTCCTCCGGGACCTCGCCGCGGCGGACCAGCTCGACGAGCCCCGCGCCGTAGCCCAGGGTGTCCGGCAGCTCGACGTCGATCCCAGCCGCGAGGGCGAGGGCGCCGGCCTGGTCGACGTCGGCGGCGACGTGGTGCATGGTCGCGAGGAACGGCACCGCCCAGTAGTCCGAGACGACGGTGCCGTCGAACCCCCACTCGTCGCGCAGCACGTCCGTGAGCAGCCAGGAGCTGGCACCCGCCGGGACGCCGTCGACGTCGGAGTAGGAGTTCATGACCGACTGCGCCCCACCGAGTGCCACGGCGGTCTCGAAGGACGGCAGGATGACGTCGCGGAGCTCGCGCACGCCCATCGAGACGGGCCCGTGGTTGCGCGCGGCCCGCGACGCGGAGTAGCCGGCGAAGTGCTTGAGCGTCGCGACGATCCCCGCGCTCTGCAGGCCGCGGACGTAGGCCGACCCGAGCATCGACACGAGGTAGGGGTCCTCGCCGATCGTCTCCTCCACGCGGCCCCAGCGGTAGTCGCGGACCACGTCGAGCACGGGCGAGAGGCCCTGGTGGACACCGAGCCGGGCCATGTCCCTGCCGATGGCCGTCGCCATCCGCTCGACGAGGTCCGGATCCCAGGTCGCGCCCCAGGCGATCGCGGCGGGGTACACCGTCGCGCCGTACGCCGTGAAGCCGGTCAGGCACTCCTCGTGGACCATGGCCGGCACCCCCAGGCGCGAGCCGTCGAGCACCACCCGGTGCTGGCGGACGAGCTCGGCGACACCGTCCTCCACGGTCACCGGGACGCTGCCGTAGACCCGCGTCAGGTGTCCGAGTCCGTGCCTGCTCGCCTCCTCCAGCGGCACCGTCCCCGAGGCGTCGAAGATGTCCTGCATCGGGGCGACGTTGTGCTGGGTCTCCGCGGGCACCGACGCGTCCGCCATGTCGTTCCCGGCCCAGCGGCTCCCCAGCTGAGCGGCCTTCTCCTCGACCGTCATAGCCGACAGCAGGAGCTCCACCCGCTGCTCGGCCGGCAGGGACGTGTCGTGCCAGGGGTGCTGGGTTCGGGTGCGCTGTTCTGCGGTCACGAGGTCCCCCAAAGGAGCGAGGCGGAGGCCGGACCGAGACAGTCGAAAGAAGTTTCGAGCCAGCCGGGTTGGACGTACGGTACCGACTCCCCCGGCCCGGCGGAACCCCCGCGCCCCGCCGAGAGCTCAAATGCGACAGCGTCAGGAAAAATGGGTTCTTGACACTGTCGCCGGGCGATCCTAGCCTCCCAATCAGTCGCGACGTGTTCCGGAATATTTTTCGAACGATCGAGGTACCGGCCCCACTGGTTGCGTGCGGGCCGCGAGTGGCAGCCGTGGTCGGCCACGGCTCTCGACACCCTGGAGTAGACCGTGGAAGCCATCACCACCTCTCGACGCAACTTCCTCCGCCTCGTCGGGCTCGGCGTCCCTGCCGCGGCCGCGCTGGCGGCGTGCTCCGGCTCGACGCCGAGCCAGACCGGTGCCGGTGGCGGCTCCGGCGGCGGAGCCAAGGGCGCCGCGACGTACTGGTTCCTCACGGGTCAGCCGCAGCAGGGGATCCGCGAGGACACGGTCAACAGGTTCAACGCGGCGAACCCGAAGACCAAGATCGCGACCACCGAGTTCCAGAACGACGCCTACAAGCAGAAGATCAAGACCGCGATCGGCGCCGGCAAGGCACCGACCCTGATCTGGGGCTGGGGAGGCGGCGGCCTCAAGAGCTACGTCGACGCGGGTCAGGTCGTGGACCTGTCGGGCTGGTTCGGCCAGCACGGCGACATCAAGAACCGCATCTTCCCGTCCGCGTTCGGCGCGGCTACGGTCGACGGCAAGATCTACGCCATGCCGTGCGAGACGGTGACTCCGATCGTGCTGTACTGGAACAAGAAGGTCTTCGACACCGTGGGCGCCCAGCCTCCCCAGTCGTGGGGCGACATCCTCGACCTCGTACCCAAGTTCAACGCCAAGGGCATCGCCCCCTTCTCGTTGGGGGGTCAGTCGCGCTGGACCAACATGATGTGGCTGGAGTTCCTCTACGACCGCATCGGTGGCGCCGAGGTCTTCCAGAACGTCTTCGACGGGCAGAAGAACGCCTGGTCCCAGCCGGCGTCGATCCAGGCCCTCACCGAGTGCCAGAAGCTCGTCAAGGCCAACGGGTTCGTCAAGGGCTTCTCCTCGATCACCGCCGACTCCAACGCCGACCAGGCGCTGCTCTACACCGGCAAGGCGGCCATGATGCTGCACGGCGCCTGGACGTACGGCAGCATGAAGAGCGACGGCGGCGACTTCGTGACGGGCGGCCATCTCGGCTACATGAACTTCCCACCCGTCGACGGCGGCAAGGGCGACCCGAGCGACACGGTCGGGAACCCCGGGCAGTACCTCTCGATCTCCTCCAAGGCCAGTGCCGCCGAGCAGGAGATCGCGAAGAAGTTCCTCTCCACCACGCTGCTCGACGACACCGAGATCCAGAAGTGGATCGCCAGCGGCAACGTCCCGGTCGTCAAGGGCACGCGGAGCAAGCTGGCCGCCGTGAGCGACAAGACCGACGCCGCATGGCTCACGTTCGTCTACGACACGTCGAGCAAGGCCGGGAACTTCGCGCAGTCGTGGGACCAGGCGCTCCCGCCGACCGCCGCGGAGACGCTCCTGGACAACATCGCGAAGCTCTTCCAGCTGTCCATCTCGCCCCAGCAGTTCGCGGACAACATGAACAAGGTGATCGGCACGTGACCACTGCCGCCGTGCCGCGGCGGACGGCGCCCTCGCGGGCCGTCCGCTCGGGACGGAACGGTCCGGTAGCGTGGATGGCGCTGCCAGCGCTCGGGATGTTCCTGATGTTCGGCGTCGTGCCGCTGCTGGGCGTGCTGGCCCTCAGCTTCGCCCAGTGGGACGGGCTCGGCGCGATCCACGCCGCGGGCCTGTCCAACTGGCGCTCGGTGCTCAGCGACCCGGGCCTGCCGCACGCGCTGTGGGTGACCTTCCTCGTCATGTTCCTGTCCTGGGCGGCGCAGACCCCGCTGGCGCTCCTGATCGGCGTGTTCCTGGCCGGGCACCAGCCCTACCGTGCCGTGCTGGCCGTCATCTACTTCGTCCCGCTGCTGCTGAGCTCGGCGGCCATCGCCATCACCTACAAGGCGCTGCTCGACCCCAACTTCGGGCTGGGCCCGGGACTGCACCTGGGCATCCTGACCCAGGACTGGCTCGGCAAGCCGGCCCTGGCGCTGGGCGTCGTGATCTTCGTGGTCTCGTGGCAGTTCGTGCCGTTCCACGCCCTGATCTACCAAGGTGGCGTGATGCAGATCCCCGCCGCGATGTACGAAGCCGCGGCGATCGACGGCGCCGGCCGGGTCCGGCAGTTCTTCAGCATCACCCTGCCGCAGCTGAAGTACACGATCATCACGTCCTCGACGCTGATGGTCGTCGGGTCGCTGACGTTCTTCGACCTGATCTTCGTCCTCACCGCCGGAGGCCCGGGTGACGCCACCCGGGTGCTCGCCCTGGACATGTACAAGCGCGGCTTCCAGGCGAACCTGATGGGCCCGGCGAGCGCGATCGCGGTGATCCTCGTCCTGGTCGGGCTCGGTCTCGCGCTGCTGCTCCGCCGGATCGGTGGCGGCGCCAGCGACAGCCAGCTCGAGGGAGCCTGACATGGCCACCACGGTGCACACCCCCAGCCCGGTGACCGCGGCCCCGCACCAGAAGGAGCACGCGGGCCTGCGCCGGCTGCTGCGGCTCAACTGGCTGGGCGGCGCGGCCAGCTGGCTCTGGCTCGCGGTCGTCGTCGTGCCCCTGTACTGGATCGTCGTCACCAGCTTCAAGGAGCAGAGGGCCTACTTCACGAACAACCCGTTCGCGCCACCGACCGCGCCCACCCTCGACAACTACAAGCTCGTCGTCGAGTCCGACTTCCCCCGCTACTTCCTCAACAGCATGGTCGTCGCCCTCGGCACCACCGTGCCGGCGGTGCTGATCGCGTTCATGGCGTCCTACGCGATCGTCCGCGGAAGCGGGAGCCGCTTCCTCGGGGGCGTCAGCGGGCTGTTCCTGATGGGCCTCGCGATCCCGCTGCAGGCCACCGTCATCCCGGTCTACCTGATCATCATCCGGATGGGGCTCTACGACAGCCTGCTCGCGATCATCCTGCCGTCGATCGCCTTCGCGATCCCGCTGTCGGTCCTGGTGCTGTCGAACTTCGTCCGGGACGTCCCGAAGGAGCTGTTCGAGTCGATGCGCGTGGACGGCGCCTCGGAGTGGGGCATGCTGTGGCGGCTCGCCTTCCCGCTGACCCGTCCGGCGCTGGTGACCGTGAGCATCTTCAACGGCCTGACGGTGTGGAACGGCTTCCTGCTCCCGCTGATCCTCACGCAGAGTCCCGACAAGCGGACCCTGCCCCTGGGGCTGTGGACCTTCCAGGGTCAGTACAGCGTCAACGTCCCGGCGGTGCTGGCCTCGGTCGTCCTCAGCACCCTGCCCATCCTGGTGCTGTACGCCATCGGTCGCCGGCAGCTGCTCGGCGGGCTGACCGCCGGCTTCAGCAAGTAGCCTCCGCCACGACGTCACCAGCACAGCGCACGAACCCCGACGAAGAAAGGGACACCCGATGTCTGACATGTTCACCCCCACCCGTGAGGACCGGTTCTCGTTCGGCCTGTGGACGGTGGGGTGGCAGGGCGTGGACGTGTTCGGCGGGCCGATCCGGCCGCCGCTGGACCCGGCCGAGGCGGTGCACCGGCTCTCCGACCTGGGGGCCTACGGCATCACCTTCCACGACAACGACGTCTTCCCGTTCGGCGCCGACGCCGCGACCAAGGAGGCGCACCTCGCGCCCATGCGCAAGGCGCTCGACGAGACCGGCATCGTCGTACCGATGATCACCACGAACCTGTTCTCGCACCCGGTCTTCCGGGACGGGGCGTTCACCAACAACGACCGCGACGTACGCCGGTTCGCCCTGCGCAAGACCCTGGACAACCTCGACCTGGCCGCCGAGCTCGGCGCACGCACCTTCGTGTGCTGGGGCGGCCGCGAGGGCGCCGAGTCCGGTGCCGCCAAGGACGTGCGGGCCGCCCTGGACCGCTACAAGGAGGGCTTCGACCTGCTCACGCAGTACG
>Ga0308174_10000541_pt1 | contig 16193 bp, 17 predicted proteins | sample PhyPR2_FD_203894 | JGI IMG/M metagenome (GOLD analysis project Ga0308174, IMG submission 203894) | Soil microbial communities from UC Gill Tract Community Farm, Albany, California, United States - DLSLS.P.R2 | ecosystem: Environmental > Terrestrial > Soil > Agricultural land | place: USA...
GCCGCGCTCAGTACGAAATATTCACCCGTCATAGGCAAGTAAGCCAGCACACTAACCCGCTATCGCAGCGGGTTTTTTAATGCCCGTCACCAGAACGCCTCAGACGCACGATGCGCCACGCAAAGGCACGCCCATCACGCACGACAACCATAAACAGGTCATCTGCACAGCGCGGCCCTGGCTGCGCGTCAGCACGGCAAAATAATCGTCCGGCAGACAAAATCGGCGCTACACCGCACCCGCCTGCAGGTTTTGCATCATAAAAATTTTTCAGTTCTATTTTTTTATAAAGGGCATGGCCAGACCGCGCCGGTGCTGGGGTTCTGCCGGAGTTCGCCAACTGAAAAGAGTGAAGGAGATTTCAGTGCTTTTCAGTTATGCGGATCAAGAATGGATCTCATAAAAATTATAAATGATTGGATTTAAAGTAAATTATTTTTTTTGGTCACTTTATGGTTCTCAAGCGAATCTCTATAACGTGTTTGTGACTAATGTGCAAAGCCAGAGAGGCTGGGTGCTGCAGAGTTTTTAGGACATTTCATAAAACTGAAAAGCTTAGCAATCCAAAAGCTGTTTACATAAACAGTGTTCTTATTGTAAAAAAGTACGCGATTGCAAGGGTTGCTATGCAATAAAGGAAAGGTCCTAGATTATTCAACACTCATGTTTGTATCAAAGGTATGCATTGGAAAATAAAGTGGTCTATGAATATAATTTGGGATAATGATGCAGTTAAATAGAATTTTAACTGCATCATTATCTTTAGTGATGGTTATATCAATCTAAAGACATTTCGTTGACTATACCCTTTAAAAATTTTACGTCCGTTAGCAACATCTCGACTTCAATATCTAATTTTTCAATTTCTTCATATAACTCACCTACTAAAGTGGGTGAGTGAGCTGCATCTTTTTTCATTAAAATTTCAATTTTGTCCATTTGATCATAGACTTTGAGTATTTTAGTGGAAAGCTCTCTGTGAAATAGATTGCAATGGGACTCAGGATAAAGAGCCAGCATCTTATCTCTATTTTTTATTAAATGCATCGAAATAAGATTTGCTTCAGAAGAGATTTCTTTAGCTAAAGCAAAAACTCCGTTTGTTCTATTTGTAAGGCGCTTCGCTGCTTTCTCATGAAAATATTTAGATGGTGAAGTGCCAATAGTATTTTCATTTTGCCTTAATGTAACTCGAACCAAGTTATTTAGTGATTCATCTTTACCATCAAAACTTTCAAACCCCTCACTGATGAAATCAGCATTTGGTTTATTATTATCGATATAAGTTAGTTCCTCTACTTCCTTTAGGGACGAATCTTGGATGTTTATATTCTTCAGATAGCTTTTGGCTTCATGTAAAAACGTTAACTGACTTATTGCCTTAAAGTTTTTTATTCCTGTCTCTTTACATATCTCTGTTTTTAATGACTCTAAAACTCCATGCGTTTTACCTGAATGAACAAACCACCAATCTTTTTTACTATCATCACAAACAAAAATCACATTATTAATATCATCTGACTTTGCTCTTTCGATAATTTCTTTCCATAGATAAAGATCTCCGTATTTATCTTGGAATTCGACATTCGAAAAGTGTGAAACGTCTTTTTTATTACTCTCGTCCATAAAGCCCGGAGGTTGCTTAATTGCATAACGTTTTGCACCCTCCTCATTAATGGCATTTATTTTTTCTTGACTCGGCATCACACCGATCTTATCTAATATGATACTATCAATTTGGTCGCGAATTGAATCATGAGTTGAGATGGTTTTTTTACTTTGTATGCGCGGTTCAATCTTTTCTTCAATATATTTTTTGATGGGGTTTTTGATTTCTTCTTGAAGTTTGTTAATTTCGTCGCTTAAAGATGTATAAAGATGCTTTTGTATTCCGCTCGATGAAAGGATGTTTTGCATGTAAAGCTTTTCCAGTTCTGATTGAATTTTATCCAAGCTTTTTATGCTGTCTTCTATAACTTTCCTTCTGTTTCTTTGATACTCAAAGCCAACATGAAAAGGAATCCATGTTCGATTTGAAATCTCACGCATAACACTAATAATATCATCTCGGGTTTGTTCTTCACATCGATAAAGATTTAACAAACAGTTTGTATCAAAAACAAACATTGTGGATTCATCTAACCAGATGCTTTTAAGCATATCTTCATTGATACTGTAAAAACCACCAAAAGTTGATCTCATATTTTATTTCCTTGCACGAGCGCTTTGAATTTAAGACTGATATGTAATCATCTCAATAAGGATAGCGGCCAGACTGTGGGCCTGATTTGATTTTTTAGATTCTATCATAAACAGACGCTGCTCCGGATTCTACCGGCCGCAGCCTGATTTTTCATGCGACACTTTTGCGACACTCATTTAGCAGATAACAAAAAAACCACTCAGTTGAGTGGCTTAATTCTATGATTTTAAAGCTAAAATTTGGTGGCCCCTGCTGGGTTTGAACCAGCGACCAAGCGATTATGAGAACGGTGCTCATTCTTTGATAATCAATAACTTCCTGTTAACTATTGATTTTTAGAATTGAATATTATTGAGAATTAATGAGGTTTTGCGTTCTGCGGGGGCAAAAAGGGGGCATTTAGTGAAGCTCCTTGTGGAATCTGTTGCTTAACTCAGAAGGAATTAGCATCGGGATGCCACTTTTGAGCATTCTTTCCAGCTGTGGAGTAAGTTTGCCTTCCATATGCTCGCAATGGAAAAAGAAGTAATAATCTTCATTAAGTCGAGCGTCAAGAATTGCCATCAATGCCTCTTGCGTCGAAAAGTCAGAGCTTATTATTTTTTCTAATAAAATTGAAAAAATTGCAGCTTCTTTTTTAAAGAGGTCTTTCTTTGTTCCAACCATATACTTATCATGAAATAGAGATACGAAAGCAATGTTATCATAATAACTTGGGTTCTTCATTCTAGGGTTTTCTGATAAGTATTCGTTAAGCAGGTTTGCGATATTTTCATATGCTATTTGTGTAAAAGTATAGAAGTTTCCGTTGTTAAAATTCGTGTCTGGATATTTTTTCTCGTTTAAAAGGCTTGTAAGTACTTTAAGTAATTCATTAAATTGACTGAATGTTTGTTCAGTACGAAGCATTTTTATTTGCCCTTCGCTAGATTTATGCGTCACAATTAAAGTCCAGACTACAGCTAAGGTTCCGAAGAAAGAAAAGATCGCACCTGATGTTCCGCTTATAAAGGAACCAAAGTTTGCCCAGTCTTCGTTTTTATATGAAAGATTCTTTTCTAAAAATGTTGGTAAAGTAAATTCTGGCGAAAATTGAATTAAATACATCATTAAAGGAGCTAAGCCTAAAAAAAGAACAGCGACTATAAAAAAACCTATAAATAGTTTGCTCACCATTTATCTCCTTTTTTACTCATTGGGTTATATTTTATTGCATCTTCTAAATGTTCTGGTGAAAAATGTGAATAACGCATAGTCATCTTTATGTCTGTGTGACCTAAAATTCTTTGTAGCACAAGTATGTTGCCGCCGTTCATCATAAAGTGTGAAGCGAAAGTATGTCTGAGCACGTGGGATAGTTGCCCATTGGGCAGGTCCAATTGTGCTCTCTTTATGGCACTGCGAAATGCTGAATAGCAGGTATAAAAAAATCGTCCCGGTTTTTCTGGTTTGGGGATGCTATCATAAACAGCCTGGCTAATCGGCACAGAACGGTTGCGATTGCCTTTAGTTTTAATAAATGTAACTTTCAGGTTTCTAATTTGCTTTGTTGTAAGCGATTCTGCTTCATCCCATCTGGCCCCGGTAACAAGGCAAATGTAAGCTACATGATAGACATGGGGATTACGGCTATTTTTACATTCTTCAAGGAGCTGCTCTATATCCTTTTTTTCCAGATAAGCTAGTTCTGCTTCTTCTGCTTTAAAAGGGCGTAGGTTTTGGAGAGGGTTATCTTTCTTCCAGTGACCAAGCCGTTTTAGTTCATTAAAGACTGCTCGATAGTAAGCCAGCTCTAGATTCATAGTTCTTGGTGAAACTTTTTGAACCCGTGCAGTTCTGGCTATCTCACCTGAAAGTCTTTTTTTACGATAGACCGAAAACATAGTTGAGCTGAACTCGTGGGCAAGCGGGTCCCCCATACTTTCACAAGCGAACAGCATGGCCTTCTGGCGTTTTTCACCGTCGTCTAATGTAATCCCATGCTCTTCGTACCATTGTACAACTAGAGCAGATAGCTTCCGGCGATCTTCTTTTCCATCAAGCCATGGTTTAATTGCCAGAGTTTCCATAACAAAATTTTCATATGCAATGGCTTCTCCCTTAGTAGCGAAACTCTTCCGTATGCGCTTACAAGGTTTTCCTTTAGGTTTACCCTCTGGGTAAAGTCAAGTAGCCAGCCACCGTCTGGTTTTTTTTTAATAGACAAACTTAAGCCCTAAATATTCTACTTTTATAATGTTTGGTATTTGGAAAAGTCGTGCTTTCATGGCCATTTGTAAAGGTTATATATCTGTTGTCGTTCGAGTATTCAGTGAATGTGCCAATGCATTCGTTTTTGAAATAAAAATCCCCATCTTCTAAGTTAACGTTTTCATCTGATTCTAAAAAAATGAAAGATGAGTTAGGGTTCATTGGAAGGGTTATTCCATTTTTTCTTGATTCCATTGCCGAAACCCATTGCCCAGTGCTACCTTGTGAAGGTTGTGCTAGGTTTGCAATTTGTGCACTCAGAGAATTAAACATCTGCAACATAAAAGCTTGATTTTCATTAGGTTGCACTATTTCAATATTAGCTGAGTCAATCTCTAATAGTTTTACGATAGAGTTTACTTCGTTGGCCAGCATATTCTCTGTTGATGTTAAGGCTACGCTTATTCTTTTTATTTCAGCCCTTACTGTATCTACTCTTAATGATGACGAATAAAGTTGATATCTAAAACCCAATAAATCAAAAGGGGTTTTTTCCCGTCCATCAGTTATTAGCACGGTTTTTTTATTAAAAGCTTGCCTCAAGCCTAGTTCGTAAAATACATTTGCATTGTTTGTGCTTAAGTCGCATATGACCATTTCACTTTTAACAATATTAAGCAATATATCATGCATGATCATATTTGAGGAGGAGTTTTCATCTGCCCTGATAGGTTCATAACCAGCTTGTCTACAGGCTGGCGCAACCAAATTATCGTAAACTCTTTTAAAGTGGCCGGGTTCATAGTTGGGGTGATCTGCGATTGGCATTATTACAAAACAAAACTTAGGTGGTTTTTCGCCATTTTCTGACGGTTTGGTGTTATTTTCTGATTTACCTTTAGCTGTCATCTTATTTCCTTAATTAATTGTAAGTATTGTTTTTCCAATGATGTTTATATCATCAATATTACAATCAAAAGCCATGCCTACTCCACTAACGCGTACTTTACGAATTGGAATCCTTACTAAAGTGCGGACGCTCACTTTACCTTCAATGTTTACAAGCCACTCACCGTCGAAAATTTCTGCGTATTTACGGTCGATAATATATTGAGCATTTTCATCTAATAAACAAAATGGCTCTAAAGGTAATGGCGTGCCTGCACGGAAAAAAACCTTGTCGAACATGGCATAGCCAGAATCATAAAGCTGGCCATCAACTAGCTTTTTTCGAGGTAAGTTCAAAATATCCAATTCATCATTATCGAATTTTTTACCCTTTCCAGTCACTAGCCACTGAAGTTGTACGCCGGTTTCAGCCATGCAACGCACAACTATGTCTGCAGGAAATCCGCCTCGCTTATAGCGGCCAGATAAAGTGCTGGGTGCCATACCCAGATGATCCGCCAGTAGCATTTTTGTGCTGAAGCCATATGCCTCGATAACCCTATCAAGAATGGGGGCACTCGCACCTTCAAAGTCGATATCGAATTTCATAGTTATCTGCGCGTACTTCTCATTTTGAGAAATGATCTTGAAGATTCTCAAAAGCGGAAGTAATATGGCTCCGTTGTTTCCCAAAATGCGAATATAACTGAACTTTGCCGAGTTCAGATGAACTGAGGATTTTGCCTTATGCGTCCTAACATTACAATTACCATCCCCACACCTTACCTGCCGCTTGATGAATATTGCCGCCTGACCGGAACCGCTATGGGTACGGCTCGCGACATGATTCGTGATGGTCGCCTGCCTATTCGAGGAAAGGGTGACAAGCCTCGCTCACGGGTTGAAGTAAACATGGCGGCATTAACTGTTGAAGCGTTAAGCGAATGCCGCATTTCGCTTCACGCGTAATTCAGGCTATCAATTCGTAAGGTGCGAATCATGTACGATTATAAAGTTTCAGTACGAAACTACCTCGATGATGCCTGCCGCCAGTTTTCTTTGGCTCATAACGTCACGGATCTGGCTAAAAAAGTAGGAATGCAACCGGCCACACTGCGCAACAAGCTGAATCCGGACCAGTCGCACCAACTGACATTACCTGAACTGCTGGCGATCATCGATCTCACTGAAGACCCAACGATTCTTGATGGTTTTTTGCGTCAGATTAATTGTCAGCCTTCAGTACCGGTTAACAACGTCAGACCTGAAAACATGCAGTTTTGCGCATTAACTGCTGTAGCCAGTGTCGGGGTAATCGCTGGGGAAGCGGTTTCAACGGAAAAGATGACCGTTGCACGCCGCAATCAGATTCTTAACAGAGCCAGTGATGCTATCCGCAGCCTGTCTTTACTCGTCTATTCCGTTGAAAGTCGTTTTCAAACCGTGCCGGTGTTGGCTGCTGCCGTTGATGTGGTTAACGGTGCATACCTGAGTCCGGTGAATGCCACTGCCTATCTGGCGCAAAAGCTGGCAGGCATTGGCGGAAAAGCTGACGTGGTTATTCTGATGGTGGCCAGCCAGACGCATGACAATTTTATTTCATCACTGAACCAGCTGGCAGAGGTTTTCCCGGCACCGGCTTTTGTACAGGTTAAGCGTCTGGCGCAGTCTGCCGCCACGCTGACCATGGAAAAGATGCAGCTGCCTGCACGTATGAACACGATGCTGCCGCCATCCGTGCCGTTGTCCGTGCCATCCAGCCGCGCCGCGTTTGCAGCCGCCGCCGTGAAGCAGGCCCAGAGTGAAGCAGGCGCAGCAGCCGGGCTTGACGGGCTGAAAGCGCAGCTGGCTGCGTTTGGCAAGAAACGTGATGCCATGCTGACAGAGATTGCCGCCGGGCTGAGCGATCTGCAGGGCAAAAGCGCACGGGCATGGGTGTTTACCAGCGGCGGCGACGTGGTGACCACGCTCACGCAGCTGGAAAAAGATATTCCGCAGCCGTCTGCTGTGTATTCGGCGGCCGTGATGCTGGTCGGTGACAATCTTGAAGGAATAAGAGGCATGATCCATGAGTACAAACCCGACGCTGGCGCTTAACGGTGAAGGCATCCCGCTTAAAAATATGCGGGTTACCGTATCAATGGCTTTTCAGGACAAAGACCAGTCCGGGCAGACCAGTTCAACGGCTAAGGCAGAGCAGGGCATCAAGGGAAAAGAGCTGAGGATCAGCGGCGAAATAGGGTTCAGTGATGCTGCCCTGCTGAAGCGCATTTTTGAGCTGGCTTCAGCAACCGACGCCAGCGGCCAGCGGCAAAAATACCGCGTGGCGCATGAGGTGGCGCGCGCGGTAAGTTTTCGTGAGGCGACGTTCACCGGCAATGTGGACGCCCCGCAGTAGGAAGGAAAAATGGCCTGGCTGATAACGTTCACCCTGACAGAGCATGTAAGCGTTCAGGAAAAGCGTGAAGCGCGCGCAAGCGGCAAAACCACGGCCACCAAACAGACCGGCGGCGGCAAAGGCGGACCGCAGGCCGCAGGCGAGAGCGACGAACAAATGACGTGGTTTGAGCGCAAAGTGCTTAAGCCGGTAAACGACGCACTGGAATAGCGATGAAACCTGTAACCCGACTTTACCTGTCAACTGATGAAGTGCATCTGACTGATGCCGCTCTGGTGCTGGAGCTTAGCAGCTGTGGCCGTGGCTTCATCACGGCAAAGACCAGCACTGATTACACTGGCAAAATGGTCCGCATTGATACCGGCTATCCTGACCGGCTGCTGCGCTGGTTTACCGGATACGTGGAGCGCTCGCAGCCTTCGTAAACCGGCCAGCGCGTGACAAAGGTGCAGCTGAGCGGCGACACCATGACAATCACCTGGACGCCGCGAAACCGTATCACCGGCCAGCCGCTACAAAAAACACCGGTACAGCGGCAGGTTGAAAGCCATTACCCGGAGCTGGCCAGCGACCTGCACCTGCCCAAAATGGCGCGCGTTGTTGCGCCGACTGAGGCGGTAAAAAGCGGAAACTTTGCTGACCCCTTCAGGCCGCGCTATGCCGTCGATCTGCAGCTGCTGGACGCTGACGGCAATCCGGACGGCAGCACGCCGGTTTATCCTGCCGTGCCGCTGCCCGTTCCGATGGCCGGTAATGATTCCGGTATGTTTCAGTTTCCGCCAGAGGGAACGCTGGTTGAGGTCGGTTTTACCGGCGGACGCCCGGACAAACCGTTTGTGCGCCAGACCATGCCGGGCGGGACGAGCCTGCCGGACGTGAAGCCGGGCGAACAGCTGCAGCAGCAGCGCGCGGAAGTATCACAGCGGGTAACACAGGCGGGAGACTGGGAACGCCAGACCGATCAGGCCATTCGTGAAACGTCCATGAGCCGGGAAGTTAAAGCCGATACGGAAACGCGTGATCTGGTCAGCAGGGAAACGACAGTCAAAGCCACGGACAGGACCACTGTGATCGGAACGGCGTCACTGATGGCCGGAGCAATTCAGCACGTGACGACCGGCAGTTACAGCGTGGCCACGCAGCAGAGCCAGCTGATTACAGTGGGCGGCAATGCGGAAACGGACGTCACCGGCAGCGCTGCGATTAAAGTCGGTCAGGCACTGACTGAAAAAATTGGCCAGCTGCGCCAGAGCATTGCCGGAACGCGTCAGGAAATTATCGCGCCGGTGGTGTGGATTGGTTCAGAGAAGATTAACGTGGCCCAGCTGATGCTCGATACCGTGACGCTTGTTCAGCAGCTGGCTGACCAGCTGGCCAGCCATATGCACCCGTCAACCGGCCAGCCCACGAACAGCAGCGATATCGCACAGAGCAGCCAGCAGGCCGCCGCGCTCAGTACGAAATATTCACCCGTCATAGGCAAGTAAGCCAGCACACTAACCCGCTATCGCAGCGGGTTTTTTAATGCCCGTCACCAGAACGCCTCAGACGCACGATGCGCCACGCAAAGGCGCGCCCATCACGCACGACAACCATAAACAGATTATCCGCACAGCGCGGCACTGGCTGCGCGTCAGCACGGCAAAATAATCGTCCGACAGACAAAATCGGCGCTACACCGCACCCGCCTGCAGGTTTTGGATCATGAAAATTTTTCAGTTTTATTTTTTTACAAAGGGTATGGCCAGACCGCACCGGTATTGGGTTTGTGCCGGATTTCGCCAACTGAAAAGAGCGAAAAGAATTTCATCGTTTTTCAGTTCAAAAGGATCTAAATTGGATTTAGATAAAAAATAAGCATATGAAATTTAAGGAAATAGCGTGTTTTACGTCAGTTTACGGATCGCATGTGGATCCCTGATGGCAAACGCTGCAAAACGATTAAACCCCGTTAGGGCAAGGCTTGAGCGGGATTTGCTGCCTTATGAGAAACTGAAAAGCATAGTAATAAAAGAAGTGTTATTTTGTACGCCATTGATGTTGTGAAGAGGGCAATAAAATGCGTGAGGTCTTTATTGAAGATGCGTATTTCATATTCTTGGCGCCTTGAGAAATTTTAATTTTGGAGTTGTTTGGAGAGATGCTGATCAAATTTATGTTGCTTGGCCGCGCGGTCCATAATGCGGTATACGATTTGACAAATTGAGATACGTCAAACTTGGATGGATCGGAATTGTGGATAAACTATTTGGCAACGAGGATAAGGCGTGGCTAACCTCTCTTACCGGCACCGCCGCAGCGCACTAAGCGAGGTCCAGGCGCGAACTGGGCTTTCTGGCACCTTTCACCGGCCTAAATCCTGAAAAACGCCCTGATAATTTACGTATTCTAAAGCTAGGAACTTGAAGTATTGACCTGACTATAGATAAAATAAAATGATAAAATTGGTCACTATTTTTATAGAGCCCAATTTTTTGGCGAGAAAACCACGTTTTCTTAAAAGAAAGTTAATGTAGAGTTAATGTCTAAAAGGGAAGGAAATGATCACTCTTGATGAGATAAAAGAAGCAGTCTCTAAAATTGCAGATACAGAAATAATTAAAACCGATGGTGATGAGAAAAAAGGCCAACTTAGGTTTAAAAAAAACAATGATACTTTCACTATATACCCTATAAATGAAGACTCTGTATCAAAGACAAACCTGAGGCTGTATCGCGTAATTAAACTACCAAATCAGAAATCTTTGAGCAGAGATGAAGGTGAGCTTATTGAGGCAAGCATGAATTTAATAAGCAACAATCCATGTAAAGTAGTATATATTTACAACATAGAAGAAGTGTATAAAGACGGTAGGTTCTTTATTACAAATGTATATACTGATAAACTCGACCAGTTCGAGAAGTTTGCAAATCAAGAAGTCAAATCTTCAAACTTAGTAGTTCTTATTCTTGGCATGATGATAGAAGTAATAACGTGCACCCAGGAAATACTCAAACAGGCAAATGAGGCCATAGAACGTCGTTTGGAAGGAATTGTTACCGATGGAAAATAAAAACGATGCTCCGCGTATAATAATACAACTCATTCTTGGTGCCACCATATATTACTTATTCACCTTTAAATACAAAGACCCACTCATCGAAACTCTTTCATTGCAAGTTTATTACCAAGTTTTAGTTATATTTGTAATTGTTAACAGCTACATTTCAAAATGGATAGATTCGCTTAGATCACTTATCTGCCACAAGTGGATGATGCTTTTTTCAAAAAAATATCAAGCAAAGCATTATCAAAACACGGCAAGAGACTTACTTAAAAAAAGCAAAGTGTCTCAGCTTTCTGAAAAAGCCAAACAAATGGTTGAAGAAATATCAGAGACAGATTTAGAACTTGAAAGTGAAATAACCGAAATGCATAAAGAGATAAATAAATTTAAAAGAGCAACGTAGCCTCTTCAGTAGAATTAAATTTAATAATTTCATTATAAATCATTTGGATACCATAACGTCGACTAACCGATTATTACGAGTATAAAGAAGTCGCCTTTAGGCGGCTTCTGCGCATCTGGACTCGCTACGTGGACGAATTGAACATAGCTGCATATGCCAATTGGGGAAAAAAATCCTGGTTCCAGATAGACCACATAAGCGCAGGGCTGCGCGAGATTGGTTCCTGCCGCCACATTGCTGCCAGTGACAGATTGAATTAAAATAAATGATTGATTTTATTATTTTTTAATTTCCTGTTAAGGACTTTTGCATAACTACACATCAAAGCATCTGGAAGGAAATGCAGGTTTAACCGGGTAAAGAGGACATTGACAGTCTTTAACAAAGGTATGCGCCTTTCGGATGTGAGGGTTTGGCATTTTAAGTTTCATCTGTTCAGCTGGTAGGTAGCTGAACCTGAGGGGACAAAAAGGGGACAGTTGACTAGAGGAAACAAAAAAGCCAACTCTGAAAGTTGGCTTAACTGCATGATTTTCATCACTAAATTTGGTGGCCCCTGCTGGGCTTGAACCAGCGACCAAGCGATTATGAGTCGCCTGCTCTAACCACTGAGCTAAGGGGCCAGCGGAGCGGGGATTATAAAGTATCTCTTCAGGGCAATCCAGCACTCAGCCACCGGTTGCTGAAATAAGCAGCAGTGATTTACCTGCTGATTTCTATAACAAATCTGGCGAACCGCGATCCCGAAGTCGCAAACAGGCACGGATCATGCTTCTCCGTGCCTTTAGTGAAACCGGACTTCAGTCGTTATGGCTGACGGCTGACTCAGCGCTGACGATAACGGGATGCTGATTGATTCCGTGAAAGGTGGGGAACCATTGCGCCGCGTGCCTGATCGTAGTCGTGCCACATCTGCAGATCCTCAAGCGACGGAATGGTTACCGTCTCCTTGCTGTCGAGTCCGGCAAGCGCGGCGTCCACCATCTCATCAACGTCCATCAGCATTTCAGCCGGGATTTCATTGATAGACTGGCCTGCGCGATCGAAAATCTCCGTACGGGTCGCACCGGGCAACACCGCCTGTACCTGCACGCCGCTCTCTGCAAGTTCACGCTGCATCGCACGCGTCAGAGTCAGTACGTAAGACTTAGTGGCGTTATAAGCGCCGTTGAACATCTCGTGCACCAGCGACAGCACCGAGGCGATATTGATAATGATGCCATTACCGCGCGCTTTGAAAGCCCGGCCAGCTGCCTGTGCCAGACGGGTGGGTGCCAGAATATTCAACGCCAGCATGCTGTTAATGCGTGTGATGTCCGCCTCAAGAAACTCTCCCTCAACGCCCATGCCCGCGTTGTTCAGCAGCAGCGTAATCTGTGCGTTGTTCGCGAGTTCCGACTCCACGCGTTGCAGATCCTGCTCGTGCGTTAAGTCAGCCGCCATAACCGTCACCCGAATATCGTGCTGCTTTGCCAGTGCATCAGCCAGGGTGGTGAGCCGGCCCTGATCGCGCGCGACCAGAATCAAATCATAACCGCGTGCTGCCAGTCGTTTTGCATAGGTCGCACCGATACCGCTGGATGCGCCGGTGATTAAAGCTGTGCCTGATTGTGACATCTCTTTTTCCTCGTATGATGGTCGTCATAATAGCCATCAATATGACGATCATCATATCTGTCGTCAAGCTGGAATATGATGACCGTAATAATTACTATAATAGCCAGACGCTACGTAGCAGACACCGCAGGAGATGAGATGGAGAAGCAGAGCAGCAAAGCGCATACGCGGTGGCGTATCCTTGATGAGGCGGCGCGCGTGATGCGTGAAACCGGCACCGAAGGAATTGGTGTAGCGGCGCTGATGAAGCGGGTCGGGCTGACACACGGCGGTTTTTATGCGCATTTTACCTCACGCGAGGAGCTGGTTGAGGAGGTGCTGAAGCATATGTTTGCTGAAGCCGATACCTTAAAGCCCGCGGAGTCCGTGACCCAGCCAGCGCAGCAGCTGGCAGATTTTATTGATAGCTATCTTTCCGAGGCGCATCGCAATGCACCAGCGCAGGGCTGTCCATTAGCCGCTCTGGTGAGTGAAGTAGCTCATCTTCCACAGCCGACACGGCAGATCTTCGCACAGGGCTTTAATGCGATGCACGGCAGTCTGACGCAGATATTACGTGAGTTGAAGTTGCCCGATGCGGAAGCGCTGGCCTCCAGCATGCTCGCAGAGATGGTTGGCGCGCTGGCGCTGGCGCGAGCCTGTCCGGATGCAGAGCAGGCCAGCCAGATGCTGCAACGCAGCCGCGATGCGCTGAAGCAGCGCACGCTGGAGGTGGCGGCATGAGTGAACACGCGATCCGCGACATCATCACCTCCGGTCTTGATGTGCTGTTCTGTGGCATTAATCCGGGTCAGTCAACCGCCCATCAGGGGTTTCACTTTGCGCATCCCGGCAACCGGTTCTGGAAAGTGATCCATCTGGCGGGATTCACCCAGCAGCAACTGAAGCCGGAAGAGGAGCAGCGCTTAACGGAGACCGGCTGCGGCATCACCATGCTGGTTGAGCGGCCCACGGTGCAGGCGAGTGAATTAGCGCCTGATGAGCTGCGCGATGGCGGCAAACGGCTGATGGAAAAGGTACTGGATTACCAGCCGGCTGCGCTGGCTATCCTGGGTAAGGATGCGTTTCGTCGTGCTTTTAAACAGAGCAAAGTCGAATGGGGCAAACAGCCGATATACATGGGGAAAACGCAGGTGTGGGTGTTGCCGAATCCCAGCGGCCTTAATCGCGCATCGCTGGACGAGATGGTAGAGGCGTATCGTCAGCTCTATGTGGAACTGCATGCGGGGAGCGAATGAATCTGCGCAGGGCAGGGGAGAGGCGGTAACAGGCAGGCATAAAAAACCCCGGCGAACCGGGGTTTTTGTCTGACTTAATCGTCGAGGAAGCTGCGCAGCACTTCCGAACGGCTCGGATGGCGCAGTTTACGCAGAGCTTTGGCTTCAATCTGACGAATACGCTCACGCGTAACGTCGAACTGTTTGCCCACTTCTTCCAGCGTATGGTCAGTGTTCATATCGATACCGAAACGCATGCGCAGCACTTTCGCTTCGCGCGCGGTCAGGCCAGCCAGCACGTCATGGGTCGCAGAACGCAGGCTCTCTGAGGTAGCAGAATCCAGCGGCAGCTCCAGCGTGGTGTCTTCGATAAAATCGCCCAGATGTGAATCTTCATCATCACCAATCGGCGTCTCCATGGAGATCGGCTCTTTAGCGATTTTCAGCACCTTGCGGATTTTATCTTCTGGCATCAGCATACGTTCAGCCAGCTCTTCCGGCGTGGGTTCGCGGCCCATCTCCTGCAGCATCTGGCGTGAAATACGGTTGAGCTTGTTGATGGTCTCAATCATATGCACCGGAATACGGATGGTACGCGCCTGGTCGGCGATAGAGCGGGTGATAGCCTGACGGATCCACCAGGTCGCATAGGTTGAGAACTTGTAACCACGGCGATATTCAAACTTATCTACCGCTTTCATCAGGCCGATATTACCTTCCTGAATCAGGTCAAGGAACTGCAGACCGCGGTTGGTATATTTCTTGGCAATCGAAATAACCAGACGCAGGTTAGCTTCCACCATCTCTTTCTTGGCGCGACGTGCTTTGGCTTCACCGATCGACATGCGACGGTTAATGTCTTTGACCTGTTCAATGGTCAGACCGGTCTCTTCTTCGACCTGCGCCAGTTTCTGCAGGGAACGTGTCACGTCATCCTGCACTTCCAGCAGTTTTTCAGACCACGGCTTGTTCATGGCCAGTGCGGCTTTGAACCAGGTTTCATTGGTTTCGTTGCCGGTAAACAGCGTGATGAAGTTTTTCTTCGGCATTTTGCACAGCTCAATACAGAGCTTCATGATCAGACGTTCCTGCGTACGGACGCGTTCCATCATGGTGCGCATGCTGCCTACCAGGTAATCGAACTGCTTCGGTACCAGGCGGAACTGCTTGAAGACATCAGAGAGGTTCTGGATTTCAGCAACGGCGGCAGCATGACTGCGACCTTTGCTTTTAATCACTGCGCGGGTAGTTTCATATTGCTTACGCAGGTCAGAAAACTTCTCGCGTGCCAGTTCCGGATCGATTGAGTTATCGTCGTCGGAGCTGTCATCATCCTCCTCATCTTCTTCTTCATCGTCCTTACGATCGGCTTCAGAAAGTTCAGAGCCCACGTGCGTTGCCGTTGGGGCGATATCTTCTTCTGCGTTAGGATCGACGAAACCGGTGATCAGATCGGAGAGGCGTGATTCGCCTGCTTCAACTTTGTCGTACTGATCCAGAAGATACGTAATCGCTTCAGGGTATTCGGCTACAGAACACTGAACCTGGTTGATACCGTCTTCAATACGCTTAGCGATGTCAATTTCGCCTTCGCGCGTCAGCAGTTCAACGGTACCCATTTCGCGCATATACATGCGGACCGGGTCAGTGGTACGCCCGATTTCAGATTCAACGCTGGATAACACCTGAGCGGCAGCTTCCGCGGCATCTTCGTCAGTATCGGAGCTGTTTTCGTTCAGCATCAGATCGTCGGCATCCGGGGCTTCTTCAACCACCTGAATACCCATGTCGTTAATCATCTGGATGATGTCTTCGATCTGATCTGAGTCGACGATATCTTCCGGCAGATGGTCATTGACCTCAGCATAGGTCAGATAGCCTTGCTCCTTACCACGGGTGACAAGAAGCTTGAGCTGTGACTGCGGGTTTTGCTCCATAAGACGGTATCCACACTTCTGTTAAATTAGATTGGTGTCGGTCGGCAGCGCGCCAACAATAAGCAGTGAAGGCGTTTAGTTCTTGCCGCTGCCTTCGTCGCGGCGTGGGCTTTGCCCATCAGTAATCGGCACTTAAGCCGCTTGTTAACTCTGTGCTAAGGGCCTGGCTTACTTGCCATTCTGCTTCCCGGCAGTGCTCGCTCTCCTCACGTACTTCAGTACGCTCCGGGAGCTGTGCGCTGGCGGTAACCAGACTGGCAGCGACGCCTGCGGCCTTTAAAATTTGTGCTAAG
>Ga0308174_10000542_pt1 | contig 16193 bp, 17 predicted proteins | sample PhyPR2_FD_203894 | JGI IMG/M metagenome (GOLD analysis project Ga0308174, IMG submission 203894) | Soil microbial communities from UC Gill Tract Community Farm, Albany, California, United States - DLSLS.P.R2 | ecosystem: Environmental > Terrestrial > Soil > Agricultural land | place: USA...
AGCCGCAGCTCCGCGCGATCGCGCAGACCGGCTACACGAGCACCTCGCAGTCCCGCGTGGCGGCGTTCCTGACCGCCAAGTCGGCCGGCGAGCTCGTCCAGCGCGTGGCCACCCTCGACATGATCGCCACGCACACCAACCAGATCATCTCCGGCGCCGCGGCCGCACAGCGGGCCGCGGCCGAGGCGCAGGCCCAGGCCGACCGCGCGGCGGCGACCGCGACGGCCGGGCTGAAGCAGCTGCAGGAGCAGCAGGCCCAGGTGAAGAAGCAGATCGCCGACTACGAGGGGATCTTCGCGCGGCTGAGCGCCACCGAGCAGGCCACCGTCACGAACGCGCTGGCCGGCCCGGCCCTGGCCGTGCCCGACCAGCTGCCCCTGGCGCCGACCGAAGCGGCCGCGATCGCGGTGAAGACGGCGCTTGCGCAGGTCGGCGACCGGTACGTCTGGGGCACATCCGGCCCCGACACGTTCGACTGCTCGGGCCTGACCTCGTACGCCTACGCCGCCGCGGGCGTCAGCCTGCCGCACTCCAGCCGCGCGCAGGCGGGTCTCGGCCGTGCGGTCAGCCGCGCCGAGCTGCAGCCGGGTGACCTGGTCTACTTCTTCTCACCGGTCAGCCACATCGGGCTCTACATCGGCAACGGCATGATGGTGCACGCCCGCACGTCGGGGCGGCCGGTCGCGGTGACCAGCGTCGACATGGCCGGCTACAAGGGCGCCCGCCGCATCGTGGGGTAAAGGCTCCGTCCAGAGGCTCGCCCCGAGCGTGCGAGGGGTGAGGAGGACGGGGTCCTTCTTCAGTGCGGCCGACGGCCCTCGGCGAGCATCTGCACCAGCGACGCGATCCGGCCGGCCCGCGTGGCCGGTGACGCCGCGGTGTGCACCCGCCAGAGGACGGCGTACCGGTTCGTGCCGTCCAGCGTCGCGAACGCCTCCTGCGCCGCCGGCTCGGCCGACAGCGCGGCGGCGAGGTCGTCGGGCACGGTGATCGTGGCCGCGCCCGCGTAGGCCCGCTCCCATCGGCCGTCGGCCCGGGCGGCCTCGACGGCGGCCAGGCCCGCGGGGCGCATGCGCCCGGCCCGGATCAGCGCCTCGGCCGCCTCCACGTTCTTCTGCGACCACACGCTGCGCGACCGCCGCGGCGTGATCCGCTGCAGGTAGAAGCGGTCGTCCAGCCGGTTGGACCGCCCGTCGATCCAGCCGAAGCACAGGGCGGACTCGACCAGCTCGGCGTAGGTCACCGACGGCACCCCGGCGCCCTTCTTGGCGAGCTTCACGTAGAGCCCGGGCGCCGACGCGTGCTCGGCCTCCAGCCACTCCTCGAGCGCCGGCTGGTCGGCGAAGCCCAGCACGGGCAGGTCGGTCGGCAGCGTCACGCCGCCATCCTGCCGGGGAGCCACCGACGGGGGCATCCCGTTTCGACCCGGCCCCAGGCGGCTACCGGCGTCGGAGACGGGAACGCGCGGACGGCGGGGGTGGCGGGTGAGCGAGCGTGAACCGGGCCCAGCGGTGGTCTGGCTGGTGCGGCACGGCGAGAGCATGGGCAACGTCGCCGACGCGCACGCCCAGTCGTCGGGGTCCGGGCGGCTGAAGCTGGACGTGCGCGATCCCGACGTCCCGTTGTCCGACACCGGCCGGGCGCAGGCGGAGGCGCTGGGCACGTGGCTGGCCGATCTGCCCGAGGACGAGCGGCCGACCGCCGTGCTGAGCTCCCCGTTCAACCGTGCCCTCACCACCGCCCGGCTGGCGACGGAGAAGCTCGGCATCCCCCTGCGCACCGACGAGCGGCTGCGCGAGCGCGACTTCGGCGCCTTCGACGGCATGACCGGCGCGGGCATCCGCGAGCAGTTCCCCGACGAGGCCGGACGCCGCGACCTGCTCGGCAAGTTCTACTACCGGCCGCCCGGCGGCGAGAGCTGGGCCGACGTCGCGCTGCGGATCCGGAGCCTGCTGGCCACCGAGGGCCTGCGACACGACTGCGACCGGTTGCTGATCGTCGCGCACCAGGCGGTGATCATGGTCTTCCGCTACGTGCTCGAGAACCTGACGGAACAGGAGCTCCTGGCCGTCGACAAGGAGGAGCAGGTCGCCAACGCGTCGCTGACCCGCTACGAGCGCAACGCTCTGGGCAATCTGGAGCTCGCCGCTTTCAACGAGGTCGAGCACCTGGTCGCCGAGGCCGAAGCCGTCACCAAGGAGCCCGATGCCGCGCAACACCCCTGAACCCACGCTGGTCACCCCGCAGGTGCTGCGGTCGTGGCAGCTGCCCGAGCCGTCGGGGGGCAAGAACGAACGGGGCTCGATCCTGGTCATCGGCGGCAGCACCGAGACGCTCGGCGCGGTGCTGCTGGCAGCCGAGGGCGCGATGCGGGCCGGCGCCGGCAAGCTGCAGGTCGCGACCGTGGCCTCCCGCGCGGCCGTCGCCGCCCAGGCCCTGCCCGAGGCCCTCGTGCGGGCGCTGCCGGAGACCGCCGACGGCGCCATCCGCGCCGACGCGGCCGACGAGGTGCGCGACCTCGCGGAGAGCGCCGGCGCCGTCCTCGTCGGCCCCGGCATGGCGGACAAGGAGGAGACGCAGGCGTTCGGCGAGCGGCTGCTGCCGCACCTGACCGCCCCACTGGCCCTCGACGCGCTCGGCCTGTCCTGCGTCACCGCCGACACCGCCTGCCTGCACCACCTGAAAGGGCGGGTGGTCCTCACGCCCAACCCGACCGAGATCGCTTATGCGTTGCACGTGGAGGAGGACGAGATCGCGGCCGACCCGGCCGGGTCCGCCGTCGACCTCGCCGGACGTGCCCAGGCGGTGGTGGGCCTCGGGGGTGCCACGTCCTGGATCGCCGCTCCCGACGACCGGCTCTGGCAGGACGAGAGCGGCAACGCCGGTCTCGGCGTCTCCGGGTCCGGCGACGTGCGGGCCGGCATCACCGCCGGCCTCCTGGCGCGTGGCGCCGAGCCCGCGCAGGCGGCGGTCTGGGCGGCGTTCCTGCACGGCCGGGCGGGGGAGCGGCTGGCGTCGTCCATCGGGCCGCTGGGCTTCCTCGCGCGGGAGCTGCCGGGCGAGGTGCCGGCGGCGCTCGCCGAGATCCAGGGCTGACCCGTGACGGCAACCGGCGTCCGGCTGTGCTGAGGTGAGGCACGTGGCGGACAACTACATCGCGGAACTTCCCTTCGGCGCCCCCGACATCGACGACGCGGCCTTCGTCGCACCGACCGCCGTGGTGGTGGGCGCGGTGACGATGGGGCCGCAGTCCAGCATCTGGTACAGCGCCGTGGCGCGGGCCGACGCCGAGACCATCGAGATCGGGAAGCGGTCGAACGTGCAGGACGGCAGCACCCTGCACTCCGACCCCGGCTTCCCGCTGGTCATCGGCAGGGGCGTGACCGTCGGCCACCGGGTGATCCTGCACGGCGCCCGCATCGACGACGACGTCCTCGTCGGCATGGGCGCGGTCGTGATGAACGGGGCGCACATCGGCTCCGGTTCGATCATCGCCGCCGGCGCAGTGGTCACCCAGGGCAAGCAGATCCCGCCCGGCTCCGTGGTGGCCGGCGTCCCGGCGACGGTGGTCCGTCAGGCCACGGACGACGACCTGCTGCACATCCGGGGCAACGCCGCGGCCTACTACGAGCGGCTGGACGCCGCGCGCAAGGTGCGCCCGATCGTCCGCCGTCCCCTGCCGGCCGCCGGCCACCTCCCCGGCGACGGGATGCCCTGATCGCGCGTCAGCGGACCGAGAGGAACTCCCGCAGCCCGTCGACCAGGCGCTCGACGTCGTCGGCGTCGGTGTAGGGGGCGAGGCCCACCCGCAGCCCGCCGATGCCGCCGAGCCCGAGCCAGCGGCTGGCCTCGATGGCGTAGAAGTGGCCGGCAGGTGCGTTGACGTTGCGCTCGGCGAGGAAGCGGTAGGCGTCGGCCGCAGCCCGCCCGTCGAAGGTGAGCAGGAGGGTCGGCGTCCGCGAGGCGGCCCGCGACCACAGGCGGACGCCGGGCAGCTCGGCGAGCCGCGCCTCCAGGGACGTCCGCAGCTCGTCCTCGTGCTCCTCGACGGCGCGCATCGAGGCGCTCAGCCGCTCGCGCCGCGACCCGGTGGCGTCGGCGTCCAGCGCGGCCAGGAAGTCGATCGCCGCCGTCGTCCCGGCCATCAGCTCGTAGGGCAGCGTGCCCAGCTCGAACCGCTCGGGGACGGCGTCGCTCGAGGGCAGCAGCTTGGCCGGCCGGAGGGTCTCCAGCAGGTCCGGATCCGCCGCGAGGACGCCGCAGTGCGGGCCGAGGAACTTGTACGGCGAGCACGTGTAGAAGTCGGCGCCGAGGGCCCGCACGTCGACGGGTGAGTGCGCGGTCAGGTGGACGCCGTCGACCGCCAGGCGCGCGCCGGCGTCGTGGACGAGCGCGGCGATCTCGGCGACCGGCGGGCGCGTGCCGATCAGGTTGGACGCCCCCGTGACGGCCACCAGCCTGGTCCGCTCCGTGAGCACCTCGGCCACGTCCCCGGCGCTGAGCTCGCCCGTGGCCGGGTCGAACGCGGCCCACCGCACCGTCGCGCCGGCGGCCTCCGCTGCGATGACCCACGGACGGATGTTGGCGTCGTGGTCGAGCCGGGTGACCACCACCTCGTCGCCGGGGCCCCAGCCGGCCGCGAGGGTGCGCGCCAGGTCGAAGGTCAGTGCGGTGGCGCTGCGCCCGAAGACGACGCCGCCCGGGTCGGCGCCCAGCAGGTCGGCGAGCGCGGCGCGGGTGCCCTGGACGACGTCCTCGGCCCGCCGTTCGGCCGCGGTGGTCACGCCGCGGTTCGCGATCGAGGCGGTCAGCGTGTCGGCGACCGCCAGCCCGACGGACTCGGGCACCTGCGTGCCGCCCGGGCCGTCGAAGTGCGCCGTCCCCGAGCGCAGCGCCGGGAAGTGCGAGCGGACCGCGGCGACGTCGTAGCTCATGGGTTCCCCTCCAGGAGGTCGCGCAGCAGCCGGCCTACGGCGTCGACCTCGATCAGGAACCCGTCATGCCCGTACGGCGAGGAGATCACCCGCAGGGGCACGCCGAGTCCGTCGGCGACCTGCCGCTGGAGGGCGAGCGGGTAGAGGCGGTCGCTGTCCACGCCGGCGACCTGGGTGCGCGCGGTCACCCGGGCCAGCGCCGCCGCGACCCCGCCGCGACCACGGCCGACGTCCCAGGTGTTCATCGCCTGGGTGAGCACCACGTAGCTGCCGGCGTCGAACCGGCGGGACAGCTTGGCGGCGTGGTGGTCGAGGTACGAGGCCACGGCGAACCGGCCGTCGTCCTGCACGTCGGCCCCGAACCGCTCGCCGAGTTCGAGGGCGCTGCGGTAGGTCAGGTGAGCGATCCGGCGCGCGACGCCGAGGCCGTCGACCGGCGGATCCGCCGGGTCGTAGTCGCCGCCGGCCCACCGCGGATCGGCACGGATCGCCGCCTGCTGGGTGGTCTGGGTGCCGATCTGGTCGGCGGAGGCCACCGCGCCGGAGGCCAGGAAGAACAGCGTCGCCACGCGGTCGGGCAGGGCGACGGCCCATTCCAGAGCACGCATGCCGCCCATCGAGCCGCCGACCACACAGGCCCAGCAGTCGATCCCGAGGGCGTCGGCCAACGCCACCTCGACCGCGACCTGGTCGCCGACGGTCACCTCGGGGAACCGGCCACCCCATCGCCCGTCGTCGGGGGCGGCCGACGACGGGCCCGTCGTCCCCTGGCACCCGCCGAGGACGTTGGCGCAGACGACGAAGAACCGGTCCGTGTCCAGCGGCCGACCGGGCCCGATGAGGCCGTCCCACCAGCCGGACGTCGGATGGCCGGGGCCGGCCGGGCCGACGACGTGGCTGTCGCCGGTGAGCGCGTGCTCGACCAGGACGGCGTTGCCGGCGTCCGGGTCGAGCGAGCCCCACGTCTCGTACGCGACCCGGACACCGGGCAGCGATCCGCCGCGCTCCAGCGGGAACGGGCCGGGCAGGTCGAGGAACCGGCGGTCGCCCACCGGATCGCCCTCGACCCACCCGCCCATCGTCGTCCTCCCGTCAGGCGGACTTGGCGGCGCGGAAGCCGGCCTCGAGGTCGGCGAGGATGTCCTCGATCCCCTCCAGGCCGACCGCCAGGCGCACCAGGCCGGGCGTCACGCCGGTGGTCAGCTGCTCGTCGGGCGTGAGCTGCGAGTGCGTGGTCGACGCGGGGTGGATGACCAGGCTGCGGACGTCGCCGATGTTGGCCACGTGGCTGTGCAGCTCGAGCGCCTCGACGAACCTCTGGCCGGCCTCCCGGCCGCCGTGCAGCTCGAAGGTGAGGACGGCGCCGGCGCCCCGGGGCGCGTACTTCTGCTGCGCCGCGTGCCAGCGCGACGAGGGCAGTCCCGGGTAGTTCACCGAGTCGACCTCGTCGTGCGCTTCGAGGAACTCGGCGACCCGCTGGGCGTTGGCGACGTGCCGCTCCATGCGCAGCGACAGCGTCTCGATGCCCTGGACGACGAGGAAGGCGTTGAACGGCGAGATCGCGGGGCCGAGGTCGCGCAGCAGCTGCACCCGGGCCTTGAGCGCGAACGCCGGCGCGCCGAGGTCGGCGTACACGACGCCGTGGTACGTCGGGTCGGCGGTCGTGAACATGGGGTGCTTGCCGCCGGTCCAGTCGAACGACCCGCCGTCGACGATGATCCCGGCGATGGCCGTCCCGTGGCCGCCCAGGTACTTGGTGGCCGAGTGCACGACCACGTCCGCGCCGTACTCGAGGGGCCGGATGAGGAACGGCGTGGCGATCGTGTTGTCGACGATGAGCGGAACGCCGTTGCGGTGCGCGACCGCGGCGATCGCCTCGATGTCGAGGATGTCGCCCTTCGGGTTGCCGATCGTCTCGCCGAAGAAGGCTCGGGTGTTCTCCTGCACCAGCGCCTGCCACGCCTCCGGGGCGTCCGGGTCCTCGACGAAGGACACCGTGATGCCGAGCTTGGGCAGCGTGTGGTGCAGCAGGTTGTAGGTGCCGCCGTAGAGCGAGGCCGACGCGACCACGTGGTCGCCGGCCTCGGCGAGGTTGAGGATCGCGAGCGTCGTGGCGGACTGGCCGCTCGACACCGCCAGCGCCGCGACGCCGCCCTCGAGCGAGGCCACACGCTGCTCGAGCGCGTCCTGCGTCGGGTTCATGATCCGCGTGTAGATGTTGCCCATCTCGGCCAGCGCGAACAGGTCGGCGGCGTGCTTGCTGTCGCGGAACTGGTAGGCCGTGGTGGCGTAGATCGGCAGCGCCCGGGCGCCGGTCGTGGGGTCGGGGCTCGTGCCGGCGTGGATCTGCCGGGTCTCGAAGCTCCAGCTCTGGGGGTCGCTCATGCGCCGTCTCCTCTCGCTCGGGAGAAACCCGCGGCGCGCGAGGAACTCCGTCTTTGCCGGGCGACGGGCGTCGTCCAGCCGGCTCTTCCCCTGGGAGCACCTCGGACGGAGTTGAGGTTGCCGGGCAGCCAGCCAGGTGCTTGTCGCTGCCTCTCGTGAGCCAGACGCGATCTTAAGCAGGCCCGATGTCCCACGTGAAACACGGGTCCCACCTGCTGGGCCCCCCTCCGAGTTGATCATCGTCTCCGGGGCCGCGACACGGTGGGACACGCCGCGGCGACGGACCCGCGGACGATGATCAACTTCGGGGCCTCGGCATCCACAGGGTCTGGGTCTTCCACAGTTGCCGGCGAGGGCCGTGGGGCGGTGTGCCGGGACGACACCGTCCGGCCGTGGACGACATCCCCCTCGACCCCTCCTACACCTGGACCGCAGCGCGGGCGCGCGGTGTCACACGCGCGCAGATCCGCGCAGACGGGCAGCGGATCGCCCGCGGTCTGTATCTCACTCGTGCCCTCGAACCCGATCTGGCGGCCGGTTGCAGAGCTTGGATGCGGGTGCTCCCCGACGATGCGGCATTCGGGCTGCACACCGCCGCTGCCCTGCTCGGCTGCCCGACCCGGTCATCTCCCGGCCTGCACGTGGTGCTGCGGCCGCGCCGGGTTCTGCCCCAGCGGGCCGGCATCGTCGTGCACGCGAGAGCACTGCAGGACGACGACATCTGCGTCGTCGACGGCCTTCGAGTCACCTCGGGCGCGCAGACCTATCTGGATCTGGCCGCCGACCTCTTTCCCGCAGACCTGCTCGCGTTCGGCGACGCCCTCATGCGCGCCGGCCGGCTGGACGCCGAGGTTCTGCGACGACGGCTGGAGCGGGCCGACCGCGTCCGAGGCGTGGTGCGTGCCCGGGAGTGGGCGCCCCGCCTCACCGCCCGGTCCGGCTCCCACCAGGAGAGCAGGCTTCGATACTGGCTGCTGACCAGCAACCTTCCCGAGCCCGAGCTGCAGCTCCCCATCTGCGACCGGTGGGGGCGAGAGGTGGCGCACGCGGACCTCGGGTACGCGCGATGGAAGGTGGCGCTGGAGTACGAGGGCCGACAGCACGCCGACAGCGAGCAATTCGGCCGCGACATCGAGCGCTACTCACTGATGGGCGCCGACGGATGGCTGATCCTTCGCTTCGCGCGCCTGCACCTGGGTGGGCCGTCGGTCGTCGTGGACCGGACTCGACGCGCATTGCTGAGCCGTGGCTGGCGCCCCGGCGCGAGTTGATCATCGTCTCCGGGTCTGCGACACGGGGAGACGCGCGGCGCCGACGGACCCGCAGACGATGATCAACTTGGGGGGCGGCAGGGTGGACTGATGCGCGCGCTGGTGTTCGAGACGTTCGGTGGTCCGCTGCAGGTGCGGGAGGTCCCGTCGCCGGATCCGGCGCCCGGCGGCGTCGTCGTCCGGGTGGGCGCGAGCGGCATCTGCCGCAGCGACTGGCACGCCTGGCAGGGCCACGACCCGGACGTCGTCCTGCCGCACGTGCCCGGGCACGAGCTGGCGGGCACGGTGGCCGCCGTCGGCCCCGAGGTGCGCGGCTGGGCCGTAGGCGACCGGGTGACCGTGCCCTTCGTCAACGCGTGCGGCCGGTGCCCGCAGTGCGCGGCCGGCGACCACCAGGTCTGCGCCCACCAGACGCAGCCCGGGTTCACCCACTGGGGCTCGCTGGCGGAGTTCGTCGCCCTCGACGCCGCGGACGTCAACCTGGTCGCCGTCCCCGACGCACTCGACCTCGCCACCGCAGCCGCACTGGGCTGCCGGTACGCCACCGCGTTCCGCGCGGTGGTCCAGGTGGCCGCGGTGCGCGCGGGGGAATGGGTGGCGGTGCACGGCTGCGGCGGGGTCGGGCTCTCGGCCGTCCAGATCGCGGCGGCGGCGGGGGCGCGGGTGGTCGCCGTCGACGTCAATCCGGGCGCGCTGGACCTGGCGCGTGAGCTCGGCGCCGAGCATGCGGTGGACGGCGCGGGCGACGTCCCTGCGGAGGTCGCGGACCTGACCGGGGGCGGCGCCTCCGTGTCCCTGGACGCCCTCGGTGCCGCCGTCACCTGCACGAACTCCGTCCGGAGCCTGCGACCGCGCGGCCGGCACGTTCAGGTCGGCCTGCTGCCGCCCGCGCAGGGCCGGGCCGAGGTGCCGATGGAGCGGGTGATCGCCCTGGAACTGCAGGTGCTCGGCAGCCACGGCATGGCCGCGCACGCCTATCCGGGCATGCTGGGGCTGATCGCGGCCGGCCGGCTCGACCCGCGCCGGCTCGTCACCCGCGAACTCGCTCTCGACGACGCGGCCGATGCCCTCGCCGAGGTCGGCCGCACGCCCGGCATCGCCGTCGTGACGAGCTTCTAGAGCACCTTGGACAGGAAGGACCGCGTCCGCTCGTGCTGCGGATCGGTGAGCACCTGCTTGGGATCGCCGGCCTCGACGACCACCCCGTCGTCCATGAACACGAGCGTGTCGCCGACCTCGCGGGCGAAGCCCATCTCGTGGGTCACGACCATCATGGTCATGCCGCTCTCGGCGAGGCCGCGCATGACGTCGAGGACCTCGCCGACCAGTTCGGGGTCCAGCGCGGAGGTCGGCTCGTCGAAGAGCATGAGCTTGGGCTCCATCGCGAGCGCGCGGGCGATCGCCACGCGCTGCTGCTGCCCCCCGGACAGCTGGTTGGGGTAGGAGTGTATGCGGTGGCCCAGGCCGACCCGCTCGAGGAGCGCGGCGCCCTGGTCGCGGCAGGCGTCCTTGCGCAGGCCCTTCACCTGGGAGGGCGCCTCCATGACGTTCTCCAGCGCCGTCATGTGCGGGAACAGGTTGAAACGCTGGAACACCATGCCGATGTCCTGCCGCTGGGTGGCGACCTCGCTGTCCTTGAGCTCGTGCAGCTTGCCGCCCTTCTCGCGGTAGCCGACGAGGTGACCGTCCACGTAGAGCCGCCCGGAGTTGATCTTCTCCAGGTGGTTCACACAGCGCAGGAACGTCGACTTGCCCGAACCCGACGGGCCGACGACGCACATGACCTCGCGCGGGGCCACCTCGAGGTCGATGCCCTTGAGCACCTCGAGCGAGCCGAAGGACTTCCGGACGCCCTCGGCCTTGACCATCGCGTGAGGTGACGCCGCCTGCTCGGTCTCCGCGCTCGTGCTCAATGCGTGCCCCCCACCGTGCGTGCCTCGCGCTCGGCCCGCTGGTTGCGGGTCTCCCGCGCGCCGAAGCCGCGGCTGAACCGCTTCTCGAGGAAGTACTGCCCCACCATGAGCAGGCTCGACAGGGCGAGGTACCAGAGGATCGAGGCGACGGCCATCGGGATGATCTGGAACGTCCGGCTGCCGATCGCGCGAAGCTGGAAGTTCAGCTCGGAAGTCACCGGCACCGCGATCAGCAGCGAGGTGTCCTTGAGCATCGCGATCGTCTCGTTGCCCGTCGGCGGGATGATGACGCGCATCGCCTGGGGCAGCACGATGCGGCGCATCGTCTTCCCCCGGCTCATGCCGAGCGCGCTGGCGGCCTCGGTCTGCCCCGGGTCCACCGACTGGATGCCGGCCCGGACGATCTCGGCCATGTACGCGCCCTCGGACAGCACGAGGCCGAGCAGCCCGGCGAAGAAGCCCTTGAAGATCTGGTTGCCGTTGAGGCCGAGGAATCGCAGGTCACCGGAGAGGCCCAGCCAGCCCATGATCTGGTGGTCGAAGGGGAACCCCAGGTCGTAGGTGCCGTAGAGGGCACCGAGGTTGGCGCAGAAGAAGAGCAGCACGATGCGCGGGATGGCCCGGAAGAACCACACGTAGGCCCAGGCGGCGCCCGACACGATCGGGTTCGGCGACAGCCGCATGATCGCCACGATGATGCCGAGCAGGACGCCCAGCAGCATGGCGAGCACCGTCATGACCAGCGTCGTCCGGGCGCCCCGCAGCACGGGTGGGCTGAACATGTTGTCGACCATGAACTTCCACTGGAACACCGGGTTCGTGACCAGCATGTGCACGAACATCAGCACCAGGACCCCGATGACGACGGCCGCGATCCACCGGCCGGGGTGCCGGACCGGCACCGCCTTGATCTGCTCGGGCGGCGCCGGTCGGGTCGTCGTGTCGGCCGCCATGGGTCAGCCCGCCGGGTTCACCGTCGGGTCGGTGATGGCGCCGCCCTCGACGCCCCACTTCTTCAGCACCTTCTCGTAGGTGCCGTCGTCGATCAGGCTCTTGACCGCGTCCGCGATCGCCTGGGCGAAGTCGGTCTGATCCTTGGCGACGACGTAGCCGTACGGCGCGGAGTCGTAGATGTCGCCGAGCAGCTCGAGCTGGCCCTTGGTCTGCTCCACCGCGTAGGCCGAGACCGGCGAGTCGGCGAGCATGGCGACGTCCTTGCCGGAGACGACGGCCGCGGTGGCCTCGTCCTGGCCCTCGTACTGGTCGATCGTGATGGCGTCCTTGCCGGCGGACGTGCACTTCTTCGAGCGCGCGGTGATGTCGTCGACCTGCACGGTCGCCTTCTGGACGGCGATGGAGAGCCCGCAGGCGTCCGCGGGGTCGACCTTCTCCGGGTTGCCCTTCTTCGTCGCCCACTGGGTGCCGGCGGAGTAGTAGCTGATCATGTTCGCTTGCTTCATGCGGTCCGGGTTGATCGTGAACGAGGAGACGCCGACCTCGTACTTGCCCGAGCCCACACCCGCGATGATCGAGTCGAACGACGCGGTCTGGAAGTCGGCCTCCAGGCCGAGCTTCTGCGCAACTGCCTTGAACAGGTCGACGTCGAAGCCGACGATCGTCTGGCCGTCGGTGTCGATGAACTCGCTCGGGGCGTAGCTCGTGTCGCTGCCGACGGTCAGCTTGCCGTCGGAGGCGATCGTGTCGGGGACCTTCGCGGCCAGGGCCTTGTCGGCGCTGACCGAGGGTGCCGCGCTGCCGGAGGCCCCGGACGAGGTGTCCGAGGAGCCGCCGCCGCACCCGGTGACGACCAGCGCGACGCCGGCCAGCAGCGCAACGGCCGAGCGGCGCGGGAGGGACGATTTCAGCACGACGGGTTTCTCCTTCGTCCGGCCCCGGCCGGAACCCGGGGACGGGGTGATCATGCCCCGTCAGCAGGGTCGATGGGCAGATGCCTCACCTAACTGGTGGGCGCGACGGTCTCCGTGGTGGTCGGCGCGGACGTCGGCACCTCGGTCGTGGGGGCGACGGTGCCGGTGGGCGTCTGGGTCGAGGTGGCCGCCGACGGGGTCTTCGTCGTCGGCTCGCTGGTGGGTGCCGTCGTCGTGGCGGTGGTCGGAGTCGGCGTCTCCGCCGTCGTCGTCGCCGTCGGCGCCTTCGTCGCCGGCACGGTCGCGCGGGCCGTGGGTGCCCCCGGCGTCGCGGTCTGGACGGCGACGACGGGAACCGGTTCGGGCCGGACGGTCAGGTACAGGGAGCCGAACGCCAGGAACAACACCGCGAGGACGACGGTCGACGTGCGCGCCCGCCCGAGGTGCGGCGGCACCGCGGCCCACCACCGCCGGAGGCGCGACGACGGGGGCGCGGTGCGCACGCTGGGCCGCTCCACGGCCGGCTGGTCCACCGCGGGCTGCTCGACGGTGCGGTCGTCGTCCGGCCCGCTCACCGGTCGCCGTCCTGAGCCGTCGCCGGGACGGCGTCGTCCGGCGTCGCCCGGTCCACCGACACGGGCGGGGGCTGCACGCTCAGGCCCTGCCGGCCGAAGGCGAGGACGATGCGGGCGCGCAGGTCGCGGCCCACCTCGAACTGCTTGCCGGGCAGCGTGCGGGCGACCACGCGGACGTTGACCTCCTCCAGGCCGAGGCTCTCCACGCCCATGACGCTGGGTGGGTCGAGCAGCAGGGGACGCATCGCCGGATCGCGGAAGGCCTCCCGGCCCACCTCGCGCAGGATCTCGTTGACCCGGTTGACGTCGACGCTGGTCGGCACCGGGACGTCGACGACGGCGCGCGCCCAGTCGCGCGACAGGTTGACCACCTTGGTGATCGCCCCGTTCGGCACGGTGACGACCTCGCCGTTGGGCGACCGCATCCGGGTGACCCGGAGGGTCACGTCCTCCACCGTGCCGGTGGCGGGTTCCGGTGCGCCGGTGACGCTGATCGAGACGACGTCGCCGAAGCCGTACTGCCGCTCGGTGATGAGGAAGAAGCCGGCCAGGACGTCGCCGACGATCCGCTGGGCGCCGAAGCCGAGGCCCACACCGAGGACGGTCGCGGGCGCCACCAGGCCGGTGATCGGGACGCCGAGCCGGTCGAGCACGAAGAACGCGGCGATCGAGTAGATGAGCACGATCGCCACCCAGGTGAGCACCTGGGTGAGCGAGTGGCGGTGCTTGGCCGCCTCCGACCGGACGAGGGCGTCACCGCCGGTCGCCTCCCGGTCGATCCGGTCGGTCAGCCGGCCCCCCACCCACGACACGAAGCGGGCGAGCAGCACCGATCCCAGGATGATCAGCACCGCCTCCAGCCCGCGGCCGGCGAGCCAGGTCAGCAGTTCGTGGGTCGCTCTCATCGGGTTTCAGCCTCCCGGGTGCCATGCGTGCACGCCAGCCCCCTCACCGGGGCTCCACGAACAGCGCGTGCGTGGAGCGGCCGATGGCTCCGCTCTCGTCGAAGAGGACGGCGTAGCACTGGCCGGCCCCGGTGTGGCCGAGCACGGTCCGGGCGTCCATGCCCAGCCACTCGCCCTGCGGCGCCCGGTGCAGGGCCAGGCTCAGGTCCACGTTGGCGAAGCTCGTGGTGTCCCAGTCGAGGGCCGCGGAGATCCCGCTGGCCGCGTCGGTCATCACCAGGAGGTGCTCCAGGGGCGTCATCGGCTGCCCCTCGACGAGCTCGCACTCCGGCCGGGTCCAGGCCGACGCCGGACCGGGCGAGTTGAAGCTGCCGGTCGCGAACCGCCACTCGAGGGCCCGGTGGTAGGCGACGTCCTCGGAGAAGAAGGCGGCGGTCTCCGGCCGGCTGTCCTGCCATCCGGCCGCCGCCGGATGCGGATCCGGTGCGGCCGCGAGGACGTCGTCGGCGCGGGTGCGCATCCGCCAGGCGGACAGCCGCATCAACGGACGCGCGTCGCCGGCGGTGAGCACGGTCTCGACGAGCTCGATCCGGCGGCCGGGGCGGATCACGGTCGCCGAGACGCGGACCGGGCCGACGGGCACCGGGGCGAAGATGTCGTAGGCCAGCCGCACCGTCTGGCCGTCGGGGATCCCGCTCGCGCGCTCGGCCTCCCGGGCGAGCAGCGCCGCAGGCGGGCCGGCGTGCTGCAGCCCCCGGTCCCACGGGCCGATCGTGAGCGCGGTGGCCTCGTAGCCGTCGCCGCACGGGAGGTACAGGGCCGGGGGGAGGACCATGCCCCGCAGTCTTCCGATCGCGGTCAGCCGCCCTCCCGGCGGGTCTCCCACACCGCGAAGGCGGTCCACGCGGCGGCCACGGCGGCGGCCGCGAGCCACAGCCATCGCAGGCTGCCGGTGTTGGACAGCACGAGCAGGACGGCGACCACGAGCACCGCCCCGGCCACCGGCGAGGTGCGCAGCAGCGTGTGCAGCGTGTCCGGGCCTGGGATCGCCAGGAACACGACCGTGGCGACGACCAGCAGGAAGACGCACAGGGCGGCGAGGAACGCCGAGGTGATCCCGTACTCGTCGGGCAGAGTGAGGCCGCCGACCCCGAGGACCACCGCGCCCCCGGCCAGGCCGATCAGCGTGCGCCGGCGGCGCCGCGACCACGGCGGGCGCTCCTCCACGGTCGGCACTCAGCCGTTCTGGTCGTAGGCGGCCCGGAGCAGGACCCGGACCTCGTCGTCGACGTCGGCCACGGCGGTCAACCGGACCCGGTGGGTGGCAGCACCCGGCGCGCGGGCCGGCTCCAGCCGCGCGCTGAGCGGTGGCTCCGGTAGGCGTAGGCCCAGGTCGATGCGGGCCGAGGCGGCGGCGGCCGCGGCGAATTGGCGGCGGCGCACGAAGGGCACGTACGTGCCCCGGCCCTCGATGGTGACGTCGTCGCCGAGCGCCAGGGCGGCCTCGCGGACGGCGTCGAAGACGGGCCGCAGCGCGGCTCGGGACCCGGTGAACTGGCCGTCGATGTACTGCTCGACGGACGGTCGGACCCAGCCGGCGTCGCGCGCGGCGGCGTCGGCGATCGCCCACTGCGTGTTCTGCCGTACGCCGTGCACGTCCTTGAGCCAGCGACGGACGGCGTTCTGGTCCAGCGGGTCGATGCCCGAGCCAGCGACGAGGGCCACCCACTCCTCGAGCGACCGGCCGGTGCGCTCGGTCATCGACTCGGTGACGGCGCTCATCATCTCGTCGGGCGTGGCCACGTCCGCACGGTAGCCCGCGATGCTGTGCCGGGGGCTACCGTGCGCGACATCCGGTAGGCGGTCACACCGAAGTAGCGGACTACATTGCGGCGGTGACCCGCGTCGCCCGCCGTCCCGCCGCCGGCTACGCGCTGACCCTCGCCGCCGCCGGTCTCTTCGCGGTCAACGGCACCGTCTCGACCCTCGCGCTCGAGGCCGGCATCGCCCCCACCCGGCTGACCGCGCTGCGGTGCACCGGCGCCGCCGTGGGCCTGCTCGCCGTCCTGGCGGTCGCGGCGCCCGGGCGGCTTCGGGTGCGGCCGCGGGAGCTGCCCTTCCTCGCCCTGTTCGGCGTCGTCGGCGTGGCCATGACCCAGTTCCTGTACTACGTCGCGATCGGCCGCATGCCGGTCGGCATCGCGCTGGTCTTCGAGATGACCGCGCCGGTGTTCATCGCGCTCTACGTGTGGCTGGTGCGCCGCGAGCACGTGCGCAGCCGGCTCTGGCTGGCGCTGCTGCTGTCGCTGTCCGGACTCGTGCTGGTCGCCGAGGTGTGGCAG
>Ga0308174_10000543_pt1 | contig 16158 bp, 15 predicted proteins | sample PhyPR2_FD_203894 | JGI IMG/M metagenome (GOLD analysis project Ga0308174, IMG submission 203894) | Soil microbial communities from UC Gill Tract Community Farm, Albany, California, United States - DLSLS.P.R2 | ecosystem: Environmental > Terrestrial > Soil > Agricultural land | place: USA...
ACGCCGCGCCATCCGGCGCGGTCGTGAACGAGCCCCCCTCCCCCTGCGGGACGGGGGCTCGTCGCATTCCAGGGCCCGTTCCGGCGGCCGGTGTGGGCGGCCGGTCAGCGCCCGGCGCGCGCCCGCGAGCCGCGCCCGGTCTCGGAGCGAATGGTCACGATCCGGCGGACCGCCCGCTCGAGCGCGTAGTCGGCGCTCGCGGCGGCGCCCTTCACGTCGGCGTTGAGCTCGGCGGCCACCCCGATCGCCTGCTGCAGCCCGTCGATGCTCCAGCCACGGGACTGGGTCTGCGCCTTCTTCACCTTCCACGGGGGCAGCTTGAGCACGCGGGCCAGCTCGCCCGGGTTGGTCGAGCTGAGCGAGCTCACCCGGGCCGCGGTGCGGATGCCGTCGGCGATGGCGTCGGCGATCAGCACGTGCGCAACACCGCGCTGCAGGGCCCACCGCAGCATCTCCAGGGAGCCCTCGCGGTCGCCGACGAGGACCTTCTCGGCGACGGTGAAGCCGGTGACCTCCGCCTGCCCGTGGTGGAAGCGGGCGACGTGGTCGGCGTCGATCGTGCCGCCGAAGTCGGAGACGAGCTGGGCCGCCGCCGAGGACAGCTGCCGCAGGTCGGCACCGATCGCCTCGACGAGTGCCATGACCGCGTCGGCCGTGATCCGGCCGCCCGCCAAGCGGACCTCGTTGCGCACGAACGCCGCCCGGTCGCCCGCCGAGGTGAGCTTGGGGCACTCGTCGAGGGCCGCCCCGGCCGCGGTGAAGGCCTTGACCAGCGCCTCGTTGCGCTTGCCCCCGAAGTGGACGACCACCAGCGTCAGGTCGGGATCGGGATCCTTGGCATAGCTGGTCAGCGAGTCGGCCAGGGCCGCGGCGCACTCCTGCACGCCGAGGACGACCACGAGGCGGTGCCCCCCGAACAGCGACGGTGCCAGGACGTCGGCCAACTGCCCCACCGGCAGACCGGCCGCGGTGAGCTCGTGCTCCTCGGCGTCGGGGTGGCGGGCGAGGACGGCGGAGCGGACGGCGGCGACCGCGCGCGAGCGCAGCAGTTCCTCCTCGCCCATCACCACGCGGAGGCGCGAGGTGGGCTCCACGGGATCGGCGGCAGGCACGTCTGCATGGTGTCACGCGGCACCGACCGTTCCCGGCGGCGCGGTGCGTCAGGCGTGCGGGTGGCACCCGGCCGGCCGGCCGGCCCGGCGGCAGCCCCGGGGCCGGCTCGGCCACGGCATCGGGGCCGCCGCCGCCGTGGGCGGCCACACCCCAGGAGCCGGCGCGTCCGGCGACCGCGAGATCCCCCTCGCGGTCGGTGCGGTGCACCGGTATCCCGTCCTGCGCGAGCCAGGTCAGCACCCGCTGGGTCGGATGCCCGTAGGTGTTGTGCGCCCCCACCGAGATCAGGGCCACCCGGGCGCCGGTCGCGGCGAGGAAGTCCGGATCGGTGTCCGCGCTGCCGTGGTGGGGCACCTTGAGCACGTCCGCGCGCACGTCGACGTGCTCGGCCAGGATCCGCGCCTCCGCGATGGCGCTCAGGTCGCCGGTGAGCAGCAGGCGCAGGCCGTTGACGGTGATCCGGACCAGCAGGCAGAGGTCGTTGGGCGTGGCCGACGCGGTCGCCCACTCCGGAGCCGGCGCCAGCACCTCGACGGTCGCCGTCCCGACGGTCTGCCGGTAGCCGGGCAGTAGCACTGTCCGCCGCACCCGGGCCCGGCGGGTCAGCCGGTCCAGGGCGCCGACCCGGGTGTCGGCCGGCGAGAGGGTGCCGGTGGCCACGGCGCCGACGTGCCGGCCGGCCAGGGCACCGGCCAGGCCACCGGCGTGGTCGGCGTCCAGGTGCGAGAGCAGGACGAGCGGCAGGGTGTCGATGCCCAGCCGGTCGAGGCACCGGTCGACGCCGGTGACCTCCCGTCCGGCGTCCACCAGGATTCCCTGGCCCGGCCCGGTCGGCAGCACGAGCGCGTCTCCCTGGCCGACGTCGCAGGCGACCATGACGGTCGCCGACGGCGGCCATCCGCGGATCGTCTGACGCACCGGCCAGCCCAGGACGGCCGCCCCCACCACCGCGGCCAGGGCGACCGGGCGCAGCCGCGGGAACCGCCACAGCGCCCAGCCGCCGGCCAGGATCAGCAGCGTCAGCAGCACCGCTCCCCCACTGCCGACCGGCCAGCCGGTCGCACCGTCCGGGACCGCGGCCGCGCGCTCGGCCACCAGCACCAGCCAGCGCACCGGCCAGCCGGCCAGCCAGACGAGCGCGTCGCCGACCGGCGGCAGCAGCGGGCCGATGACGGCGGCCGCCAGCCCGAGCACCGTGGCCGGTGCCACGGCCGGTGCCGCCAGCAGGTTCGCCGGGAGCGAGACCAGGCTGACCGCGCCCGACAGCGCGGCCACGAGCGGCGCGGTGGCCACCCCGGCCGCCGCACTCACCGCGACGGCGTCCGCGAGCAGCCGCGGCCAACGACGCTCCTGCAGTCGCCGGGACCAGCCCCGCGCGAGCACGACGATGGCGGCCGTGGCGGCGACCGACAGCGTGAAGCCCGCATCGCGGGCGAGCCCCGGGTCGGCCGTGAGGAGCACGCAGACCGAGGCGGCGAGCGCCGGCACGGCCGCCCGCGGACGCCCCGCCGCCAGCGCCATCAGCGTGATCGCCCCCATTGCGGCCGCCCGCACCACGCTCGGCCCGGGCCGGGCGAGCACGACGAAACCCGCGAGCCCCAGGCCGGCGACCAGCACCTGCACCCCGGGACGCACCCCACGCCGTCGCAGCGGCCACAGGATGCCGGTGAGCACGATCGCCACGTTCGCGCCGGAAACGGCCGTCAGATGGGAGAGCCCCGCCCTCCGGAAGTCGGCCGTCAGGAGCGGATCCATCGCCCGGGTGTCGCCCACGACGAGACCGGGCAGCAGCCCCGCCGGCCGCTCGTCGAGCGTCCGCGCGGCCGAGGCGGTCAGGCCGTCGCGGAGGACCCCCGCGGCCCGCTGGATCGGCCCCGGCCCGCCGAGCACCGAGGGTGGACCGCGTGCCGAGAGGACGGCCACGACGTCGTCACCGGTCCGTGGGAGCGAGACCCCCGCACGCACCTGGACGGTCTGGCCGGGCGCCAGATCCTGCCAGCCCGCCGCCGGGGCGAAGAGCAGCACGGCCGCGTCCAGTCGCTGCGTCGTCGTGCCGTCGACCATGGCGGAGACGGTGGCATCGGCGATCACCCGCGGCCCCGCGACGCCGGACACCACCCGCGGATCACCGTGGAGGGTGAGGGTCACCAGCACGCCGCGGCCGGCCTCGGCGGCAGCCCGCAGCGGGGAGCCCTCACGCGCCGCTCCCCGCACGGACGCGACGCCGCTCGTGACCGCGAGCCCGGCGAGCACCGCCAGCAGCAGCCCGCCCGCCGCTCCGCGGACGCGCCTGCCGATGACCGCTGCGGTCCCGGCCGCCAGCACGGTGATCAGGCACAGGGCCGGGGAGGCGAGCCGGGGCGCCAGCAGCGTCGCCAGCCACACCGCCGCCGCCACCGGGACCAGTCGCAGGTCCGTCCACGCCCATCGGGACCGCGGACTGCGCTGCACGACGGAATGCCCCGTCACACGGTCACCAGCTCGGTCAGCTGCGCGAAGATGGCCGGCCCGATACCGGGGACGTCGTCGAGCTGGTCGACCGAGGCGAACGGGCCCTGCTGGTCGCGGTAGTCGATGATCCGCTGCGCGAGGACCGGCCCGATGCCGGGCAGGCCGTCGAGATCGGCCACCGTGGCGCTGTTGAGGTTGACCTTGCCGGGCGGCCCGGCCGGTCCCGCGCCGGTGCGTGCGGCCCCTCCGGAGGCACCCGACACACCGACGGCCACCTGTTCCCCGTCGGACACGACGGCCGCCAGGTTGACCGACGACCCGTCCGTTCCCGGCAGCAGGCCGCCCGCCGCGGCGATCGCGTCGGCGACCCGCGCCCCCGTGGGAAGGGTGACCAGCCCCGGGGAACGCACGCGCCCCACGACGGACACCACGACCGTCGCGGACGTCTCGGCCGCCTCGCCCACCGACAGTGCCGGCGGAGCCGAGGTGGCATGCCCTGCCCCCACGGAGCTCGTGGGGACCGGGGTGCCGGAGACGGGCTGGACGCGTGGCCGGTCGAGCCAGGTCCAGGCCACCAGCACCAGCGCCGCGATCAGGCCGGCGGCCCACAGGGACCACGCACCCCGCCGTCCCGGGTCGAGGCGCACCGCGGCGCCCGGCGCCCGGTGCCGGCCGATCCCCTCGGGCAGCCGCACATCGGCCGCCTCGGGCTCGCCCTCGGGCGCGGGGAACGACGGCGCGCCGTCGTTCCCGAGGTCGTCGTCCGGCAGCCAGCCGCCCGGCTGGGCCGCCTCCGCGAGCAGCACGCGCAACCGGGCACGGATGACGTCGGCGTCGTCACTGCTGCGGGAGGAGAGGCGCACCCGCCGGACGCTAGGGAGTGATCAGCCGCGCGACCGGGCGACGACCGGATCTGTGGACAGGGCCTCCGCCTGTGGACGGCTGGCGGCCCCGAGCCCGGCGGAGGTGCACGCTGCCGTCCATGTCGCGCGAACCCCGCTCAGCCGGCCTGCTGCTCCTCGTGCGCCGCGCCCTCCGCCGGCTGCTCCGCCTCCGGCGACACCACGATGCCCACCGCGCCCGGCCCGACGTGTGCCCCGATCGCCGCGCCCAGCTCGCTCACGTACAGCTCGCGGAGCCGGGGCAGCCGCTCGCGCAGCTCGGCGGCCAGCCGCTCGGCCCGCTCGGGTGCGGCGAGGTGGTGGACCGCGACCGAGACCGGCCCCTCCCCCGCGGCCTCCACCGCGCGCTGCACCAGTCGGTTGAGCGCCCGGGAGAACGTCCGGACCTTCTCGAGGGAGACGACCCGACCCTCCTGCACGTGCAGCAACGGCTTGACCGACAGCGCGGAGCCGAGCACGGCCGCGGCACTGCCGAGCCGGCCGCCCCGGCGGAGGTACTCGAGGGAGTCGACGACGAAGAACGTGCGCGTCGCTGCCGCTGTAGCGCGGGCGACCGCCGCGACGGAGGCCATGTCGGCCCCCTCGGCCGCGGCCCGGGCGGCCGCAAGGACGGCGAAGCCCCCGCCCATCGCCGCCGACCGGGAGTCGACCACGGTCACCAGGTGCTCGCCGACCTGCGAGGCGGCCAACCGGGCGGCGTCCCAGGTGCCGGAGAGCTCCGACGACAGGTGGATGGAGACCAGGCGCTCGGCGCCGGAGTCCAGGCGGTGCCGGTAGGCGGCCACGAAGTCACCCGTGGTCGGCCGGGATGTGGAGACCTGCTGCCCGCGGACGGCCAGCGTCCGGGCGACCTCCTCGGGTCCGATCTCGAGCCCTTCCCGACCGGAGCGACCGGGGAGGATGACGTAGAGCGGCACCACGTCGATGCCGTACTGCTCGAGCAGTTCGCCGGGGAGGTAGGCCGTCGAATCGGTGACGACGGCGACGGGCACCCGGCGAGGCTAGCCCGCCGTCCCGATTCCGCTCCGCGCACGCGTGCGGCGGGCGACCGTGCCGGGCGGCCGGCGTTGCTCAGCCGACCGCGTCGGCGTCGCCGATCTCGGCGGGGTTCCGCTCCCCGGGAACGGCCGCGTCCGGGGTGGAGACCGGCGATGCCGTACCCGGACGGGGCGCCGCAACGTGCCCGTCGGACAGCGCGAGGACCGAGCTGTTGTGCCGCAACAGCCGCCACTGCGGGCCCTGCGCCGCCAGCTCGCTCCAGGCACAGTTCGCCAGCGGCCCGAACACGCGGCGGTGATCCGGTCCGAGCCCGAGCAGGCGCTCCACGAGCCGGCCGGCCGTGCCGCCGTGCGTCACCACCACCGCGACCCGGGCCGGGGGCAGATCCGCGAGAGCGGCGAGGGCGCGCTCGGCCACGTGCGCCGGCTCCTCACCTCCGCGCCCCGGCACGGGCCGGCCGGCGAGCCAGTCGGCGTACTGGTCGGGGTACCGGTCGGCGACCTCGTCACGGGTCAGGCCCTCCCAGCAGCCCAGGCCGTGTTCGCGCAGCCGCGGGTCCTCGCGCAGCGGGATGCCGAGCAGGCCGGTCAGGGTGGCCGCGGTCTCGGCGGCCCGGCTCAGGTCGCTGGAGACCACGACCGTGTCCTCGGCGGCGAGCCCGGAGGCCACGAGCGCAGGCGCGGCGCACGCGGCCTGGCGGCGCCCCTCTGCGTCCAACGGCGGGTCGAGCTGGCCCTGGAAGCGACCGGTGGCGTTCCACTCGGTCCGTCCGTGCCGCCACAGCAGCAGCCGCGGCACCGGCAGGAGCGGCAGCGGCGTGCCCGTCACTGGCCGGTCGTCTCCTGTTCGCCGGCCACCGGGGTGCCGTTCGCGGTGGTACGCCCGGCGGCCGCACTGTCGACGAAGGGAATGGTCGGGCAGTCCTTCCAGAGGCGCTCGAGGGCGTAGTAGACGCGCTCCTCGGCGTGCTGGACGTGCACGACGACGTCGATGAAGTCGAGCAGCACCCAGCGGGACTCCGCGACGCCTTCACGACGGACAGGCTTGATGCCGTGCTCGCGGAGCCGTTCCTCCACGGCGTCCACGATCGCCTGCACCTGCCGCTCGTTGGGCGCAGCGGCGAGGACGAAGCAGTCGGTGATCGCGAGACGGTCGCTGACGTCGACGATCGAGACGTCGGTGGCCAGCTTGTCCGCAGCCGCCTGAGCGGCGAGCAGCGCGGTTGCCCGCGCCTCGGCCGAGGCGGTCATCGGGGTACCTCCTGGGTGGTCGTGGTGGGGAGCTGAAGGTCGGAGTCTGCGCGCGGGCCCGAGGCGGACGCCGGGTGGGTGTCGGCGTCGTCCTCGGGCCGGCGCACTCCGTCGGGCGAGGGGCGACGCGGGCCGTCCCGGTACAGCCCGCGCTTCTCGATGTACTGGACGACGCCGTCGGGCACCAGGTACCAGATCGGCATGCCGCGGGCGACCCGGTCACGGCAGTCGGTCGAGCTGATGGCCAGCGCCGGGACCTCGACCAGGCTGACGACGCCCGCGGGCAGGTGGGAATCGGCCAGGTGGAACCCGGGTCGGGTCACACCGATGAAGTGCGCCAGCTCGAAGAGCTGGGCGTTGTGGCGCCAGCTGACGATCTGGGACAGCGCGTCGGCGCCGGTGATGAAGAAGAGCTCCGCCTCCGGCCGCTGGGCCCGCAGGTCGGTGAGGGTGTCGATCGTGTACGTCGGGCCGCCGCGGTCGATGTCCACCCGGCTCACGGAGAAGCGAGGATTCGACGCCGTGGCGATGACCGTCATCAGGTAGCGGTCTTCCGGAGGGCTGACCTCCCGCTCGGTCTTCTGCCACGGCTGGCCGGTCGGCACGAATATGACCTCGTCGAGACCGAACAGCCCCGCGACCTCGCTGGCGGCCACGAGGTGACCGTGGTGGATGGGGTCGAACGTCCCACCCATCACCCCGACTCGGCCGCCTGCCACCGAACGAGCCTATCCGGGGCCCACCGGAGCCGGCCCGGGAGGACCGGCTCCGGCTGGCGAGCCCGGAACACCTGACCGGAGCGGCCAGGTGCCTGGACCGCCCGCGACCGGCTCCCCCGTGCAGCCGGTCGCAGTCCTGCCCGTCCCCCGCATGCTCGGACCCGGACCGGAATCGGACGGGTGCCGCAACCTGCCGGCACCGCCCTGACAACGGCCCATGTCCGTTTCGGTTACGGGGATGCCTCGAAACCTTCGGCTGTTCGCGTCGCCCCCGGGCGCGAACGTGTCGACAAGCAGCCCCATCGACATGCACCCCCGTCGACAAGCAGCCCCATCGACATGGAGACCTCGACACCGCCGGACATCGCCGAACCGACGGAGCCGGCGGGCCTCAGAGCGTCGTCACGAACTCCGCGAGCTGGGCGGCGTTGCGGCACTCGACCATGTCGATCACCTCGCCGTAGCGGTCGGCAGCCGAGTCGCCGCTCCCCCACAGCCGACGCGGCTCGGGATTGAGCCAGTGCGCGGACCGCGACCGCCGCACCAGGTCGGCGAGCACGGGCAGGCCCGGCGGCCGGTAGTTGGTCCGGCCGTCGCCGAGCACCAGCAGAGACGTCTTCGGGCCGACCGCCGAGGCCCACCGATCGGCGAACACGTCGAACGCCGTCCCGTAGTCGCTGTGCCCGTCGAAGCCGACGACGTCGGCCTCGCGCCCGATCCGCGCCACCGCGTCCACGACGTCGGCGCCCGGCCGGAAGAACCGGGTGACCTCGTCGGTAGTGTCGACGAACGCGAAGGCCCGCACGCCGGTGAAGTGCTCGCGCAGCGCCTGGGTGAGCATCAGCGTGAAGTGGCTGAACCCGGCCACCGAGCCGCTGACGTCGCAGAGCACCACCAGCTCGGGCTTGTGCACCTTGCGCGGCCGGTGATGGGTGACCACCGGGACGCCCCCGGTGGCGAGGGAGGCGCGCACGGTCCTGCGGAAGTCCAGGCGTCCCTCCCGGCCCAGCCGGCGGCGCGCGGAGAGGCGGACGGCCAGGCGCCGGGCCAGCGGGGCGACGGCGCGGCGCAGCTCGGCGAGGTCGGCCGCCTGGGCGCGCAGGAAGTCGACCTGGTCGGCCAGGGGGCGCACCGCGCTCTTCGCGACCTTGTCCCGCCCCTTCTCGGTCGCCGTGCGCCGGCGCACCTCGGCCTCGACGGCGCCCCGGAACGCGGTCAGCCGCTCCCGCACGGTCTGGCGGGCGATCTGCTCGGCCAGCCCACCCCGCTCCTGACCGGTCAGCAGCCCTGACAGCAGCTGGGAGACCAGGGTGTCGGGCGAGAGCGCGCGCAGCACCCGGTAGCTGAAGAACGACTGCCCCGACGGCGAGGGCTGACCGCGGCCCAGCACCTCGACGGCGGTGCGGGCGAACCGGCGCAGCTCCTCGTCGTCCCCCTCCTGCAGGAGGCGCAGCAGCTCGGCCCGCATCGACTCGGCGAGCTCGGCGTCGGAACCGGGCAGATCGAGGGTCGACTGCCCGCGCTCGCCGCCGCCGTCCTCGTCGCCCGTGCTGGAGCCGACCGGCCGGTCGCCCAGTGGCCACCACAGGTCGAACAGGACGTCGTAGGTCGGCCGCTGCGCCGCACGCTGCAGCAGCACCGCCGCCAGGCCGTGCCGCAGCTGCTCCCGCTCGAGCAGGTCGACCACGGTGAGGATCTCGGCGGCGTCGACGGCCTGGCTGATGCCGACGGGGATGCCGGCCTCGCGCACCGCCCGCACGAAGCCGTCGAGGTGCCCGGCCAGGCCGCCGGGCTCAGCCACCGGACCGGGCGGACCGGCCGCCGGCGCGCTCATCGGTTCAGCCCCGTCAGTTCAGCCGCAGCTCGGCCGCGGCACGCTGCTGATCGCTGGCGTGCTTGAGCACCACACCCAGCGTGGACCGCATCGCCGACTCGTCGAGGGTGTCCAGCCCGAGCTCGAGCAGGGTCTGCGCCCAGTCGAGGGTCTCGGAGATCGACGGCGACTTCTTCAACTCCAGCGCACGCAGCGCACGGATCGTGCGCACCAGCTGCGCGGCCAGGCCGGGCGCGAGGTCGGGCACGCGCGAGAGCACGATCTCCCGCTCGCGTTCGGCCGACGGGTAGTCCAGCGCCAGGTAGAGGCAGCGTCGCTTGAGCGCCTCCGATAGCTCCCGGGTCGCGTTGGACGTGAGCACCACCATCGGACGACGGGTGGCCGCCACCGTGCCGAGCTCGGGGATCGTCACCTGGAAGTCCGACAGCACCTCCAGCAGCAGGCCCTCCACCTCCACGTCGGCCTTGTCGGTCTCGTCGATCAGCAGCACCGTCGGCTCGGTGCGCCGGATCGCGGTCAGCAGCGGGCGGGAGAGCAGGAACTCCTCGCCGAAGATGTCGTCGTGCACGGTGTTCCAGTCGGCGCCGTCGCCGTTCTGGGCCGCCTGGATGCGCAGCAGCTGCTTCTTGTAGTTCCACTCGTACAGCGCCCGCGCCTCGTCGAGGCCCTCGTAGCACTGCAGCCGGATGAGCTCCGAGCCGGTCGCGACCGCCAGGGCCTTCGCGAGCTCGGTCTTACCGGTGCCGGCGGGCCCCTCCACGAGCAGCGGCTTGCCGAGCCGGTCGGCCAGGAAGACCGTCGTGGCGATCTGCTCGTCGGGCAGGTAGCCCGCCGTCGCCAGCCGCTTGCTGACGTCAGCCACGGAGGAGAACTGGGGGAACTGCGTCGGCGGGCGGGGCATGGAACTCCTCAGCGGTGGGGAACGGTCAGCGGACGTGGCCGCTGCCGGTGACGACGTAGGTCGTCGAGGTCAGCTCGGGCAGGCCGAGCGGCCCGCGGGCGTGCAGCTTCTGGGTCGAGATGCCGATCTCGGCGCCGAACCCGAACTCGCCCCCGTCGGTGAACCGGGTCGAGGCGTTGACCAGCACGGCGGCGGCGTCCACGCCGGCGGTGAAGGCGGCGATCGCCGCGGCGGAGTCGCTCACGATGGCCTCGCTGTGCCCGCTGCCCCACCGGGCGATGTGCTCGAGCGCTGCCGGCAGGTCGTCGACGACACGCACGGCCATGTCCATCGACAGGTACTCCGTCGCCCAGTCCTCGTCGGTCGCGGCCAGGACGCCGGAGTGGGCGGCCTGCGCCGCGGCGTCGCCGTGCAGGGTCACCCCGGCGTCGACGAGGGCACCGAGCAGCCGGGGCAGGTACGGGACGTCGCGGTGCACCAGCAGCGTCTCGGCGGCGTTGCAGACACTCACCCGGTGGGTCTTCGAGTTGAGCACGATCGCCTCGGCCATCGCCGGGTCGGCCGCGGCGTCGACGTAGACGTGGCAGTTGCCGACCCCGGTCTCGATCACCGGCACCGTCGATTCGCGCACGACCCGCTCGATCAGGGACGCACCACCCCGCGGGATCACGACGTCGACCAAACCCCGCGCGTGCAGCAGCTCGCCCACCGAGGCCCGCTCGGCGGGGAGCAGCTCGATCGACCCGGCCGGCAGCCCGGTCTTCTCGGCCGCCTCGGTGAGGACGGCGACCAGCGCGGTATTCGTGCCGAAGGCGGAGGCCGACCCGCGCAGCAGCGCCGCGTTGCCGCTCTTCAGGCACAGACCGGCGGCGTCGACGGTCACGTTGGGGCGCGCCTCGTAGACGATCCCGATGACCCCCAGCGGTACCCGCACCTGCCGCAGCTGCAGCCCGTTGGGCAACCGCGACCCGCGGACGACGTCGCCGACGGGGTCGGGCAGGGCGACGAGCGCGCGCAGGGCCTCGGCGACCCCGGCCACGCGCGCGGCGTCGAGGCGCAGGCGGTCGAGGACCGACGCGGGCGTGCCCTCGTCGGCGGCCGCCGCCACGTCGGCGGCGTTGGCCGCCAGGATCTCGTCGGTGCGCTCCAGCAGCGCGTCGGCCATCGCCGACAGCGCCGCGTTCTTGACATCGGTCGGCAGGACGCGCAGCACCCGGGCGGCCGCCCGCGCACGCAGCGCCGCGGCACCGATCAGCGGGAGGTCGGCGACGTCGGGCACGTGCCGAGGGTACGCGGCGTGACCGGCGCGGACGCCGTCGTCGACCGGCCCGGTTACGGCAGGAGCGCGTGCGCCCGGATCGTCTCGGGCATCTGCCGGAGCTCCTCGACCACGTCGGGCCCCACCGCGCCGGGCACATCGGTCACCGCGAAGCCGACGGCCCCGGTGGTCGACAGCACCTGCTGCTCGATGTTGAGACCGTGCTGCGCCAGGAGCCCGTCGATGCGCGCGAGCACACCGGGCTGGTTGCGGTGCAGCACGAGCAGGCGGGACGATCCGGGCTGCCGCGGCATCTGCACCGAGGGCAGGTTCACGCTCAGGGCGGTGGTGCCGGCCTGCATGTAGGCGATCAGCTTGCCGGCGACGAAGGCGCCGATGTCCTGCTGGGCCTCTTCGGTGGAACCGGCGATGTGCGGCGTGAGGATCACGTTCTTCAGCCCGCGCAGCTGCGACACGAACGGGTCACCGGGCCCTGCGGGTTCGTCGGGGAACACGTCGATCGCCGCGCCGGCGATGTGGCCGCTGTCGATGTGCCGGCGCAGGGCCGACTGGTCGACCACGAAGCCGCGCGACAGGTTCAGGAACATCGACCCCGGCCGCATCCGGGTGAACAGCTCGTCGCCGAACAGCCCGCTGTTCCCGGGCCGCCCGTCGACGTGCAGGGTCACGACGTCGGAGACCCCGAGCAGCTCCTCGAGCGTGCTGCACCGGCTCGCGTTGCCCAGCGCGAGCTTGTCGGCGGTGTCGTAGAAGTACACGCGCATGCCCATCGCCTCGGCGAGCACCGACAGCTGGCTGCCGATGTTGCCGTAGCCGATGATGCCCAGGCTGCGTCCCCGCAGTTCGTGACTGCCCTTCGCCGACTTCACCCAGTTGCCGGCGTGCATGTTCTCGTTGTGCACGGTCATGCGCCGGGTCAGCGAGATGATCTCGGCGATCGCCAGCTCCACCACGCTGCGGGTGTTGGAGAACGGCGCGTTGAACACCGCGACGCCGTGGCCGGTCGCCGTCTTCAGATCGATCTGGTTGGTGCCGATGCAGAAGGCCCCGACCGCACGCAGGTCGTCGGTCTGCTCGAACAGGTCGGCGCGCAGCTGCGTGCCGGAGCGGATGCCCAGCACCTGGACGCCGTCGAGGCGCTTGAGCAGCTCGTCACCCTCGAGTGCGCGGTCGACCCGGTCGACCTCGAATCCGGCCGCGGTGAGCGTCTCGGCCGCCGTCGGGTGGATGTTCTCGAGGAGCAGGGCGCGCCGGGGCGTGAGACTGGTCATCACCCGCCAGGGTACGCGGGGCGCTCAGCGGGCCCGCAGAGCCCGAAGGGCCGTCTTCCGTGCCTCGCCGGTCAGCCGGTCGAGGAAGAGCCTGCCGTCGAGGTGGTCGACCTCGTGCTGCAGGCACCGCGCCATGAGGCCGCTGCCCTCCAGCCGCAGCGGCTTCCCGTCGAGGTCGAAGCCCTCGGCGACGCAGTGCATCGCACGCACCGTCGGCGCCCAGAGGCCCGGCACCGACAGGCAGCCCTCGTCGCCGTCCTGGGTCTCCTCCGACCGCTCGACGATCACCGGGTTGACCATGTGCCCGATCTCGCCGTCGACGTTGTAGGAGAAAACGCGGACGCCGACACCGATCTGCGGGGCGGCCAGGCCGGCGCGACCGGGGTGCTCGACGGTGTCGAGCAGGTCGCGCACCAGGGCGGCCAGCCCGGCGTCGAAGGTCGTGACCTCGTCGGACGGCGTGCGGAGCACCGGGTCGCCGAGCTCGCGGATGGGGCGGATCGTCACGGACGCAGTCTCTCAGCCGCCGGTCAGCCGGCCGCGCGGCGGGCGACCAGCACCATCTCGTCGCGGTGCACGACCTCCCGGCGGTACTCGGGCGCCAGGTCACCGGTCTTGCGGCCCAACAGCGCGGGCATCTCGCGCGCGTCGTAGGCGACCAGCCCCCGCGCGATGACGACGCCGTCCGGACCCACGAGCTCCACCGGGTCGTCGGCGAGGAAACCGCCGGTCACGGCCGTGATCCCGGCCGCGAGCAGGGACGCGTGCCGCTCCAGCACCGCCCGGACCGCGCCGTCGTCGAGGATCAGGCGGCCCCGGGGGCGGCTGGCGTAGCGCAGCCAGAACTGCCGGGCGCCGGGACGGCGGCCCATCGCCGCGAACAGCGTGCCGACCTGCTCGCCGGCGAGCGCGGCGGCCGCCTGCGCGGTCGACGTGACGACGACGGGGACCCCGGCGTGCGCGGCGATGAACGCGGCCTCGACCTTGGTGGCCATCCCGCCGGTGCCCACGCCGTTGCGGCGGGCCGACCCGAGCGACACGTCCGCGAGATCGGCCGGACCGCGCACCGTGTCGACCAGCGCGGCCGGCCCGACCCGCGGGTCACCCTCGTAGACGCCGTCGACGTCGGAGAGCAGGACCAGCGCGTCGGCCTGCGCCACGTGCGCGACCAGCGCGGCGAGCCGGTCGTTGTCGCCGAAGCGGATCTCCTCGGTGGCCACCGTGTCGTTCTCGTTCACGATCGGCAGCGCACCCAGCGCGAGCAGCCGCTCCACCGTCTGGTGGGCGTTGCGGTAGTGGCTGCGGCGGGTGAGGTCGTCGGCGGTCAGCAGCACCTGGCCCACGGTGACGTCGTGCCGGGCGAAGGCATCGGCGTAGGTCTGCACCAACCGCAGTTGGCCGACGCTGGCGGCTGCCTGGGCGGTCGCCAGGTCGCGCGGGCGGCCGTCGAGCCGCAACGGGGCGAGCCCGGCGGCGATGGCCCCCGAGGAGACGAGCACGACTTCCCGGCCGGCCGCGCGGACCGCGCCGAGCACGTCGACCAGCGCGGAGAGCCGGCCGGTGTCCAGCCCGCCCGGCAGCGTGGTCAGCGACGACGACCCGACCTTGACCACGACCCGCCGCGCACCCGCGATCTCCGGGCGGGCGGCGCCGGATGCGTCGGGGGTGGCGGCGCCCGTCACGGTCGGTCGTCCCGGAGGTCCTCCGGCAGATCGTCGTCGGTCCAGGTCGTGTCGGAGACCTCGTAGGGCACGCGCCGGGCCCGCTTGGCCGCCAGTCGCTCCTCAGCGCGCACCCGGTGCGGCGCGTCGATGCGACTGTCGGTGCCCCGACCGCCCAGGCCCGCCGACTCCTCGACGGTGAGCGTTCCGGCCGGCAGGGTCGGCACCCAGTCGAAGGTGACCTCGCCGATCGTCACGGCGTCGCCCTCGCGGGCACCGGCCTGGGCCAGCTTCTCCTCGACGCCGAGCCGGTTGAGCCGGTCGGCGAGGAAGCCGACGGCCTCGTCGTTGCTGAAGTCGGTCTGGCGCACCCAGCGCTCGGGCCGCACACCGCGGACGACGAAGCCGCCCGGCACCTCCGGGTCGGGCTCGACGGTGAAGCCGGAGTCGTCGACGGCCCGCGGGGTCAGGGTGACCCGGGCGGGCTCCATCGGCGGCAGGGCCGCCCGGTGCTCCTCGACGGCGGCGGCCAGGGCGTAGCCGAACTCGGTCAGCCCCTCGCCGGTCGCCGCGCTCACCGGGTAGACCGCCAGCCCGCGCTTCTCCAGGGAGGCGCGCACGATGTCGACCAGCTCGCGGCCGTCGGGGACGTCGATCTTGTTCAGGACGGCGATCCGCAGCCGGCCCACCAGGTCGAGTTCGTCGCCGCCGTACTCGGCGAGCTCGTGCTCGAGGGCCTCGATGTCGCTCTCGGGGTCGCGGCCGGGCTCCATCGTGGCCATGTCGACGACGTGCACCAGCACGGCGCAGCGCTCGACGTGCCGGAGGAACTGCACCCCCAGGCCCTTGCCGGTGGAGGCGCCCGGGATCAGCCCGGGGACGTCGGCCATCGTGTAGACGGTGTCACCGGAGCGGATCACGCCGAGGTTGGGCACCAGCGTGGTGAACGGGTAGTCGGCGATCTTCGGGCGCGCCGCGGACATCGCGGAGACCAGCGAGGACTTGCCCGCCGACGGAAACCCCACGAGCCCGACGTCGGCGATGCTCTTGAGCTCGATGACGGCGTCGAAGGCCTCGCCGGGCTCACCGAGCAGCGCGAAGCCGGGCGCCTTGCGCCGCGTGTTGGCCAGCGCCGCGTTGCCCAGCCCGCCCTTGCCGCCGGCGGCGAGCACCACGCGGGTGCCGGCGCCGACGAGGTCGGCGATGACCCGGCCGTCGGGGGTGCTGACGACCGTGCCCGCCGGCACGTGCAGCACGCGGTCCTCACCGCGGCCACCGTGCCGGTTGCTGCCCTCACCCGGGCGGCCGTTGCCGGCCTTCTGGTGCGGGCGGTGGTGGAAGTCGAGCAGCGTGTGCACGCTGGGGTCCACCTCGAGGACGACGTCACCGCCGTCGCCGCCGTTGCCACCGTCGGGGCCACCGAGCGGCTTGTACTTCTCGCGATGGACCGAGGAGACGCCGTGGCCGCCGTTGCCGGCCGCCACGTGCACCACTACCCGATCGACGAAAGCGGCCATCTGCGCCGCCTCCTACCTGCTAAGCGCCGCGAGCGCACGGGCCCAGGGCCCGTGCGCTCGTCGGCGGAACGTTGGTGTGTGCTCAGACCTCGACGGCGGTGATGGAGACCGTCTTGCGTCCCCGCCGCGTGCCGAAGGTCACGGCACCGGCGTCGAGCGCGAACAGCGTGTCGTCGCTGCCCCGGCCGACACCGAGACCGGGGTGGAAGTGGGTGCCGCGCTGGCGGACGATGATCTCGCCGGCCTTGACGACCTGGCCAC
>Ga0308174_10000544_pt1 | contig 16140 bp, 22 predicted proteins | sample PhyPR2_FD_203894 | JGI IMG/M metagenome (GOLD analysis project Ga0308174, IMG submission 203894) | Soil microbial communities from UC Gill Tract Community Farm, Albany, California, United States - DLSLS.P.R2 | ecosystem: Environmental > Terrestrial > Soil > Agricultural land | place: USA...
CCGGAAAGTTCCTCGGCAAGCCGGTGCCCACCGGCGTGCGGCCGCGCTTCACGGACCGGTTCGACGAGCTGGGCATCAAGCTCTCGCCCCGCGTGTTCGGGGCCGGCGAGACCGCGCGGAGCTGGGCATGACGCCGGCCGTGCTGCTCGTCGCCGGTCTCGCCGCGGTTGCCGGCGGGCTGCTCGTCCTCACCCTCGTCGTCGTCCCGGCGGGACCCGCCCGCGTGCCCCTGAGCCGGTTGGACCCGACGGTGGCGCCGGAGGCCTCCGGGCTCGCCGGGGCCGGTGCCGCGGCGGGTGCCGCCGTGGAGAAGGTGCTGGTCAAGCGTGGTCGGCTCGCTGCGGGAGCGGCTGCTCTCGAGCGCGCGGGCATGTCCACGACGCTGCCCAACTTCGTGCTGACCGTGGGGCTGTGGACGCTCGGTGCTGCCGTCGCCGGGACGCTGCTGGTCGACGTCTGGCTGGGTCTGGTGATGCTGCTGGTCGTCCCGTTCGGTGCCCGGCTGCTGGTGGGGTTCAAGGTGGGCCGGCGCCGGGCAGCATTCGCCGATCAGCTCGACGACTCGCTGCAGCTGATGGCCAGCAGCCTGCGGGCCGGGCACAGCCTGCTCCGCGCGGTGGACGCCGTCTCGCAGGACGCCGCCTCGCCGACCGCGGAGGAGTTCGCCCGCATCGTCAACGAGACGCGGGTCGGCCGCGACCTGAGCGACTCGCTGGACGAGGTCGCCGAGCGGATGGGCAGCGACGACTTCACCTGGGTCGCCCAGGCGATCGCCATCCACCGGGAGGTGGGCGGCAACCTGGCCGAGGTGCTCGACGCCGTCGGCCACACGATCCGTGAGCGCAACGCCATCCGCCGTCAGGTCAAGGCGCTGTCGGCCGAGGGAAAGCTGTCGGCCATGGTTCTCGGTGCCCTGCCCTTCGTGGTCGTCGGCTTCATCTCGATGACCAACCCGAGCTACCTGCACAAGTTCACCGCGAGCCTCGCCGGCTACGGCATGCTCGCCGCCGCGGCGATCATGATGCTCATCGGGGCGTTCTGGCTCAAGAAGACTGTGACGTTGAAATTCTGATGACCAGCCTCCCCGTTCCCGTGCTCGCGGCCGCCGTCGCCGTCGCCTCGGCCCTGCCCCTGGTCGGCTGGGCGATCTTCGTGCGCCCGGACCCCGTGGCCGCGCAGTCTCGCGACAACCTCACCCGCGGCATCCAGCTGCCCGCCGACCGCACCGTCGGCCGCACCGGCCCCGGACTGGGTTCCCGGCTGGTGCGCGGCCTCACGCCCGGGGGCACCGCCGCCCGCCTGGATCGCCTCGCCAGCCGCGCCGGTCGCCCCGCCGACTGGCCGGTGTCCCGCCTGGTCGCAGCGAAGGTCGTCCTGGCGATGGTGGCCGGCGGCCTCGGCGTGCTCGTGATCAGTGCCGGCCCATCGACGCTCAACGTGCTGCTGGCCGTGGTCTGCACGGCCGTCGCCTACTTCCTGCCCGAGCTGCTGCTCTACAGCCGGGGGCAGGAGCGCCAGGCCGCCATCGGCCTGGAGCTCGCCGACACCCTCGACCAGATGACCATCGCGGTGGAGGCCGGGCTGGGCTTCGAATCCGCGATGAGCCGCGCCGGCAAGAACGGCAAGGGGCCGCTGGCCGAGGAGCTGGTGCGGACGCTGCAGGACATCGCCGTCGGCCAGCCGCGACGCGAGGCCTATCTGGCCCTCGCCGAGCGCACCGGCGTGCCCGACCTGCGCCGCTTCATCGGTGCCGTCGTGCAGGCCGACGCGTACGGCGTCTCCATCGCCGACGTGCTCCGCACCCAGGCGAAGGAGATGCGGCTCAAGCGCCGTCAGCGCGCCGAGGAGAAGGCGATGCAGATCCCGGTCAAGGTGATCTTCCCCCTGATCCTCTGCATCCTGCCCACGCTGTTCATCGTGCTGCTCGGCCCCGCCGTCATGGACATGATCGCGGCGTTCAGCACATAACACTGGGACATCGCGACCCTGTGACATCGCGACCCCCCGGGTCGCACCGCGGCCAGGAGCCGTTCCCGGCTTCAGCTGAGCGTGTCCGTCGCGCCTGCGCGGGCCCCTCCGGGGCCCACTCGGCGCGACAGCCCCGCTCACCTCGGCTGGCTGGGGTTGGTCGGGTCGCCCTGGGACGGCGGGTTCACCGGCGGACCGGACGTGGCCTCGGACGCCTTGGACCCGCCCTCCGGGGGCGGCGCCGCCTCCGGCCTGGGCGCCGACGGGTCACCGCCGGAGGGCTGTGCACCCGCCTCGAGCGAGGAGAGGCGGGTCTCCATCGCGGCGACCACCTGCACCCGGTTGGCGTGCGACCTCTCGTACGTGATCAGGGTCTGCAGGTCGTCGTGTCCCAGCGTGCGGATCCTCGACGTCAGTGAGCCGACGTGCAGATGGTCGTAGTCGGGCAACGGCAGATCGTCTCGCTCGGTCATGCCCGACCTGCCTACCCCTGTCATGAGCTTCCGACACCGCGTGTGAGGGCTGGGCCGATGGGTAGGCGGCGACAGCGAGTGTCCAGCCCCGGCACCCGCCGTCCGACCCGAGGAGTTGTGCACCGCACATGGACGTCTCCTTCCTGCAGCCGGTCGTCGAGGCCACCGGACCGTTCGCCACGGTCTGCGCCGACGTCACGCACACCACCGAGAACGCCGACGCGGAACTCGAACTCCGGGTCCGGGCGATCACCGCGAAGCTGACCGACCAGGGGGCACCCGGGGTCGTCATCGAGGCGGTGAGCAGCCGCCTGCTCGAGGGCAATGAGGGCGGCGAGGCCGGCACGCTCAAGGGTCGGGCGGTCGTCGTGGCCGCTGACGGCACCGTCGTCCTGGACCAGGCGCTGGTCGACGCGCCGCTGCGCGAGGTCGCCGAATGGTCCCCGCAGCCGGACCTGACGCCGGTCCTGCGCCAGTTGCCCGGCCGGGTGCCGCATGTCGTCGTCGTGGCCGACCGCGTCGGGGCCGACATCACCTTCATGGGCGCCACGGGTGAGGTCGCGGAGGAGGAGACGGTCGACGGCGACGGCTTCCAGATCCGCAAGGTCCAGGTCGGCGGCTGGGCGCACCACCGCTACCAGCACAACGCCGAGAACAAGTGGGTCCACAACGCCGACGACGTGGCTGCCTCGATCGCATCGATGGCTCGCGGGCTGTCCCCGCGGTTCGTCCTCGTCGCCGGTGACGTCCGCGCGCGGCAGCTCCTCACCGACCGCGCCAGCGGCGAGTGGGCCGACCTCATCGTCTCCATGGACGAAGGGGGTCGAGGGGCCGGAGCCGACCGTGAGCCGGTCGAGCGGCGCACGAACGAGCTCGTCGCCGAGCACGAGGCGCGCGAGGTCGCCGACGTGCTCGAGCAGGTGCAGGCCGCCGGAGCCCACGGTCTCTCGGTGACCGGCACCGGTGCCACCGTCGAGGCCATGCGGAAGGGCCAGGTCGAGACCCTCGTCCTTCCCGACGAGCCCGGCGACGACACCCTGCTGGTCGGCGCCTCGCCGCTGGAGCTGGGGGTGAACCAGCAGGACATGGACGCCCTCGGCGTCCACGGTGAGGTCGTCCCGGCCGATCGCGCGCTGCTGGCCGCCGCCATCGCCAGCAGCGCAGGCGTCGTCATGGTCCCGAGGTCCGCCATGCCCGAGGAGACACCGGTCGCGGCGGTGCTTCGCTACACCGACGCGTCCACGCCGTCCTGAGTTCCGCACCACGATCCAAGGAGACCGAGCCCTGTGAGTGACCCGCACCAGCCCGGCACGCCGTCCGGCACCCAGAAGAGGTTCTGACATGCCCTCGATGAAGGAGCCCTCGCCCGAGGCCGTGGCCAACGTGACCGAGGAGAACGTGGAGACCCGCGCTCAGCTGCTCCCCGAGGAGCAGTCGGCCGGAGGCAGTGACATCCCCGAGAAGCAGGCGGAGGCGATCCTCGCCGAGTCCGAGGAGCGCACCATCCACGCTGATCCCGACGACGCGCAGGGAGGCCACCGGCAGTCCTCGGACACCGCGGACCTGCCGTGAGCGCACCGCACGAGCACGCCGTCCAGCTGCGGTGGTCGGACCCGGACATGCTCGGGCACGTCAACCACGCCCGGGCGCTGGGCCTCATCGAGGACGCCCGGCTTGCGATGGGGGACGGCGGCGGGGGACTGATCCTCGCGCGGCTCGAGGTCGACTACCTGCGACAGCTGTACTACCGGGTGGGGGAGCGGCTGGTCGTGCGCAGCGTCCTCACCCGGCTCGGCACGAAGTCCTTCACGGTGCGCCAGGAACTGCTGCAGGACGACGCGGTCGCCATCCGGGCCGACGCGGTGATGGTCGCCTTCGACTTCGCGGCCGACGTGTCCCGGCCCCTCACCGACGACGAGCGGACGCGCTGGTCGGCCTACGCCCAGAACTGAGCGTTCACACGGTGCGGATCGGATCTCCCAGCCGGATCTCGCCGTCGCTGCAGATGTCCACCCGCAGGCCGCCCTTGTGGATCAGGGGTCGCAGCACGTTCGGGCCGCTCAGCCGCTCGAGGTGGGAGCACGGCTCGGCCTGTCGCCGTCCCTCGCAGAGCACGTCCCCGATCCGGAACATGCGACCGATCAGGGCGGTCGGGTCGATGCCGCGGGTCAGCACGTTGCGCCGCGACCCGGCGAAGTCGAGCACCGACCCGTCGGCCGCCAGCTGGTCCAGCACCTCCGCGGCGATCAGCGTCAGGTCGTACCCGGGTCGCGTCTCCGCGCGGGGACTGAACGTGCCGGCACCCACCGCGTAGCGGTCGCCCTCGAGACCTCGACCGGCGCGCGCCTGGGCCGTCTCGAGCAGCTGCATCGGCGCCTCGGCCGCCGGAGCGACGGCCAGGCCCTCCACCGTGCCGCGCAACTCGCCCGCCGACGGCGCCGCGCGGATCACCGGGTCGAGCGACGCGACCGCGTACGCCTCGATGATGGGCAGGTCGGCGGTCGCCCGGCCAAGCAGCCCCGGTGCGTGCGGGCTCAGGACGACGCCTGGCGGGGTTCCGAAGGCCAGCACCGCCACCTCCCGCACGGCCCCGCCGTCGGCAAGCTCGACGGTCGCGATCCACCAGCCGGCCCACTGGAAGCGGGACGGGTCGGCGATCGGCACCAGGCCGAAACCGCGCCCGGCCAGCCACGTCCGCCAGACGCCCAGCGCGCTCGCCAGCGTGCGGGCCACCGGCAGCTCGCCGACCGGCACCTCGGTGACCGACGCCAGGCACGCGGCGAACCCGCAGGTCACCTCGTCGGATTGCTGCCCGGCGGGGACCTCGGTGTCGATCACGGAACCTCCAGGCGACGACATCAGGCGCGGATCTCCATCGTGCCGCACACATGGACGAGCGGGTGCACCCGAGGCACTGTCGCTGAGCGCGGCCGATTCGCGATGTGATCATCGTCGGCCGGCGGGGTACGGCCGGGGGCCGGTCCCCGAGAGGAGAGGGTCATGCCCAAGACGACGAAGAGCGGATCCGCCAAGCTGTCCGAGCTGCCCAGCACGCTGCGGCGTTCGAGCAAGAAGGCCCAGCGCACGTTCGCAAAGGCGCACGATTCCGCGGCCGACGAGTACGGCGACGAGAAGCGGGCCAACCAGGTCGCCTGGTCGGCGGTGAAGCACGCGTACGAGAAGGTCGGCGACCGCTGGGAGAAGAAGGGCTCGATGGGGCCCAGCGACAAGCGGGCCGAGCAGGGGCGGAACAGCAACGCCAAGCCCAAGGGCGGGGTCGACGCGAACGCGACCAAGACTCATCTGCTGGGGGTCGCCAAGCGGCTCAACATCTCCGGCCGCTCGAGCATGAAGAAGAAGCAGCTGGTCGAGGCCATCCAGAAGGCGAACAACAAGAAGACGGCGTCCGCCCGGAAGAACTAGCTCCTCAGCCGGGCGGGATGACGATCAGCTCGGTCTGCCGCCCGGCCAGGTAGCGGACGCCGTCCGCGGTGACGGAGATGCCCTCCTCGACGGCCATCCGCACGCACTGTCCGTTCCACTCCGGCACCGGGCTGCGCACCGCCAGCTCGAGGGCGTAGACGGTGTCGGGGTGCACCGGGTAGTCCCCCGCCCCCGGAATGCCGCGCTGCTCGTCCCACTGGCCGATCGCCGGCCCGGCCCCGTGACCGTGGACGCCCACGGGATGGGAGTAGACATCGGCGTCGATGCCTTCCGCGGACCCGGCCGCGCGGGCGGCAGCGAGCACCTCGTTGCCGGTGCGGCCGATCCGGAGCGCGTCGGTCGTCAAGTCCTGCATGCGGTTGGCGACCCGCAGTGCGTCGCGCAGGCCCGCGGGCACGTCGTCCTCTCCGGGCCGCAGGACGTACGCGTTGCGTTGGGTGTCGGAGCGCAGGCCGAGGCTGCTCAGCCCGACGTCGCAGTGCACCAGGTCGCCCGGTGAGATGACCGCGTCGAATCCGACCGCCGGCAGTCGGTCGGCCGACAGCGGCACACCGGCGCGCTGCACGGCGACGCTCGGCTGGAACCACGGCTCCACGCCCAGGTCGTGCAGCCGCTGACGCAACCACCAGGCCACGTCGAGCGCGGTCGTCGTCCCGACGTGGATGACGGCGGGGGAGAGGGCCTTGTCGATGACCTCGTGCGCCAGCCGGTTGAGGCCCCGGAGCGCGGCGACCTCTTCCGGCAGGCGGGTCTCCAGCCAGCCCACCACCAGGTCCTCGGCGGGGACGACCCGCTCCGCCCAGGGACCCAGGGCCTCGACCAGCCTCCGGTGCTCGGTGTGCGACAGCCCGTCGGCCAGGGCGAACGACTCCGACACGTCGACGCCGATCCGCCGCGGTGCCGCCTGCTCGACGATGCGGCGCACCTCGGCCCACTGTGAGGCCTCCGCCGGCAGGTCCGCGGAGCTGCCCGGGGACCAGGCCGGCAGGAACTGGCCGACCGGGTAGTGCGAGACCGCGGCAGCGGTGACGCCGTCGTCACTGCGATGCAGGGAAAGGATGGTGCGCCGCCGGGACGACAGCCAGGTCGCGGGCAGCAGGGTGGCCATGACCGGGTCCTCGTTGTACTCGCGGCCGATGACCAGCCAGAGATCGATGCCGGCGCGGTCCATCAGGCCGGGCAGGACGTCGAGCAGTCGCTGGGTGAGCCACCGGTCGCGGACGGCGGCCTGCTCGCGCAAGGACAGCGGAACGACACGGGTCGGGTCGGACGCGACCGGTGTCATGGCTCCAGCGAAGCAGATGAAGGCCCTCCCCGCCCCCCGTCACCTGCACGCTCGCGACGGGACCCTGCGGGGAGCCGGCCGCTCGAGGCGGCGACTTCAGGCCACGTCGCTGGCGGCCGGCCCCGTCCGGATCGCGGCCTCGTCCGCGAGTGGCGCGCGTGCCCGGGGCACCCACATCGAGGCCACGCGGTCGCGGCCCTGCTGCTTGGCCTCGTACATCGCGGCGTCGGCGCGGTCGATCAGCCGCCACAACTCGTCGGTCGCGTCCTCGGCGTCGACGGGACGGGTCAGGGCGACGCCGATCGAGGCGGTCACCGCGTGCCCGTCGGCCGTGCGCGTGTTGGCGACGGCCCTGCGCAGGCGCTCGGCGAGCCGGGCCGCCTCGTCGGGATCGCCCACCAGACCGAGCACGACAAGCTCCTCGCCCCCCGTCCGGGCGAGCACGTCGGTGGGGCGGACCGAGGCGGTCAGCGAGGTCGCGACGGCCCGCAGCACGGCGTCACCGGCGGCGTGCCCGTGGGCGTCGTTGAGGCGTTTGAAGTGGTCGAGGTCGAGCACCAGGGCCGCGACGCGGGTGCCGTCGCGACGGGCCTGGCGCCACAGTCGGGGCGCCTGCGCTTCGAGGTGACGGCGGTTGAACAGCCCGGTGAGCGGATCGAGCAGGCTCAGTGTCTGGGTGGCGGCGAGCAACCGTTGCACCCGCCGGCGCAGCAGGAAGACCCCCAGTGCCCCGGCGTTCAGCATGCCGGCGCTGACCGCGACCTGGGTGCCGAGGCCGACGGCGCTGTCGTAGTTGCGCCAGAGCGCGACGAGGCAGACGAGGAACGTGACGACCATGTTGACGGCGAGCTCGAACCGCCCCAGGAACCAGGCGGCCACGAACGACGGGAACAGCAGCATCAGGGGAGTGGCGTACCGGACCGGGTCCTCGATGCAGAAGACCACGACGAGATAGATCAGGTCGCCGAGCAGGACGAGGCCGAAGGTGGACCAGCGGCTGAGCCGCCGGCGAACAGCCAGGGGGATGGCCGCCACGAGGCAGACGAGCATGGTCGCGCCGTAGAGCCAACGCTGCGGGCCGTCGCTCAGGACGTCGTTGACGAACAGGTTGATGCTGCCGATGAGCCCACCGAGCACGAGCAGCAGGGCGAGGGTGAGTGCGGCCACCCGTTGCTCGGGATCGCGGGGGATCCCAGCGGTGCCGGTCACGCCGAGTGCGCCGTCGGATTCCGGGTCCCCCCTGCCCATCACCGCAACAGGATGCCGCACCACCGGCCCTCTGGGGCGGGTGGTGCGCACGGTTACCCGACCGTTGCCTCGCGGCGCGGCGGGACGCGGCACCGGGCGCCGTCCGCGGGTCGATGGAAGGGTGAGGACGACGACTTCCCTGCTTTTCCGATCGAGGAGGCTGCTCATGGCCGAGGGCCCGTGGTTCTTCTGTCTCAAGCACCACACCGTCGAGGACCGGGACGGGTGCGCCGAGCGCCACCGTCTCGGGCCGTACGCCACCCGCGCGGAGGCCGAGCACGCCGTGCAGTCGGTGGCCGAGCGCGAGGAGAAGCTGACCGCCGAGGACCGCGCCTGGGAGGGCGACTCGTCGTCCTGACCGGATGCCGGGGCGTAACCCCCGCCGGGCATGATCGACCGTGATGGCCCGGGCCGTCCGGAGCCGGTGAGGGAGTGGTCGTGGCAGACGAGCGCGCGCTGGAGGACCTGGTCGTCGGAGTGCTGGGCGGCACCGGTCCGCAGGGCCGGGGGCTCGCCGTCCGGCTCGCGGCGGTCGGTCAGCGCGTGCTGCTCGGCTCCCGGGACGCCGAGCGCGCGGCCGAGGTGGCCACCGAGGTGACCGACCGGGCGACCGCGGCCGCCGGCGGGGTCGAGGTGTCGGTGCAGGGCGGGTCGAATGTCGACGTCGCCGGCGCGGCCGACCTGGTGATCATCGCGGTCCCGTACGCCGGGCACGCCGCGACGCTGGTCGAGCTGGCCACTCCGCTGGCCGGCAAGGTCGTCGTCGACTGCGTCGTCCCGATGGGCTTCGACGAGCTGGGCGCCTACGTCCTGGACGTCGAGGAGGGCAGCGTCACCCAGCAGGCCGCCGCACTGCTGCCCGACAGCCACGTCGTCGGGGCGTTCCATCACCTGTCCGCCGTCCTGCTGGAGGACCTGTCCCGGCCCACGCTCGACGGCGACGTGATGGTCGTCGGCGACGTCCGGGAGGCCACGGATCTGGTGCAGGCGCTCGCCGGGCGACTGCCCGGCATGCGGGGCGTCTACGCGGGCCGGTTGCGCAACGCCCGCCAGGTCGAGGCGCTGACGATCAACCTCGTGTCGGTCAACCGCCGGTACAAGGTGCATGCGGGCATCCGGGTCACCGACGTCTAGGTCCGATGACTCCGTCCGATGACCGGGGGACGGCGTTCGTCGGGCCCCCGCCGCGGCGTGTCGTCAGCCTGGTCCCGTCGCTGACCGAGGCGGTCGCCGCGACCGAGCCGGGCCTGCTGGTCGGCGCCACCGACTGGTGCACGCACCCGGCCGGACTCGACGTGGCACGGGTCGGGGGCACCAAATGGCCCGACCTCGACCGTGTCCGCGACCTGGCCCCGGACCTGGTGATCGCCAACGCCGAGGAGAACCGGGACGAGGACGTCGCCGCCCTGCGGGCGGTCGGCATTCCGGTGTGGGTGACCGCTCCGGCGACGGTCGACGAGGCGCTGACCTCGCTCGACCGGCTGTGCGCGGTGCTCGGCCGGCCCGCGCCGGACTGGCTGCAGACGGTGCACGAGGTCTGGGCCGATCTGCCGCAGCTTCCGCCGGTCACCGCCGTCGTCCCCATCTGGCGGCGTCCGTGGATGGTGCTTGGGCGGGACACGTTCGCCGGCGACGTCCTCGCCCGGCTCGGCGTTCGCAACGTGTTCGCCGACTCCGCGGACCGGTACCCGCGGCTGGCGAAGGAGGGTCCGGGCGGCGTCGTCGCGGACCTCGTGGTCTTCCCGGACGAGCCCTACGCCTTCACCCCTGACGACGGGCCGGAGGCGTGGCCGCAGTGTCGGCCGGTATTCGTGAGCGGGCGGCACCTCACGTGGTACGGCCCGTCGCTGGCGGAGGCTCCGGCGCTCCTCGCCACGCAGCTCGGCGGCTGACCGCCGCTCCGCCCGATCCCGCCACTCCCGCTGGTCAGCGCCACGCGAGACACGCCCGGCCGAATTCGTGCTGTTTCATGGTCCCGCCGAGTGGGGTAGGTCACCGCTCGAACCGAAACCGACAAAAGGTTGTCTCGTGACCGAGAACGGAGATCGTCACCGCGGGGGCAACGGGGGAGTAGTCAGAGCGGTTCGTGGGGCCCTGGAGCAGTTCGCGGGGCTCACGCAGCTCGAACCGGTGGGCGCCACGGGGGTGCGCCGGGAGGAGCACGGCTGGTCCGTGCTCGTCGACGTGGTGGAGCTCGAGCGGGTGCCGTCGACCACGAGCGTCATGGCCACCTACCGGGTCGACATCGACGCCAGCGGCGACCTCACCGGCTACGAGCGGCTGCGCCGGTTCACCCGCGGATCGGTGGACTCGTCATGAGCGCCGAACCCGCCATTCGCCGCGACGCCGGCATCGGCTCCGGGGCCACCGGCCGGCAGCCGGACTCGCTGGCCGACGTCCTGGAGCGTGTCCTCGACAAGGGCATCGTGATCGCCGGCGACGTCGTGGTGAACGTCCTCGACATCGAGCTCCTGACCCTCAAGCTCCGGTTGTTCGTCTCCTCCGCCGAGACGGCCCGCGAGATGGGGCTGGATTGGTGGAGCCACGACCCCTTCTTCTCCGGCCGTACCCCCGAGGCCGTCGAGGGCGGCGACGAGGAGGTCCGCGCCCTGCGCGAACGGCTGGCCCACCTCGAGGAACTCGTCCGCCGGGCGGGCCTCGACGATGGCGAGCCGGCCCGCGCGCTGAACGGGAAGGAGTCGCGCGATGACCGATGACCTCCAGCGGATCGCCGCGGACGCCGTACCGGATGTCCTGGCCGCTGCACTGGATCGTGCGCGCGAGCAGGCCGTCGCCCGCCTCGCCGACCTGCTGACCGACGCGATCGTCACGCAGGCGCTGGCCGGAAGCGCGACCGCGATGACCCCGCCGGTGCGCACCGCCGAAGCTGAGGCCGAGGCCCTCCCCACCGACCTGTCCGGCGAAGCGCCGGCGGAGGCCCTCTACGCGTACGGCATCACGACGGCCGGCCTCCCGTTGCCCGACGACGCGCGGGCCCTCACCGACGGCGCCCCGCTCGAGCGCGTCGGCCTGGGAGACCTGGAGCTGCTGGTCAGCCCGGTGCGTCCGGACCAGCTCCGCATCGACGAGGACGACCTCTCCGAGACCGGGCGGCTCGCGACGCTGGCCCGCGGGCACGACGCCGTGGTCCGGGCCGCCGCCGGCTGTGGCCCGGTGCTGCCGTTGCGGTTCGGCACCGTCGTGGCGGACGAGGCCGCCGCCCGCCGGCTTCTCCAGGAGCACGGTGAGTCCGCCCGGCAGCAGCTGCGCCGCATCGCCGACACCCGCGAGTGGGGCGTGCGGCTGGTCCGCAGCCTCGACGCGGAGCCGGCCCCCGTCGGTTCCAGCTCCGGCGACCGGTCAGGCGTCACGGGAACCGAGTACCTGGCTCGCCGCCGGCGCGCCCTGGCGCAGCGCGGGGAAGCGGAGGCCGCCGCCGAGAAGGCCGCCGACGTGCTCCAGGAGACCCTCCGCCCGCACGTCACCGAATCCCTGCGCCGCGGCGGCGCGACGGGATCGTCGCTCCTGCTCGACCTGGCATTCCTCGTCCGTCCGGACGCCGAGGCCGACTTCCTCGCCGCGGCAGCGGCGCTGCGTGAACGCTTCGCGCCCGAGGGCTTCGGCGTCGAGGTCAGCGGGCCGTGGCCGCCGTACTCCTTCGTCTCCCTCGGGGGCGGCGATGCGTGAGCAGCCCGGCATCCTCGGCGGAGACTCCCGCGGCACCAGCCTGGTCGAACTGCTGGACCGGGTGGTGCACCGCGGCGCGTTCGTCAGCGGCGACGTGACCATCTGCCTGGCAGGCATCGACCTGGTGCGGCTCGACCTCCGGCTGCTGCTCACCGCGGTCGCCGACTCGACGGGGGCGGTGCGCCCATGACCACCTTCGGGACCCCGCACCGGCTCTCGGGCAGCGGCGAGGACGTCGGCCGCGGGCTGGGCCGGCTCGTCGTGACCCTGCTGGAGGTGGTCCGGCAGGTGGTGGAACGCCAGGCCCTGCGCCGGGTGGACGCCGGTGACCTCGACGACGAACAGATCGAGCGGCTCGGCCGCGCCCTGATGCAACTGGAGGACACCTTCGACGAACTGATCGAGCACTTCGGCGTCGTCCCCAACGACGTCTACCTGCCCTTCGACCTCGCGGCGCTCGACCGCCGCGCCGACCCCCCGAGGAGAACCTCATGACCATGGCCAGCGTCAACCGCGCTCCCCGGCCGAGCAGCCTCGCCGATGTGCTGGACGTCGTTCTCGACAAGGGCATCGTCATCGACGCCTACGTGCGGGTGGCGGTGGTCGGCATCGAGCTCCTGACGATCGACGCGCGGATCGTGATCGCAAGCGTCGACACCTATCTGCGCTTCGCCGAGGCTGTGAACCGCCTCGACATCCAGCCGCAGGACCAGGTCGCCGGGCTGCCAGGGCTGATGAACGAGCTCACCGAGGGGGGCGCCCGGTCGAAGACGAAGGGCGCGCTTACCGGGGCGAAGGAGAAGGCGCAGGACGTCATGTCCTCGCTCACCGGGCGGGGCAAGGAGGACGAGGAGGAAGAGGACGGGGCCGAGGAAGACCGGCGCGGCAACGGCCGGGCGGACCGCGGGGTCCCGGCGTCGCGGCGACCGCGGAGCCGGGGCTGATCGTGCTGATCGTCCACGGCCTTCTCCGGGAGCAGGACCGCGCCGTCCTGGAGCGGCTCGACGCGGGAACGGTCCATCCGAGGGCGGTGGCGGCGGGGGCGCTGGCCGCGGCAGTCTCCGACGCCCCCGACCACGCCCTGACGGCCGACGACGCCGTCGATCACCTGGACCTGCTCGTCGCCCTCGCCGCGGACGTCCCGGTCCTGCCGCTGCCGCTGGGGACGACGGCGCCCGACGACGACGCCGTCCGCGAGGAGATGCTCACGCCGGCGGCCGATCAGCTCGAGCAGCAACTCGCGGCGGCCGCCGGCCTGGTCGAGGTGAGGGTCGACCTCGCCTTCGACGCCGACGCGCTCGTCGCCGAGATCGCCCGAAGGGACCCGGAGATCGCGGGACTCGCCGCCCGCAGCCGCGCGCCGGGGGCAGGCCTCGGCCAGCGGATGGCGCTCGGCGAGGCCGTGGCCGGCCGCGTCGCGGACATCGAGCGTTCGCTCGCCGAGGAGTGGACCGCGGAGCTCGCCGCCCTGGCGGAGCGGGCCGTCGTCCTCGCCGCCGACGAGCAGGTGCGGCGCACTGCGTTCTGCCTGCGCCGGGACCGGCTCGCGGACGCGGACGCGGCCGTGGCGCGGCTGCGCGAGGCCGCGGCAGGCCTCGCGACCGTCGAGTACGTGGGGCCCCTGCCCCTCTACAGCTTCCTGGACGAGCTGCCCCGGGCGCCTGCGCCCGCGCCGCGCTCGCGCTGGGGGTGGTGACCGCACCTGAGACCGTCGGCACGGGGGCCGACATCGCACGGGAGGACTGACCTGAGCTCCAGAGGAGGAGTGCTGTGACCGAGATCCCTGTTCCGAACGCATCCATGCTCAAGCTGGGGGGCGTGGCCCTGGCCGGCTACGTCCTGGGCCGCTTCAAGAAGGGCAGAGCGGCCGTGGGCCTGGCCATGTGGGCTGCCGGCGTCAAGGCTGACCCCAAGGCGCTGCTGCGGCAGGGCCTGCTGACCCTGGCCAACTCCGACGAGGGCAAGGAACTGCTCATGCAGCTCCGCGGCCCCATGCTCCAGGCCGGCCGCAAGGCGGCGGGCGCCACGATCGAGGGTCAGGTGTCGGCGCTGACGGCCGCCCTGCAGAAGCGCACGTCGATGCTGAACGAGGGCCCCCTCAAGGGCCAGCAGGCGGACGAGGACGAGGACGAGTACGAGTCCGACGAGTCCGACGAGGAGCCCACCGAGGACGAGGCAACCGCCGAGACCGACACGGGCGAGGAGGAGGAAGAGCCCGAGGAGGAGGAGGAAGAGGAGTCCGAGGCTTCCGCCGAGACCGACACGGGCGAGGAGGAGGAAGAGGAACCCGAGGAGGAGGAAGAGTCCGAGGCCGATCGCGCCGAGGACCGCCGACCGGCGAAGAAGACCGCCAGTACCTCCGGCAAGAAGGCCGCGGCGAGCGCTCCTGTGAAGAAGTCGGCGCCGGCCAAGAAGTCCGCGGCCAGCGCGCCGGCGAAGAAGTCGGCGCCGGCGAAGAAGGCCGCGGCCAGTACCCCGGCCAAGAAGGCCGCGCCGGCCAAGAAGGCCACGGCCAGTACCCCGGCCAAGAAGTCGCAGGGCGGCGGGACGTCCAAGCGGGCCGCGCCGCAGAACCGTTCCGCGCGTCGGTCCCAGAGTGAAGGAGCCCGGTCATGACCAGCAGCCAGGAATCTGAGAGGGGCGGCGGCCTGATCGACACGCTGACCAAGAGCCCGGTGGTGGGCCAGCTCGGTGAGGCCGCCAAGGACTACGCGAAGGCGCGCGGGTCCGACGCCGTCAAGAAGATCGGCGAGAAGCTGACCGGCGCCACCGGTTCGCTGAACGACACCGCGGAGAGCGGGGGCTTCAAGGCCACCGCCGTCGGCGAGGCCGCGAAGCGGGTCGTCCAGGGTGACAACCCGGTCAAGGCGGCGCTCGGCGGCGTGGGTAGCGGCATCAAGGAGAAGGTCTCCGGGATCTTCGGCAGGAGCAAGAGCGGTGGCGCCGGTGGCAACAAGAAGTTCATGAGCATCATCGAGGACATCCACGTCGGGGCCCCGGTGGACGTCGTCTACAACCAGTGGACGCAGTTCCAGGAGTTCGCCAGCTTCATGAAGGGCGTCGACTCGGTCGACCAGACCGACGAGGTCAGCAGCAACTGGCGGGTCAAGGTGTTCAAGTCCCGCCGGAACTTCAAGTCCACCGTCACCGAGCAGATCCCCGACCGCAAGATCGCCTGGTCGACCGAGGGGGCGAAGGGGACGACGAAGGGCGTCGTCACCTTCCATCCGCTGGCCGACGACCTCACCCAGGTCCTGCTGGTCATCGAGTACTACCCGCAGGGGTTGTTCGAGAAGACCGGCAACATCTGGCGGGCGCAGGGGCGCCGCACGCGGCTGGACCTCAAGCACTTCCGGCGCTTCGTGATGATGCGCGGCGAGGCCACTGGCAGCTGGCGTGGCGAGATCCGGGACGGCGAGGTCGTCCGGACGCCGGAAGAGGTCGAGCAGGAGGAGCAGGAGCAGCAGTCCGGCGCCGAGGGCGAAGCCGAGGACGAGGGCTACGACGAGGGGGAGTCCGAGGAGGAGGAGCCGGAAGAGGGCGAGGAGGAGGAGCCCGAGGAAGAGGCGGCCGAGTACGAACCCGAGGAGGACGAGGGGGAGTACGAGGAGGAGGAGCCGGAAGAGGGCGAGGCCGACGAGGGCGAGTACGACGAGGAGGAGGAAGGCGCCACGGCCGAAGCCGAGGAGGAGGCAGGCGACGAGGCCGAGGACGAGGAAGAAGCCGAGGAGGAGCCCGAGGAGGAGGAGGCCGAGGAGCCGCGTGCAGCGCGGCGTCGGGCCCGGCCTGCCCGACGAGGACGACGCCTCGAAGCGGCCGGCGCCCAGTGACGCAGGAGGGGAGGTAGCTGGTGTCCCAGACCGACATGGCCGAGGAGCTCGCCCCCGAACGGGAGGCGACGCGCATCCTCACGGTGCGCGAGCAGGTGCTCGACCTGCTGCTCGAGAAGGTGGAGGCCGACCGCTATCCGTCGTCGTCGATGCTCGACGACATCGAGCGGATCCTGACGCCCTGGCGGCGGGAGGACTACGCCGA